>LLBY010000546.1_pt6 | contig 13225 bp, 18 predicted proteins | sample 1489401 | NCBI WGS metagenome assembly LLBY01 (sample SAMN04092656, study PRJNA295927) | soil metagenome | biome: Soil prokaryotic community; feature: Bulk soil; isolation source: soil from tomato rhizosphere | host: tomato cultivar Hawaii 7996 | place: South Korea | collected 2011-11-01 | reverse complement strand
CTATAATTTCTAAATTGATGAAGCGATACCATCTGCAGCAGCAATAATAATAACAAGAACTACCCAAGCTTGAAAACCTTTTGTAAAGTTATCTTTTGAACTTTCCCATTCGCCTGGTGTTGCTAAAGCCACTGGTACTGTCACAACTAAACCTAATGAAATTAAAACTAATAAAGCTGTTAAAGCAGTTATCATAAGTATTTTGATAAAAAAATTTTATATTGATGATCCAAATTTAATGAATATATTACTAAAGATTACCTTTTTTTAAAGCTAATAAAATAATTACTGCTGGACCTGCTAACATAATAACACCTGTAGCGATAAGTTGCCCTAGAACTTGCCAATTAATCATTTTCTAAATCCTTATTTGTTAATTTTTAATAAAATTTAAAGTAATAAAATAACCTATAATGTTAGTTTTCATTTTACTTTAAAATTACTAAAGTAAAAATATTATTTTAATTAATATTTTGAACTCTAAAATTTATTTTAAAAAAATATATCTAAAAGAGCTTTAATATTTTACCCAAATCATGGTAATATAATAGTATGGGTTGCTAACTCAATGGTAGAGTACTCGGCTTTTAACCGAATAGTTCTGGGTTCGAGTCCCAGGTAGCCCAATTTTTATTTGTTTAATCTTCAGATTTATTTCGTTCGGAAAATAGAGAATTTTACTATTAATTTTGGTTACTTCAGCTATTTTTAAAATCCTTTTCTTACCTTCCTAAACTTTGAAACCAATGATAGCGAATAAACTTTTAGACTTGATCCTAGAAGATTTTTTTTGAAATGTTCGATTTCATTTAACTTACATATATCATTCCATAGATAGTTATGCATTTTATTTAATTTAATTAAGCTAAGAAATATTTTTTGAAATAAAAATATTAATTTTTTATCTAACTTATTGTTAGATAAAAAATTAGTAATTATTAATCAATAGGACGCATTGATAATACAGGTTCATTTGCACGGTTAATACCTTTCTCGAAGCCAGCAGCTGCCGCACGAGCACGACCTGAATGCCACCAGTGGCCTACTAAGAAGAAGAAGCCTAAGAAGAAGTGTGAACAACATAACCATGAACGAGGAGATACATAGTTAACTGAGTTAATTTCTGTTGCTACACCACCTACTGAGTTTAGTGAACCTAATGGAGCGTGCGTCATATATTCTGCTGCACGACGTTCTTGCCAAGGTTGGATATCATTTTTAATTTTGTTAATATCTAAACCATTTGGACCACGTAAAGGCTCAACCCATGGTGCACGTAAATCCCAGAAACGCATTGTTTCACCACCAAAGATGATCTCACCACTTGGTGAACGCATTAAGTATTTACCTAAACCTGTAGGACCTTGCGCTGAAGAAACGTTAGCACCTAAACGCTGATCTCGAACTAAGAATGTAAATGCTTGTGCTTGTGAAGCTTCTGGACCTGTTGGACCATATAATTCACTAGGGTAAGCTGTATTGTTGTACCATGAATATAATGAAGCTGTTAAACCCATTAATGAGATTGCTGCTAAACTGTATGATAAATATGCTTCACCTGACCATACAAAAGCACGACGTGCCCATGCAAACGGTTTAGTGAAAATATGCCATAAACCACCAACAATACATAATACACCAATCCAAACGTGACCACCAATAACGTCTTCCATGTTGTTTACTGAAACAACCCAACCGTCTCCACCAAATGGAGAACGGAATACGTAACCAAAGATTACGATTGGATTTAAAGTAGGTGTTGTAATGAAACGAACATCACCACCACCTGGTGCCCAAGTATCATAAACACCACCAATGTACATTGCTTTAGCAACTAATAATAAAGCACCACCACCTAAAAGGCATAAGTGAATACCTAAAATTGTTGTCATTTTGTTTTTATCACGCCAGTCATATCCAAAGAATGGGAATGATTCTTCTAATGTATCTGGACCTAATAATGAATGGTAAATACCACCAAAACCTAATACAGCTGATGAAATTAAATGAATAACACCTACAGCAAAATAAGGTACAGTTGTCGTGATTTCACCACCTGGACCAATACCATAGCCTAAAGTTGCTAAGTGTTGCATACAAATAAAACCTTGTTCATATAAAGGTTTTTCTGGAACAAAGTGAGATACTTCAAATAAAATCATTGCCCCAGCCCAAAATACCATTAAGCCAGCGTGTGCTACGTGAGCACCTAATAATTTACCTGAAACATTGATTAAACGCGCGTTACCACTCCACCAAGCAAAACCTGTTGACTCGATGTCGCGACCTGCGATACTACTATTAAAGGGCGTTTCCACGTGGTAATACCTCCTCAGGGAATACAAAGTTTTCATGTGGCTGATCTTGAGCAGACATCCAAGCACGAATACCTTCGTTTAATAAAAGATTTTTTGTATAGAATGTTTCAAATTCTGGATCTTCAGCAGCACGTAACTCTTGTGATACGAAATCGTATGCACGTAAGTTTAATGCTAAACCAACAATACCAATAGAACTTGTCCATAAACCTGTTACTGGTACAAATAACATGAAGAAGTGTAACCAACGTTTATTTGAGAATGCTACACCAAAAATTTGTGACCAGAAACGATTAGCTGTAACCATTGAGTATGTTTCTTCTGATTGTGTTGGTGTGAAAGCACGGAACGTGTTCGCAGCATCACCATCTTCAAATAAAGTGTTCTCTACTGTTGCACCGTGAATAGCACAAAGTAATGCACCACCTAAAATACCAGCTACACCCATCATGTGGAATGGGTTTAGTGTCCAGTTGTGGAACCCTTGTAAGAATAATAAGAAACGGAAAATTGCCGCAACACCAAAACTAGGTGCGAAGAACCAGCTTGCTTGACCTAATGGGTATAATAAAAATACTGAAACGAATACTGCAATCGGACCTGAGAATGCAATAGCGTTATATGGACGGATACCTACTAAACGTGCAATTTCAAATTGACGTAAACAGAAACCGATTAAACCGAATGCACCGTGTAATGCAACGAATGTCCAAAGACCACCGATTTGACACCAACGTGTGAAATCACCTTGTGCTTCTGGACCCCATAATAATAATAATGAGTGACCCATACTGTTTGCTGGACTTGAAACAGCAGCTGTTAAGAAGTTACAACCTTCTAAGTAAGAACTTGCTAAACCATGAGTGTACCATGAAGTAACAAAAGTTGTACCAGTCATCCAACCACCCGCAGCTAAATAAGCTGTTGGGAATAATAATAAACCTGACCAACCAACGAAAACGAATCGATCTTTCTTTAACCAATCATCAACAAGATCAAAAATGCCACGTTCTTGGTTTTGCCCAATAGCAATGGTCATATTTTAATAATCCTTTAATTCAATTATTGATAGAGTAAACGATAAAAAAATTTTACTCTAGTCTTATCAACTTATAATTATAATTATACGTTAAGATTTAGAAAAAAAAGTAAATTATAAAAAAAAATTTAATTTTAGATTCAAATTAATAAACTATAATTATATTAATTAATAAACTATAGTTGTAGTTTATTAATTAATATACTTTATAGTTTTATTCAATATCATCTACAGAAACGTAAAGGAAGAATAATGCCATACTTAACGCTGGAAAAACTAAGCCAACAATAGGAACTAAAATTGAAGGTAAAAAAGCTGCTGCCATATTTGTTTTCTCAAAAGATTTTGTTTATTTAGTAAATGTTGATGATGTTATCTTCGCATTAGATCTTATTAAATAATGATAATAATACGATTAGAAGATACATGATACCACTATCACGTATTCCTTGTGAAAAACTTACTTCTGGATTACCTGTTGTATTTAATTCGGTTTGAGCTGTTCCTTTGACAGATTGATTTCCATTTTGAGTTAATAGAGTAACTCCGAAGGCTACCAATGATATACCAAGAAAGACTAGTGCCCGTTTGTTCTTGATTTGGTTATTTTTTAATCCATCAGAATCAGTATTTCCTAAAGATGACTCAACATTACTTAATTTACATTTTATAATATTAAGGATTGAAATTACAAAATTTCTTGTAGGAGTATGAAACGAAATCAAACTTGTTATTCCCAAAGCCGTAATCATAATGATTTTAAATTTTTGACTTTTGAGAATTTTATTTATTTTTCTAAAAAATCGTTTTCTTTTGGACATACTTACACCGTTTTCTATTTCGTTTTTTAGTTTGCTATTAAAAACAGATATCTTTGAAAAAGTCTTCTTTTTCTTTAAAAAAGTCATAAAATATTTTTTCTAATATAGTGTATAGTGTTACAGCCATTATTATACACTATTTTAATAGTATTTTTAATAATATTTTTACCTTAACTTTTTTTAACTTAAAACGCTAAATAGAATTGAAAGGATATTTTTTTCTTTTTCTATTAATTTTATATTAAAATTAATATTATTAAACTTAGAAACCTTAATATAAATATTTTTATTTATGGAAACTTTATTATTATCTCGTTTACCAGAAGCGTATGTTGTTTTTAGTCCAATTGTAGACGTGTTACCTGTGATTCCTGTTTTCTTCTTATTATTAGCGTTTGTATGGCAAGCAGCAATCGGATTTAGATAATTTTTAATTTTTAATTGAAATTTATTGCTATATAATTATACTTAGAATAATATTCACGTTTAATTTAAAAAATAACAATAAATGGTAGAACCTTTATTATCAGGTATAGTTTTAGGCTTAATTACTGTAAGTGCTTTTGGTCTTTTTGTGGCTGCTTTTTTACAATATCGTCGTGGCAGTCAATTTGAAATTTAACTTTGAATTTTTGGAAGATATTAAATTAATTTAATATCTTCCAAAAATTCAAAAAAAACTTTTCAAGTTCTATTGACGAGTCTAAACAAATTTGATAAGATCTTATGTTAGAGATAAGGGAAAAAATAGTTTCAAAAATGATGCTGGTGTAGCTCAACGGTAGAGCAACGGATTTGTAATCCGTAGGTTGGGGGTTCAAATCCCTTCACCAGCTTTTTAAGTTTGAATCATAAATATGAATCTAACCTGATCAACTGGAAAAGAGCAATATTTTAATCGAAGTGATAATGTTGGATTGGTTAATTAATTGAAATATTAGTTTAATTTTTCTCCTTGAATAAATGAATTTTGTTGTACAATGTTAGTTGAACATTGAGTTTTATATTTGTTATAATTTAAAATTGTAAATAAAACCCTGAAAGTATATTTATTCCCAATTATTTTTAAATGTCTTAAATCAAAATGGTAAAAACTAATTTAAACAAAGGTTACGTTAGTCAAATTATTGGTCCTGTATTAGATATTAAGTTCCCAGGTGGAACATTACCACCTATCTACAGTGCACTTAAAATTGGATTAGAAGATGGCACAGAAACAATTGTTGAAGTTCAACAATTATTAGGTGACAATAAAGTACGTGCGGTATCAATGCGTTCAACAGATGGTTTAAAACGTGGTGTTGAAGTAATTGATTTAGGTGCTCCAATTAGTGTACCAGTAGGTACTCCAACTTTAGGACGTATTTTTAATGTAATCGGTCAACCGGTGGATGAGCAAGGTGAGGTAAGTTTTGATGAAACTTTACCAATTCACCGTGATGCTCCAGCCTTCACAGAATTAGAAACAAAACCGTCAATTTTTGAGACTGGTATTAAAGTTGTAGATTTATTAGCACCGTACCGTCGTGGTGGTAAAATTGGTTTATTCGGTGGAGCTGGTGTAGGAAAAACCGTTTTAATCATGGAATTAATCAACAACATCGCAAAGGCTCACGGTGGTGTATCTGTTTTCGGTGGTGTAGGTGAACGTACACGTGAAGGAAACGATTTATACGAAGAAATGAAAGAATCTGGTGTAATTAACGAGAAGAATTTCAAAGAATCTAAAGTAGCCTTAGTTTACGGTCAAATGAATGAACCTCCAGGAGCTCGTATGCGAGTAGGTTTAACAGCATTAACAATGGCTGAGTACTTCCGTGATGTAAACAAACAAGACGTATTATTATTTATTGATAATATTTTCCGTTTTACACAAGCTGGTTCAGAAGTATCTGCACTATTAGGCCGTATGCCGTCAGCGGTAGGTTACCAACCTACATTAGCAACAGAAATGGGTGCATTACAAGAACGTATTACATCAACAACACAAGGTTCAATTACATCAATTCAAGCTGTATACGTACCTGCTGATGATTTAACAGATCCAGCTCCTGCAACAACGTTTGCGCATTTAGATGCTACAACAGTATTATCTCGTAATTTAGCAGCTAAAGGTATTTACCCTGCTGTAGATCCATTAGATTCAACTTCAACAATGTTACAACCAGGGATTGTTAGTGAAGAGCACTACGAAATTGCTGAAACGGTTAAAGAAACATTACAACGTTACAAAGAATTACAAGATATTATTGCAATTTTAGGTATTGATGAATTATCTGAAGAAGATCGTTTAACAGTGGCTCGTGCCCGTAAAGTAGAACGTTTCTTATCACAACCTTTCTTTGTTGCTGAAATTTTCACAGGTTCACCTGGTAAATATGTAAGTTTAGAAGAAACAATCAAAGGTTTCTCAATGGTATTAAACGGTGAATTAGATGATTTACCTGAACAAGCTTTTTACCTTGTAGGTAACATTGATGAAGCAATTGCAAAAGCAGAAACTCTAAAATAAGGAGTAAATTATATATGGTTATGAACATTCGCGTTCTTACACCTGATCGAGTAATTTGTTCAACAACAGCAGACGAAGTTGTTTTACCTGGTCTAACAGGACAAGTAGGGGTATTAGATGGTCATGCAGCTTTAATAACAGCATTAGATACAGGCTTATTACGTATCAAATTAAATGACAAATGGACCCCAATTATCTTATGCGGTGGTTTAGCTGAAATTGATCGAAATCGAGTTACAGTTTTAGTCAATGATGTAGAAGAGCTTACTAACATTCAATTAAGTGAAGCTACACAAGAATTAGAAAAAGCAACCTTAGCTGTTGAAAATGCTGAAACAAGTAAAGCTCGTTTAGATGCTTCTGTAGAGTTAAAGAAAGCAACAGCAAGATTAGAAGCAATTAACTATTTATCATAAGTTTCAGTTACTTTGAAATAAAATAATAGGCTTCAAAAAAACTAAATTGGTTAATCTTTAAAAATTAACTAATTTAGAATTCAATTTACTAGAATAGTACGAACGTATTTTTGTTAAATGGCGACTAATTCTAATTTTAATTTTACAAAGAATACAGCCATAACACTTGAACTGCCTTTCTCCGAACATATCGAAGAATTACGGCAAAGAATTTTTATAGTGTTTTGGATAATTTTATTATTAACTTGTATAGCATTTATTGAAGTTAAAAGCTTAGTTAAAATTTTAGAGCTTCCTATCAATAACGTAAAATTTTTCCAAGTAGCACCAGGAGAATATTTTATTTCAACAATTAAGATATCCTTTTATACTGGGTTACTTTTTTCCAGCCCTTTTGGAATTGGCCAGTTAATTTTGTTTTTATTGCCTGGTTTAACAAAAAAAGAAACAAAAATTATTTTACCTTTATTGTTAAGTTCACTAATTTTATTTGGATTAGGTTTAGCTTTCTCTTACTATACTTTAATACCAGCAGCTTTAAATTTTTTCTTGAATTATAGTGAAGAAGTTTTAGAACCATTCTTATCTTTTGATCAATATTTTGAATTTATCCTAGTTCTATTTTATAGTACTGGATTAGCTTTCCAAATTCCAATTATTCAAATTTTAGTGGGATTATTAAATATTGTGTCACCAAAACAGATGTTAGGTGCGTGGAGATATATAATATTAGTGTCAACAATTCTAGGAGCAATATTAACTCCTTCAACCGATCCTTTAACGCAATTATTATTATCATTAGCAATATTGCTCCTATATTTTTCAGGATTGGGTATCTTGTTTTTATTAAAAAATTAATATATATATAATTTAATATCCATACTTAGAAAGTATTTAAACTATGGCAACTAACAAGTTTTTTAAAAGTCTTTTATTTGCTTTAACGATTGCTATAACTTCATTTGGTTTTGGTATTCAAGAGTCATCAGCATATCCAGTTTTTGCACAACAAAACTATTCAAATCCACGTGCAGCAAATGGCAAATTAGCTTGTGCAAATTGTCATTTAAATCAAAAAGCAATTGAAATTGAAGCACCTCAAGCTGTTCTTCCAAATTCAGTCTTTGAGGTAGAAATTAAAGTTCCTTATGATGTTACTAAGCAACAAATTGGTGCCAATGGAAAAAAAGCTGACCTAAATGTAGGTGGTATTTTAATTTTACCTAAAGGCTTTAAATTAGCTCCAAAAAGTCAAATTCCAGAGGAAGTGAAACAAAAAAATAAAGGTGTTTTCATTTCTCCATACAGTACTGAATTTGATAATATTTTAGTTGTAGGTCCAATCGCTGGGAAAACACACCAAGAGTTACTTTTCCCTGTTATTGCACCGGACCCTGAAAAAGATGCAGATGTTAAGTATTTAACATACCCATTCTATGCAGGTGGTAACCGTGGACGTGGTCAAGTTTACCCTACTGGAGATAAAAGTAATGTAAACATCTTTGGTGCTAACCAAGCAGGACAAATTACTTCAATTTCAACACAAGAAAAAGGTGATTCTACTATCGTTATTCGTAACTCAAGTGGAAAAGAAACATCGCAAACTGTACCAGCTGGCTTAACTTTAACTGTTAAAGAAGGTGACGTTGTAAAAGCTGATCAAGGGTTAAATGCAGATCCAAATGTAGGTGGTTTTGGTCAAGAAGAATCTGAAATTGTATTACAAAATCCAGTTCGAATCTTCGGCTACCTTGCATTCTGTTTCTCTGTTGTATTAACACAAGTACTTATTGTATTAAAGAAAAAACAATACGAAAAAGTTCAAGCAGCAGAGTTAAACTTCTAACGATTCAAAAATTAAAAAATTAAGGAATAGTTTTTTTTTCTTATTCCTTAATTTTTTACTTTTAATTAGTATAACTCATCTTCTTGGTGTACTAAAATTGTACAATCTGATTTTGGATAAGCAATACAAGTTAAAACAAAACCAGCTTCTACTTGATCATCATCTAAAAAAGTTTGCTCAGATTGATCAATTTCACCTTCTGTTACCTTACCAGCACATGTTGAACATGCACCTGCACGACAAGAATAAGGTAATTCGATGCCTTGCTCTTCCGCAGCATCTAAAACAAATACGTCATCGTTACAATCAATTGTTGAATTGATGTTATGCTCTTCACTTAATAATGTCACTTTGTAAGTAACCATATGACTCCTTATTATTTAATTAATATAAAGCAAACAAAATATTACTTTACTATTTTACATTATACTACGGAAATGGGATAGCGATAAATTTTTTTTCTTAAAAATTTAAAGATTTTTTATTTTATTTAAAAGACTGTTTTAATCGACTTGCTTTACCACTTAAATTTCTTAAATAATATAATTTTGAACGACGTACTTTTGCCGAGCTCAATACTTCAATGGAGTCAATTTTTGGAGAATGAATTAAAAAAACTCGTTCAATGCCAATTCCTTGTAATACTTTTCTGACTGTAATTGTTGTATTCACAGAACTATTTTTTTTAGCAATAATTGTTCCTTCATAAAATTGAACTCGTTCTTTGTTACCTTCAACAATTTTTACACCAACTTTAATACTATCTCCAATTCTAAGGAAAGGAAGATCTGTTTTAATAAAAGTACTTTCTATATCATTAATTGTTTTTTGGGTATTTAATTTAAGCATAAGTTCTAGCTATTAATTTAATTATATCTGTAAAAACAAGTTTACAACTAGATCTTTAAAAAAACAATATTAAAATATTCTACTTGCATTCGACTGGGTTCGAACCAGTGATGTTCCAGAGGAAAACGGATTATGAGTCCGGTGCCTTCAACCACTCGGCCACGAATGCAGATATGGAACTGATGGGAATTGAACCCATGTCCATCTAAAATTATTTAATATACTCGTTCACAGGCATAGTTTCAAAGAACAAAGAATAATAATGTTATTCTAAACTAAATTTAGGAAAAATGCTAGATCTAGCGAATAAATTTTTGATCAAAAGTTAATTAAAATGCAAATTGTAATGAGTTAATTTTACGATTTACAATTTTTGAGATAAACAATGTAATAATGTTAGCCTTTAAGTTATAATTTGTAGATTTTTACGAAGATTACAAGCTTCGACCTGATTCATATATTATTTAATTTTAAATGTCGAAACCAAATCAGCCCCAATATTTGATATAAGCCTTGAAAATCAATATCATAAGCATGAAGGGAATCGAACCCTTGACTTTCAGAATCGGAATCTGATGCTCTATCCACTGAGCTACATGCTTAAAGTTAAGAATTTTACTTTGAAGCATTATATTATAAGTTTATAGTATTTTTTGAAAATACTATAAACACTTAATTCGATGAAAAAGAGTAAGAATTAGTAGTAAATTTTACCGCCACCCCATTTTTCTGTTACAACTTTTGGTTGTAATAAAATGTGGCCAGCAATTGCTGTTAAATCTTCATCTGTTACTGAACGCATACGTGGGTAAATATCAGCACTTTTGATACTTGGGTGCGTTTCAGCAATTGATTCTAAACCATCATATGTTGTAGGGTTTTTCATGAAATCTACTAAACCTGCAATATTATCACGACGTGGTGTAGCTAAACTTAAAGCTTCAGGATCTAAACCAACGTTAGGGTTAGTTTTTGTAATACCACCTGTATGACAAGCACCACAAGTTGCATTAAATAATCGTTTGCCCCGTTTTACTTGTTCTGGAGTTAATACAACTGTCTTGCCTGCTGAATCTGCTACAACTGTTCGTGTTGCTTCATCTAAATCAATAGCTGATGCTGTAGTTACCATAGCACCAAAAATAAAGAAAAATACTAAAGAAAAAAGTTGCGAATACTTTTTAATCATAATTTAAGATAGTTAATTAGCAATTTGAAACCAAGAGAAAAATAAGTTAATATTTTATTTTCGTTTTTGCTTTTTTAATTTAGCCATATTAGCGATTAATCCACGTAATCTAATATTTTCCCATCCAGCTACAAGAACTGTCACAATAATAAGAACTTGACCAAATAATAAAATTGGATCTAATCGCCATCCATGAACCATTAAAATACAGCTATAAAGTAAACCAATTGTTGCAAAAAAGATATCTTCATCTCTTGCGATTTCTGGTTTAACGTTCCGAAGAAAATATAATATTAGCACTCCAAAACTTACGATAATCCCTAAAAATATATTGGGACCAAAACTAAAATTTAGCATAAGATATTTAATTTTAATTTCACAATTTTGTAATAAAGACAGTAACTAGAAATAATTTAACTAATTCTTTCATAATTTGTAAATTTCTCTGGCTTTAATTCAAGTTTGCAAGTTTGGAGAGAATTCTAAGTATTTAGAAGTGTTAAAGTAAAAATAAAATTAGAAGTTTCGTGTAACACGATCATTCTGACTAATAAAAACTAAAACCCCACCAATAGCAAGGGCGATAACTGCACCTGCAAATAAACTAGCGATAAAATTTCCTAATGAAGGTGTCATTTTTTATTTCCTGTTATTTAAAATAATAAAGTTAAAAATAGTAATAGTGACTACAATAAATATTGTATCAACTTTTCTAAAAAAATCTAATAAATATTTGAAAATTTCATGAAAAATTTTGCTAAGAAAAAAAATCTATTAATATCCCATTTCTGTAGTATAATGTAAAGTAGGAAAATAATATGTTCTTTGTTCTATACTAACACTAATTTAAGACTAAGGAGTCACATCCTTATTTACAAGGAGACCCATACATGAAAAAAGTTTTTCAAATAATTTCTTGGCCAATTCGAAAAGCCTATAATTACACAAAAGGTATTAATGACGCCTTGCAATCACCAACTTTAATTGGTAACGCCGCCAATAATGGGATCGAATACATTACTAAACTTACTGGTGCAACAACAGGCTCAGTGGGAGCTGCGAAGGGGACGGTAGATGCTTTGGAGGCATTGGCATGTAGAGACGGACTTTGCTTCGTTGTTTCTTGTGTGGGAACTGCAGCTGATGGCCTTCAAGTAGCGGCCTCTTTCGTTCCTGGACCAAATGTTACAGCTTTAATTACTACTCCAGTTTCTTTGAGTTGTAAAGTATTCGTTTATTGTTGTAAGAAATCTAAGTTACCTTGGGGGGGATGTTAATGGGAATTAACTTTGCAGAATTCGAAGATAAACTTATTGTCCTATCATATTAACATCAATAGTGAAAAAGGAGAATACATCTCTAGTAATCTAGCTACTGTAGAATTTGAGATTGATTTGTAAAAAGCAGATATAGATTTAATACTAATTTTGATGAATGTTTTATGCTGCTATTTCACAATCCTGGCATCCTAAACATCATTAAAATTATATTAAATACTATATCCATCTCCCATTATAGTAAAATTGCAAGATAACGTCAATGTTTTCAAAAAAATTAGAAAAGTTATCTTGTAATTTTATCTAACTTATGGTAAAATCAAATTTAAGAAGACTAAAGCCCGGATAGCTCAGTTGGTAGAGCAGTGGATTGAAGATCCTCGTGTCACCAGTTCGAATCTGGTTCTGGGCATTTTATTAACAATTTTCATAAATTTATTTAGCATATTTAACGGTCTAACACTAAGAAAGATATAACGAAACATCTATTGTTAAGGCTCCTAAGAGTTTAATCTTTAGTAATTGATATTATAATTTTAGCTAAGGTAGAGTCAGGTAAAGGTCATAACTAGATAATAAATTAAAATATCCACAGGTAACTTATATGATATTTTGATGATAATTCAATATTATCAGCCATAACTATCCTAGCAATTACATAATTTATATCTAATTTGGGTAGATATTTAAGCAAAGAACTATTAAACTCATTTTTTGGTTAAACTAGTTAGTGGAGTATAAGTCAACTTCATCCTATGTTGAAAATTTATCTAATCAAGAAAAGAGATGAATAATGGAACAAATTACGTCTCCTGAAGAGCTAATAATTCAAAAAGGATAAATACTACCAAATTGAAAATTTTATTTCATAGAAATTGTCTGAGATACTTTTCTGAGACAGTTTGATATAAAATAAGAAAAAGAATAAAACTTAGATGAAATCTCAATTTATAATTAA
>LLBY010003435.1_pt2 | contig 13238 bp, 14 predicted proteins | sample 1489401 | NCBI WGS metagenome assembly LLBY01 (sample SAMN04092656, study PRJNA295927) | soil metagenome | biome: Soil prokaryotic community; feature: Bulk soil; isolation source: soil from tomato rhizosphere | host: tomato cultivar Hawaii 7996 | place: South Korea | collected 2011-11-01 | reverse complement strand
GACGAGGCCACCTCCGCGCTCGATTCCGAAAGCGAGGCGATGATCCAACAGGCCCTGCGCGAACTCATCCGGGGCCGCACGACCTTCATGATCGCGCACCGCTTCAGCTCGATCCGCCACGCCACCCGCATCTTGGTCTTTGACCGCGGAAGCGTCGTCGCCGACGGCCCGCACGAACAGCTTCACGCCAACAGCCCGATCTACCGCGAGCTCTACAATCACCAAATGCTCGGCGCCGCGGAGCCGACCTGAGCGCGTCCCTGCCGCCATGGCGCGGCCACGAAGCTTGCCGCGGGAAGCGGACGTTGACCCCGCACCAAGCTCAATAAACAAACTGCCCCATGTCCCCGTTCTCCCGTGCCCGATCCACTCTCGCCAGCATGCTGCATGGCAACTTGGCGGAAACCAGACCCGTTTGTTTTGTCGTGAGCACCGGCAGGACCGGCACCAAGTTTCTCGAATCCTTTTTCGGTGACGTGGTCGGCGACGTCCATTGCCTGCACGAGCCCCGGCCGGATCTCTTCGAGACAGGCGTCGCGCTTCACCGCGGCAAGCTCTCCGAGGAGCGGGCGATCAGGACGCTCCGAAAATCGCGGCTGCCGATGTTGATCGAGACGAAAAAGCGAGGGAAGGCGCTTTACATGGAATCCAATCCCAACGCCTCGCTGCTCCTGCCGCAGATCAAGAAAGCCTTCCCGCACTATCGTGTCTTGTGGATCACGCGCGACATCGAAACCTACCTGCCCTCGGCCTATAACAAATCTCCGGACGACAGCGGCAGCATGTTTTTCTACGCCGACGACGATCACCGCAAGCGGCTCACCGCGGAGGATGTCGCGAACGATCCGTGGCATGCCGCGTGGAAGGGCTTTTCTCGCGCCGAGCGGATCGCGTGGTGGTGGCAGAAATGCAATTCCCTCCTGATCGATCAGACCAAAGGCGACGGGCGCTGCCTGCACGTCAAGTTCGAGGACTTGGTCGATCCCCGGTCCGGACCGACCGAGATCGCCCGAATCACCGGCTTTCTCGGACTGGACGGACGCAAGACGGTGGAGGGCGAAAAAATTCTCCAGGCCCTGGCGCAGCCCAAGAACCAAACCCGGCACGCCGCCGCCGCAGTACTGGACGACCAGTCGGCGACCTCCCGCATCCGCGCCCTGACCCGGGACGTCCGCGCCAAACTCGGTTATCAGACGTCCCTCGCATAACCCCGTCCGGCCCGACGGCGGCGCGCAACCGACGCCCCTCCCAAAATCCGAACGAACCGAAACAGAAGCCCATGCCTCGCACACGTGCCTCAACAAGCGTAAACATCGCCATCTGCACCTGTGAACGTGAGCAATTGCTTGGCGAGTGCCTCCGAAGTCTGGACACGCTATTGATGCCCGAGGACGTGAAGCTTGTCGTCACCGTGATCGACAACGCCGCCGACGAAAGCGCCAGAGCGGTCGTTGAGGCGAACAACTCGAGCGCTCGCTTTCCCGCACAATACGTGAGCGAGCCTCGTCGCGGTATTCCGGTCGCCCGCAATCGCGCCATCGACCATGCGACCACCCAAGATGTCGATCACCTGATCTTCATCGACGATGACGAATACGTCGCGCCGGACTGGTTGTCCGAGCTCGTGGCCTTTGCCGCGACGAAAGACGGGGAATCCGTCGTCAGCGGCGACGTCGTGTCGATCGTCCCCGAGGAGGCGCCCGACCACATACGACGCCTCTTCATCCGGTCCGATTCGAAGCGCACCGGCGACAAACTCGACTGCTGCGCCACCAGCAACGTCCTTATCCCCCTGCATTTGATCCGGACGCACGGCTTGCGCTTCGACGAATCGAGGCCCTTGGCCGGAGGCACGGACACCATTTTTTTCGTCGAGGCCGTGGCCCGGGGCGTGACGATCTACAAATGCAAAGAAGCCCGGGTTTACGAGAAAGTGCCGTCGAGCCGCGCCAACCTGCGCTGGCTTTCCAAGCGCAAATACCGGGTCGGAGTGACGGAGGCCTGGCGAAAGCGGAAAAGGGGGCGCGCCCGCGCCGGAGTGTTGTTCTCGGCCCTTGGCGTGATGGCGGCGCACCTGCTGGTTTGCGCCGCGGCCTCCTTGGTCAACACGAAGCACGCCCGGGCAAGATCGTGGCTGCGCGTGAGCAAGGCGGCCGGTGTGATCACGGGCATCTTCGGCCGCAGGGTGGACAGTTATCGCACGATTGAAAAATGAAGCACCTTCGTATCCGCCCCTTTTCGACATGCGCATTCTAATGATCGGTAGCGGCCACCGGTATCACCTGGAGCCGCTCGCACGCAGCATCAAGCGGGCCGACCCCGGCGTGTGGCTCGGGGTGAACGACTTGAGGGAGCCGAGTCCGGGAGGGCAGAGCATCCCGGTCGCGAGCAGCGCCTGGTTCGACGCGATCTACCACGCCCCGGGCAAAGTGCGCTCCGGCGGCGGCAAAGGAGGCGGTCGCGAGCCCCGGGACGCGGAAGATGCCTCGGCAGAGATCGGAGGCGCGTCGCCGTGGCGCCTGGCCTTGGCCGCCGCCTGGCGCCTCTACCGCCGCCGCGCTCCCCGCGCCTCCGTGCACCGCCATCATGAACAAATCTCCCGGAACATCGACGTGTTGCACGTGCAGTCGGCCTTCGCCACCCCATCCGTCCGCTGGCTCCTGTCCACCGGGCGGCGCGGGTATCTGGTGAGCTGCTGGGGCAGCGATGTCCTGAGGCGCTCCGGCGGGGAAGACTATTTTGTCCGGCAGGAATTGTTGAGGCGCGCGGGTGCGATATCGACGAGCACGCCCGAGCTGCGGGAAATCGTGCTGGCCAAGTATGGTCGGGAGCTGGAGCCCAAGATGGTCACCACCTTTTTCAATCCGGGCGTGGAGGACCTGCGCGACCATTTGCGCACGCCGGAGGAGATCGCCCGCGCCGGTGCCTCGCGCCCCTTCCGGGTGTGCATCGGCCACAACGGCTATCCGGACGGCAACCACGAGCGTCTGCTGGCCGGCTTCGCCCAGATCCCTGGCGGGCTGAAAAACCGGATCGAACTCGTCCTGCCCCTCACCTACGGGGGCACATCCGACTACCGGAAGAGGGTACGGGCGATGGCGGAGGCCACGGGCTGCAAGGTCCGCGTACTCGACACGTTTCTCGACGAGACGGATATTCGTCGTCTGCGGACGGAGACGGACATACTGGTTTTCGCGCCCAGTTCGGATTCCCTCTCGGCCACGGTCACCCAGGCGTTGGCCGCCTCGTCCTTGGTTATCTGCGGGGCCTGGCTTTCCTACCGGGCCCGGAGCCGCGCGGGCTTCCACTACCGCGAAATCGAGGCACCCGAGGAGGCCGCCCGGGCGGTCTGCTCCGCGATGGAGAACTGGCGGGATGATATTCCTTGTCTTCAACGCAACCGCGCACTCGCACTGGACCAGTTCTCGGAACTCAATCTCGGGCGAGGCTGGTTGGCCGCCTACAACAAGGCGCTGAAATCCTCCGTCATCCATTAACCTATGCAAGCTGTCATCCTGGCCGGCGGACTCGGCACCCGCCTCCGCCCTTTCACTGAAGTCATTCCCAAACCGCTGCTTCCTCTCGGCGAGCGCTCCCTGATGGAGATCCAGATCGCGAACCTGCGCGACGCCGGCTTCGACGAGATTTTCGTGGCGACGAACTACCGCTCCGACTTCGTCGAGGCCTTCCTCGGCAACGGCAGCAAGTTCGGGGTCCGGCTGCATTTCAGCCAGGAGCAGAAGCCGCTGGGCACCTGCGGCCCGCTCACCTTGATCAAGGATCGGCTCACGGAGCCGTTTCTGATGATGAACGGCGACATCCTCACCAAGCTCGATTTCCGCGTGATGATGGACTTCGCCCGCAAACAGGACTCGGACCTGACCGTGGGCACGAAGGTCATCACCCTCCCCTTCCGCTTCGGCAACGTCTCGGTGGACGAGCATAACCGGCTGCTCGGGGTGGAGGAGAAGCCGGACCTGAAGTTCGAGGTGCTGGCCGGCATCTACTGCCTGAAGCCCGGGGTGTTTTCCCACATCCCCCACGACGAATATTTCGGCATGGACCAGTTGATCAAAAAAATGCTGAGCGGCGCCCGGCCCATCTCGCGGTATCTGATCAAGGACTACTGGCTAGATATCGGACAGGTGGAGGACTACGACTCCGCCCGCTCGGAAGTGGAACGAAACTTTCAGAAAGAGTAGGCGCGGCCTCCCGCGCGAGCGCGGGGCGGGCAAAGCCCCCGGGGGATCAACGCCGCTCCGCCGCGTGATCGGCCTTGATCAACTCGCCCATCCGCACGAAGCCCCCCTCCCCGATCACCACGCCTTGGCGAATGACGGCGCCGCTGCCGACGAAGGAGCCCGCGCCCACGTGAACATCGCCGTTCACGATCGCTCCGGTGGCCACATGGCAATGGTCCCCGATCCTCGAACCGTGCTCGATTAGCGCGCGGGTGTTGATTATGCAGTTCCGGCCCACCTCGGCGCCGGCGTTCACCACCGCGTCGTGCATCACGATGGTGCCCGGCCCCAGCCGCGCGCGCGGAGAAACATAGGCGCGCGGAGAGACGATCACCGGCGCGTGCGCGCCGGCCGCCTCGATGGCCGAGAAAAGCCGCCGCCGCAGGACGGAGGATCGAATCTGCCCCACCGTGACCAAAGCCCGGCCGAAACGCCCCAACAGGGCGGACAGCGTCTCGTCGTCGCCGAGCACGGGTACGCCGTCCACCTCCCGCCCCACCTCCTCGGCCCGGCCCACCAACCCCACCACCTGATGGCGGTCCTCGAGCCGCAGGACGTCCATGCAAGAGAGCGCATGGCCGCCGGCACCCAGCAGAAGAAGCGGGGGACGAATCATATCTGATCGGCCCCGGCGAGGGCGGGACTGCTCGGCAGGTTTATGAGCGCGGATTCCACCGCCTCCGCGCAAGGCAGCTCCATGCGCGGACAGTCCGCGAAAGGGGGCAGGCGATGCAGCAGCCGCCAAGCCGGACGCGTGGCATAGCCCGCGTCGTTGGTGGCGGCGAGAAGCGCGTCGCGCAGCTCTTCTCCGCCCGTCTTCAGCAGCACCGTTTGCAACCAGTAGTTGCTGCGGCAATCCCGCGGCTCGCGCACCAGCCGAACCTCCGGCACGGCGGCGAACGCCTCCTCATATGCGGCGAAGAGCCGGCGTTTCGCATGCAGAAACGCGGGCAAACGTTCGAGCTGCGCGCAGCCCAGCGCGGCGTTGAGGTTCGGCATGCGGTAGTTGAAACCCACTTCGTCGTGCACGTAGTGCCAGCGATGCGGCACCTTCGCCGTGGTGGTGAGGTGCTTGGCCCGGCGGGCGAGCCCGGGATCGTTGGTGAGGATGACGCCGCCGCCGCCTGTCGTGATGATCTTGTTGCCGTTGAAGCTCAGGGTGCCGAGCCGGCCGAAGGTACCGGTGTGCCCGCCGCGATAGTAGCTCCCCAGCGACTCGGCCGCGTCTTCCACCAGTTCCAGACGATAGTCCGCCGCCACCGCGCGGAGTTGTTCCAGGTCGGCCGGGTGCCCGAAGGCGTGCATCGGCACGAGGGCGCGGATGACACGGCGGGAGGACCGGTTGACGCACTCTTCGCCGACCACCTCGGCAACCGCCTCCAGGTGGAGGCGCAAAGCGCGTGCGTCCACGCCGAGGCTCGTCGGCTCGATTTCCACGAAGTGGGGCCGCGCACCGCAATAACGCACCGCGTTGGCCGTCGCGACAAACGTGAGCGCGGGCACCAGCACCTCGTCATCGGGCCGCACGCCCGCCAGAAGCAGGGCCACATGCAGGGCGGCGGTTCCGTTGACCACCGCGATCGCGTGCCGGGCTCCGGTGAAAACCTCCATCTCCCGCTCGAAACGATCAACGAAAGGCCCGACCGAGGAAACAAAGGTCGAGTCGATGCACTCGAGCAGATACTCGCGCTCCCGACCGCCTAGATCGGGGACGTGCAAGGGCGCGGGCCCCGGCCCGATGGCGCGCCGCAACGCGGAGAGAAAACGCGGGACGAGATCAGCGGTCATCGGGGACGCCTCAGAGATTGTAGATGCCGGCCTTGTAACGCGCGAGGTTCGCCGGCTCGGAAAACCAGGCGATGGTCTCCGCCAGGCCGCGCCGGAAACCCTCCGCGCCACCGTACTCGGGCGACCACTGGAGCAGCTTGAGCGCCTTGCTGTTGTCGGCCCAGAGCCGCTCCACCTCGCTTTTTTCCGGCCGCAGACGCTGCTCGTCGCACTCGATCTCCACCTCCGCGTTCATCAAGGACGCGATCAATCGCGCGGTGTCTCCCACGGAAATCTCGAAATTGCTGCCGATGTTTACCACCTCGCCCACGATGGCGGGGGAATGCAGCGCCGCGATGAAGCCGCGAACGGTGTCCGTTACAAAGTTGAAATCCCGCGTCGGGCTTACCGAGCCCAGACGCAGGCTCCGTTTTCCGGAGGCCAGCTGGGTGATGATGGTGGGGATCACCGCTCGCGCCGACTGCCGGGGACCGTAGGTGTTGAACGGACGAAGCACCCCCACCGGGATGCCAAACGAGAGATGATAGGAGAGCGCGATCTGGTCCGCGCCGATCTTGCTCGCCGAGTAGGGAGACTGGCCCTGAAGCGGATGCGCCTCGTCGATCGGCACATAACGGGCGGTGCCGTAAACCTCGCTGGTGGACGTATGCACGACCTTCGAAACGCCAAGGTCCCGGGCGGCCTGCACGACGTTGAGCGTGCCGTTGATGTTCGTGTCCACATACGTATGCGGCGAATGATAGGAATACGGGATGGCGATCAGCGCCGCGAGATGGAGGACAGCGTCGCAACCTTTCATCGCCGCGCGCACACCGTTGGGGTCGCGCACATCGCCGGTGAACACCTCGAATCGTCCCGCGATATCCGGCGCGCACGCATCGAGCCATCCCCAGGAATTGAACGAATTATAGAGAACGAAGGCCCGAACCTCGTGGCCTGCCCTCACCAAGGCCTCCACCAGATGTGAACCGATAAAACCTTCCGAGCCGGTGACGAGAACGCGCATGGCGTTGGTTCGTAGAGTCACCACACCTTCATGAGCAAACTGAAACCGGCTCGCGGAAGCCGGGAGACACGACGAATGGCATGGGAGCTTGCTCAGCCCCCCCCCGCCAGCCGCGCGTACAGCTTCACGTAGGCGTCGCTGATCGCGGCGCGGGAGTAGCCGCGGGCGTAGGTCCGCGCCCCCTCCCGCGCGAGTGCCGCCCTGCGCTCCGGTCGGGCCAGCAACTCCCCGACGGCACGGGCCAGCGCGGGCGCGTCGTCCACGGGTGTGAGCAGGCCGTCCCGTTCGTCCTCGATGAGCTCCCCCGGACCTTGGGAACGCGTGGCCACGATCGGGCAACGGTGGAACCACGATTCCAGCACGATCGAACCGAGCCCCTCGTGGCGCGACGGGCACACAAACACGTCGGCGCTCCGCATCAGCGCCGTCACGTCGTCGCGCCACCCCAGGAAACGCACGCGCGCCGTCAGGCCCAGCTCGTTGCACAACCCGCGAAGCCTCGCCTCCTCCGGTCCGCTGCCCGCCAGCCACAGCACCGCGTCGGGAATTTCCGCCAGCGCGTGCAACAGCACGTCGAAGCCTTTGTTCACATGCAGTCGCCCCGCCGCAAGGATCAGTGGCCGATCCGCCGGAGTCTCAAACTCGGAGCGGACAACCGGCTCGACCGGAGTCTCGTCCGCGAAATTGGGAATGTGAAAGACCCGCTCCTCCGGCATGCCGCCCTCGATGAGGTGACGGCAAATCCCGCGCGTGATTCCCACCCAGTAGTCGGCGTGGCGGTAATACTTGAGATCGTAGTAGTGCCCGAGCCGGTTCACCAACACGTAGCGTCCGCGGGCCGGCGGCGTGGAAGCGCTGGCCCGCCCCATCCAGGTCATCACGATGTCGGGGCGAAACTCCGCAAGCGCGCGGCGGTAGCGCCGGCGCCCGAATAAATCGAAGGCGCCGCCAAAGCTCTGCGCCGAGGTCGCCACTCCGCCGCGCCGCAAGGCCTCCACCCGATGCGCATGTGGCCGCAGATAGGCCCGCTGCTCGAGCTCGGCGCGCTCCGTCAGGGCCAGCACGAGACGCGTGTAGAAATTTTCCGCCCCGCCGCGCTCCGCACCCGCCAACACCTGCGCGACTCGAATGGGGTTCATGCTGGAAAAACTCGGATGGGCCGTCCGGGGCCTCATCGCAACGAACCGTCGGGATGGATGTCCCGCGACCACACGTAATCGTGCGAGAAGGGAATCTCGAGCGCGGCCTCGACAATATACCGGGCGTAGAGCCGCGAATTCATTTCCCGATGAAAAAACTCCCGCGCCCTCCGCGCCCAATCGCGGCGCTTGGCGTCGTCGTGATGAAACTCCCGGATGCGCGCGAGCAGCTCCTCCTCGTCGCGAAAATACACCACGCTCTCCGCCGGCAGAAGCGTGTCGAAGCCCAGGTTCGCGTGCGTGAACTGAAGGATGCCGTTGCCCGCCAGCTGCGCCATGCGGGCCGACGAATACCACCGGTGAATCTCCTGTCGGTTAAAATTCAGCCCCATCTTGGAATCGGCCAGCGCCCGCTCGTAATCGCGCCCCCAGACCGGCGGCTCGCCAAAGCTGCCATGCGTCTTGAACACCAGCTCGCCGACCAGCGCGTCCTTCAGACGCCTCACCATCGCCAGGCGCTCGGTGAAATTGTCGCTGTTGCTGCAAAAAATCAGATCCACCGGCAGATCGCCCCGAGCGGAATTGTCCAGGGTCTCCACCGAGGCGTCCACCGGATTGGGCATGTGGTAAACGCGCGCGCCGAGCCCCTCGAACATGCGCAATTCCGTCCGGCCGGTGGACACGAATATCGCGTCGGCCACCTTCGCCCGATGCTTGATCCGCTCCACGTTGCTCGGCACGAAAAGCGGATCGTTGTTGCAATGCGCCACCACGCAGCCCGGCCGGCGGGTCTTGATCTCGAGCAGGGTCTCGTTGCTGATCATGTCGCAGTGCCCCGCGACCACCAGATCCGGCTCCACCGCGTCCACCGTTTCCAGCAGACGACGGTTCGCCCGCCCCACGCCCAGTCCGCGCACGCCGAAAGGCGCCTCGAACGCCGCCACGTCGCGATCACTGAAGGTCACCGTGTGGTGATCGTTTTTAATCAGGCCGAAGGTCAGCTTTTGCGCCCAGCTCACACGCGTCTGCCCGTATCGGCGAAGTTGTTGATAAGCGACGTGAAGGACTCTCATGAAAAAGGCGCGCGCGATGCGCGGGAACGGATCAAGTGGCGGGCTCCGGGGGCGAGGCAAGGACTTGTTTCCGTCACCGGCCGCGGACCCGGACGCATCAACGATGCCTCAGGAACCCGACCCTCCATTTGATGGCCGTCTTCGCCTTTTCCGGATCGGCCAGGTTTGCCTCCAGCTTCTCGAAACGAGCCCAGGCCTTCGTCAGTTTTTTTTGGATACGGCGACGATTGTGCCCGGGAACCAGGCGCCCCAGCGGCAACCACGCAGAGTCGCCAAATCCGTCGATCAGGAAAAAAACACAGCCGCCGTCCGCATCGCGTCGCACCGCCAGGTTGTGGTCGAGCAGCTCGCGCGTCACGATGCCATGAGCGACCAAAAACCGGCCGAATTCATTAAACGCCGCCCGGATTTCCGCCAGCTTCGTGCCGTTCGCCAGCTCCTCGCGCAAGCTGAGCGAGATTTGACCGTCCGCGTTTCGCACCAAATCCAGCACCAATCCCGGCCCGAGGTCCGTCGGCGCCATGCCGTAAACCCGGGGGAAATGCCGCGCCATCAACTCCTCCCCGAGCTTGCGCCGGAGCCTCGACAGCTGTCGGAGCTCGTCCGCGTTGTTGTCGTATTTGCGCCGCCAGGCCGCCGGCCACCACGCGCTCTTGCCCAGACGCACCACCCGGTGCGGGTCGGTGCGAAGCACTTTGACGCAACGCCCGGGATACTCCGGATGCACAAAACACCGCCGCCGTCCGCCCACGCCAAACGGCTCCAGCTCCGCCAGCCGCAACGGCCGCGCCTCGACCTTTTCATCCGTGGAATTCGACTCGTGATTCGCCATGTCCCCGGCAGCAAATCTCACGCCCGAGGGCTCGCGAGCAAATCCCGATACACCGCCAGCGTCGCCCCGCACATCGCGTCGAGGGTGAACTCGACCGGAATCGCGCCCGGCGCCGGCGCGTCGGCCAGCAACCCGCGCGCCACGCGCAGCAGCCCGGCCTCGTCGCCCACCGCCACGCAGCCCGCCGGAAACACCGCCCGCAGCTGTTCCGCCACCCCTCCGTGGTCATAGCCCGCCACCGGCCGGCCCAGCGCCAGCGCCTCCAGCGACACCCGGCCAAAGGCCTCCGGCCGATGCGAAAGCGAGCACGTCAGGTCGCACGTCGCCATCACCTCGCGGACGTCGTCGCGGTGCCCGAGCCAGGTCACGCGGTCCGCCACGCCGAGGGTCTCCGCCAGCGCCCGCAGCTCGCCGTCGTAGGCCCGCTTGTGCGCATGCGTCTCGCCCGCCACCACGCCGTGCGCATCCACCCCCGCCGCGCGCAATCCCGCGATCAGGCGCAACAAATCCTCGTGGCCCTTCCACCGCGTGATGCGGCCCGGCAACAAAACCGTCCTCCGCCCCTCCAGCTCCGGGTGTTCCCGCCGCCAGCACGCCAGCCACGCCGCGTCCGGCCGGTGACCGCGAGGAAACTCCTCCGGCGCCACCCCGCGATGGATCACCGTCAAACGCTCCCGTCCCACCCTCGGATAATTCCTCAACACATACTCGCGCACGCTCTCCGACACCGCGATCACCCGCTCGCCGCCGGTCATCACCGCCGAATAGGCGTTCACCGAGTAAAACCCATGCACCGTGCTCACCAGCCGGGGCCGCGTCGCCGGGTTCATCTTCCGCCACGCCAACCACGCCACCCAACCCGGCGCGCGCGAGCGGATGTGCAGCACGTCCGGTCGCTCCGCCTCCAACAAACGCCGCAGCGGGCGCACCTGCAGCAACGTGCCGAGACGCTTTTTATGCACCGGCAACGCCACATGCCGCGCGCCGCGGCGCCCCAGCTCCGCGACCATGCGTCCGCCGTTGGAAACCACCAGCGCCTCGTGCCCCTCGGCCACCAGACGACGCGCCACCTCCAACGTGCCGCGCTCCACGCCGCCGGAATTCAGCTCGGGCAAGATTTGCAGTACCTTCATCGTGAGATCTCCTCGGCAAACCATCGCGCCACGATCAAGTCCGCGCATCGCCCCGCCTCGTGAAATCGTGCCGCCGTCGCCGCCGGCTTGTCCGGATACCGGGCCGCCAGCCCCGCCTTCACCAGCTCGTCCACCGCCCGCACCACGCGTCCGCTCCCGAGCCGCGGCGCCGGCAGCACGCCCGTGGCCGCTCCCGCCGTCGCCGCCTCGTGCACCATCGACACGCTGTCCTCCGTCACCCACACCACCGCCGCTCGCGCCAGCTCGCCCGCCAGCCACCCCGGTCCGGTCTCCTGGTGCGGCGCCTTGCGCGCGCCGGCCCCGGGCAACACGAGCCCGTGCAAAAAGCCCTCCGGCGTCCGACGCGAATCCCCCACCGTCCACGCCAGATCCGGCCGCGCCGCGATCACCCGCGCGATTTGTCCCGCCAACACGTCGCCGTCCCAGCCGTGATGCTTCGACCGACCGCCGATCAACACCAGCCCGGCCGCGTCCTTCGCCGGCAGCTCCTCCGGCACGCGATTGAGCGCCCCGCGCGTGAGCACCCGTCGCGCCGTGTCCGTCGCGCCGACGCCGACGTCGTGCCGGGGCACGAGCGCGAGATCGAAAAGCCCCGCCGGCAGGCTGGGCCTCATGACGACCACCGACCTCGCCCCGAGCCGCCGGGCCGCCCACCAAAGCGGCAGGTGCGTGCGATGCCCCGCCGCGATGACCAGATCCACCGGTCGGCCGGGCCGCGCGCCCGCCGCGCGCATGCGCGACCATACACCCGCTCCCGGATCGAGCCTCGTCACCTCGTGCGTCGCGCCCGTGCGTCGCGCCAGCGCCAGCGCCAGGCCCACGCTCTGGTTTTCGTGCCCGGGCCGCCCGTCGCTCAACACGCGGATGTGGCGAAGCGCGCTCACTCCGGGGCCTCCCGCGCCCAGCCGAGAGCGAGGCGCGCGCACGCCGCGCGCACCGCCTTTTCGTCCTTGGCGCTCACCACAAAATCCAGCGGCAACGCCGCCGCCTCGTCCACCCGGCGAAAAAATCCCTCCACCGATTCGCCCGGCTCGCGTTTGAACGTCTCGTAATCGACATCCTCCGGCGTCGCGCGATTCGGCACGCGGGCGGGCCGCCCGTCGGCATGCACCCAGAGCAGCGCCCGGCGGCGCTTGGTCGGCGCCGGCGCGTCACCCCGCGGAGATTTGCCCGGCATGCGATGCGCGCCGGTCCAGCCGCTGCGCCAGCGATCCTGCATCCAAAACACGTCCGCCAGGCTCTCGCGCATCATCGTCTCCAACAACGCCATCACCTTGGCCGTCGTCGGCTCGCCCGACTCGATGGGGTGAAAGCCCAGCTCCCACCGCCCCGCCCCCACCGTGCGCAGCGACACGCCAAGCACCGCCGCGCCCGTGCGCCGCGCCAGGATCGCCGGGATTGGCGTGCAGCTCGTGATCCGCCCGAAAAACGGCATCAGCTCGCCGATCTTGCCCGCCCGCTGGTCGCTCAACACGCCGAGCACGCCGCCGCGCCGCAAAAACCCCGCCATGCCGAGCGGGTTGTCGTCCTTGGAAAACAGCCCGACACCCCGCCGCGCCCGCGTCGCGACCACCCGCGCGTTCATGATCGGGTTGTTCAACGGCCGATACACCGTCGCGCCCGCCGTGCCCGGCGGCAGCAGCTTGGGGAACCACTGCGCCAGCGCCTCCCAGTTGCCCATGTGCGCCAGCACCATGACCACGCCCTTGCCCCGCGCCACCGCCTCGCGAAACACGATCTCGTCCCGCACGACCACCGCGCGGGCGAGCGAACGCTCCCCCATCTCCGCCGTGCGCATCGAACAAAGCAGGTTGGCCCCGCTGCGACGAAACACCTCGGCCGTCAGCCGGCGCAGCTCCTCCGGCGTGCGCTCGCCCGCCAGCGCGATGCGCAGGTTGCGCATCACGATCCGGCGCCGGCCGGCAAAAAAAGCATGGGCCAGCGCCCCCGCCCCGCGGCCGATCCCCCACACCCAGGACAGGGGCAACAAACCCAGCGTCGCCTC
>LLBY010001108.1_pt6 | contig 13242 bp, 10 predicted proteins | sample 1489401 | NCBI WGS metagenome assembly LLBY01 (sample SAMN04092656, study PRJNA295927) | soil metagenome | biome: Soil prokaryotic community; feature: Bulk soil; isolation source: soil from tomato rhizosphere | host: tomato cultivar Hawaii 7996 | place: South Korea | collected 2011-11-01 | reverse complement strand
TACTCTTACTTCTGAATGTGCCTATGAACATAGAACTAGACTTTTTAGACAGCCTCTTTAATATAAATTTTAATAAAGCTCTTTTATTTTACTAAGCTTACTCTTCCACAATTTTAGGGCTTCTTTATGGGTTTTTATATTGTTGTGAACTTCTTTTACAAGTGGGTTGTCGTCTTCAACATTTGTAAAAAATTGTAGATTGTTTTCCAATTGATTGATTTGACTTTTTACTTCATCAATCTTTTTCCTTATAAAATAACGTTCGTTATCTAAATCTTTATTGTCGTCTGAAGCATTAATAATATCAAGTTTATTTTCAAACTTAATCATTTCTACTTCGTTTCTATCCATTTTTAGACTAGTTAGAAAATCTTCAATAGCTTTATTGAACTTGCCCTCTATGTAACGTTTGTCATTAGGAACCCGTCCTAAATCTTTCCACTTGTTTATGTATTCTTTTATGCTTTCAACATTTTTTTCTTTATCAGCAACTGGCTTTAAATTTTTTAGTGTTTCTAAAAGAGCTATTTTATTATTGAAAGCATCTAAACTTTCTTTATTTGCGGCATTTCGTGTCGCATGTAGTTTGTCGAAATAAAAATTACAAGCAGCCTTAAACCGTTTCCAAATTTTATCGCTGTCTTTACGGGGTACGTGACCTATTTTTTTCCAATCGCTTTGAATCTTTTTCATCAACGCGGTGGTTACCTCAAAATCGTCACTGTCTTTGTTGTCTTCGGCAATTTTAATTAAGTCTAATTTTTTTTGAAGATTGGTGTATTGGTCCTTTTTCAGGTCTTTATAAAACGCATTTTTTTGCCTGTTAAAAGTTCTTACAGACTCCTTAAATTTGGCCCAAGTGCTTTCGTTTACTTCTCTGGGGACTTTACCAATGTTAAAAAACTGTTCTCTTAAATCTTCAATCTCTTTAATTTTCTTTTGCCAGCCATTGTGCGAATTAGCGCCTTGTGCTGTTACCGCATTTATACTTTCAATAATTTCAAGTTTTTTTTCTAGGTTTTTTTCATAAACCTTATCTATCTGCTGATAATAAACTTGACGCTTATCGTTTATTTTTTTAGTTGCTGCTTTAAATTTTTCCCAGATAACTTCCCTATGTTCCTTATCTACAGGTCCAAGTTCTTCTTTCCACATTTTATGAAGCTCTTGTAACTCTCTAAAGGCACGCATCACGTTATCATCTGCGGCTAATTCTTCAGCACGTTCAATTATTAATAATTTACGTTCTAAATTATGCTTAAAGTCTAAATCGCGTAAGTCTCTGTTTAAATGTAAAAAGTCATAAAACATTTCTACATGGTGGTGGTAACTATTCCAGGCGTTGTTGTATTTGTCTCGGGGTATAGGGCCTGTAGTTCTCCAACGTTCTTGTAGTTCCTTAAAGTGTTTGTAGGTAGTATTTATGTTTTCTTCAACATTAATCAAACCTTTTAATTCTTCAATAATTTCAAGTTTGTCGGCTAAATTTTGTTTTAAGTTTTTTTCTAAATTCTGGTAATGATCGTTTAGCTTTTTTCGGTAATTGTTATATGCTTCTTTGTATCGTTTTTGTATTGGCGACACATAATAAAAATCTATTTCGTCACCACCATCGTTTAAAAATTCTTCTTTCTTTTCGTCTAATAACGCTTGAAACTTGTCTTTAAATTCACTATTAATTCCATCAACATGTGATTTTATGGCCTGAACTTTTTCGTTTTTCACAAGCCTTTCCAATTCAATGGTAAGAGCCTCTAATGACATGGTGTCGTAGGCTTTTACTTCAATAGTATGACGTTCCTTATTGCCTTCATCTTCGGCATCTTCGGCATTGGAATCTTCAATTTCATTGAAAACTTCGTCGTTTTGTTTGTCTGAATTTTTAATATCGTCGCTAGCACTTTCATTTTTGTCAATAGTTTTTTCTTCTGAAACAGATGGTGTATCTTTTGTTTCAGAATGATTTGTCTCTACCGACTTGTTTTCTTCCAAGACGTTATCAGAATGACTGGCATCCTTTTTAATTTCTTCTTTTCCTTCTGCTTTTGGCAGGTTATTTATATCAGACATTTTTAAAAATGTTAGGGTTCCTTAAATTACTTTTGTGTTTAAAGATACTAACAAGTCTATTATTTACAAAGTACTATGTGGGGTTTTAATGATTTGGAAGCTAATTTTAATGTAAATTCCAGATAGACCATGCCTTTTCTGCCTGTAATTTTAACATATTTAGGCCATTTATGGTTATTGCTTGTTGTGCTTTGCCTAATTTTAAAAATTTGGTTTCTTCAGGATTATAAATTAAATCGAACAAAATATGGTCGTTGGTAATAGCATTATAAGGAATATTAGGGCAGTTTTCTATATTAGGAAATGTGCCTAACGGTGTACTATTTACAATAATTTGATGGTTTTTAATGATATCTTTGGTAAGCGAGTCATAAGTGAAACTAACCCCCTCAGATTGTTTTCTGGAAACATAGTGGTAGGTAATGCCTAATTTTTTAAACGTATAAGCAATGGCTTTACTGGCACCGCCTGTGCCTAGAATTAATGCGTTTTTATGATGTGGTTGTAGATAGGGTTTTAAGGATTTTTTAAACCCATAACAATCGGTATTATAGCCAACTAATTTGCCTTTTTTTGTGATTTTTATAGTGTTTACAGCACCAATGGCTTTGGCCTTTTTGTTAATTTTATCAAGAAATGGCATCACTTCTTGCTTATAAGGTATGGTAACATTCAATCCTTTTAAACCTTCGGTGTTGTTTATTATTGATGGAAATAAATCGATGCTTTCTATATCGAAATTTTCGTAAGTCGTATTGGTGATTTCTTCTTTTTCAAACTTTTCCTTAAAGTATGCTCTTGAAAATGAGTAGGAGATATTTCTACCTAAAAGCCCTAGTTTATTCATTGATTTTTCTGGTTTTTTGTCCGTAATATTCAAGTGCCAAAACTATAGCAATTCCAAGGAAAATAAAAGCGATAGCGTAATAAGTATCGGCATTGAGTTGAGGCATGTACCTTTTATAATTTAAAACGACTTTAGATCCAGTAGAATCTAATACATGCGTACCATCTTCGGCTAATTTATAAATGGTTTTTTTCCAAGGCCATACCACGCCCAAAGATCCAATTATAAAACCAATAATAGCCGAAAGTGTAATGCTTTTATAACGTTTTAAAATGTAACTTAAAATATGCGAAAAAGTCACCAAGCCAGCCACTGAACCCAATGTGAAAATAGCGAGTACTTTTAGCATTCTAATGCGTTCTGCATTATTAATAAACCCAAAATCCCCACCTAAAACCTCATAAAAAGTATCAAATAAAGCATTTACGGAATCTACCAAAAGCAACACATAATTCCCTAGAAGGATGAGTATAAAAGAACCTGAAAACCCGGGAAGTGTCATGCCCGAAACACTTATAATGCCACAAAAAAATACAAACCAAAGATTATCATTTTCTTTTGCAGGACTTAAAAAACTGATACTTAATCCAATTAAAATTCCTAGCGCTAAAGACGTGTAGGTTTTATAATTCCAATCTTTAAAATCTTTGTTTATATAATAAATAGAGCCGATGATCATTCCGAAGAAAACGCTCCAAATATACAATTCATAGTACTTAATAAAGTAATCCAATACTTTTGAAATGCTAAAATAGCTTACAACCATTCCGAAAAGTAGTAAGCTTAAAAAGCGACCATTGATATAATTATAAAAACTTTTAAAGCGACCATTGATAAGCAATTTAAAGGCTTTTCTATTTACTTTTTTGAGAGAATAAATAAATTCTTCGTAAAAACCAGCAACAAAAGCAACAACACCACCTGATATACCGGGCACTTTATTTGCAGCACCCATACCCAATCCTTTAAGAATTAGGAAAATTTTATCTTTGAATGTTCTGGTGCTTTCCATTATTGTTTTTTAGAACCTACCTTCTCAAGAATAAAAATAGTTAAAAATCCAAAAATCATTAAAAGGAATGCAAATGCTAGCATGCTTTCTCCTTGAAATGAAAAAGGAGAAACACTTTCTTGAAGTACGGGACTCATTATTCCCTTAGGATCAGTATGCCATGTTAACGTTTTTTTCCATGGCCATACTTTATTTAATGATCCTAAAATAAATCCAGTAAGTAGCGCTAAAGTGATATTATGATAGTGTTTAAAAAGCCATTTTAAAACGTGGCTAAAACTTAATAAACCAATAATTGCACCAGCAACAAAAATTGCTATTTTTTTTATATCGATGTCATGAATGGCATCGCTTAAGGTTTTATAAGCTCCAAGAATTATTAAAATAAAAGATCCAGAAATTCCAGGTAAAATCATGGCGCAAATAGCAATGGCACCAGCAACAAAAAGAAAATATGGGCTATTGTTAGTGGAGAATGCAGGAAGCATTGTAATATAAAAGGCAATGCCAGCACCAATAATAAAAGCAATAATAGCAGCTAAATTCCATTTTGTAATTTGTTTACCAACAAAATAGATACTAGCTATAATTAACCCAAAAAAGAATGACCAAATTAATATAGGATGGCTTTCCAATAAATATTTAGCAAGTTTCATAAACGAAACATAACTAATTATAATACCGCTTAATAATGCTAAAACAAAATTTCCATTAGCCTGACTCCAAAATGCTACAAAACCTTTATTAAAAAGGGTTTTAAAAAGTGACGCATTCACATTACTTATGGTAGAAACCAATTCTTCATAAATACCAGAAATAAAAGCAATAGTACCACCCGATACACCTGGAATGGCATCGGCAGCACCCATGGCTAACCCTTTAAGAGAAATGACGGCATAGTCTTTAATACGTCTTTGCATAGTTTGATTTTTAAGCTAAAACCAAAGGTATGGATTTTAGCTTGACGTTAGACTATTGATTTGTTTTTAGTAAATTTTTAACAAGTATTTTATTGGCAACTTCAGGGAATAGCTCGTCAATTATAAAAGTATATTCTTCGTTGTAACTTAAGCCGTTTTTTAAATGGAATATCCCTTTGTCGTTTTCGTTTAAAGAAAAATATAAACCAGCCAAACGATATTCTAATTCGGCATTTTCTGGATAAAACTCGACAGCTTGTTCAAAATTAAAAATTGCCGCTTCGGGTTCACCCAATTTAATTAATAAATCACCACGAGACAACCACGTGCTTAGCTCATAATTGCCTAGCTCTAATGTTTTTTTAAATCCGCGTTCGGCTTCTTCAAAAAGGTTTAGGCGTTGGCTGATTTGAGAATATAATTTCCAATAGGTTACATTTTCAGAATCAATATTAATGGCTTTATTAATATAGTATAATGCTTTTTGGTAGTTTCGCTTTCTGTTGTAATAACGTGTTATGGCAATCCAGCCTTTGTCTAATAAAGGGTCTTCATGTACCGTTTTATAGTAATATTGGACAGCTAGATCATCCTTTCTTAATTTTTCGTAGCAGAAACCAATTCGTAATAGTGCAAACGATGTAGGTTCATCTAGTTTTAAGGTAATGGTGTAGTTTTCTATGGCTTCTTCAAAGCGTTTTAGCTTTTCCAGCACTTTACCGCGTTCTATATAGGCACCCACAAAAGTGTCGTCTGAAATGATAGCAAAATCGAATGCTGCTAATGCTTTTTTATAATTTTTAAGGGTGTAATATTGTTTTCCTAATTGATGCCATGCCACTTCACAATAGGGGTTTTTATCTAAAAATATATTTAGATATTCGATAGCATCCTCTGTTTGGTTTAAAAATTCAAAACAATAGATGATGTTGTATAGAGCCGAATAATCTTCAATATCTTCCTCTAAACATTTCATGAAGTATTCTTTGGCTTCTTCAAATTGATCCAGAAATAAGTATTCCATTCCAATAAGTGAGTATAAATCGACTACATCATCAGTAAGTTCCAGTGCTTTTTTTAATACTTGAATAGCCTGTTCGTGGTCATCCTTTTTAGAAAAAATATTAGCCTTTTGAATGTAGATTTCTTCATTCATCGGGTCTAAATTATAAAGTTCGCTCAATAACGTGTCTGCTTCAATAAGTTTATCTTCAAACACATAAATCTCAACTTTAAAAAGTCTTAAATTAATTGAGGTTGGGTGTTGGTCTAAACCTAATTTTATGGCCTTTTTGGCCAAAGCAATTTTACCTTGATTAAGGTAGTGGTGAATGATGTTTTCAAATTCTTCGGAATCGAAGAATAAAACATGGTTTGTTTTTAGCATCGATTCAAACTTGGTTAATGGTAAATCGTTATTGTCATCATGACTAAACTCCATAAGCACATTTGTAAAGTTCTACTTGATTAAATTTAATGTTCTATTTCTTTTTATTAGTCGTAATAATCAAATGTTTTTAACAAAGTAATGAACAGTTGTGGGTTATGTGCTAATAAAATATTATTATTTATTGGTTATCAATGAGTTGTGATTGATTATTTATTGTTAAATTTTGTTTAAAATATCGATAATAATAGAACAACCTTCAATAATTTCATGATTTGAGATGGTTAGCGGTGGTGTAATTCTGATAGCTTTAGGTTCGAAAAGTAACCAAAAGAGTATCAAACCTTTGTCATGACACTGTAAAATTACGGTGTTTGTTATCTCGGCTGAAGGGGTTATGATGGCAAGCATGAGTCCTTTTCCTCGAATATCTTCAATGAGTGGATGTACTAAAAGCTTACGGAATAATTGTTCTTTTTCTAAGGCTTGCGCCATTAAATTGCTTTCTGTTATTTCTTTTAAGGTAGCAAGGGCAGATGCAGCAATAACAGGATGCCCACCAAAGGTTGTAATATGGCCTAGTTTTGGGTTGTCTTGAAGCAAATTCATTAATTTACAGGAGGCTGTAAAAGCACCAATGGGCATACCGCCACCTAAACCCTTGCCCAAAACTAAAATGTCTGGAATACAGTTGTAGTTTTCAAATCCAAACAGTTTTCCTGTTCTGCCAATACCTGGTTGGATTTCGTCTAGAATTAAAAGAGTACCAACTTCGTCACAGCGTTTCCTAACTTTTTCTAGATACCCATTTTCAGGTTCAATAAAGCCAGCACCACCTTGAATGGTTTCTAAAATAACACCAGCGGTCTTTGTGGTAATATGATTTAAATCTTCTTCATTATTGAAAGTAATAAAACGAACATTTGGTAACAAAGGTCTAAAAGCTTGTTTTCGTTCTTCGTAACCCATAACGCTCATCGAGCCCATGGTGTTGCCATGGTAAGCATTTTTTGCCGAGATAATTTCACTTCTACCCGTGGCGCGTTTAGCTAATTTTAAAGCGCCTTCAATAGCCTCGGTGCCGGAATTAACCAAATAGGTGTTTTCTAAAGGGTAGGGCAGGTTTTTAGCCAATAATTTAGCAAGCTCTACAGCGGGTTTTTGAATGTATTCTCCATAAACCATCACATGTAGATACTTATCTAGCTGCTCTTTAATGGCATTTATAACTTTTGGGTGGTTATGACCTAAAGGCGTTGCCGAAACACCAGCAACAAAATCTAAATAAGCTTTGTTATTTGTGTCGTAAATATAACTCCCATTGGCATGGGAAACCTCCATAGCTAATGGGTGTGGTGAGGTTTGCGTTTGGTATTTGTAGAAATTGGACTTCACTGCTTATTTTTTTGATAGTTCTATTAATTCAGATCCCCATAAGCTAATACTATCATTTGTTTGAATGTCACTTATAACACATCTTAAATAATTTCCATCATCAACTTTTTCGCCTGTTAAGGTATATTTGGTCCATTTATCCGTTAAGTTTATTGGTAATGTATTATAGTTGGTATAATCACCTCCTTGCTCTTGAAATCTAATTCGAGTGATTCCCTTTCCTTTTAGCCAAATGGACCATTTAAACATTCCTTTAGTTTTCTTTATAACTGTTAGAGTATGACCATCACTAGAGCCGGTTCCAATTACATTAAAGGCAGTTGCTTTTCCTTCGGGATCGATTACTTTTTCAGAAGTAAGTTCAATTGCTACTTTTTGCCATTCTTTAGTATTAAAATTTTGATTAAACTCTAACAAATTACCAGTTGAACTTTCTTCTTCAGGAATATTTCTAGCAGCTTTGTTTATTACGAAACCTTGTCCGGCTAATTTGACGCGTTCCAGCAATTCTTCATCAAAAAAAGTATCTTGCGGAATGTAATCATCTAAGCCTTTTATAGTGGGTAAAATTAAAGGTTCGTCGTCTTTAAATAAATCTTCAACACTTAGTGGACGTTCATCTTCGCGCCAATCAAAACCTTTAAGGCGTTTTTCTTTTTCTGGGTATTTAGATTCTGGATACAAATCGCCATCAACTTGGTTGAGTCTAGAATATTCTTCTATGTCACCTTCAGAAAAAAGTATAGAAATACTTCCCGATTTGGCTTTGTCAATACCTATAAGTTCTTGATTTTCGTTTCTTGTATAGAAAATAGATTGTGCATTTTTAATGATATCTACTTTACGCAATTCATTTTTCTCGTTAAACAAGCCCACTAATCTAATCCCTGATATTTGATTGTATCCATCTGTACTTATGGTGTCCTTACTAATTATAAATGCATTGTTGAATACCAGCAGGGAATCTAACTTTTCGGTTTTTGGATTTGAAATTAAATGAATGGTATCACCTGTCATTTGGTTTTCAACATTCCAAAGAACGGGACGTCGTTTGGTTGAAAACACATCGGTTGATGATAAACGGCTTAAGTTTATGAACTGTGTGAGACCTGTTTTTTGGTTTGAGTGTATGGAATCTGCTTTTCCGCTTAAATCGGATTTATAAATTTTGGCATTGTAATACGCTCTAACAATACGGTTTTCTGGTTTGCCGGTTACCATTATTTTGTCGGCATGCATGTAGATGGAATCGTTTTCTTGCTTGGTTGCAACTAAGGCACGTTTTGTAATGAACAATGAATCTTGGGCTTTAAAAACCTCGGCGTAATGCCCTTTTGCAATGCTATGATTTATAGTGTCAGTTACTTTAATATTATTGGTTGCTGAGGCAAATTTTTTGGTATCATCAAAATACAAACTATCACCTTCTATAATACGGTCGTTGTAATGAATTTTAGAATTTCTTACGGCATAGCCATTTTTGTTTTTGGTGTCGTAAAATCCTTTTTCTGTATAGGTATTGCTTTCGGCTGTAACTATGGTTGAAGGACCAAATAAATAAGCATAACCCGTGTCAGAATAAAAATCGAAATAATTAGAGTTGATGGTGGCGTCTTTATTAACCAATACCACATCATCTACAAATTGGTATTTTTTTTGTTCCATGTAATACCGTCCAATTTTACTAGTAATAGTTCCTGATGTGTCTTTTACTACAGTACCACCATTCTTATAAAAGGCTTGTTGTTTTACACGGTCGTAATACAACGTATCGGATGAAATGGTAGAATTTGGATCCTTTAAAACCACATCACCACTGGCGAAAGCTAATTGGGTGATACCACTATATTCAATATATTTTGAGGTCATGTGAATGGTATCACCTTGAATTAGTTTCACATTTCCGTAGGCTTCAATAAAATTTTCACCGCTGTAATAAATGGCTTTATCGCTCCACATATTTATGCTTCCCTGCATAATATGCACTTGTTGCGATTCGTCTCGGGTTAAAACTTTCGCGCCGGGGTAGTTTTCTTCATCAATAGTTAACCTGCCAGCATATTCAATTTCAATTTTCTTCTTTTCTTGAGAATGGATAATCTCTGTTGAAAACAAGCAAAGAAGCAGTATGATATATAAAGTTTGTTTATTCAAATTCTAAAAGTTTGTTGCAAAAATAACGATAATTATATTGAACTCATCTTGACTTTTTCTATTTCCTAAAAAATGGCTAAAATTTATCTATATTTCGTTACTTCTTTTATACGTAGCGATGTTATGTCTTGCAAAAAGTGCCTCATCTATATAAATTTTATCTCATTTTCGGTTAAAAACAAAAAGTCAAGATAAATTCATTGTATAATTGTTTTGGTACAAAAAACGCTCCAAAAAATATTTTGGAGCGTTTTTTGAATATTTAGGTAAATAAACTATTTTCTAAAAATAGTCTGTTTTCTATCAGGACCAACAGAGACGATGGTAATAGGAATTTCAAGTTCTTTTTCTAAAAAGTCGATGTATTGGTTTAATGCCTTTGGAATTTGTGTAGCATCAGACATTTCAGTTAAATCTTCTGCCCAACCATCAACCTCTGTGTAAATAGGTTCTACATTTTCTGGTTCAATATTGTATGGGAAGTGTGAGATAACATCACCTTTATATTTGTATGCGGTACAAACTTTTAAGGTTTTAAACCCAGAAAGCACATCGCCTTTCATCATCATTAATTGGGTAACACCATTTACTTGGCAAGCGTATTTTAAGGCTACTAAATCTAGCCAGCCACAACGTCTTGGGCGTCCTGTGGTTGCTCCAAATTCGTTACCAACACGACTCATGGTGGCACCATCTTCATCAAACAATTCAGTTGGGAATGGTCCAGAACCAACACGTGTGGTATATGCTTTAAAAATACCAAAAACCTCGCCAATTTGGTTTGGAGCCACACCTAAACCAGTACAAGCGCCGGCAGCAGTGGTGTTGCTGGATGTTACAAATGGATAGGTTCCAAAATCGATGTCCAGTAATGAGCCTTGTGCACCTTCAGCTAAAATAGTTTTACCGGATTTTTGTGCTTGGTAGATGTATTCTTCAGAATCTATAAACTTTAATGATTTTAAAACTTCAATAGCTTTAAAGAATTCTGTTTCAAGTTCAGCTAAATTATACTCAATATTTACGTTATAAAAAGCAATCATAGATTCGTGCTTATCGGCCAATGTTCTATAACGTTCTTTCCAGTCGCTTAATTCCAAATCGCCCACACGAAGACCATTCCTGCCAGTTTTATCCATGTAAGTTGGTCCAATCCCTTTTAAAGTTGAGCCGATTTTAGCTTTTCCTTTAGAGGCTTCACTGGCAGCATCCAATAAGCGATGTGTAGGTAAAATAATGTGTGCTTTTCTAGAAATAACTAAAGACTTTCTGTAATCTACATTTTGAGCTTCAAGTTTGGCTAATTCCCCTTTAAAAATCACAGGGTCTATTACAACACCATTACCTACTAAATTGGTAGTGCCATCGTGAAATATTCCAGATGGGATGGTATGTAAAACGTGCTTTTGTCCATTAAAAACCAGTGTATGTCCTGCATTTGGACCGCCTTGAAAACGTGCAATAATATTGTAGTTAGAGGTAAGTACGTCAACGATTTTCCCTTTGCCTTCGTCTCCCCATTGTAGTCCTAGTAGTAAATCTACTGCCATTGTAAAAATTAGTTATTTAGTTGATTTTCTATTTCCGTAGAAATAAAGTGAATGATTATTAATTTCAATATCGAAAACTTCTTCGATGGTTTTTTTGATGGATTGTATTCGTGGGTCGCAAAACTCTATGACCTCACCAGTATCGGTTAGTATAACATGGTCATGTTGTCTATCAAAATAAGATTTTTCGTAATGTGCTTGATTTTGACCAAATTGGTGTTTTCTTACCAGTTTACACTCAAGAAGCAATTCTATGGTATTGTATAATGTTGCGCGAGATACACGATACTTTTTGTTTTTCATGCTTAGATATAGTGATTCTATATCGAAGTGTTCTTTGTTATTATAAACTTCTTGCAGTATAGCGTATCGTTCGGGCGTTTTGCGGTGTCCGTTGTTTTCTAAAAAGTTAGTAAAAACGTTTTTTACTATCTCTTGATTTTTTGTTTCTGCGTTTTCATCCATAATTTCGTCGCAAATTTACACATTTTTTACAGTCTAGTAACCTTATCTATACCATTAATTTTTTTAAGTTTATCTAAGAGCTTTTTTAAGAGGGTATTATTTTTTACTACCAGGTTAATTTTTCCTGAAAACACACCGCCATCACTTTCAAAACTAATACTTTTCATGTTTACGTGCATGTTCTCTGAAATTATTTTAGTAATGTCATTTACCAGCCCTATGTGGTCTATGCCCGTAATTACAATTTGAGCTAAAAATTCTTGTTGCGAGGAATCGACCCATTTTGCAAGCATAATTCTATAGGCATAATTAGATTGCAAACTCAATGCATTTGGGCAGTTTTTTTTATGAACTTTAATACCTTCTGAAACTGTTAAAAACCCAAAAACATCATCACCAGGAATCGGATTGCAGCAACTAGCTAGCTTATAGTCTAATTTTTCTTCTTCTTTTCCAAAGACTAAAGAATCGTAATTAGTGGTAACTTCATCTTTTTCAATCTCCTCTTTTTTTATAGGTGTTTTTTTAGAGATTTTACTTTTGATAAAACTCATTAAAGCATTGCTTCTAGAAGACGCATAGTCTTTAAGCATGTTGTTGTCTATAGTGCCAATGCCTACTCTGTAAAACAAATCTAAACTCGTTTTAAGCTTAAAAAAGCTCACTAATTCGTTTATAGACGCTTCGTTAAGGTTAATTTTTAACTGTTTTAATTTGCGTCTTAATATTTCTTTTCCTTCTTCACCAATGCGTTTTTTGTCTTCTTTTAAGGCAGATTTAATTTTGCTTCTGGCTCTTGCTGTAGTGGCGTAGTCTAGCCAGTTCGCATTTGGTTTAGCCATTTCCGATGTTAAAATATCCACTTGGTCGCCACTTTGAAGGACATGATTTAATGGTACTAATTTACCATTTACTTTAGCGCCACGGGTTTTCATACCCACTTCGGTATGTATGTTGAATGCAAAATCTAATGAGGTAGCACCTTTAGGTAGCGATTTTAATTCACCGGCAGGCGTGAAAACAAAGATTTCTTTTGAGTATAGATTGAGTTTGAATTGTTCAACAAAATCTACGGCATTGGTTTCAGGGTTTTCCAGTGCCTCTTGCAATTTGTTTATCCAGTCTTCTAAATTATCTTCTTTTTCGCTTTCTTGTTTGTATTTATAGTGGGCTGCATAGCCTTTCTCGGCAATTTCGTTCATACGTTCGCTACGTATCTGTACTTCTACCCAGCGTCCTTTGGGTCCCATTACGGTAATATGTAATGCTTCATAACCTGTAGATTTTGGCGATGAAATCCAATCGCGAAGACGAATGGGGTTGGGTCTAAAATGATCGGTGACAATAGAATAAATTTTCCAAGCTAGAAATTTTTCTGTTGAAGGATCGCTTTCATAAATTATTCTAATAGCAAACTTATCATAAACTTCATCGAAAGAAAC
>LLBY010022243.1_pt1 | contig 13258 bp, 14 predicted proteins | sample 1489401 | NCBI WGS metagenome assembly LLBY01 (sample SAMN04092656, study PRJNA295927) | soil metagenome | biome: Soil prokaryotic community; feature: Bulk soil; isolation source: soil from tomato rhizosphere | host: tomato cultivar Hawaii 7996 | place: South Korea | collected 2011-11-01 | reverse complement strand
CGACCCTGCTTGATCGGTCGCGCAGACCTGGAAGCTCCGCTTTGCCAGATCGATCGCCAGCATGTGTGCGTCCGACATATGCTCCTCCTTCGCGCGCCACCATGGCGCTAGTCAGCATCATACGATGCCGGGCGAAGGGAGGCATCCACCGCATCAGTTCAGACCGTAGACGTGTTCATTGCCCAAAATTGTGCGTTCGACGCGAGCTTCCTGCGGCAGCTTCTGCCCTCCACCAAGGACGCCGCCTGGGCGTGCAGCTTGCGCGACTTTGATTGGCTCAAGGACGCAGGTCTTGATGGCCGGGCCTTGGGGCATCTGCTGATGCAGATCGGTTTCTTCAACGATGGACACCGCGCCCTCAACGATGTGATCAGCCTCATCCATCTACTGGCCTGGCGTCTGCCAAGCGATCAGACGGTGATGGGCGCGTTGCTGGCGAACGCTGAACGGGAAACCGTACGGCTGGAGGCGACGGGCGCGGGATTTGGCAAGCGGTCCTTGCTGAAAGCGCGCGGCTATCGCTGGGATGTTGTCGCCAAGGTCTGGTGGATCGAGGTGACCTATGGCGAACTAGACGAAGAGCGGCTCTGGCTGCAGCGTGAGATCACGCCCTTTGGTCCCTATCCACGCATCCGCCCCATCACTTGGCATCAGCGTCACCGCTGAATGCTGAGCAGCGTGCAGCCCATGCGGCACGCTCAATTCCCAACAGATGAAAAGGAAAGTGAGCCCCACGGCAGAGTGGAAAAATGGCTCCAGCCCCAGGCTGAACCTTCAAAGGAAATGAAATGACTATCACGAACGTTACATTGCAGAACCATATGCTCCCGATCCGCGCAGAGATGGGCTACCCACTCACTGCTCCGGCGTGCCACACCCTGTCATGGTCGTCGGGAGGGCCTGTCGATATTCAGGTCGGCATGGACTTTGCCCGGCTTGCCCAGATCAGGGGCCGCGACGTTATCTACGGCGCCTGGCATTCGCTCGAGCACGAGCGGCCGAGCGAGTATGTGCTAGCTCTGCGGCAGCCCCACACTGTCGATATCATCCGCAACTGCAGCTTCTATGCTGCCGGTGAGACAGCTCCGCTCATCCTGATGTGCGAGGTGCGGGACGAGCATTATGTGCTGAACGACCGGCTTTTTCTTGAACGCCGATCAGGGATGCCGGGGCGTCGGCTGGAACTTGGCAAGCGCCGTGCGGAAGAGCGGATCATCCACTCCCCAAATGCCCGGCTCGATGAGATGCTCGACGGGGGCGGGATCATGCCGCGCGGCGGCGCGTATATGCCCACCTATGCCGAACCGTCGGAGACGGTGGTGATCCAGTTCAGCTGATCCTGCGCCGACGGCGCTGTCGCCGTCGGCTGCCTTCCCCACTCAAAATATTTCAGGAGCAATTTCCATGCACAATACACACGCCCCTCAGCCCAAGCCGCGCAGCTGGGTGATCATCGACATCGAAAGCGCCGTGACTGATGAAAGCGGCCACCGCCGTTATATGGCAATGGAACGCTGGGTGCCGACGCCCGGCAAGCCGTCGCGGCGCAGTTACGAACGGAGCGCGGATCCGCTCCAGACGCCCCGGTGGACATTCCAGACCATCGTGGCTGCCGCCATCATGATCCTGGTTGAGCATGATGATGGCAATGTTGATGTCGCCAGCTTCACCACCCTCAGCGCGCCTGAGTTGGACGAAAAGGCGTCATGATGGGTATCATCGACGCGCTGGCTGCTGCGCCAGCCGGGGCGGAACTCTGTTCATGGGCAGGAATGCTCCATGATGTTCCGTTGATGTCCATGGCTTGCAAGCGCCACGGCCTGACCTATCCCGCAGGATGGCGTTGGTTGAGGTTTGGCGGGACGATCCCGTCCGACATCTTGATTTGGCGCGCACCACGACTGGTGGCTTCAAGATGAAGCCGATCCATCTGGCCGAGGTACTGGCGTCACTCGACATTCCGGCCAAGATCACGGTTCCTGCCTTTGCGGTTGCTCCGCTGATCAACCTGAAGCGATGGGATCTTGTGCGAAGCGTGGTGGAGAATGACGTAATCAGCACCGCTCTGCTACTGGCCCATTGGCGTAAGCTTCACGATCTGCGGACGGAACTCCATGTCGTCAAGGACCGTATCCTACGCCGGGTTGAGGAGATGCGGCCGGAGGAACTCTATCTGTCAGAGCTGAGCGCCTACCGGCAGCGACTGTTCAAGGTGCAGCAGAAGGAATCGGCCGCGAGCATGGCAGCGTTCGCACCGTGGCTGCAAGACGCCGCATGATCAGGATCAGGGCAGCCAATCGGCTGCCCTGAATTACCGGCATGGATGAGATGCAGGCGGATCCTGTAGGTGCATTGGTTGCGCCGAGCGCACCTCATCGATCTGCCGCAGATATCAGTCTCCGGTATAAACAAGCCGAGGGAAAATGGACTGCGCGAATGCTCGAGTAACTTGCCCGCGATGCCAAATCTTGATTGCGCTTCGCCAGCGCTTCCCAGCGCGCCAGGTCATCGACGTCGTTCGTTAAAAGATTTTTTCGTCTGGCTTCAGGCAAGTGAAAATCTTGACGGACAGAGACGTTCAACAGACTGAGACTTAACGGATGACTGACTTTGATGCTGTGCGATTCCCTTAACTTGCCTCCGGCAAACCCTGCCAGGAACGCCTGCGGTCACGCTTGAGCGCGGCGCGCCAAGATCGCCTTTCGCCATGCATTTAGGACCAAGCGTTTCAGGCGTAGCTAACCTAATCGAGCGCTCATTATCTCTCCACATGCGCCAAAGTACGAATATTCTATGCTGGCGAGGATGCGTCGCAAAATCGATAGCGGGAAGGCATTGGGGTTATGCAGCGCGTTTAGGCAAAGCGGTAGCTGAGATTCAGGCTATATCTCAGCAGGAAGCGTTTAACGCGTAGGTCGCTATTCCCGGACGATGAGCGCATCGACAGCAGTGATCCGCCCACCGGCACAGATCAGCGGATTGATGTCTAACTCCGCCACCCTGTCGGCGTGATCGGCGGCAAAGCGGCCTACGTTGCAGATGATGCGCACAAGCTGGCCAATATCGACCGGTTCCGAGCCGCGAAATCCGTTCAGCAGCGCAAAGCCCTTCAGGCTGCGTAGCATCCTTTCTGCTTCTGCCGGTGTCACAGGCGCCGGGAGCAGTGCCGTGTCGCGCAACAACTCCACCATGATGCCGCCCATGCCGACCACCAGCAGCGGACCGAATTGAGGATCGTTGCGTACGCCGACCATCAGCTCCACGCCTGACGGGATCATGGACTGTACGAGTACGCCCCGGATGTTGTCAGACGACGTTTCGCGCAGGGCGTTCGCCATCACTGCTTCATGGGCTTCGCGCAGTGTGGCCTCATCGGTCAGGTTCAGGCGGATGACGCCCGCTTCGGTCTTGTGCGGGATCGCGGGGGATTCGACCTTTATGACGACAGGATACTGGCCGGATGCGGCCTGCACGGCTTCGTCGGCGTTTTGGACGAGCGTCTCCTGCACGACCGGCACATCGTAGAGTGAGAGGACGGCTTTCGCCTCCCGCTCGGTCAATGTGGTTGCGCCTGCCTCATCGAGAAGACGTGCGGCACGGTCGCGATTCTCGATGGGTAGGGTGGGAGCCGCCTCCTGTGCAGGGGTGTTACGCAGTTCGCTGCGCCACTGCCAAACGGACAGGGTGCGGAAACAGCGGTCGAAGGAGCGGAACAAACCGACATATGGATGCCGTTCGGCGTCGATCAGGCCGGGGCCTTCCAGCCAGTCGGTGAAGGACACCCAGCAGCCCGCTTTGCCCGCCTGTGCGGCCTCGCGACCTAATGTGTCGATACGGTCGATAGTCGCATCTGACGCATAAGGATTGGCCAGCACCACGGCGCCATAAGTGGGATCGGCGAACAGCGCGTTGAGACAAGCGGTGAGCGACGCGGGATTATTCACGACCTGCGCCGTCACGTCGCAGGGATTGCGCGCGGAGCCGAAGTCGGGGACGTTTGCGTCCAGTACGGCCTGTGCCGCTGCTTCGGGTTGGAGCAGCGCTATGCCATGCGCTTCCGCCTTGTCCGCAGCGATCACGGTAGCGCCGCCGGAAGTAGCAATGACGGCTGCTGCATTTGCCTTTGCCGCTCCCATCTTGGCGAAGAAAGCGGCGGTCTCCATCAGCGCTTCGAGCTGATCCACGAAGACCACGCCATATCGTTCGAGCGCGGCGCGATAGGCCGCGTGAGAACCGGCGAGCGATCCGGTGTGCGACATGGCGGCGCTGGCGCCCTGTTCGCTTTCGGCGATCTTGTACAGGATGAGGGGCTTGTCGGCCGCCCATGCCAATCGCGCTGCCTCAATCATGCGGTTGGGGTCATCCATCCCCTCGAACAGGCAGGCGATGGCCCGACAACCGGGATCTTCCACGAGATAGGAAACGAAATCGGCGACATCGACATCGCAGCTGTTGCCGGAAGCCAACATATGACTGACCTGCGTGCCGCGTTCTATCGACTGTATGAGCGCGTTGCCGAGCGCGCCGGACTGGCTGACGATGCCAACGGCATGGGCGGCGGGAGCGTCCAGTCGGGTTTCGCTGTAGAAAGTGATGTTGGCGCCAATCGTGAAGTTGGCAAGGCCGATGCAGTTGGGACCGATGATCCGAATACCGCTTTCCAGGGCGATGCGGGTCAGTTCATTCTGTTCGGTAATTCCCTGTTCGGTGCCGACCTCGGCAAAGCCGGACGCGTAGATGATGCAGCCGCCGACACCTGCGCCAGCGCATTCCCGAACGATATCGAGGACCTGATCGCGTCCAGTCGCCACCACCACGCAATCGGGAATTGTCGGCAGTGCACCGATGGAGGAGTAGCAGGGCCGCCCGGCAATCTCTTCGTAACGGGGATTGATCTGGAACAATTCGCCCTGAAAGTTCGCGAGTCGCGCTACCGTTCGGGCGCCAAAAGATGACGGATTAGTCGAAACACCGACTACCGCGATAGTTTTGGGCGACAAACTCCGGATCAACTGGTCGCGGCTATAAACTGGCCTGCTCATGCGAAGTATTGTTCCTCCAATCCATTGGCAGCTACCGCCAGACGCAGATCACCAAAATTATCATCCAAACGGTTGGTAGCCTAATTTGAAGCGCCCGTAAACCGCGATCCTATGCCAAATTGGCATGGGATGATTGTCTACTCGGAATTAGACTTCCCACCTGTTTGACCTATCCTGCCTCCCTAGCCGACAACAGTCGGAACAGGGATTTTTAGGAACAGAGGAGCGGGTCATGGAAGACCGGGCGATGGATTGGAAAACCTACGAAACCTACATGACTGATGGTTACAAGAAACCTGTGGTCAAGAACAGCGAACTGGTGAGCTCGTCGGTCTACCTGAATGATTATCGCATCCGGGAATGGACATCTCGAGAATGTCTACGCCGCAACGGTACAGATCTTCCATCTACTTATGGCATCCCCGACATTAACTTGGCGATTGAGGAAGTTCAAGACCAGGATTATGTAAATCATCTCTTCGAGGAAGCGCGCAAGGATTGGCCGGAACTCGATCAGTTCCTCGAAGAACGCTACATGTCACGCTGGATGAAGAAGGATTTGGAAAATTGTCCTAAGGGCTCGTTAGGGCATGCTATCTTTGTCCATTACGATAAATATGGGTATGATAACACCATGGCCAGCATGGCTATGCCGGTTCGTAACCATTATGAGTATTTCCGTCGCCGCAAGGTCGAGATTCACGACTTCATGCATATCCTGACCGGCGCGGGATTCGATTATATTGCAGAAGGTATTCCAAACTTCATTCATTTTGGTAGTTTTCATAAATATTTCAAACCAGAATTGGCCCAGCAGCTGACTGTGAGCAATATCTTTCTCTTCTTCCCTTATTTCTTCCGTTCGTCTCTTCACTACCCCCAGGGTTTCCCATGGGTGTGGGAAGCCATGAACCGGGGTGTTGAAATTGGTCGTCAGTCAGGCACTTACTTCCTCAAAAAGATCGAAGATTATTTGCATCTTTCCGTCGAGGAAGCGCGCGATGCGCTTGAAATCTGCGGTGTTGAAGACCTCGATTTTAGAGAGTGGATGCGACGGTCGGACATTGTGATGGAGGGCGGCCAGACTTACACGGAGGAGAAGGCCGCCCAGCGCGCAGAGATGTTCAGGAAACTGGCTGCGGAATAAAAATCGACGCTATTGACGGGGAGCGCCATCCAGGATGGTGCTCCCCTTTTCGTTTTTGTCGCTGAATTGGTGGGATGCTATGCTCTGCACCCCATCGTGGGGGCGATGGGCGGAGCGAAGCAGGAATGATTGAACAACGTGCCCTCAGCCCTCAGGAGCAGTTTCATGCCTATCTTGGGCAAGGCCGATTCATGATCCAGTGTGCGCGGGGCAGTGGTGAATATATATTCTACCCACGTGTCGCTGAACCGGCTTCGGGCGATCAGGATCTGATATGGGTTGAAGCCAGTGGGCGTGGTGTGGGCTATGCAACGACCGTCATTCGGCCCCGGTTGCCGGAAGTGCCCTATAATGTAGCATTGGTCAGTTTGGCGGAAGGGCCGCGTATGATGGCGCGGGTTGTGGGTGTCGATCCGCAAGACGTTCGGATCGACATGGCAGTGCGCGCCGAGATCATAACGGAAGCGGGCAAGCCGCTGCTGGTCTTTCGGCCTGAGGCGCAAAATTGATGAGTGAAGGCTCTGTTCGTGGGAAGACCGCGATCGTTGGTGCCGCGACGTTCGGTCTGGGTGTCGCACCGGGCCATGGTGCGATCGACCTCGCGGCAAAGGCCGCGCTGCTGGCGCTGAGTGACGCCGGGCTTCAGCCGCGCGATGTCGATGCGCTGTTCGTCTGCTTGCCGGAGGATTTTCTTTCGGGGCTGTCGATGGCGGAATATCTGGGGATCGACCCGGTAATCAGCGACAACAACCGGACTGGGGGATCGGCTTTCCTCACCCATGTTGAGATGGCGGCCACGGCGCTGAACGCGGGCTTATGTGAAGTCGCCCTCATCACATATGGCAGCAATCAGCGCAGCGCTTCGGGCAAGCTGGTCGGAGCGACCACAACCACCAATGATCTGGAGACGCGCTACCGCCCGCTCGTGCCGGTGAGCGCCTATGCTCTGGCCGCGTCGCGGCACATGCACGTCTATGGCACGACACGGTCGCAACTGGCCGAGGTCGCTGTTGCGGCACGGGGTTGGGCCGCGCTCAATCCTGACGCCTTCGCGCGTGACCCATTGACCATCGATGATTGCCTGTCTTCGCGCATGATCTCCGATCCGCTGACTGTCAGGGACTGTTGTCTGGTGACCGACGGGGCAGGGGCCATTGTGATGACGCGAGCGGAACGGGCCAGGTCGATGCTAAGGTCGGCTGTCTATGTTCTGGGCACCGGGTCAGCCACGACCCATCGCGAAATATCGTCCATGCCCGATCTGACTGTCACGGGCGCCGCAGACTCCGGCAAGCGAGCCTATGCTCAGGCCCGTTTAGGCCCGGATGATATAGACATGGTGCAGATGTATGATGCCTTTACCATCAACCCGATCTTGTTTCTGGAAGATCTGGGCTTTTGTCCTAAGGGCGAAGGCGGGCGGTTTGTCGAAAAGGGTGCGCTGGCCCCCGGCGGTGTTCTGCCGGTGAACACCAATGGCGGTGGTTTGTCCTGCGTCCACCCCGGCATGTATGGCATATTCACGTTGATTGAGGCGACGCAACAAATCCGGCGTGAATGCGGCGCGCGCCAACTCGATCGAGCCGATGTGGCGCTGTGCCACGGCAGTGGTGGATCATTGTCGCATCAGGCTACCGTGATATTGGGATCTGAGGCAGCTCTGTGACTTGCTGCATCAAGCACTCATCAATCCTTGCCCGCCTTTTCCTGCAATGCCTGGATCTGCGCGACGACCCGGTCGACCAGGGCAAAACGCTCCTGACCAGGCGATTGGGGGTGTAGGGAGGCGATGACAAAAGCGGCGCTGTCGCGTGCAAGATCATGCGGAGTAATCGGGCCACCGGGCTTGTACCAGCGGATATAGGACGTAATCACGCCCAATATGGTGAAGCTCGAAATTCGCTGATCGATCCCCGCATCGAAAATGTTTGCCGCAATGCCCCGGCTGATGATCGATCGGAGATAAGCCTGATAGGCATCGCGCTCAGCAAAAATCTGCTCACGCTTGTCCGGCGCCAAATGCTTGGCGTCCTGAATAATGACGATGCCACGGTGGATGCGATCAGGCACGGCATTGAGCACGATATGACCATAGCAAAAGGCAATCAGCTGTTCGGCGGGACTGGATGCGAAATGATCGCAAAGACGCATATTCTCAGCCAGCCCTTCACTGCCGACCTTGATAACTTCGTAGAGCAAGTCCTCCTTCGAGGAAATATAGTGGTAAAGGCTGCCCTTCAACACACCGACAGCGTCGGCGATGTCGTTAAGGCTCGTGCCGTTGAACCCGCGTTCGGAAAAGAGTTCGCCCGCGATCAGGACGATGTCTTCGAAGCGGCGCTCACCATTGCCGGTCTTGGGCGCTCTGCCTCTGCGCTGCGAAGGCCGGGCCGCCGCTACCTCGTTCGTTCTGCTTTTCATCCCGCCAATAGTCCCAGAATGCCGTGTTTCGGCTTTGCTACACGAGAGCGCCGCCACACGCCAGCACCTGCCATGATTGGATGGTTAGTCGGATGGAAGGTCAGCAGACCGCATCCATGAAGCGGGCAAGGGTCACATCCAGCGTCGTCACCGTCCCGGCGTCGTGGGTGGTCAACTCCACCTCTACCTTGTTGTAGACGTTGCTCCATTCGGGATGATGATCCAGCTTTTCCGCCTGCACGCCTACACATGTCATGAACCCCAGGGCGCGGGCGAAATCGTCAAAGACGAAACTCTTGCCAATCGCCTTGCCATCCCGCGTCACTGTCCATCCAGACAGCTGTGCTATCGCCTGCACGGCGTCGATTTTTTCAAAGCGCATCGTCGCACCCTTTCGATTGAATATTACAGGCCGATCAGCGCCATGATTTCGCGCCGCGCCTTTTCGTCGTCTCGGAACACGCCCATCATGCGGCTGGTCGTCATCTGGACGCCGGGCGTGTTGACGCCACGCGCCGTCATGCAGGCATGGCTTGCCTGAATGACTACCGCGACACCAAGAGGCTTCAGATTTTCCCAGATGCAATCGGCAATTTCGGCCGTCAGCCGCTCTTGCACCTGAAGCCGCTTGGCAAAGCCGTGCAGCACGCGGGCCAGCTTTGAAATGCCTACGACGCGGTTGCGGGGCAAATAGGCGATATGAGCCGTGCCGATGATCGGCGCCATATGATGTTCGCAGTGTGACTGAAAAGGAATATCGCGCAACAGCACGATTTCGTCATAGCCACCCACTTCGTCGAAGGTGCGGAGCAGATGCTGTGAGGGGTCTTCATGATAGCCGCCGAAATATTCGCGCCACGCCTTTGCGACGCGGTTGGGCGTATCGACCAGACCTTCCCGTTCGGGATCATCGCCTGCCCAGCCGATCAGCGTGCGGACGGCTTGCTTTACTTCGGAAGGGATATGGGGTGCATCCGTTGGTGATTGTGTCGCCATGATGATTGTTCTCAGCTGAAAAATGCGGATAGAGCGGGGGCGGGGATGGCCGCGCCGGTGATTTTGGCGCGTTGAAGGGCGCTCCAGAAATAGCGGTATGTCGCGCGGTCGTGCAGTTCGCCTTTGTACTGGATCGGTCCCCAGTCGGCCTGCTGCGCCGCAATCAGGATGGCGGCTGCGTCTTCGATTTCGGAATGATCGGGGCGCATGGCTTCGACAATGGGCAGGATTTGCGCGGGATAGATGCTCCACATGCGCTGGAATCCGAATTCGTCCCGCGCGCGGCGAGCGTCGGCGTGGATGCGATCGGTGTCCATCAGGTCCAGGCAGACATTGTGCGCAGGTATCAGGCCCGCCCCGAGCGCTGCGGCGGTCACTTCCGCCTTCGCGCGGGCCAGCAGGCGATGTTCGAACTGGCCCGGTGAGCGCATGGCCGACGCGGGGATCGCGCCATTATGCGCGCTGACGAAGTCCATGAGACCGAAGTCCAGCACCTGCATCCACGGAAGCGCCGCGATCGCTCTGACATCAGCAAGTGCGCCATGCGTTTCGATGAGGGCATGGATGGGGATGGTGCGCTTGATACCGCGGCTGGCGCAGCCTTGGCGGATATAGTCGATAACCCCGGCCAACTGGACTGCGGATGTGGCTTTGGGCACGGTGATATAGGCGACTTCGTTACCCGCGCCCGACAGGATGATATCTACATCGGCGCGCCAGTGGTCGTGCGAGGGATCGTGGATGCGGATACCCGCCTGACGATGCCGGTTTTGCGGTGAAGCGATCATGGCGGCGACCATCTTGGCATGTTCGGTTTCAGTGCCGGTCGCCGCGCCATCTTCACAGTCGCAGCTAATGTCGAAGATCGGACCATGCTGTTCCTGAAGCTGGAACGCCTTGGCAATCAGCTTCTCGCTACCCGCGAAATGCTCGCAACTGGCGATCGTCGGGAATGACTTTTCGCCATTGAACAGGGCTTGATCTGGATGAAGGGCTTTGGACATGAGTTGGCCTTTATCGTTGAAAAGTTGGATCACCTGCGGGGCAGCAGGACGTTGTAATCGAGATCGAGGACGACATTGGGGTGGCTGCGCAACGTCGCCGCATCACCATCCCAATCGAAATCGGAGGGCGGCATGTCACGCAGCCCGATCAGGCGGAGCCGCAGCACGCCGACATCCTGCCGATCCAGCACGGTCATGGCATCGATCACCTGAGTCACGCTGTAGAGTGTGTCGCCGGCAAAGGTCGGGGCGACATGCGTTCCGCCGTTGATGGCGAGGATGGCGAGAATGTTTTCCAACCCGTCATTCGTAAGCGCGCGGCAGAGCGAGATGACGTGTCCGCCGTAGACCAGTCGGCGGCCATGGCGCGTATCGCGCATCATGAGGCCGTCGAAATGCACCCTCGCGTCATTTTGATAAAGGCGGGTGGCGGACATGTGGTCGGCCTCTTCCACCGTCATCCCCGCAGCATGATCCAATCGCTGGCCGGGTGCATAATCCTCCCAGCAGGACTCTGACCCGGTGGCGCGGTTGAGGGTCTCCCGGTCGACAGTTCCTGAAGATACGGTCAAGCGGTCGGCAGGCACGAAGGAGGGAAGGTCGGGCCTGACATCGATGCCGTCACCGGGTCCGGCATTTCGTTTCCGTACCAGCACCCATCGGATCCATGTCAGAACGGGCTGGCCGTTCTGGTTTACGGCTTCCGACCGGACATAGACGACGCCGCTATCGCCACCGCTCGTTTCGCGCAGCCCAATGACAATCGACGTGGCGGCGAGCGTGTCCCCGTCATAAACCGGGGCGAGAAACCGCACATCCGCATAGCCCAGATTGGCGATGGCATTGAGCGAGATGTCGGCCACCGTCTTCCCAAAGGCCATGTTGAAGACGAGCAGATCATCGAGGGGGCGGGAGGGATGCCCAAGACTTGCCGCGAGCGGAGCGGAGGACGCGACCGGGTTGCGCGCGCCGGTAAGCACGACATAAAGGCTTGCGTCTGCATCTGTTACAGTGCGGGGCAGCGGATGCTGGAAACGCTGGCCGACATGAAAATCTTCGAAGAAATTGCCGCGTGGCATGGGTGATTTTACTCCGGTGCTGCCAGGGATGGGGCGGCGGGCTGGCAGGAATGGCGTTCCCCAAGCCGGGGTGCGCGCATGACGGGGCGCGGCTGCCTGTCGATGGTGAAAGGGCTGGGCACCATCTGCATGACGGTTTCGCCATCCACGATCGGGCTTAGCATGCCGTTTTCATGAAGCTGCGGGTCCGCCAGCACCTCTTCGGGTGACGCAATCATCTGCCAGAGCACGTCCGCGCGGGCGAAACGATCTTCCCAGTGGGTGAGGGGTTCTGCTGAAAACAACTGGTCGAGCAATGGGATCAATGCTGCGCGGTTCTGGCGGATCGACCGGGCGGTCGCGAAATCCGGGTCGGTGGCAAGGTCGGGGCGGTCGATTGCCTCGCACAGCCGAACGAAGCCACGCCGGGAATCGATCTCAGTCAGGAAGAACCAGCGCCCGTCACTCGCTTGATAGCTGTTGACCATGGGTGTGCGACAGTCGGTACGCGGTTGCTGCGCGCCCATGCCGCCATGGACGGCCTGCACAGCCAGATCCCCGCTCATGATATAGGCGCCGGTCTGAAGCAGCGAGGTTTCGACCATGCCGCCCTTGCCCGTCCATTCCCTTCGGAGCAGCGCCGAAATGATCCCGGCATAGGCCGCGAGCGCCATCGCCATGTCACCATAACCGCCGGTCGGGACTGGCGGCGTTCCGCCTGGAACGAGCAACTGGTGCATGAGTCCGCTGCGCGCCCAGAAGCCGCCCACATCGAACACGCCCGTGTCACTTTGTGGCCCTCGCAGGCCAAGACCGGTGATGGAGGCGTAGATAAGCCGGGGGAAGCGTTCCATCACGGCTTCGGGAGAAAGCGATAGGCGTTGCAGCGAGCCCGGCCGCAGATTGGTGATGAAGACATCGGCATTGGCCAGAAGTCCGTCCAGCGCGTCGCGCCCATCCAGCGTGGCGAGATCGAGGATGATACTGTCTTTGCCGCGATTGAGCAGCGAAAAGGTGGGACTGCTCTTGTCGCTGCCCATCGCGCCCAGAAAGTCGCGGCCGGGATCACCGGTCGCCGGTTCGACCTTGATGACCTCGGCGGACAAATCTGCCAGCAGGGCCGCGGCTCCCGGTGCGGCGAGCCAGCTTCCCAGCTCAACCACCTTGAGGCGCGGCCCTGTTCCCTTTTCCATCCCTAGCGGTCCTTCAGGCGGTTGCCGCTGGAGCAGGCGCTACCAGACCGAGCGCACGGCCGGTATTGTCCCGCATGATGAGGCGCAGTTCTTCATCGGTCAGCTCTGGCAGATGATCGACAAGGTCAGAGGGCATATGCACGCCTTCGGGATGGGGCCAGTCGGACCCGCCCAGCACGCAAGGCGCGCCCAGCGTCTGGACTAGGCCGGCGATATCGTCTTCGGGGAAGGGCGATACTTTGATATGGCGCTTGAACACTTCGCGCGGGCGTTCGCCGATATTGCCGAACGGCCAGTCTTCCTTGCCGGACATGCGTGCTGCCCGATCCATCTTGCGGACCATCGGCAGCACCCATTCTGAACCATATTCCAGCACGAACACGTTGATGTTGGGGAA
>LLBY010082392.1_pt3 | contig 13263 bp, 18 predicted proteins | sample 1489401 | NCBI WGS metagenome assembly LLBY01 (sample SAMN04092656, study PRJNA295927) | soil metagenome | biome: Soil prokaryotic community; feature: Bulk soil; isolation source: soil from tomato rhizosphere | host: tomato cultivar Hawaii 7996 | place: South Korea | collected 2011-11-01 | reverse complement strand
GGTCGACTTGACCTCGACCACGCCGTCGCCGACCTCCAGCACCGACACGTCGAAGGTACCGCCGCCAAGGTCGAAGACCAGAATAGTTTCAGACTGTTTCTTATCCAGCCCATACGCCAATGCTGCCGCCGTTGGCTCATTGATGATGCGCAGCACCTCAAGCCCGGCAATCTTTCCCGCATCTTTGGTTGCCTGCCGCTGGCTGTCGTTGAAGTAAGCCGGAACAGTGATCACAGCTTGTTTAACATCCTCACCCAGATAAGCCTCAGCGTCTCGTTTGAGCTTTTGCAATATGAAAGCCGATATCTCCTGAGGCGTATAGGTTCTACCGGTTTGCGGAATCGAAACTCGGACGTCGCCAGACGGGCCGGGTACAACTTGATAAGAAACGATTTTCCGTTCGCTTTCTACCTCCTCATAGCGGCGGCCTATAAAGCGTTTGATCGAGTAAACTGTGTTCTCCGGGTTGACGATCGCCTGGCGCTTTGCCACCTGGCCAACCAGGACCTCTCCATTTTTATTGAAGGCAACAACGGATGGGCAAATCGGGCCGCCTTCGGCTGTTGGGATAACTACCGATTCACCTCCGCGCACCACGGCTGCCACTGAGTTGGTAGTTCCCAGATCTATTCCAATGATTTTTGCCATTTGATTTTCTCCTTCGCTCACATTTCAATTAAGATGTCGCGAGGCCCTTCCCACTCCAATTTCGCAGGCGGAATCCCAGCCCGATTAGCAGGATGCCAAATATGATGGCATATGCCCCGATCATCCAGGTGACTGCGACCAACCCGGCTGCCGGCCATATTGCCAGGGCAATACCAAACAGCACAGACAGTAATCCGCTTAGCAATAGAAACCACTCGCCTTCGATCTCTTCCCGTAAGCGAATGGCAGCGATGATTTCAAAAATGCCTGTTATGATTGCCCAGGCCGCGATGATCGTCAGAATCGCAAGGGTGGCTGCACCAGGCCAAAAAAATGTGACCAGGCCGGCTGCAATGCCAACCAGTCCTTCCAGAACAAGCATCCAGCGCCGTTCACTTTGTGTACGAAAAGCACCAATTAAAGCAAACACACCATCCCAGAGCGCGTACGCTCCGAAAAGGAGCACGAGAACCGTGAAGGTGATGTCTGGCCATATATATGCCAGGATACCAAAAATCACGGCTGCCAGGCCACGAAGGGCCAGCGTCCACCAGTTTTGAGCAAGAACAACCATTTCATATCTCCTCAGTATTGATGTACTAGTTTTATTCCGCCCACTTCAGGAGCGGACGTTTCCGTTCAGAAGGACCTTAGAATCGGTCTCAATGAGTCCCGACTCTATTATTACAATAACAGGAAACCGGATCGATTCCATTTGCCAATTGGCAGGTTCTACGGTTGGCCAACTGGTTAGTGAAGAATAATTCCCTCAATGCGATCTCGACATAAAACTTAGATATATAATCCCCATTTCAAAAATTGAAATAAATAGAGCTAAAAAACCTTCTTGTTTTTTACAGCACATCTTTACTTTGATTCTGAAATTCAGCCTTCTATCAGGCATCCAGCAGGGCGAATAATCATCGCTGATTCTCTGCTATCTTTCAATTGTAAATTTCATCCTGTTTGGCTTCCAGCTCCAAAGCCAAAAGAATGTACGGATCGAAGATCGGTTGTTTGAGAATATTGTCACCGCTAACCCATAGTACCACTCGCTCATCGTTCACATATGCGATTAGTTCAATTGGCAGAACCCAATCGCGCTGCGGCAGTAGATGGGCGCGTATCACTACACCAACAATACGCTGTTGCAAAGGACTGAAAATCAACTGATGGATGTGTCCAAACAGACCATCCGTAGCCTCAACCTGCACACCAACCTTAAGTTTTGGATATGAATTTGCCATCATAAGTATGTAGTTACCATAATCACAGCCACCAGCCAAAGTGTCCATCACTTTGCGATAAAGTGTTTACTATTTTGCCTCGTGATCCGCTAAAGCTTCAACTCAGATTTTCACGTTGATCCTGAATTTCATCCTCTTCATCAGGCATCCAGTAGGGCGAATAACCATAATACTCATAGACGCCGAGCAGCCAGCCAGCTTCGTATTTCGCATTATCAGGCCAGTTATCTTTATCAAACCCTGGTGCATTTTCAAGCACCTCTTTATCGACATCAAGAATGACATTATGATTTTCTGTATCGATTGTTATTGCCTCCCATGGAATTGCAAATAATTTATTTCCCATCCCCAGAATACCGCCGAAGGATAACACTGCATAAGCAATTAGCCCGTCATCCAGGTCAATCATTAACTCCGTTATGCTTCCTAGTTGTTCGCCCGCAGTGTTGACAACTTTATCGCCGATGAGCGTTGTGGCAGATAAAACACGAGGATACTCATTATTCGTGTTGTCCATGCTTAACTCCTTAATTTTGTGTTGGGTTAAATATAAAAGTTAGTTATCCTTATATCAATGGGGAATATACCTACCCACATTGGTAAGCTGTCCCCGGTAAATGTACGTTCATAGGATTTACAGCTGTATCTCCCCAATTCTCTATTTCTTGGTAAAACCCAGATACGATGCCGCTTCGCCTCGATTATTTACATTCAGTTTTTCCAAAATGTTGTGAACATGGTTTTTGACAGTCCCAATCTCCACCAGCAGAAGAGCGGCAATTTCCTGGTTCGTGCACCCTTTACCAATGAACTGCAATACTTCCTGTTCCCGCCGGGTTAATCTCACGCCCTCCGTAATACCGGTTTCCACAGTAGAAAACGTTTTGGCAAGGCTGGAGAGTCGCTCGATCATTGCTCCTGCCATTTTAGCCGAGACTCGCGCCTCGCCTCTTTGGGTCGCTCGCAGGATCTCAATCATTTCGTCTAAGGCACTACCTTTGACGATATATCCGGCCGCACCGGCTTCTATATATTTCAACACATCGTCCGGATTATCTGATAGTCCCAAAGCTAGCACTTTTGTGGTGGGCGAAACGTCCGTGATGGTGTGGATAAGTTCTAACGCACTTTGATTGGGCAGCCCAACACTTACTAAGGCTACATCCACATTTTGCTGCTGAATAATCTCCAGGCCTTCTCCGGGATCCGTACAACACCCTGCAACCGCAATATCCGGCTCAGCATCCAAAACGTCCGCAAATATATTGGCAATCAGACGGACCTCTATGATCGGCAGAACCTTGATCAAATCCATTGGGGTTTCCGGCAAAAAGAGAGATATCCATGGCTTGCAGTTATCTGGAATTGGATTGGTATGAATTCCATGAGATGGATATCTCTCTTGATAAATCTTTGCTTCGTCACTGTCTCTGAAATATTTTGACGAACCTAGCTTGAGGTGCTCTTCTTCCGTTTCGTGACACGCTCCGCGATGTTCTCTCTTACATTTTCCACATTGTCTCTTGCGTCACTAATCATTTCATGACCTCTATCTTCGACTTGTTCAAAAGCATCCTTGGCTTTCATCTGAACCCCTTTCACCTCACCCTTGATCTTACGTCGGGTCTCTTCTCCAGATGCAGGCGCCATCAGCAACCCTACGGTAGCTCCCACGACGCTCCCAACCACCAATCCGGTGACTACCTTACCAATGCCACCTCGGCTAGTTCCGTTCATTCGCTGTTTCTTTCTCATAACTTCTCTCCTTAATTTAGCCTGGAATCTATGCATATCACTTCTCTTTAATATAAAAGCAAAATGTAAATAGTTTTATGGGGAGAGTGCCTATATCAATTAAGGGCTTGCCCTATGAAACACGGATAAACTCCTACTCTATTTTAGGAACATCATGAATTGAAATCTTTTTGTAATAAGCATATAGTTATGAGCATACTAAACAAGCTGGAGTCTCAAGATGTTATTTGACCAATTGTTTATTGACATCATGCTGGCTGCTGTACTCCTGGGTCTTCCGGGTATCGCCAAATTATGTTTGGGTTATTCCTGGTCAAATCGTCCATCTCACATTTTTAGTAAGAACAACGAGAAATGATTTTAGACCAGTTAATGTTTGAGCTGGCGAGCATCTCGCCAGCTCAAATCGCGTAATAACAAATTTTTTTCGTGAAAAAGGAGATAGACCTTGATTGAACTTGGATATTTCCTCTCCAGTGAGGAACACAAGCCTAATCAGTTGATCGACCATGCTCAGATGGCTGAACAATCTGGATTTAATTTTATTGTGATCTCTGATCATTTCCATCCCTGGGTGAGCGAACAGGGACAGAGTTCTTTTGTGTGGAGTGTGTTGGGCGGCATCGCACATGCAACCAAAAAGGTCAAGATCGGCACGGCGGTTACCTGCCCGATCATGCGCATCCACCCTGCACTGGTGGCACAGGCAGCAGCTACAGTTGCAGACATGATGCCTGGTCGTTTTTTCCTGGGGTTGGGAACAGGCGAATATTTGAACGAGCACATTTTTGGAGACGCATGGCCCAGGTATGAAACGCGTAAGGACATGCTGGTGGAAGCCATTCACATTATGAGAGAACTTTGGAAGGGCGAAGAATATTCATATGACGGGACCTACTTTACGGTTCGCGATGCGCGGATTTATACGCTTCCTGACGAACTCCCTCCCATCTATGTAGCCGCCTCGGGGCCGGATTCGGCAGAAATGGCTGGCGAACTCTCAGATGGATTGATCAGCACATCCTCTGGAGATGAAGTGGTAAAAGCGTTCAAGAAACATGGAGGTTCGGCAAAGCCATGTATTGGTTCAGTTAAGGTTTGCTGGGCAAAGTCGCAGGAGGCAGCAAAAAAGACCCTGGAAAAAGAATGGCCGGTATCCGCCCTCTCCGGCAGACTTCATGTGGATTTGCCTGCTCCAAAACATTTTGAAGATGCTGTGGAAGCGATGGGCAAAGTAGAGATCCCGCAAGATTCGGTCTTTGGACCGAAGCCGGAGCCCTATCTCAAAGCCATTCAATCCCTGCAAGAGAACGGCTTTGATCATATCTATATGCACCAGGTGGGACCTGACCAGGAAGGCTTCCTCGATTTCTTCAAAAGTACACTTTTACCTCTTTTGGAGGAAGAGAACTTGATCAAAGAATAATCGGTTCACAGCTGATACAGAACTTCGATTACAGCACAAGGATGCAGAAGAAGGAGCTGGCAAGAGCGGCTCAACGAGGAGGAATTATTTTCTAAGACACGAATGACGGGTGTTGATAATTTGGAAGAGGTGAAACAAGCCACGCTGGAGCCGAATGGCAATATCAGTGTGCTGTTGGGGGATTGGGCCAAACCTGTTCAGTATCAGGATATATCTGGGTTGAAGCCAAATACAAAAAAGAAAACAGCATAAATTAAGTGGAAATGGATTTACACGGCATTATTATTCGCATCTCTGTTATGTATTTTTATGCCCTGGCTCTTGTCCGGATTTCGGGAAAACAAAGCGTAGGACAGCTCACTGCAATGGATTTTGTCGTGGTAACAATCATTGGAGATCTCTTTGATGATGTTTTTTGGGCAGAGATACCGATCCTACAAGGCATGGTAGGTTTTGGGACGATCATTTTTGTGCATATTCTGGTGTTATATATGTCTTCTCGCAATGCACTGATTCATCAATTGATCACTTCTCCACCAAGGATGATTATCCAAAAAGGAAGACTCGTGCAGGAAAATTTACAGCGCGAACGGACTCGACCCGAGACTGTTCAGTTTGAGATGAGGCTCAATGGAGAGGAACATCTCAAAGAGGTCAGGGAGGCGAGATGGGAGCCAAAGGGGCAGATCAGCGTCATTAAAATTGAATCCTACAAACCCGCGAAAAAGAAAGATTTGTATCGCTTCCCTTAGGGAAAGACCTACCGTACTTGTAACAGCATCCCCCATTGTTCATTCCAGTGTTGAACTATAGAATACACGCAGGCTTTTAAATTTTAAAACAAAACTTGAGAATTGGAGGTAGTTATGGCTTCAAAAGTGGAAAACTTGGAAGATCTCTACGAAGACCTGTTGAAAGATTTATATAGTGCTGAAAAGCAATTGGTAAAGGCTCTGCCGAAAATGGTTAAAAATGCTGATTCACCAGATCTGCAAAAAGCTTTTCAGGAACACCTTGGGCAGACTGAAAAACATGTGGAACGCATCGAACGTATCTTTTCCAGCATGGACGGCTCGCCCCGAGGTAAAAAATGTGTCGGTATGGAAGGCTTGATCGCAGAAGGCGATGAGCTGTTGAAGGAAGATGTGGCGCCGGATGCTCTTGACGCAGGCTTGATCGCCGCTGCTCAAAAAGTGGAGCATTACGAAATTGCCAGTTATGGCACCGCTCGTGCCTGGGCAGAGAAAATCGGCCACCAGGATCACGTGCGGCTGTTGCAACAGACCCTAGACGAAGAAGCAATGGCAAACGAAAAGCTGACCGATCTTGCGGAAAGCTATATCAACATGGAAGCCCACCAATAGCCTGGAATGGCTTAACTACGTCGAAATTATGACAGGTGGCTGCCGTGAATCAGGCGAGCTACCTGTCATTTTTTAACACAAGTAACCAGGGCGGTTATTGATGCATGCGAGACGTGATTATTCAAAGCCGGACGTTACGAATCCATAGGGAAATCCCCTATTGATTGATATGGACTGAGTGATATATAAGTTATTATTAATAAAGGCGTGTATGGGTAAATAAAACTATGCAAAGAAGCAGACAAGGCATCTATGAACAATATAAAAGATAATAGCACAGCAGAAAACGTTATTGAAACCAAAGACCTAACCAAGTCATTTGGTGAGGATATTGCCGTACAATCTCTTAACCTGTATGTACCGCGCGGCAAAATTTTTGGCTTTATTGGTCCCAGCGGCTGCGGAAAGACAACTACCGTCCGCATGCTGACGGGATTTTATGAACCGACATCCGGCACAGCGACTGTGCTTGGGAAAGAACCGGTCAAGTTTTCACGGTCAGACAAGGAAAATATAGGTTATCTAATCCAGGGTTTTGTTCTATATCCGGAACTAACAGTTTGGGAAAACCTAAACTTTGCGGCCTCCTTTTATGGTGTAAGCCCATTCCGAGCAAAGCGTTTAAACAAACTGCTCGATTTTGTGGAGTTGTCAGAAGACAGGGGTAAATTAGCAAGAGACCTCTCTGGAGGGATGAAGAGACGGCTCAGCCTGGCTGCCACGATGGTGCATAACCCGGAATTGCTTTTTCTGGATGAGCCCACCGCCGGCATTGACCCTATCCTGCGCCGGAAATTCTGGGATTACTTTAAAGAACTGCAGGAAGAAGGCCATACGTTATTTGTCACTACACAATATGTGGGCGAAGCCGCATATTGTGACCTGGTTGGGGTGATGTACGATGGACGACTATTAATGGTTGCGACGCCAGAAAATTTGCGCAAAAAGGCGTTTGGAGGTGAAATCGTTGGGATCAGAACCACGGAAGGGATCAGGTTCGAACAGCGGCATCAATTGGAAAGCCTGCCCTTCGTACAGGGTAACGTAAAAGTGATCAATGATCAGGAAGTTGAAGTTATCGTTGATGAGGCAAGCACAGCCATCCCACTATTGTTGGAATGGACGCAGGCACAAAAAGTAACTGTTGAAACCATTGAAGAGCATTCTCCTCCCTTTGACGATGTGTTTGTAAGAATAATCGAAAAGGAGACTGCCAATGTTTAAATTTCTGATTCGAATTTCTTCATTCCTGACCAAGGAACTGACAGAGATCTTGCGCCAGCCGCGGCTGATCCTTACGCTCGTATTCGGACCATTCTTGCTTATGTTCCTCTTCGGGCTGGCATATCCCGACCAAAACCGTCCATTGAGGACAATATTTGTAGCCAAAGACCCGGCTTCCTTTCAGGAACAAATGCCAATATTTACAGAAGCCTTCAGCTCGACCATCGTCAACCAGGGCGTAGAGTCGGATGAGAGTCTGGCACTGTCAAAACTTGCGCTCAATCAAACCGACCTTGTCATTGTTGTCCCGGAAAATCCCTTTGAGACCATCCAGAACAACCAGCAGGCACAATTCATTATTTATCACAATGAAGTTGACCCGTTCCAGATCGGATACATACAGTCTGCGGCAAGAATATATGTGGATGAGGTCAATCGACGAGTTTTGCAATCCGTGACTGAACAGGGCCAGGCAGATTCTGGCGACCTGCAAAGTGGCTTGGAAAGTGCAATCGCGAAGACACAGGCATTGCGGCAGGCCATCCCCCCGGGAGATGCAAATGCAGCACAAGCTGCTGAGCTTGAGAACGATCTCACCGCCGTGAATGAAAACCTGACGATATTTCGTTCTTTAAGTTCCGGAATTTTAGTCAACCCGTTCGCTGTAGATGCCAAAGCGCTTTCTGGCCTTCAATTTACAGTAACGACCTTCTTTGCCCCAGCAGTGATTGTCCTGCTCCTTCAGCATTTATCGATTACTTTTGCATCCCTGTCCATTGTTCGAGAAATGCGTTCGGGCATCATGGAACTGTTCAAAGTAGCTCCCATCACTGCATTTGAAACCATGATAGGGAAATATTTAAGTTATCTTTTCTTTGAAATCATCATTGCCGGTGTGATCACTGCTCTTGCCGTTTGGGTGTTACATGTTCCTATCTTGGGCCACTGGCAGGATTACGCCTTAGCGGTGGTTATCCTGCTCTTTACCTCCCTGGGCGTGGGCTTCCTGATCTCTCTAATCTCAGAAACGGATACACAGGCTGTTCAATATTCAATGCTATTGCTGCTGGCAAGCATCTTCTTTAGCGGATTTTTCCTGGACCTGCGCCTGATGCGGGAACCGATTACTGCTCTGGCATGGTCCCTGCCTGCCACCTATGGTATTCGAATGCTGCAGGACGTGATGCTGCGCGGCGCTTCGGTGCCCCCTCAGATCTTTCAGGGAATCGCATTGATCGGAATAGCACTCTTCCTGATCGATTGGTTTCTCTTAAGACGAAGGATGCAGGGTTAATACTCCTGAAGATAATCAGCAGTTCTTCTTACCAGGTAATAGATCCGGTTGATCAAATGCCTGTTTTTGCGATTGGTACGACTATAGATACGCCTCCTCAATTGACGGAGGCGTATTCTTATATTTGCAACCCGTTCTGATATCTCCTGAGAAAACATGGATGTAGGGAATGGATATAGTTCCCGAAACAGGATTTGAACAGCCACTGCAAGAGGTGGAGCCAGGATCACCCCAATGAACCCAAAGGCTTGTGCCAGACCGATAACAAACAAAACCGTCAGCAATGAGCTGTACTTATGCCTGTGGAAGATACGCGGCTCGATGACCTCTTTTAGAAGAAATAAAACTGCAACAGTAGACATTGCAGCCAGCAACCCTAGTACGGGTGAACTTCCTATTGCAACGAACAAGGCGGGCAGAACAGCAATCAGCGCTCCGAACCAGGGTATGAGCCTAACAACAGCTCCCCACAGCGCAAGCAGAGTAGGGTAATTGATGTCCAAAATCGAGTAGATCATCCAAAGGAGAAACCCTGCCAGCACACTTTGAAAAAATTCGCTGCGAAGGTACGCACCCACACCAGATTCGATGGATCGCCAGGCGCGAAGAGCCTTTGAATGATACTCACTTGGCAGGAGCGAAAGGCCCAGGCGCTCGAATCGTAATTGATCAGCACTCCAGTACAGGCTTAGTATGAGCACGATGGCGATGTTCCCGAGGATTGAGAAAAAGTTTTGGGCGATTCCCAAAACCCCCTGCAGGGCAGGGATACCTTCTCCAGTTACCAGTGCTTCGTATAAATCTGCAGATGGAGGAAGCTGTTCTGCCAGTGTCTGTTGAAACAAAGTCCCGCGGACTGGCCACTCTGTTTTCGCGCGGTCATAATCAGCAATGAGATCGTCGCTGGCTCTTTGCAATTCATCGAGCAAAGGAGCACCGATCAAAAGCAAGGCACCGACAATTGAAATTACTAATAGAGAATAGACGATCGCCAAAGCAAGCCGTTTCGTGATGCGTCTCTCCATAAGACTATGAATGGAGGGTCGTAAAGCAGCGGCAACTGCTAATGATAAAAGAAACAATACGATGGCACTGCTGAACTGCCACAACAAGAGTAGGGCCGCCAGGGTAATTACTACGATAGTGGCATATCTGATTACCCGCATCATATCATTTCACCTTCATTTTTTAGTTCCTGTAGAATCATGTCCAGTTCATGTGTAATGGCTTTGATTTCTAACCGGTCCGCTTCCGGTATCTCATTAACGGAGTCGTTATTATTTGAAGTTTCATCAAGAATATGCATCAACCGCTTACTCTCATCGATCAAGGATGGAACGTCCGCTTCCTTGTCCGAGAATGAAGGGTTTGAATCGTCTGTTGAAATTAAGATCCGGTCCAAAATCAATTGAATAATCGCCGCCAGTGGTAAGGCCAGCACGGCACCGGCAAAACCAAAGACAGAACCGAAGGCTACCAGTGATAATAATATGATAATGGGATTCACGCCCATGGAATTCTTCATGATTCGAGGAACCAGCCAGAGATTCTCCATCATTTGAATGATACCGGTTGCCAACAGAACCCATATCGCCTTGCCGGGATCGAGGGACAAAGCAGCCAGGAGGGCTGGGATTGCACCGAGGGCCGGCCCAAAAACCGGGATCATTTCCATAAGACCAGCGAAAATCGCCAATACCAGTGTATAAGGAAGCCCGATCAAGGAATAAAAAACAAAGGCAGCCAAACCAACGACCAGGCAAAGGATTCCCTGGCCTCGAATATAACCACCGATCTTCCTTTCTGCCAACTGAAGAAATTCCTGTGTTTCATTTCTGCGATTCAGGGGAACCAAACGAACTAATGTTCGCACGATTTGTGCACTTTCCTGGGTCCAATAATAGGCCAGAAGGAAAACCGCCAATATGCTTAAGATCCCCTTTACTGCCAGGTTGGCATAAAAAACAGTTTGTGTTACCTGATTGAGCACATCTTCTTCTGTGGCGGAACCTGGAACAAATAAAAGGGATAACTGGGCCGGAATCCGCAAGGCGATATTTTGTAACAAACGGTTATTGGAGTTTATCAACGCCTGCCGGATCTCTCCATAGTATTGAGGCAAATTTTGTGAAAGCTGTGTAGCCTGATCTGCGATCAATGGAAAGATCAGAGCCAGAAATCCTGTAGCCAGGCCGGCAAGCAGAATATAAATTATGATAATGCCAGCAAGGCGGGATACCCCGCGTCTTTGCAACCACTCGATCATTGGCCGAAGTGCTATTCCGATCACAATGGCGACAAATAGCAGGAATATCAGGAAGCCCAAGCGATATAACAGCCAGAATATTAAAAAGACGCAGACCACAAATACTGTTGCAAGGACAACCTGACTTGTGGTCCACGTTATTATTTTTTCGTCAGATGAAGACGCCGGCTTCATAGCTCCTGGCGAATCACCGTCCCGGTCTGATCAGCACGGAATCGATATTCCTGTCCATCAGCAGTAAAGACTAGTAACCAGCCAGGGGTAACCGCCTGCGTACAAACTTCATCCTGTGCAGGCAAGCCCAGGCAGCCATCCGGCCATTCCATCTGTTCTATTGATTGAAGTTGGATGCTCTCTACCGGCACCCCGAGAATCTCGCTTACTCGATTTCGAATGTTTAAAGCCACATCGGGCGGTAAAACATCCTCCAGCGCGGGAATCACCTGGGTAACAACAGCAGGAACATCTGTGCCGCTGGTACTGCAGGCTGCAAGAACAAAAGAGGCAAGTACCAAGGACACAATCCATGTTTTTACCATCTTACGCATTATCCTTTCCAACTTAGAACCAATTAAATAAGGCGCCCAGGATCACCAGGAGCAAAAGGAACCCGATGAGCCCGCTGCCACCATATCCCCAACTGCGGCTATAAGGCCATACTGGCAGGGCACCCAGTAACAATAGAACCAAGACGATCAACAAAATAGTACTCATTTTATATTCTCCTTTTTTGTTATGACCAGAGGGGACGGTTCCCCTCTGGCATGTTTTTTTGAATTTTTGTAGTGTTGCAGGCTAGACTAATTCGTGTCAGTGTCTTCCCAGCTCTCCAGGAAATCGTCTATCTGCCGTTCGGCTTCCATTTGGGTGTAGCCGTATCGTTCCTGAAGAAGACCGGCTAACTTGTCGCGTTTTCCGGCAATTTGATCCAGTTCATCATCAGTCAGTTCACCCCATTTTTCACGGATGGTCCCGCGAATCTGTTTCCAGTTTCCTTCTAAAATATTTCGGTTCATTTTTTTCTCCTTTTTGTTATCTTTGTTATCTATCTAATTCTTACTCTTCCACTTTCCGTTCTTCTTCTCATACTTCTTTTTGACAGCACTCCAGGCAACCTTATGTGAAACCTCCTCTCTGGAAGCACCTCCCTTCCGATCCTCTGCGTTCCTGTATTCCTCCCAGGCACTGTTATAGGCTGCCATATAAACTTCCTGAGCGTGCTTAGGAAGATTATCTCGAACCGAGTCTGGTAGTTCTTTAACACTATCGTAGGGCATGACTCTTTGGCTTATGTTTCTTTAGTTCCGCTGCCGGTCATATGTGGTTACCTGGGTCGAAGGTGTCCGATAAAAAATCACCCGGATCAAACGAACAAGTAACCAGCCCAGTAACGCATACACAATCATCGCAATGACGGATGTAACTTCAAGAGTCATGTTTTGAAATGATGGGTTGGTGATCAGGTTTTGGAAGGGCCACAAAAACAGGGATGACAATTGATATACGAAGGCTGTAAACCAATTGCCCTGGTTAGCACCGATCAACATCAGAATTACCCGGATACCGATCAAAGCCTCCAGCCCACCAAAAAGCAACCAGATAAATTGTGAAATTTTATAAACGTTCTCTCTATGTTCAAGGTTGACATTCTCAACAACATGTTGTTCATGGATATGGTCGCCATGTTGTTGGACGACAACGCTTTTACGACGATCTACTGTCATCCTGTTCTCCTTTTGACTTTATGGCTAGAAGTATCTGCCTCGCCTTGTAAACAGGCCAAGGATCAAAGACAGGATGGCGGAACCGACGATACCCCAAACGATTGGAAAGGACTCTCCTTCGATGTTGATTGCAAAAACTTCAGGGAGTCCAAGTTGACCAGCCAGCCATACGCCGATGTATGCACCGACAAAACCAACTATGATCGAAACCAGGCATCCTCCAAAGGAATAGCCGGAGAGGGATTGGCCTATGGCACCGACAATCCCAGCGATCAACAGCAGTATGATTAATCCAGTGAGTGTCATTTCTACCTC
>LLBY010071813.1_pt2 | contig 13265 bp, 13 predicted proteins | sample 1489401 | NCBI WGS metagenome assembly LLBY01 (sample SAMN04092656, study PRJNA295927) | soil metagenome | biome: Soil prokaryotic community; feature: Bulk soil; isolation source: soil from tomato rhizosphere | host: tomato cultivar Hawaii 7996 | place: South Korea | collected 2011-11-01 | reverse complement strand
ACCTTTTTCTATATCTAATTCTTTTTTCTCCAGTTTCGAAATACGCAACACATTCTCTACCTGAGCATGCATTCGCTTATTTTCATCCCGAATCATCTGTAAATACCGATATACTTTTTCCTTATCTTCAATAATTTTCGGGTTTTTAATCGCATCTAAAGCCAGATTAATCGTGGCAATTGGTGTTTTAAACTCATGCGTCATATTATTGATAAAATCGGTTTTAATTTCCGAAATCTGACGCTGACGAATCAACTGGTTTAAAGCGCTGGTATAAGCAATTAAAATAATTAACGTAAAAATTATGGATAAGATTGTAATACTTACTAATTCTGACAAAAGAAATTTCTTTTTGTGAGGAAAAGTAACTAACAACTTATATTTTTCATTCCCTTCATTATCAGCCAGAATCGAAATTGAATAAGTAGCATCTTTATCAAATTTAAAATTATTCGACCTTATTTTGGTTGCCACCCCATCGTTGTAAATCCCAAATTCAAACTTGGTATTTACACCGTATTCTTTTAATTCTTTTCTAATTAAACTTTCAACTGTTTCTTTTGAAACCCTCTCTTCCAAAGGCATTGTTGAAGCAATGTCTTTGAAAAAAATTTCAAACTGAGCATTATCTAAAATATCTAAATTCCCAGCTTTTTCAATTTTCACATCAGGAACAATACTTTGCTGCAAACCCGGTTTATCAATTGAACTATTATTATAAACCTCTGTTACCCTTCTGGAATTAAAATTCTTAAATCGTTCACTTCCAAACTTCTTACTAAATAAATCTGCCGAAATATTATAATCCTCAGAAATAATACTGTTCGAATAAACGATCGTTTTATTAGTTTTTGGATTTTTTTGAACATAATAAAACTCAGACAAATCATTTCTTTCCGGAATTTTCCCTGTACTGTCTTTGTAATGATTATACTTGTTATAAAAACTAAAAGCCTCACGTTTTTCCAGTTTTTCAGCCACATTACCAATAACCTGTTTTACATGGTACCCAAACTGCTCATCGTTATTCTTAAACGAACTATTGAACCAATATACCTGAACAAGAATAATCCCTATCAGGGACAAACTCATCAGCAAAACAAGAAATCTAAAAAATAATTTATTCATCAAAACAAAATTAATATTTTAACATTATGGTTGATAATACATTAACCAAACATTAACATCTGTTATTTGAATTAATTAATTGTCAAAATTTTAAGAAATTCATCCATTTTTAACTTTGCCAAATCAATATCCAAATTTTCAATAACAAAATCACTTTTGGCGACACGTTCTTCATCCGTCCATTGCGCTTTAATTCTTTTTAAAAGCTGCTCTCTGTCTGTTGAATCTCTTTTCAAAACCCGGTCAATTCTGGTTTCCAAAGGCGCTGTGACGGTTATTATTTTATCAAAATTAGTATAGCTGCCACTTTCAAACAAAATTGCCGATTCGTAAAACACATAAGGCGAATCCTGATTTTCTTCCAGCCATTTTTTAAAATCATTTCGAACAGCCGGATGTACAATAGCATTCAGTTCCTGTAATTTTTCAGGATGCTCAAAAACAATTTTAGCCAATGCTGCTCTGTTCAATTGCTGATTATTAAAAATTACTGTTCCAAATTTTTCTTTAATAGCCTGAATTACCTCCGGAAACTGCATTACTTTTCTACCGGCATCATCAGCAACATAAACCGGATATCCCAATGAAACTAAATACTTAGCAATAGTCGATTTTCCACTTCCTATTCCACCGGTCAACCCAATAACTTTAGCCATAACTACACTTTAAAAAATAAATTCGGGAAAGCTTCCTCCGGCTTTTGCTTTAAAATAATTACTTTATAATAAGATTCCATAAATCCCATTCCATAACCTAAGAATTGTTTCCAAACTGCCGTAACCGACAAATAACCAATTTTTATACTTCGGTTTTGATAACTGGAAACCAAAAAGATCATGAAGAAATAAACACAATACAATTTAGCTAAAAAATCATAAGTAAACACTAATAAAGCTACAGAAAGTGCCAATCCAATAATGAATACTGTTGGAAAAAAGAACGTTAGTTTACTGTATTGCGGATACCAACTGTTCAAAATTGGTCTGGCTTTACCAAATTTATTTACCTGAACCGAAAATTTATCCCAGTCAATTCTTCTTTTGTGATACACATAAGCATCTGAAAAAAGTCGGGTTTGGAAACCTAAATTCCACAATCGAATAGACAAATCAGGATCTTCTCCCGGATGAATATTCCCGAATCCTTTAGACGCTTCAAAAGCTTTTCGGGAAATTCCCATATTAAAACTTCTTGGTTGAAACTTTCCGATTTTTTCCGAACCACCGCGTATCCCTCCCGTCGTTAAAAAGGAAGTCATTGCAAAATTGATGGCTTTTTGAATATTTGAAAAACTATCCAAAGCCTTGTCCGGTCCACCAAAACAATCTACATAATCGGCTTTTAAAGCCTTATCAACCTCAGTCAAATATTGCGAAGGAATGATACAATCGGAATCAAAAATGATAAAATATTCTCCTTTAGCCACTTTCATTCCATAATTTCGGGAATCTCCGGGACCTGAATTTTCTTTGTAATAATATGAAATCGACAATTTGTCTTGGTACTGACGAACAACGTCTTCACAACGAATGGAAGAACCATCTTCAACAATTACCACTTCAAAAGGCTCTTTATAATCTAATTTTGATAAACTTTCTAAAAGTTCATCCACTTCGTCCGGACGATTATATACAGGAATAATCAAAGAAAAATACATATTCTTAAAAAAGGTATTAATGGTACAATATAAATGTAATTTTTTAACAAAGATAGGTTATAAACAACAATACGCCTTAATTTCAAATGCATTTTATACATTCAAAATTAAGGCGTATTAATTATTTATGATTTTTAGTTTTTCGCTGTAAACTATTACTCAGCAATACTTTCAACCTGAACCATTTCGTCAGTATCCGCTTTATAATCAACTCCTGCCAAATCAAAACCGAATAAGTTATAAAAATCTTTACGGTAACCTTCTAAGTCTCCAATTTCAGCAAGGTTTTCTGTTGTAGCCTCCGGCCATAATTTAGCCACATTAGCCTGAACATCCTCTCGCATTTCCCAATCATCGATACGGATTCTTCCTTTATCATCAACAGGAACTTCAGCTCCGTTGAATAATCTTTGTTGGTACAAACGTTGAATTTGCTCAATACAACCTTCGTGAATTCCTTTTTCTTTCATTGTTTTGTACAATAAAGAAATATACAACGGAATTACCGGAATTGCCGAACTAGCCTGAGTTACTAACGCTTTGTTTACTGAAACATAAGCTTTACCGTTAATATCTGCTAAACTGTCAGAGATTGTAAATGCAGTTGACTCTAAATGATCTTTAGCACGACCAATAGTTCCTTTTCTGTAAACTGCTTCGGTTACTTCAGGTCCGATATAAGAATAAGCCACAGTTGTAGCTCCCGGAGCCAATAAATTTTCTGCTTTTAAAGCATCAATCCACATTGCCCAGTCTTCACCTCCCATTACAGCAATTGTGTTTTCGATATCATCACCTGAACATGGTTCGATAGAAACTTCAGAAACTTTTCCAGTGTGGAAATCTACTGTTTTATTAGAAAAAGTAGCCCCAATTGGTTTCAAAACCGAACGGTGCGTAACTCCAGTATTAGGATTAGTACGAACCGGAGAAGCCAAACTGTAGATTACTAAATCTACCTGACCTAAATCAGCTTTAATCAATTCGATTGTTTGTTGCTTAACTTCGTTAGAAAAAGCATCTCCATTGATACTTTTTGCATATAAACCTGCTTTATGAGCCTCTTTTTCAAAAGCCGCCGAATTGTACCAACCCGGAGAAGCCGTTTTTCCTGGCATAGGTGGTTTTTCAAAGAAAACACCAATTGTTGCCGCATCAGAACCAAAAGCACTTGAAATTCTTGAAGCTAAACCAAAACCTGTTGAAGCACCAATTACCAATACTTTTTTAGCGCCATTGATAGCTCCTTTTGATTTAACATACTCAATTTGATTTTTAACATTTTGTTCGCATCCGGCCGGGTGTGCCGTCAAGCAAATAAATCCTCTCATTCTAGGTTCTATGATCATAATGTATCAATATTTTATTTCTATTTTATAAATGTAAAAACAACTTCTTTTTCAGAAAAAGCCATCATTTTGGATGGCAAATATAGGGCATTTTTTTAGTTCAACAAGGCTTTTGCATGATTTAGAGCCGAATCAGAAACAATAGTTCCTGATAACATTTGAGCAATTTCCACTACTCGTTCTTCCTCTGTCAATAACCTCAATTCCGACTGTGTATCTTCATCAACTGTTGATTTAGATACTTTAAAATGAGCATCTCCTTTGGCGGCAATCTGCGGTAAATGCGTAATGGCAAAAATTTGCATCGTCTGACTCATCCCCTTCATAATCTCTCCCATTTTTATGGCAATTTCTCCCGAAACTCCCGTATCAATTTCGTCAAAAATTAAGGTCGGTAATTTAGAATATTGTGCCAAAATAGCTTTTACAGCCAGCATAATTCGGGACATTTCCCCACCGGAAGCGACTTTTTTCAGCAATCCAAAATCAGTTCCTTTATTCGCAGAAAATAAAAATTGTAATTCGTCTTTTCCGTTCGAAAAATAACTTTCTGTTTGCTGCACATCAATATTAAAACGTGTATTAGGCATTCCTAAAGTTGCCAAAATGGCTATCATTTTTTCCGATAAAACCGGAACGGCTTCAATTCTGTTATTATGAATAGTTGTTGCCAAAACATCTAATTCGTCTACTTTCTCCGCAATGGTTTGATTCAAAAGAGCAATTTCTTCATCCATATTCCCCAACTCAAGCACTTCATTTTCCAATTGCGATTGAATTGCGATCAGCTCTTCAACTGTGGCTACCTGATGTTTTTTCTGCAAATTATAAATCAGCTGCAACTTTTGATTGGTTTGTTCCAATTGTTCCGGATCAAAAACAATTCGCTCTGAACAACGGTTCATTTCGGCAGCAATATCATCAAATTCTATCGCCAAACTATTAATTCGCTCCAGCAATTCCTGATATTCCGGAGCAAAAGCGGCTATTTTTTGAATCGCATTTTTAGTCTCTTTCAGATTATTTAAAATCCCAAATTGTTCCTCATTGGCAATCGCTAACGATTTATCAATTGCTTCCCGAATGCTTTCTACATTATTCAACTTTTCAAAAACACTTTCTAATTCCTCCTGCTCTCCGGATTTCAACTGAGCCGTTTGCAATTCATTTAGTAAAAAAGCATGATACTCCTTTTCTTTATTAGATTCGCTTAGTTTTTTAAGTAGCGAATTTAATTTCGTCTTATCCGATTTATAGCTTTTTAATAAAGCTTGATACTCCAAAATCACATCCTGATTGGCTGCAATAGCATCAATAATATCAAATTGAACATTTTCATCGGTAAGTTCTCTGGTTTGTTGCTGCGAATGAATATCAATCAAAAACAATCCTAAATCCTGCAATTCCTGTAAATTTACCGGACTGTCATTTACAAAAGCACGCGATTTCCCTGAAGGTAGAATTTCTCTTCGAATAATCGTTTCCTCTTCGTAATCCAAATCATTTGCTTCAAAAAAAGCTTTCAAATTGTATTTTGAAATATCAAATTGTGCTTCGATAATACATTTTTCTTCTTTGTTTTTCAAGGAAGTTAAATCGGCACGCTTTCCTAAAACCAAACCTAAAGCACCTAAAATAATCGATTTTCCTGCCCCGGTTTCTCCCGTAATAATCGAAAATCCTTTAGAAAAATCAATCGATAATCTCTCAATTAAAGCATAGTTTTTTATAGATAGCGCAGTAATCATTAAGCGTATTTATTTATGAGGTTTAATGAAGTAGTAAAAAGAATTAAAATTTTAAGGTTGCCCATTTACCTGAATTTATAGGCGAAATTTTGTTTAAATTATCTACCAAATCAGCAATTGCAATACTTGGTCCACCCGAAAAAACAGAAGTTACTTCATCGGATTTAGCATCAAAAAATATTCGGGTTAAATAAGCATTAGGTTTCGAATTATACAATTTATTCAAACCCAAAATAGCCGTTTTCATTTTCTCCTTAGCCAACTTTAAATTATCGGTCATCATATCTAATCCCTGATGGTAATCAAATATTGTTTTTCGGATTTCCACATACGTAGGCGACAACAAATCATTAATTAAAAAATAACGATTTTGATTTCCATCCAATTGGCTCCAGCCCTTGTAGCTGCTTTGTTGAGCAACAGTAGCGATGGTTTGTGCAGTCTGAAAATTAGCATCTCCGGATTTAAACCCAAAAGTATCCTGATCCATTCCTATAATTACATAACTGTAAAAAGAAATCACCGAAATTAAATTGGACTGAAAATTATTGGCATTAAAAACTAGATTTTCAAACTCGGTATAAGTAAAACTAAAATCTTTGTCATTAATATTTAAAACCGGAGTTTCATAAGACGAATTAAAAACCGGACGTGAAGATTGCACCTGAATCGTAGCCGAAAACTGATCAGAGCTGTGCGAAAGTAAGGTAATATACATCGTACAGTTAATTCTTTCCTGCGGTTTCAGGGTTTGTCCTGTCCAATCGGTTTTGTTTACAAATTCGTTCAGAGTTGTTTCCAGCGTTTTATAAATCTGCTGATTGGGATTTCCCATTTTCTGAGCATTTACCGTAACGGTACAATTTAATTGCTGTGCCTGAACAAAACCAAAGCTTACTAATAAAAAAAAGACAATTATTTTATTCATAAAAATGCGCTATTACTTTATTTAAAATATCATCAGCGACCGCTTCTTTGGATTTTAATTCCATCGGTTCTATCTTAAAATCTTTATCAATAAAAGTAACTTTGTTGGTTGTTTTTTGAAAACCGGCTCCTTCATCCTGCAAAGAATTTAAAACAATCAAATCTAAGTTTTTTTTCTGAATTTTCGCCTTTGCATTTTCAATTTCATTTTCTGTTTCCAGAGCAAAACCAATTAAAAACTGCTGTTTTTTATTTTCTCCCAATGAAGACAGGATGTCTTTTGTTTTTTCGAGTTCAATTACAAAATTATCTGCCGCTTTTTTAATTTTCTGATTAGCTACATTTTTTGGCTTATAATCCGCAACAGCAGCGGCAGCAATAGCCACATCAACATCAGCATAATATTGATGACAGGCATCATACATTTCCTGAGCCGAAGTAACTTTGACAAGCTGAATCAAAGTATGATTTACCACACAATGCGTAGGTCCTGAAACTAAAATTACTGAAGCACCAAGATTAGCAGCACTCTTAGCAATATCAAAACCCATTTTTCCGGAAGAATGATTTCCGATAAAACGCACCGGATCTATGGCTTCATAAGTAGGTCCGGCCGTGATTAAGATTTTTTTTCCTTTTAGAGGCAATTTACTTTCCAAATCAGCTTCGAGAAAAGCAACGATATTTTCTGGCTCAGCCATTCGTCCTTCTCCGGATAAACCACTGGCTAATTCACCACTTTCAGCAGGAATCATAATATTACCGAATTGTTCTAAGGCCTGAAAACTGGAAATTGTAGATGGATGTTTATACATATCCAAATCCATAGCCGGAGCAAAATAAACAGGACATTTTGCCGAAAGATAAGTAGCAATTAGCAGATTATCGCAAGTACCATTTGCCATTTTAGACAAGGTATTGGCGGTTGCGGGCGCAACAAGCATTAAATCTGCCCAAAGACCAAATTCCACATGATTATTCCATTTTTCATCTTCTTCATCTTCATTAAAAAAAGTAGAATAAACCGGATTTTTGGACAATGTAGATAATGTAAGCGGAGTTACAAAATCCTTAGAAGCAGGTGTCATGATCACTTGGACATGTGCACCTGCTTTTATAAAAAGTCGTACTAAAGACGCTGTTTTATAGGCGGCAATTCCGCCAGAAACACCTAGCAAAATTCTTTTACCGCTTAAAACTGACATAGTATCTTATTTGTTTGATTCTCTGAAATAAATTTTACCGTCTAACCATTCCTGAACGGCAAGAGCGTGAGGTTTTGGTAATTTTTCATAGAATTTAGAAACCTCAATTTGTTCTTTGTTTTCAAAAACTTCCTCAAGACTATCATTATATGTAGCAAATTCTTCCAATTTTTCAGTCAATTCTTTTTTAATTTCAGAATTGATTTGGTTCGCTCTTTTAGCCATAATGGTAATTGCTTCATACACATTTCCGGTAGGTTGTTCAATAAGCGTTTTATTGTACGTAATTGTATTTACCGGAGCATTCGTCTTTTTTAAATCCATGACCTTTATTTATTTAGTATATTTTTGTAATTCTTGTTCCACACGAGCATACATTTCGTCTGCCTGTTCTTTATATTTTGTATCCGCTTTAAACTTAATCAAATTTTGATAAGAGGTTTTAGCTACATTCAATCGTTCCTGCATTTTTTCAGGAACACTGTTAATTCCTAATTTATAAGCAGAATCTAATTTATAAAACAAAGCATCTTCTTTGAATTTTGTTCCCGGATAATCAATAATAAAATTATCAAAAGCCACTAATGCCGATTTATAATCCGAAATAGTATTATAACCTTTGGCGTTTTCGTAAACTTTTTTCTCAATCTTTTCCGATAATAATTTAGTCAAACCATTTGCTTCAGTCAAATATTGCGAATTTGGAAAGCGATCAATAAATGCCTGCATTTTCTCAATTGCTTTATACGTATCCGCCTGATCCAAACTGTAAACCGGTGATAAAACAGCATAACTTTTAGCCCCTAAAAAAGAAGCTTCTTCTATTTTTACACTTTTTGGATATCCCGAAGCAAAACTTTCAAACTGATAAGCTGCTAAATAATATTGTTTGGTTTTATAATACGACTGTGCGTACATATAAAACATTTTTTCTGCCTGTGGCTTTCCTCTGAATTCCGGAGCTATTTGTTCAAAAAGACGCAATGCTTTTGAATATTTAGCCTGAGCATACAAAGTATCTGCCATTTTATATTTTACCGAAACATCTTCGCTTTTAAGTGCTTTTTGATATTCATTACATGAACTAAAAAAAACTACAAGAAGCAATAAGGATACAATTTTTTTCATTTTTTTACTTTGTTTTTCTAATACAGACCTTTTACAGCCCATAAAAAATCATACCGAAGTTTCGGTGGCAAATTTAGTTATTAATTTAGCGACTACAAAATATTTCTTAGCTTAAAAAAATACTTGCAAAAAGCTATTATTTATCTATTTTTTTGACAAATTCAGCTATTCTTTGTTGCAAATCTTCATCAACAGTTACTAATGGCAAACGCACGGTGTTCTCAGCAATTCCTAAAGACTGAAAAACCTGTTTGATTCCAGCAGGATTTCCCTGTTCGAAGATCATATCAATACAATCAGATAATAAATATTGTGATTTGAAAGCTTCATCTACTTTACGATTCAAACCCAGACGAATCATCTCAGAAAATTCCTTTGGAAATCCCTGACCAATTACCGAAATTACTCCGGAACCACCTGCTAAAACTGTAGCTAAAGCCGTCATGTCATCACCTGAAATCACATGAAAACCCTTCGGTTTATCTTTTAACAATTGCATCGCCTGAACAATATCTCCGGCAGCTTCTTTGATAGCCACAATATTTTCAAAATCATTTGCTAAACGCAAAACCGTTTTTGGCAACATATTACTGGAAGTCCTTCCCGGAACATTATACACAATTACCGGAATTGGAGAAGCCTCTGCAATGGCTTTAAAATGCTGATAAATTCCTTCCTGAGAAGGCTTGTTATAATAAGGAGAAACTGAAAGAATAGCCACATAAGGCGACATATCTCTTGTTTTTAACTCCTCAACTACTTTCATCGTATTATTTCCACCAACTCCCAAAACCAATGGTAAACGCCCATTATTCGCTTCAATCACGGTTTTAATAACCAATTCCTTTTCCTCATTGTTAAGCGTAGCATTTTCAGCAGTTGTTCCTAAAATAACCAGATATTCAACTCCACCATCTACAGAAAAATTTACAATTCTTCTTAATGCTTCGGTATCGATAGAAAAATCTTCTTTGAAAGGAGTTACCAGAGCAACACCAGTTCCTATTAATGATTGCATGTTTTTAGTTTATATTTTGTTTAATATTTTTAAATATCTAAATAATTCCTGAACAAAAACCTGATAATTTCCCTGATTCGTATTAATCATAAAATCATTCAAGCGTTTGTCTATATTCGCAAAGCCAACCTTAAATTTGGCTCCAGATTCATGAGTTACCACAAGTAAAATTGCTTTTTCTACCTCATAATAACTCACTAATAAATCAAAATCGCGAGCAATAAATTTCTTTACTTCTTCACTTTTAATCTGCCCTTTCCAATCGAGATTTCCTGAAGTTAATTTTACAGTTTCAACCTCAAAATCAACATTTTTATCCCCTTTAAAAAGCAACAAACTAACATTTTCTTTTAAAATTCCGTTAGCTTTTAATTCATCCAGCAAGGATTTAGTGTTGGCAAAATGACTTTGATCAACAATCACTCCTACTGTTTTAATATCGCCTAAAGAAGAACTTCTCTTTACATTAAGTAAGCTGTTTTTTAATCTTTTCTTTACCGAAAACTCTTTTAAGTAATTCAAAAACATAACTTATCTTTATAAGTAAACAAAATTAATTAATTAAGTCACACTAAAAGCGGCAAATCTAAAAAAGTATAATGACGATTTAAAACTTTTTGTTAAATTCTTAACACTCTTTTTTACTCAAAAAAACCAAACAAGCGCTTAATTTTCCGTTAGCATCACCATAAAATCGGATTCAGAAATAATTGGAATATTCAACTTATTCGCTTTATCTAACTTAGCCGGCCCCATATTATCTCCCGCCACTACATAATCCGTTTTAGATGAAATAGAACTTCCAACTTTCCCTCCGTTATCTTCGATAGCCGTTTTGAGTTCCTCTCTTGAAAATTGAGTAAAAACTCCCGAAACCACAAAAATTTTACCTTCTAACTTATTCGTTGCATTGAGATTTATTTTTTCAACAATTTCAAATTGAACTCCGTACTGTTTTAAACGTTGAATTATGATTTTATTTTCTTCTTTTTCAAAAAATTCAACTACACTTTGCGCAATTCGTTCTCCAATTTCATCCACTAAAATCAAATCCATCAAAGTCGCCTGACTCAGCGCCTCAATATTTTTATAATGCTTCGCTAATTTTTTAGCGACAGTCTCTCCAACATAACGAATTCCTAAAGCATACAAAACACTTTCAAAAGGAATCAGCGTAGATTTTTTCACACCATTTACTAAATTTTCCGCCGATTTTTGCGCCATTCGTTCCAAAGGCAAAATATCCTCAACTTTCAATTCGTACAAATCAGCATAATTTTGAACCAAATGATTATTATACAACAAAGCCACAGTTTCACCTCCTAAACCTTCAATATCCATCGCTTTTCGAGAAATAAAATGCTGAATTCTACCAATAATCTGTGGTGGACAGCCATAAAAATTCGGACAATAATGATTAGCTTCTCCTTCATTACGAACTAATTCCGAATTACATTCGGGACAATGCGTTATATAATCCGTAATTTTAGAATCTTCCGGACGTTTACTTAAATCTACCGCAATAATTTTCGGAATAATCTCCCCTCCTTTTTCCACAAAAACAGTATCCCCAATACGAATATCCAATTTTTCAATCTGATCCGCATTATGCAAGGAAGCCCGTTTTACAATGGTTCCCGCCAACTGCACCGGCTCTAAATTAGCCACTGGTGTAATCGCCCCGGTTCGACCTACCTGATACGAAATAGAATTTAATTTTGTAGCCACCTGCTCCGCCTTAAACTTATAAGCAATTGCCCAGCGCGGCGATTTGGCCGTATAACCCAATTCCTCCTGATGCTGAATTAAATTTACCTTAACCACCACTCCATCCGTTTCATAAGGTAATTTATGGCGATGCACATCCCAATAATCGATAAAATCAAAAACTTCCTGTAAACTACTTGCAATTTTTGCTTCTTTCGGCACTTTAAAGCCCCATTTTCGGGCTGATTCCAAACCTTCAAACTGAGATTCAAAAGGCAATTTTTCTCCTGTAACAAAATAAAGCAAACATTCCAACGGACGCTTAGCCACCTCCGAACTGTCTTGCAATTTCAAACTTCCGGAAGCCGTATTTCTGGGGTTCGAATAAGGGGTTTCGCCAATTTCGATCAATTCCTGATTCATTTTTTCAAATCCGGCAAAAGGCAAAATAATTTCTCCGCGAATATCAAATTTTTCAGGATAACCTTCCCCTTTCAACTGCAACGGAATCGACTTGATTGTTTTGATATTATTCGTCACATCATCCCCCTGAAAACCATCGCCACGGGTCACGGCACGGACTAATTTTCCATTTTCATACGTAATACTAATCGACGCTCCGTCGTACTTTAATTCACAGGTATATTGCAAATCGACATTTCCTAAAACTTTTTGAATTCGGTTTTCCCAATCCAATAAATCTTCTTTCGAATAGGAATTATCCAAAGAATACATCCGATGCGTGTGTGCAACGGTTTGGAAATTTTTAGTAATCGTCCCCCCTACTCGTTGGGTTGGCGAATTAACATCAAAAAACTCAGGATGCATATTCTCCAAATCCTGGAGTTCTTTCAGTTTTATATCAAACTCATAATCAGATATCGTGGGATTATCCAAAACATAATAATTGTAATTATGAAGATTTAGTTCGTCTCGTAATTTTTGAATAGTTTCTAACACCGCCATATAAAAAAATTGGTCATTTTAGTTTCTGTAAACAGCCTACTAAAATAACCAATTTTAATAAAAATAACACTTAAATTACGATTCTATAATCGAATTTATTTGTTTAAATAATTGTCCGTCGCTTAAAAAAGCGCCTTGCTGAATTAATGAAAAAATTGAACTGTTACGCTCTTCTGTAAAAACCTTTTTTCCAACCTTCATCTCAATTGTTTCTGTAAACATATTATCACTCAGCCACTGTAAACCTTCTTTGGTTAGAAAATCCACATCCGGCACTAGCGATTTCAAAACAATAGACTGCACATGAGTATCAAAAGCCTGAAAAAGAAAAATATGATTTTTAGAAAAATGCTCTAAATATTCAGCCTTAGCCAAAACACCTTCCCAAATCAAATCGGAAAAAACATCCAATTCCTGTTCAGCAACTTCCGG
>LLBY010001148.1_pt4 | contig 13367 bp, 10 predicted proteins | sample 1489401 | NCBI WGS metagenome assembly LLBY01 (sample SAMN04092656, study PRJNA295927) | soil metagenome | biome: Soil prokaryotic community; feature: Bulk soil; isolation source: soil from tomato rhizosphere | host: tomato cultivar Hawaii 7996 | place: South Korea | collected 2011-11-01 | reverse complement strand
GAGCCGCTGCGCGTGCGGGTGACCGACGCGTCCGGCAACGCCGTGGCGGGCGCGGCCGTCACATTCGTGGTGACCTCGGGCGGCGGCACGATCGGCGGCTCGCCCGCGACGTCAGGCAGCGACGCGCTCGTTTCGGTAGAATGGACGCTCGGTATGGAGGCGACGACTCAGACCGTCGTCGCAACGGTCGGCAGCGCGTCGGTGACGTTCACGGCGGACCCAGACCCGACCGCGACGCTCCTCCTGCTCCCGTCGGCCGGCGCTGGCTCAGTCGTAAGGAACGTGAATGCCGCGGGCACCGTCATCGTGGGACACAGCGATAATGGCCCAGGGCTGCAGCCACGGGAGTGGCTGCTGCAGAACGACGGATCGTGGGCGCTCAGCGGCACGTTGCCCTTCTCTGGGAACGCGAGTGCCGTCGCCGTCAACGACGCAGGCGACGTGGCGGGATTGCAGGTTGCGAACCTTGGCGCGCTCTTCTCGGTCGTCCTGTGGCCCGACGGCGGCGGTGGCCCGAGCACGCTCGGCTGCGACAGCGGCGACCAGACAGGAACGCAGCTCTGGGCGATGAGCGCACGCACCCAGGTTGTCGTCGGGGCAGGGGTCCGTGAGGGGGACTCCGGAGCGCCCAGCGCCGCCGTGTGGGAGCCAGGCCGGTGCCGAGAGCTGCTGCCGCCGCTCGAGGCGGGCGACGATGAAGGCTATCGGTATTCGTACGCGAGCGCCGTGAACGCCGATGGTACGATCGTCGGTGGCGTGGCCGATGGCCGCCCGGTGCGCTGGCGGAAGGTCGGCGGCAGCTGGCAGATCGAGGTTCTCGACGACCGCGATGGTGGTGTGATGGGAGGAAACGCTGCCGGCGACCTCGTCGGCTTTGTGGACGTACCCTGCACCGAAGCTGGCGCCTGTCGATTGGCCATGGTCTGGTATGCCGGCGGCGGCTCGCGTCAGCTCGACCCTCTTCAGGATGCCCAGCACGTCGCCGCCAGTCACATGATGGCGACTGCGATCAACGACGCCGGCGAAGTCGCCGGCCAGTTCACTTGGAACAACGACTGGGAGGCACCCGATGGCGCCTTCTTCTGGTCCGAGCCGATGGGTGTGCGCCGACTGCCGGAGCGATCCACAGGGCCAGGAGTCCGCGATGAGGTCGCACTGAGCGGCGTGCGACCGGACGGTACACGCATCGTCGTCGGCAACCTCTGGCCCGTCGGCGCCGTCTGGGTAATCAAAAGTCCGTAGCAGCTTCGGCTGCGGCGCACCGCCGGCGAGACGGGACGCAGGAGTCGACCGTCCATGAGCGTGTGCGAGTGGACAGGGCACCACGGCGCCTCACGAGGACGCGGACTTGCTCGATCGAGCCTCCGAAGGACTCAGCTGCTACGGACCGAGCTCAGGAACGCATCGAGGAATCACTCGCACAATTGTCGATGCGCGTCGATCGGCCATTCGCGCGGCGGATCGGCGCGATGCTTTCTGAACCTGTGGGCCTCGGCGCTGAGCTCGCGTCCTCCGGAGCGCTGGCCCGGGCGCCCCACTGTCATGTGGCCCTTTCTCGCCTATTCCGGTGTGTGGTGTGATGGAGCGCCGGCGAGCGTGGCGCTCCAGAGGGTCCGCGCGGTGTGCGCGGTGCTACGTTGAGGACGCGGCGTCGGACCCTCTCGCGGTCGGACCATTTGCATCAGGGGGAAACACCGATGCGCACCTTAGAACTCGTGGCCGTGTTGTCGATTTGTGCGTGCACCGGCGTCACCGATCCACTCGAGCGCTCGCTCTCGAGGCTTCCCACGGTTCCCAGTGACGCTGTGGTCATCGACGGTGACATCTACTTCGCGACGGAGGCTGGCGGCGCGCCAACACGGCTGACGCGAGGCGAACGGCCGGCGTGGTCTCCCGATGGTGAGCGAATCACGTTCGAGCGCGACGGTGGCATCTACGTCATCGAGCTTGACGGTCTGGAGGAGACTCGCGTTGCGAGCGGCAACGGACCGTCCTGGTCAGCGGACGGTTCCCGAATCGTCTTCGCGAGCTCGGCAGGCATCAGCGTTGTGAACACCGATGGAAGCGGACTCAGCACTCTCGTGCGCCGAGATCTTCGAACCGATGTAGATGGTGCTGAGCAGCGGGTCTATACGCCAACATGGTCGCCGGATTTGCAGCGGATTGTCTTCGGCCATTCCGCTGGTGAGGAAGCGGACCAGCTGTTCGTCGTCGACGTCGACGGCACGAATCTCAGGCCGCTATCGCCCGGCTCCGATCCCAGCTGGTCTGCCGACGGCTCGACCGTTGTCTTCTGGGTGTACGACAAGGGTATCGCGACTGTGAGCGCGGAGGGGGCGAGGCTGGTGTCGAGGTACCGCGGTCCCGTTGCATACGATTCGCGACCCGCCTTCTCTCCCGATGGCAGGTGGATCTCGTTCAACACGACGGATCCAAGTGTCTTGGCAATTCCCGCGACGGGCGGCGCGCCAGTCGTAATTGTGCCGAGCGGCCACTACGCGACGTGGTCCCCGGACGGATCCAAGCTCGCGTTCGTAGGAGGGAAGGGGACCGCCTACACGCAGTCCATGCTCTCCGACGCGCTTCCGCCCGGCAGAGAAAAGGCCGGTCAGTGATCCTAGGGCCAAGAACGTCGCGAATCATGCGGCAGCTCTCTCGACGCTCGCCACGCACGAAGCGGTCTGCCATACGCCGCCTCGAGCGGGTCCAGTGTGCCGACACCATGACGCGTAAGGGCCAGAGACGGCACCACCGGCTGCAATCGCCGCTCGGCGTCCACGCATGACCGTCATGCAGCGATTATCCACGCAACAGCCGGGAGGAGCGAGCACTTGGAAGCGCGCTGTCGGCACCGCGAGGCTCGCCGCCTGCGGTGTTCCGCTCGTCCTCCTCGCCTGCTTCGACGGAACGGGACCAGTCACGAGCGAGCCGGTTGTGACGGTAAGCGTCTCGCCCCAGAGTGCAATCGTGCTCAGGGGCGAAACAGTCACGCTGCAAGCCACGGTGTTGGGCGCTGCGGGCAGCGTACTCAACGTGCCGGTCGATTGGTTCTCGCATGACACGGATGTGGCCGCTGTTTCAACCGACGGCGTGGTCACCGGAATCGAAGAAGGGAGTGTGGTCATCACCGCGACTGTCGGGTCCATTCACGGTGATGCCGTCATCGCCGTGGTACCGCCCGCGCCGGCGCCATCCTCTGGCAAGATCGCGTTCGTCCGCCAAGGTCGGATCTACGTCGTGAACTCGGATGGGACTGATATCGTCCAGCTTTCCGCTGGCCCTGACGACGAGGAACCCACCTGGTCGCCGGACGGCCGGCGGATCGCTTTTCGGCGCGCCGGTAACCTCTACGTCATGGACGCCGATGGGTCGAATGCAGTTCAGCGGACAGCAGGAGGATATGGGCGGGCGGCGTGGTCGCCGGACGGAAAGCGACTCGCGTTCATCGGTCAAGCCGCCGGCGCCCTACACCTTTTCGTGACGAGCGCGGTCGATGATGGCGCCGCTCCCGTCGACCTGACACCCGACATGCCGGGATGGAAGGGAGATCCGGCATGGTCACCAGACGGATCGCGCATCGCGTTCGTCGCCGACTGGGCCGCATACGACTTCGTTTACGACATCTACCTGATTCGACCCGATGGCTCCGACATGCTGCAGAAGACCATCGGATGGGCGTTCAACGGTGTCGCGCAAAACGGGGAGATCACGGTCAGGTACTTCTTCCAGCCGGCGTGGTCTCCCGACGGTCGGCAGCTCGCCGTCGTCACGTGCGAGGGATGGGCCTTCACGATCTGCGAGAACAGCGCGGTTGGGCTCTTCGAGGCATCGGAGAGCTTTGTGCTCACGGGGACGAGTGGAGGACTGACGCTTCTCACGAACACGAAGGGCTACGCGCATCCCACCTGGTCGGCCGACGGTGAAACCATCGCGTATTCCAGTGAGGGAGCGATTTACTGGACCAGAGCGAACGGGGGAGGTCAAGGGCGCATCATCGAGAACGGCGACAGCCCAGCCTGGAGTCCGTGAGGTCGCAGCCTCGCAGAGAGGGAGCCGAGGCCCCATAGGAACGACGAGGCCGCGAGCGGAGGTCGATCCCGCGGCCTCGTTCGCATCCCGCTGTTCACGAGGCGTGCAATGCCCGCTGCGCGTCATCGTCGACGGCACTGGCGCTGCGGCTGGGGAGGCATGATCGTGGTGCACCTCTCCAGCTCGAGTGTTTCGAAATGTCCTTCCTGATCGGTGTCGTCCTCGCGCTCGCCGTCGGCATCTACGCCACGGTCCTGCGCCTGGATCGCGATCGTGCGTTCTACCCGACGGTGCTCATCGTCATCGCGCTCCTCTACGTGCTGTTCGCCGCGATGGCCGGTTCGGTCCGCGCGATCGTGACCGAGTCCCTGATCATGGCCGCGTTCGTGGTGGCGGCGTCGGTCGGCTTTCGGCGAAGCCTCTGGCTCGTGTGCGCCGCGCTTGCCGCGCACGGCCTGCTCGATCTGGTGCACGCGCGCCTGGTCACGAATCCCGGCGTCCCAACCTGGTGGCCGGGTTTCTGTCTCGGCTACGACGTCGCGGCCGCGGCGTACCTCGCCGTGCGCCTGACGCGCGCGGGCGCGGCACCAATGGTGCGGAGCGAAGCGGCTCCTTCGCCCGCGAGCCGGTGAGGAAGCGCCGAGGAACATCGCGGTAGTCCCGCCGCCCGCGCTGGCCCGGCGGTTCCGATTCTCGTCCGTCGCCTCTTGGGAAGCATGGCCAATCCGGACGTATTCTTTGCCGCGCAAAGTACTTGACAACTCGGAGTCAACTGTCCAGACTCCTCGAACCCCGGGGGCGTCGCAGGGAGCGTCCCTCGCGACGTGCCCAACGCCACGCGCCTCCCCGTCCATGATCCCGATCCGTCCCGCGGCATGAGCCTCGTCGTCTCCAATCTCTCGAAGACCTACCCCAACGGCGTGCAGGCACTCAGGAACGTGAGCCTGACGATTCCGGAGGGGATGTACGGCCTCCTGGGGCCCAACGGCGCCGGAAAATCCACGCTCATGCGGATCCTCGCCACGCTGCAAGCGCCCGATGCGGGAAGCGTGCACCTGGGCGAGATCGACGTGCTGCGCCAAAAGGACGAGGTCCGCCGGACCCTCGGCTACCTGCCGCAGGAGTTCGGTCTCTACCCCAAGGTGAGCGCCGAGCGGCTGCTCGATCATTTTGCGCTGCTCAAGGGCATCGAACATCCCCGCGACCGCCGCGAGGTGGTGCACACCCTGCTTCGGCAGGTGAATCTCTGGGACGTCCGCGCGCAGAAACTCGGCGGCTACTCCGGCGGCATGAAGCAGCGCTTCGGCGTCGCCGTGGCTTTGTTAGGCAACCCGAGGCTCCTGATCGTCGACGAGCCCACGGCCGGGCTCGATCCCGCCGAGCGCGTACGGTTCCTCAACCTCCTCGCCGAGCTGGGGGAGCACGGCGTCGTGCTCCTGTCCACGCACATCGTGGAGGATGTGAGCGAGCTGTGCACCCGCATGGCGATCATCGACCAGGGGCAGATCCTGCTCGAGGCCGAGCCGCTGGCGGCCGTCGCCGAGATGCGCGGCCGCATCTGGCGCCGCATCATCGCGAAAACGGAGCTCGCGGCGATCTCCGCAGAGCACGCGGTGATTTCCACCAAGCTCCTCGCCGGGCGCACGGTCGTGCGCGTCTACCGCGAATCCTCGGCCGATGACGGATTCGAGCCGGCGGAGCCGGAGCTCGAGGATGTCTACTTCGCCACCATGGCGGGGCTCATCGGTCGCCGCGGTCGCGCGCCGGAGGCGGCGGCCGCGTCATGAAGCTGCTGGGAATCGCCCGCTTCGAGCTGACCTACCAGGCGCGCCGGCTCTGGCTGTGGCTCGTCTTCGCGGTGCTGCTCGCGCTCTCCTTCCTCGTGGCGAGAGACCACTCCCTGGCCGACGCGCTCTACGAGGACTTCTTCGCCAACTCGCCCTTCGCCATTGCGAAGACGACGGTCGTCGGCGGCGTGTTCTGGCTGCTCTCGGCCGGCGCGATCGCGGGTGAGGCGGCGGCGCGGGATGTGTCGACGGGAATGTATCCGCTCGTCTACACGGCCCCGGTGAGCAAGGCCGAATACCTCGGCGGGCGCTTCCTCGCCGCGTTCGCGCTCAACGCGCTGCTGCTGCTCGCGGTCCAGCTCGGGATCCTGCTCGGCGTCTACTCGCCAGGCGTCGCCGCCACGGTCATCGGTCCGTTCCGGCCGGCGGCCTTTCTCACGGCCTACGCCTACATCGCGCTGCCGAACGCATTCGCCGCGACGACGATCCAGTTCTGGCTGGCGCTGCGCACCGGGCGCGGGATGGCCGGGTACGTCGGAAGCCTGCTCCTTCTCTTCATGGGCTTCTTCGTCGCCACCATCCTCAACTGGCTCGTCAGGCGCGGATTGGGGACGCTGCTCGATCCGGTCGGCATCAACCTGATCGTGGAAGACCTGGCGCACCTGTGGACGACGACCGAGAAGAGTTGGCGCCTGCTGACTCTCGACGGGCCGATCCTCACGAATCGCCTCGTGTGGCTCGGCGTCGGTGCCGGGGCGCTCGTGATCACGTACGTGCGCTTCCGCTTCGAGCATCGCGCGGAGGGGAGCCAGCGGAGCCGCTCGATTCGGCGGCGACACGCGCGCGCGCCGTCTCCGGCCGCCATCGGGCTCGGCGCCACCGCATCGATCGCCGTGCCCGACGTCGCGCGAACGTTCGGCGTCGGCATCCAGCTCAGGAAAACGCTCGCCATTGCCCGGATGTCGTTCCGCGCCATCGCCGGGAGCCTGGCTGGACTCGCGCTGCTCATCGCCGTTCCGCTCATGACGGTGATCGTCCTGCTCGACCAGATGTCGGCGCTGGGGGTTCCGCTGGTGCCGCGCACCGCGCTCATCCTCCGCGAGTTGACGGGGGGACTTTCCGCGGGGCTGGCCGCGGAGCCGAGCCGCTGGGTGATCGTTCCGCTGTTCATCGTGTTCTTCGCCGGCGAGCTGATCTGGCGCGAGCGCGAGGCCGGGCTCGGCGAGCTCACCGACTCGATGCCGGGCTCGGAGTGGACGCCGCTCGTGGGCAAGCTGCTCGGGCTCGGTCTCGTGCTTGCCGCGTTCATGGCCTGCCTGACGACGGCGGGAATCGTCGCGCAGGCGATCATGGGCTATCACGACGTCGAGCTCGGGCTCTACCTGAAGATCCTGTTCGGGCTTCAGCTTCCCGAGTACCTGCTCTTCGCAGTGCTCGCGCTCGCCATTCACGTGGTGGTCAACCAGAAGTACATCGCGCATCTGGTGGCGATCCTCGCCTACGCCTTCCTTGCTGCGTTCGCCGGACTACTCGGGATCGAGCACAACCTGCTCATCTACCTCGACGGTCCTGCCTGGTCGTACACCGAGATCCGCGGATTCGGCGCGTCGATCGCGCCGTGGCTCTGGTTCAAGCTCTACTGGGCGGCCTGGGCGCTCCTGATCGCCGTCGCTGCGCGGCTGCTCTGGGTGCGCGGCAGTGAAAGTGCGCTCGCGCTCCGCCTTCGCGAGTCGCGGGCTCGCCTGACGCGCGCGACGATCGTGGTGTCGGCCATCGCGGTCGCGCTCATCGCGTCGTCAGGCGGCTTCATCTTCTACAACACCAACGTCCTGAACGAGTACCGCCCGAGCTCCGAGGTCGAGCGATTGCGCGCCGAGTACGAGCGTCGCTATCGGCGGTACGAGAGTGTCCCCCAGCCGCTCGTGACGAGAACGACCCTTCGTGTGGAGATCTACCCCGACCGGCGAGCGGTGGAGATCCACGGCGCGTACCGCCTCGTAAACGCCGGCGCCGTCGCCATCGACTCGGTTCACATCGCGACGTCCACGAGCGGCGCCGAGACGGGAGCCCTGTCGTTCGACCGCCCGGCCACGCTCGAGCTCGATGACAGCCAACACGGCCATCGGATCTACGTCCTCGGTGGCCCCCTCGCGCCCGGCGACTCGTTAGGCGTGAGCTTCGAGGTGCGTGTCGAGCCCCACGGCTTCGCGAACGACGGCGTCAACCCCGCCGTCGTCTCGAACGGCACCTTCTTCACGAACCGCGCGTGGCTGCCGCAGGTCGGCTACCAGCGATTCCGGGAGCTGCTTGGCCCCGCCGAGCGGCGCGAGCACGGATTGATGCCGCGCCCCCTGCTCGCCGAGCTCTACGACGATGAAGGTCGAGCGTTCGCCGAGCGCAGTGGCGGAAGCTTCGACGCGGTGATCGGAACCGAGCATGATCAGACTCCCGTCGCTCCCGGAGCCTTGCGGCGTGTGTGGACCGAGAACGGCCGCCGCTACTTCCACTACGCCACGAGCGCGCCGATCGGCGGCGACTGGGCCATCCTGTCCGCCAAATACGCCGTGCGCGAGGCCCGCTGGCACGACGTGGCGATCCGCCTCTACCACCATCCGGAACACACCGCGCACCTGGAGCGCAGCCTGCGCAGCGTGCGCGCATCGCTCGACTACTACACGGCCCACTTCGGTCCCTATCCCTACGACCACCTCGCGATCGTGGAGCATCCCCTTGGCCTCGGCACGGGCGCGCACGCCGATGCGGCGATGATCACGCATGGGCAGGGCTTCGCGTTCTGGACGCCTGCCGATGAACGGCAGCTCGACCTTCCGTACTTCGTGATGGCGCACGAGATGGGTCACCAGTGGGGACTTCCCTACGCAATGGTCGAAGGACTGCCGTTCCTGGCGGAGGGGCTCGCGACGTTCTTCGCCATGCAGGTCGTGAAGGAGCATCGCGGCGATGCGCAGTTTCGTCGGCTCATGGCATTCATGCGGCAGCCTTTCCCGTATCGGCCGATCCGTCGTGGCGAACCGTTGCTCCGCGCGCTCGATCCGTACATGTCGCGTCGCCGCGGCCCGTTCGCGATGAACGCGCTCGTCGAGTACGTCGGTGCGGAGCGGGTGAACGGCGCCATCCGACGGCTGATCGCGACGCACGACGCGGACGGCGCTCCACCCGTCACGACGCTCGATCTCCTCCGCGAGCTCCGGGCAGCGACGCCGGACTCGCTCCAGTACCTGCTGCACGATCTCTTCGAGGTGAACGCCTACTGGCAGCTGGAGACGACGCGCGCCAGCGCCACGCCTGACGAGCACGGTGGCTGGCGCGTGGAGCTGGGCGTGCGGGCGCACAAGATGGCGTACGACAGCGCCGGCGCCGAGCGCGAGCTCTCGATGGACGAATGGGTGCCGGTCGGCATCTTCGGCGCCGCCGCCGAGGGCGAGGACGAGTTGAGCGCGCCGCTCCACCTCGGGCTGCACCGAATCCGGTCCGGGGAGCAGACGATCACCGTCACCGTGGCGCGAGAGCCGGTGCTGGCGGGGATCGATCCGTACCACGTGCTCGACTGGGAGGAGGGCGAGGACGACGACAACGTCGAGCGCGTGCGGGTGAATCCGGGGGTCGAGCGACGCTGACGAGCTCGGCTACAGCGTGGCGGTGCCGATCATGTAGACGCCGAGGAGAAGCAAGGAGGACGCGATCGCTCGCCGGAATGCACGCCGAGGGAGCCGGGTGAGCACGTCGCGCCCCGCGACCGTCCCCGCGACGACCCCCAGCGTGGCGATCAGGATGAGCGGCCAGATGCTCGCGATCTCGCGTCCCTGCGTCGCGATGTACACCGGAAGTCGCGCGACGTCGACCATGAGCGCCACTGCCGTTGCCGTCGCGACGAACGCTTCCTTGGGCACGCGGAATCCGAGCATCGCCGCCGAGCGGATGCTTCCCTGATTGCCCACGAGCCCTCCGAACCCGCCAGAGAGCACGCCCAGGAACCACGCGGCCGCGCGTCCCCATTTCACGCGCTCCATCCACCCGGTGAGCTCCGACGCGCTGGCGAGGAGCAGGAGCGCGCCGAAGACGATCGAGAGGAGATCGCTGGTCACCCACACGTGTGCCAGCGCGCCAGCCAGCCCGCCGAGCGCGCTCGCGATCCCGAAACCGACAAGCAGGGAACGGTCGACATGGGCGCGGAGCATCCAGAACCGGAGCCCCGTGCCTACGAAGTGCGGGATGGCGACCGCAGCGACGGCGAGCTTGGTGCCCGTGGAGAGCGCGAGCACCGGCGTGAGCAGGCTCCCGATGCCGAACCCGGCGATCGACGCGATGCCGCCCGCGACCAGCGCGGTGGCGGCGAGTAGCAGCTGGAACAATTCCCTGGCGGTTCGAGGGCCGTCGATGATGCCGCCAGGCAGGTCGAATCGATAGAGGGATCGGCGGAGCGGACGGTTAGCGCGGCGATCGGTCGATCATGCGATGCTCTCCCGCCGCGCGCGGCACCCACACGTCGTCGTGGCGCGACTCCAGCTCCCGTGTCCACGCCTGCCAGCCGCCGAGGCGTCGCATCCCTTCGCTGTCCGCTCCGGCGGGGGGTCCGTGCAGCACCACGATCCGCCGGGGCTTCGCGTGCGCCCGGAGTTGCGCCTCGAGCGCGGCGTTCATGAGGTACCAGTACGGTACGAGCGCGACGTCCACGCCGGACGCGGGGAGACCGAGCGTGTCCCACGCGATCGGCGGCAACTGGGTGTCGCCGATGTGGAGCGCGGTCCAGCCGTCGAGCTCCACGAGATAGGCGGCGTGATCGACACGGTTCCTGGTGGAGCCGTGCGGCATTCCGAGCGCGCGCACGGTCACCCACCCGAACGCATGCGAGGCGGAGTCGCCATCGCGCACCTGTGCGCCGGGTGGCGGGGACGAGAGCGCCGTCAGGCGCCGCCGTGCATCCGGCGGCACGACGGCCACGGCGGCGGGATTGGCGGCAAGGTATCGCGCGACGGCCGCGGCATCGAAGTGGTCGCGGTGCGCGTGCGTCGCCAGCACGAGGACGCGTCCGCCGAAGCGCCCGCGAGCGCGCTCCAGCGAGTCGCGCAGTGGCCGCTCGACGCGAGCGTAGCCTTCGAGGCCATCACCGAACAGCGCGTCGATGAGCACGCGCCCCGCGGACGTCTCGAGCATCACGCCTTCGTTCGCGAGGTAGGTGACGTCGAGGGCCGGGGATCCGGAGCGCCCAAGCCGTGCCGCGAGCCAGTCGGCAATGCGCGGTGCCGCGGCTCGGTCGGCGAGCAGGATGTCACTCGCGTGCGCGGCGTTCGCGTCCGAGATCCAGAGCTCGGCGCCGGTGCGCGACGCCAGCGTGTCGAGCCAGGCACGCACGAACCGCTCGTTAGGCGATCGGATCAGGAGCCAGGCCGCGCCGCTCGCCCTGATGGCGGCGATGGAGGAATCGCTCAGGCTGCCCGGTGACATCATGACGTACGCCGCCGCGAAGCCATCCACGCGCCCCGCCCGCGCCGCCAGCTCCGCCGTGTAACTTCCGGCCACGACGCCGAGACTCGCCGGATCCACCTCCGGCAACCGTCGGAGACGTCTCAGCAACTCCGGCACGACGTCGGTCTCCGGGATGCCGGCGGGGTCTCCCGGAACGAACGTCCCCAGATTCGTGCTCTGGCCGTGCCCGGGAAGGTCGATACGAAGCGAGCCGATGCCCCGCTCCGCCAGGAGCGTGGCCAGCTCGGCGAACGCGAACCGGTTGCCGGCGGCCTTGTGCAGCAGGAGCACGAACGGAGCGCGGGCCGCACCGACGCTCACGCGGTCGCCGATCAGTCGCCACCCTGCGATCTCGATCGTGTCCCGGTTCGTAGCCACCTGACTTGCCGCGGTGAACGGAACCAGCAGCAGCGCGAGCGTCATCACGGATCGTGTCATGCGGTGGCTCCCAGAGAGCTGCCTAAGAAACCGATGCCAGGTCGCCGACAGTGGTTGCTGGCGCCGGGATGGCGGGAATTAAGTGAAGGTGACTGCGTCTGCCCAATGCCCACGGGACGAATTGGCGAGCCCGTGGTGTGGAACGAGAAAATGGAGGCCTCGCGACCAGCACCATGCACGGCGCGCTGTTCTCGCGCGTTCGCCGCTCACCATGTAGGTTGAGCCGGCGCCTGACGACGCCGCCTCGAAGCGCGCCACCCTCACGTACTGAACTCCGATGCCCATGGCCACGCACATCCCGCAAGGCGCATCGCCCTCACCCGATCTCACCGAGCGCTTTTTCGATCTCTCGATCGACCTCCTCTGCTGCCTCGGCTTCGACGGCTACTTCCGCCGTCTGAGCCCATCCTGGGAGCGCGTCCTGGGATTCTCGCGCGAGGAGCTCATGTCGAAACCGTTCATCGAGTTCGTGCATCCCGACGACCGCGAGCGCACCCTGCGACAGAACGGCGACGTGCGCGCCGGCGCTCAGGCGCACGCGTTCGAGAATCGGTACCTGTGCAGGAACGGCTCGTTCCGCTGGCTCCTCTGGAACGCCACCCCCGACCCCGACCGGGGCGTGATCTTCTCCGTGGCGCGCGACGTCACCGAGCGCAAGCTCGCCGAGGAGCATCGCGAACGGCTGCTCAGGGAGCTCACGGCCGCGCTGGCCGAAGTGCGCACCCTCCGCTCGCTGCTGCCCATCTGCTCGTACTGCAAGCGCATACGCGACGAGGACGACAGCTGGCACACGGTCGACACCTATCTCTCGCGGCATACGACCACGCAGTTCTCGCACGGCATCTGTCCCTCGTGCTTCGAGAGCGTGGTGGAGCCGCAGCTTGGCGGGGAGGCACTCGAGGAGGGATGACGGCAAGCGGGTCCGCCGGTTGCGGACACCCTGCCCGGCGCGCCCGAAGCCGAGGCGCCCGTCCTGGCGGCGCGTGGAGCGACACGGTCGGACGCTCCCGCGCCGAGGGCTCCGGGCTCGGCCTCGCCATCAGCCGGGATCTCGCCCGCGGAATGGACGGCGACTTTCGCGTCCGCAGCGAGGACGGGCAGGGTGCCGCGTTCACCGTCTCCCTCGCGCGCCGCCACTGACTGACGCGCCATCGGTCGGATCGGGTAGAACGAAACGTTCCACCGGATCGAAGCCCGTCCCGCTCGCGCGCGCGGTGTCGTGTTTCCGGGACCGTTTCCGATCTATGTGATGAGTGCCGCTGTCCGGGCGATCGCCGCGCCGCAAGCTGTGCGGCGACTCCGCTCGACCGGTGGCGACGTCATCCCACAGAGAGGATCCCATGCGGTTCGCACCCCGCTTCATCCCGCGCCGGGTCGTGCTCGCCTTCGGCGCGCCCGTCGTCCTCGCCGCCTGTAGCGACGACGTGACGCAGCCACGGCAGCCGCTCGATGAGATCGCCGCCGCCGCAGCGCCCTCGCGCGCCCTCGTCGAGGAGGTGCGCTCGCTCGCGGCCGGGCGGGGAGTCGGTCCCCTCCCGGCGCCACCTCGCGTCCGGCCGGCACTCTCGCAGCTGGGCCGCATGCTGGCGTTCGATCCCATCCTGAGCGGGAACCGCGACATCTCGT
>LLBY010014934.1_pt7 | contig 13414 bp, 13 predicted proteins | sample 1489401 | NCBI WGS metagenome assembly LLBY01 (sample SAMN04092656, study PRJNA295927) | soil metagenome | biome: Soil prokaryotic community; feature: Bulk soil; isolation source: soil from tomato rhizosphere | host: tomato cultivar Hawaii 7996 | place: South Korea | collected 2011-11-01 | reverse complement strand
CACCTCGACGTGGTGCCGCTCGGCTCGCGCAAGTGGTCGAAGGACCCCTTCCGCGGCGACACCGACGGCGACAGACTCTACGGGCGCGGCACCTCCGACATGAAGGGCGCCATCGCCAGCATCGTCTTCGCCCTCAAGGCGCTGCGCGCGACCGGCACGAAACCTAATTTCAACATCGAGGTGTCCTTCACCGCCGACGAGGAAACCGACTCCGAGCTCGGCGCGGGCTGGCTGGTCCGCCACGCCGACATCTCGCCCGACTACGCGCTCGTGCTCGAAGGAGGCGAGGGTCGCCGCATCGGCTGCGGGCACAACGGCGTGGTCTGGCTCGAGGTCGCCGTCCACGGCCGCGCCGCGCACGGCAGCACCCCCGAACGCGGCGTCAACGCCCTCGAACACACCGCGCGCCTGGTGCTCGCGCTCCAGGAGCACGCGCGCCAGCTCGCCGCGCGCACCTTCACCGCGCCCGACGGGGAGGTGCGCCGCCCCACCCTGAACGTCGGCGGCGTCTTCGGCGGCGGCGAGGGAGGCAAGATCAACACCGTGCCCGCGCTGGCGCGTTTCAGCATCGACCGGCGCGTGTTGCCGACCGAGACCGTCGCCGCGGCCGAGCGCGAGCTGCGCGCCTTTCTCGCCGCCGCCGCGCGCGCCATCCCGAAGTGCCGCATCACCGTGACCAAGGTTTCGGAAAACCATCCGTGTTTCTCGCCGCCCGCCCACCCCTTCGCCACCGCGCTCGCCGCGCATGTATCGCGGGAGCGCAAGTGCCGCGCGGTCTTCGGCACCTCGACCGGATTTAACGACACGCACTTTTTCGCCCATCACCTGAAAATCCCCACGCTCGGTCATGGCCCCGGCGGCGAAAATTGCCACGCGGTGGACGAGCGCGCGTCGCTGCGCGAGCTGCTCGCCAGCGCCCGCATCTACGCCGGCCTGATGACCGGCGGCATCCCCGGCTGAGCCGCCCGCACGGGCAACGGATCGCCCCGCCGCCCGATAGCACCGCACCGACCGCCGCTAGCACACCCCCGCCCGAGCGCGCGTTGCCCGCTTGCCGCTCTCCGTCCCTCGGACTTCAGCTTTCAGGTCTCAGCTCTCAAGTCTCCGCCCTCACTCCCCCGCTCCCTCATCCCTCCTTTACCATGAAGATCAACGCCTCCCTCACCCCCGCCAAGCTCCAGAAGAAGGTCACCCGCCTCTTCGAACTCGCCGGCCAAAAGATCGACTTGATCAACAAGTCCTGGGACCCCGCGCAGGGCACGCCCGTCTTCACCATCAAGGGCAAATACACCTCGCGCGGCTGGACCGAGTGGACCCAGGGTTTCCAGTTCGGCATGGCGTTCCTGCAATACGATGCCACCGGCGAGGAGCGTTACCTGAAGCTCGGCCGCGAGAAGACCCTCAAATACATGGCCTCGCACGTCAGCCACGTCGGCGTGCACGACCACGGCTTTAACAACGTCTCCACCTACGGCAACCTGCGCCGCCTCCTGCTCGAGGGCCGCGCCGCCGGCACCGCCGACGAGATCGCCTACACCGAGATGGCCCTGAAGGTCTCCGGCGCCGTGCAGGCCGCCCGCTTCGCCACGACCAACGCGACCTCGCCTTGGTCCCCCCTCGGCAAGGGCGGCGCCGGCGTCGCGCCGAGCGGCTACGTTTACTCCTTCAACGGCCCGCAGTCCCTCTTCGCCGACACCATCCGTTCCATGCGCTCGCTGGTCGTCGCGCACCAGCTCGGCCACGTGCTCATGGGCGAGGGCGACAAGCCGATCAACCTGCTCCACCGCGCCATCACCCACGCCGCCACGACCGCGCGGTTCAACGTCTTCTACGGCCAGGGTCGCGACAGCTACGACGTGCGCGGTCGCGTCGCGCACGAGTCGGTGTTCAACCGCAACGACGGCCAGTTCCGCTGCCCGTCCTCCCAGCAGGGCTACTCGCCCTTCACCACCTGGACGCGCGGCGCCGCGTGGATCATCTGCGGCTTCGCCGAGCAGCTCGAATTTCTCGACACCGTGAAGGGCTCCGAGCTCGACGCGGTCGGCGGTCGCCGCGCGGTCACGGACCTCTTCCTCGAAACCGCCCGCGCCACCTCCGACTACTACATCGACGGCTACTCCGCCCTCGACGGCGTGCCCTACTGGGACAGCGCCGCGCTCAACACCCACAAGCAGGGCGACTTCACCAAAGCTCCCGCCGACCCCTTCAACCCCCACGAGCCGGTGGACAGCTCCGCCGCCGCCATCGCCGCCCAAGGCTTTATCCGCCTCGGCCTCTGGCTCGACGCCAAGGGCGAAAAGAAAGCCGGCGAGCGCTACCTCCAAGCCGGCCTCACCGTGGCCGACACGCTCTTCACCGACACCTACCTCGGCACCGACAAGAAACACCAGGGCCTGCTGCTGCACAGCGTCTATCACCGCCCCAACGGCTGGGACCACATCCCGAAGGGCCAGAAAGTCCCCTGCGGCGAGGCCTGCATGTGGGGCGACTACCACGCCATGGAGCTCGCCCTCCTCATCCAGCGCCTCGCGCAGGGCAAATACCTGACCTTCTTCTGAGCCAGGCTGATACCAATCACCCCAAGGATTCGGACTTTAACGCCAAGACGCGAAGATCGCACAGCCATACATCCCGATGCCTTTGTCTTCTTTGCGCCCCTTTGCGTTCTTTGCGTCAAAAATCTGAATTCAGAGGGCGGTTGATATGAGCCCCCCGGGCCTCCCGCACGGGCGCAAAAAAGCCGACCCGCGTCAGGCGGGTCGGCCGTGAGAGATCGGCTTGTGCCGTGACCTCAGCCCTGGGGAGCGGCGGGAGCCTGCTCGGTGGGCTGGGAGGTGGTTTTGTCGTCGGACTTCTTGCCGCCGCAGCTGCCGCCGCAACCGGCACCGGCATAGCTGAGGGAGGCGATGGAGAGGGCCGAGACGAGGATAACGAGTTTCTTCATGGTGAGTAGGGAGGGGTTGATAATCGTGGTTTCACGGGACGCGCACCGTGCGCGCCTTCGTGAGCCATAGACGCTGAACATGGGAAAAGGTTTCGCGAAATGCAAACCGACAACCCGCCCCCCGCGCCGTGGAAACCGTCCGCGAGGCCAAGCCTCACTTGCCGAGCAACTTGTCGAGCGCGTCCTTGGCCGCCTCTTTCGCGCCTTCGCTACCGCCCTCGAGCGCCGCGCCGCCGATTTTGGCCAGCTCGCCCGCCGCCACCGCGCCCATCTGGGCCAGCACCTGGCGCAGCACCTGGATCACCGCTTGGTCCGCCGTGATGCCCCCCTCCGCCACGCCGAGATCCGTAATCGTCAGCGGAGGCAGCGGCACGTTGATCGTCTGGCCACCCGCCATGAGCGACATCGTCGCGTTTTGGAGCACGAAGGATTTGATCGCAAACTTCATGGGCTCGCCGGCCGGCTCCGTCGGATCGGCCGTCGGGGTTTTGGTCCCGCCCCCGGTGTTGGCCTCGATCTGCCTCAGCAGCGCGTCGATGTTGCTCCCGCCCATCAGCCGGCGCTCATACACGAACTCGGGGCCGTCGATGAACACCTCGTTCACCATCACGTAGTCGCCCAGCAGGGATTTCGGCTCCAAGCTCACCCGCACCGTGCCGAGGTAAAACGCCTTGTCGCTCGACCAGCCCTCGGGATTGCCGACGAAGAGGCCCGCCAGCTGCCCGCTGCCGGTCAGCGGAGAAATTTTCGCGTCATCCAGCTCCACCCGGGTGCCGGTGATTTTCGGCCCCACCGTGTTGACCGTCTTCTTGACGATGGGCCCCAGATAAAATCCGACGGCCACGACCGCGATCACCCCGAGCAGGGCCAGCACCACAACGATCTTGAGAAGCTTTTTCATCGTGCGCGCAGCCAAATCGCGTTTCCCCGCCGCCGCAACCGCGTTCCGGCCAAGGGCAAACCGAGGCCGGCGCAGAAGGAAAGCGGCCAACCGAAACGCAGCGGTTAACCGCGCATGAACACGAATCTCATTTCGTTTTATTCGCGTCCATCCGCGTCCATTCGCGGTTAAAATCGGCACAACAAAACCGCCGCGTGCGCCGTTTCCGCCCTTTCAAGCCCGCGCAATCCTTCGCCACGCTGTCGTCCATGCTTGAAGGCGAATGGACTATTTTGGCGGTGGATTACGCGGGCGAGGCCATGCCCGGTCGCAACGGGCGCCTGCAAATCATCGGCGCACGTTTCGCCCTGCAAATCGGCGGCACGCCGCGAGAGGTCGGCGCGGTCGAGTGGGATGAAACCGCCGCACCCGCAACGCTCGACTTGGTGTGGCGCGACGGCACCGGTGGAGAGGCGCGCCGCCTGCGCGCCATCGTGCGCGTGCGCGGCCGGTTGATGCAGTTTTGCTACTTCCCCGAAACGACGGAAGCCCGCCCCTCCGCTTTCGAATCCCGCGCCGGCGCAGGCACTCCGCCCGCCATCCTCGTCCGTTGCCGCCGGGTATAATTTTTGACGCAAAGGACGCAAAGGGGCGCAAAGAAAACAAACGCCTTCGATGGACTGCCTTGTGGTCCTTGCGTCAAAGTCAGAACGCGAAAATTGCCAAGCCTTCCCTCCTCCGTCTTCGCGCCCTTTGCGTTCTTTGCGTCAAAAAGTCCGAATATTTTAATCCGTCCTCACGAGCGCGGCGTGTAACCCACGGCGTCGAGCTTGGCCTGCAGGGTATTGATCGTCGCGCTGCGCTCGGTCACGAACAGGTAGCGGTCGGACTCCAGATTTTGCACGATGGCGCTCATGAGTTCCCCGGGCGGCTTTCGCAGCTCGGGAAGACGCCGCACCAAGTCCAGTGAACCGTCCAGCGCCTGCTCCTTCAGCTCCAGCCGTAGCAGCGCCACCAGCGCGGGTTGATAGATCGGATCGAGTTCCAAGGCCCGCCGCAACAAGCGCCCCGCCGCCTGAGAATCGCCCAATTTTTCAACATGTGCCGCGATCGCAGTGAGATTGGTCGGTGCCATGGCCGACGCGGTCGCTATGCGGTTAAAATTCGCCTGCGCCTCGGATGCAAGGCCGACACCCAGTTGCGCCGCTCCTTGCATACCAAGCAAGGCGAGCTGCTGCGACATGTTCCAAGGCAGGCCCGCCTGGGTTTGCACCTCCGCGAGTCTGTCCAGCGCCGCACGGTAGGCGCCGCGCTTCAGCTCCGCCTCCAGCGCCAGCAAGGTCGCCGCCGCTGCCTCGGCCGATTTCGGCGGACACCGCTCGGCGATGCGCCACGCAAGCGCCGCCTCCCCTTCCCTCGCCGCCCAAGCGGCCAAGGTGAGCAGTTCGGCCGGCTTGTCCGCGAACTGCGTCAAAAAGGTGTCCTGCGCCTCTGCGGCGCGCGCCTTGTTGCCCTCTTCCGTGATCAACGAGATGTAATCGACGTAACCCTCCGGGCTGTCGGGCCGCGCCCACTGCCGCGCCAAAGCCACACGGCGCGCCTCGTCCGGACGCCCCGACTCACGCAGATAGTAAATCAGAGTGCGGTAGATCTCCGCGTCCTGCGGGGCCCGCTCGTGCAGATCGCGCAGCATGATCAGCGCGGCCTCCGGGGCCCCCGTTTCCCAAGCCATGCGGGCTTGGATAAAACGCCCTTCCACGCTCCGACCCAGCTCCTCCATCGCCAGCGCATCGGGAATCTGATCGAACTGATCGCGATTAAACAACGCATACAAGCGCGACGCCGCCACCATACGGCGCGCCTCGCCGGTCAGGTGGCCCTGCGCCAGCAAACCGTCCGCCATCTCCACAACCGCCGCGTCGGCCTGCTGTCCGAAAAGAAACCCGATCACGGTGCGCAAATAGGTGGTCTGGTCGGTGTGATGCGGCAAGCCCTCCACCAACACTGGCCGCGCCAAATCGGGACGCCCTGCCATGAGATAGATACGCGCCAAAGTCAGCCGGGCCTCCTCGTTTTCGGGCATGAAAGGCAGTCCCTGACGCAGCCGATCAAACGCCTGTCGCCAGCGGCCTTCCGCCGCATCAGCCATGCCTTCCTTGAGCCAGAATTCGCCCTTCGCGTGACGGTAACTGTTCAGCGTCCAAGGCAATCCCACGATGTGCGCGTAACGCACGTCCGTGTACCCGGAACGATTTTTAATGAAATAGTACAGGGCCGTACTACCCGCCAACCAGCCGACAACGGCGAACACCGCCAGATAGGCCATCATGAGCTTCCATCGCACGACGAGCCGCCGACTGCGTTCGCTTCGCGTCCAAGGCAGAGGCAAACGCCAACGACGGCGCGAAGGAGCGGGAAGAGGGGTGGCTTTTCGACGGAACGAACGGAGTTTCATGAGGGCAGACTCACTAAGACACAAAAAAACCCGCCCGAAAGGGCGGGTTTGAAAATTTAACCTAAACGATCTCAGGCAGAGCGGCGACGGCGGGTAGCCACCGCACCCACAACCATGAGCCCAGCGAGGGCCGCGAAGGAAGAGGACTCAGGAATGGCAGTCACCAGATTCGCAGTCAAATTGGCGTTAGTAACCGAACCACCAAAATCAACAGAAACAACACTCAATGTGAAATTACCACCAGCATCGGCCGGAGCAATCCACGCAATATTCGATCCGTCTAAAATAAGATCTGTTCTGTAAGAGCCGTAGGTGGTAGCACCAGGCGCAGCGGAATCAATTGTCAGAGTAGGAAACCAACGCACCAAAAGAGAGTCGCCAGGCGTGAATCCCTCAAATGTAGAATAATTGGGAATCTGAAGAGAAACTACAGCACCACCGGGAACTCCCGAAGTAGTGGAATCCATGGCGAATGATGCAATTACTCGATCATCACCTTCAATAAATGAAATGGGTGTAGGATCTGAGAAAATAGCGTCTGTCGTGCTAGCAATAATCTGAACCAAGGCACCATCAGGAATTGGATTTCCTTCGGAATCGAGAAACGAGACCCCTGAAAAGTTAATAGCAATTGCACCAAAGCTAGCAATTGGTGCCATCGTCAATGCAAGGCACAGTGACTTGAAGTTAGTTAGTTTCATTGTAATGCAAATAAATTATATCACTCAACACTGGAAGTATATGCCCACGCGACAGAGGTCGGGGATGGCGTCGCGGCTTTACGAATTATAACGCCTTTAGCGGCAGCAAAAACTGGCTCGTTAGAGAAGTCAGTAGTAGCGGCTGCGCCGACCCGACGCCAAGCACCGTTGGTGTAGAAGTAAGTGAAGACTGCAGGGCGATTGGTTCCGGCAACTGCGTCTGAATAAACCAAAAGTTCGTCAGTGCGAAGAAAAGAATTAGGCGATGCGGTAAAAGCACCACTTTGGAAAAGCCCCGAACCATTTAACGTGACGTCAGCTGGGAAAGAAATAGCTACCACGTTATCCGTCTGAACCGTGCTACTATTGATCACCGTTCCAATTGCTCCAACTTCAACTTGTCCAGTAACTGTAATAGAGCTTGCCGCTGCCTTATTACTTACCTTGAAGAAAACATCTGGCGGGATGACGCGATCATCAAAAGAGAGCGCCACATTAGCTCCAACCTTACGCCATGCGCCATTTGTAAAAAAGAATGTCTCGTCGGAGGGCGCATTAATTCCATCGAAATTCAAGTTCGGGAAAAACAACTCAGTCTGACGGGTGAACGCATTTGCCGAAGCCGTGAAGGAGGTGCCAGCAGCGGACGCCGGAAACAAGGATCCCAGCGACCAATAAGGCGTAATCTCAATTCGGTCATCGGCAACCAATTCACTAAGGGAGAAACCGTTCGGATCAAGAGTGACACTGTTTGCGGAGCTGGCTACAACAGTGAAATACTGACCAGCGAGCGCCCCAGTCCGGACACGTGCATAATAGGTATTCGGCTGCCCCGGTAGTGCCTTTACAAACTGATTAGCCGCCCAATCGGGAGTTCCAGACACCGTAACTACATCACCCGAAACAGATCCGACCACACCCACGAATTCAGGGGCGCGCGACAACGGCATCGAAAGATATGTTTCAGAATTCGCTTGAGCAGGAACGGTCACTGCTCCCACCGGCGTGGTTGCCACGGATTGAGCGGTTGAGAGGCTGGCGAAAGCGCCCAGTGCCGCTAAGGCAGCAAGGAGGGCGCGGACAGAACGGGTAGGGGTGCGCATAAAGGGGAGGGGGATTGGTCTAGGATGAATGAGGAGGCGGAGGGCGAAGTCAACTTTCAGAATCTAGGCAGGTTTTCTTACAGTTTGAAGCATTGGGCAGCCTGACCCTTCCGCAGGGACCATGCCAGTTTTTTCTGCAATCCTTTTGTTCCGCGCGTGTGAACTATCGTCCCATCCTTACGGCGTTTTCACCGGCGTCCGGACCGACGTTGGGCCATCCGATCACGCGCTCGCCTCGGCCACCGCCAGCTGGCCGCAGCCGGCGGCGATGTCGATGCCTCGACGCTGGCGCACCGTGCAGGGGATGCCGTAGGTGGCCAGCACGTCCTGAAAGCTGCGCGCCCCCGCCGGCCGGGTGGGCTCGCCGGCGTAGCCGCAGGTGGGGTTGAGCGGGATCAGGTTCACCTGCGCGGGAATGTCGCGCAGCAGGGCGCCGACGGCATGGGCGTGCCCCGGCCCGTCGTTCTTTCCGTCGATAAGGGTCCACTCGAAAAAGATGCGCCGCCCGAGGGTTGCGGTGTATTCGCGGCAGGCGTCCATCAACTCGTCGAGCTTCCACTTGCGCGCGGCGGGCACCAGCGCGGCGCGTTCCTCCTGGGTCGCTCCGTGCAGCGAAACCGCGAGGTGCACGGGACGCCGCTCGGCGGCCAGACGGCGAATGCCCGGCACGACGCCGACGGTGGAGACGGAGATTTTTTGCGCGCCGAGGGCGAGGCCGCAGGGATCGCGCAGGATGTCGATGGCCCGCATGACGGCGTCGTAATTGTGCAGGGGCTCGCCCATGCCCATGAAGACGAGGTTGCGCAGGCGCTCGTGACGATGGTGCGGCGACGGATGCGACGGGTCGGCCAGCGCGGGCGCGGCGGCGGCCTCGGCGGCGGCGGTCTCGCGCAGGACTGCATCCACGTGGAGCGCCTGGGCCACGATCTCGGCGGCGGTGAGGTGGCGGGTGTAGCCCATCTGGCCGGTGGCGCAGAACACGCAACCCATGGCGCAGCCCACCTGCGAGCTCACGCAGGCCGTCGTGCGACCGCTATAGCGCATGAGCACGGTCTCGATGCGGTGCGCGTCGGCGAGGCCGAGCAGGTATTTGCGGGTAAAGCCGTCGGAGGAGCGCGTCTCGCGCGTCACGGCGGGGAAATCAAACGCGAGCTCGGAAAAAACGCGGTCGAGGAACCGAGTGGGCAAATGATCCCGCGGACGAAACTCCGACGGCGTCCGCCGGCCCCGCAGGTAGATCTCGTTCCACAGGGTGGCGGCGTGGACGGGTGAAAAGCCCCACTCCACGGCACGCGCGATCAGCTCGGGGCGGGTAAGCCCGAGCAGATGCGACACGGGCGGGGTGGCGGACAGGGAGGCGGGGACGGTGGCGGCGGACATGCGGGCGTCGCGCATGCAAGCCGCCCGCCCCCGCCGGGCGCAACATGAAGTGATGCCTGACCCTGCGCGGAGTCGTCCATTTATGCAGGATTGAGCGTGGGCTCAATTGCCCGGGGGCTGGCGCCGAACTTGGGCTCACGCCCAAGCCTACCCCAAACCACCGGTTCCGAAGGAGCAGGGCGCCGGCGTCCGGTCGGCGAATTCTTCGCCTGGCTCCACGCGCCCTCCCGCCCCGCCCTATTTTCCCCAAAAGCCGGCTGGAAGCCGGCGCTCCCTCCGGCTCACATCTCCGCTCCGCTCTTCCGCACCGTGCCGCTCGAACTTCACGATTCCATCCGCGACCAACGTCTCGCCGTCCTGCGCGAAACGTTTTTTCCGCGCCTTCCCGTCAACACGCCGCTCACCCTGGAGCTCGGCTGCGGCCACGGCCACTACCTGAACGCCTACGCGGCCGCGCATCCGGAGGAGTTTTGCGTGGGCATCGACCTGATCGGCGACCGCATCGAGCGCGCCGAGCGCAAGGCCCGCCGCGCCAAACTCGCCAACCTCCTCTTCGTGCAGGCGGAGGCCGCGCTGTTTCTCGGCGCGCTCGCCGACCTGCCCCGCCCCGCCGCGCCGTGGCTGGCGCGCGTGTTTGTGCTGTTCTCCGATCCATGGCCGAAGCGCCGCCACTGGAAGCACCGCGTGCTGCAAACCAGCCTGCTCGACACCCTCGACCCGCTCGCCGCGCCCGGCGCCGCGCTGCATTTTCGCACCGATCATCCGGACTATTTTGCCTACGCGCTCGAAGTCGTCGCCGCTCATCCGCGGTGGCGCGTCGCCCCGCCCGAGGAGGCGCCGTGGCCCTTCGAACACGTCTCGGTTTTCGAGGAGCGCGCGCTCGCCGGCGCCCCGCAATCCTTCACCGCGCTGCGGCGTCGGGCGGCTCCGCCCGACGGGGATATTAGCACGGGCCCGCACCGGCCAGTTTAGTGCTAATGATCCGCGCGCATGCGAGATATCCGTCACTTCAAAGATTGACGCGCCCTCTCGTGGCTACCTAGTTCCTGCTCTTTTCCCCTCTTTCCATGGCTCTCCGCGTTTCCTCCTCCGTCCTCAAAACCCTCGTTGCGCTGCCGCTTTTCGCGGTGCTCGCCGCGACGGCGCACGCGGCCGAGGGTGGCCATGAAGCCGCCGCCTCGCTGAAAACGTTCATCGGGCTGCCCGTCACCAATTCGATCCTCACCAGCTGGATCATCACCATCGCGATCATCGTCGCCGTGCGCGTCGCCGTCGGCACCCCGAAGATCATCCCCGGCCGCGGCCAGGCCGTGCTCGAGACCGCCCTCGTAGGCCTGCGCGACCTCTACGAGCCCATCGTCGGCAAGCGCGCCATGCCGATGGCCTTCCCGGTGCTCGTCACCCTTTTCGTTTTCATTGTCCTGCACAACTGGTCCGGCCTCCTGCCTTTCGTCGGCACCGTCGGCTGGGGACACTCGGTGGACGGTCACTTCCACGTCACCACCCCGCTCATCCGTCCGCATACGTCCGAGCTCAACGGCACCATCGCGTTGGCCATCGTCTCCTTCGGCGCCTGGTTCATCATCGTGATGCGCTACGCCGGCATGGGACTGCTCATCAAGGACCTGTTCGGCAACAAGGCCGACAAAACCGAGCTCGCCCCCGCCATGTATTGGGGCCTCTCGCTGGTTTTCCTCGTCGTCGGTCTCATCGAGGTTGTCTCCATCTTCATTCGTCCGGTGACGCTCTCCATGCGTCTTTTCGGCAACGTGTTTGGCGGTGAAAACCTGCTCCACGCGATGCACTTTCTGCCGCCCTTCTACTTCCTCGAGCTGCTCGTCGGCTTCGTGCAAGGCCTTGTTTTCACCCTCCTCACCGCGGTTTACATCGGTCTGATCTGCAACCACGGCGACGACCATGGCCACGAGCACGACGAGGAGCACGGCCACGGCCATGCCGCCAAGGAGGCCGCGCACTAGGCCAACCCCTTTCCCGACCGGGAGCATGCGTCCCTCGGGGCATCCATGCGTGCACGGTCGAGACCACAAACAACCAACAAAACACATCCCATGAACACCATCCTCGCTGCAGTCACCGGCAACATCGCCTCCGCCGCCGGCCTCATCGCCGCCGCCATCGCCGTCGGCATGATCGGTACCAAGGCCGCCGAGGCCGTCGGCCGCAATCCCGCCGCCTCCGGCAAGATCCTCGTCCAGTCCATCCTCGGTATGGCGCTCGCCGAAGGTCTCGGTCTCCTCGCCCTCTTCCTCGCCAAGTAAGTCCGGCGTAGTTTTCGGCCTCGACGCGCTTCCGCGCGTCGGGGCCGCTTCCTCCCTTTCCCGTCCCGCTTTTCCATCCCTCCGTTCGTCGTCCGACCGCCCATGTTCTCCCTCCTTCTGGCCGCCACCACTCCCGCCCCTGGAGCCGTCGAGTCCGCCCACGAGGCCCCTGCCTCCGGCGGGCTTGTTCACGAGCTCGTCGAAAAGTTCGGCATCGACGGCGTCAACGTCGGGATGCAGCTCCTCAGCTTCGCGATCCTCGCCTACGTGCTGTATCGCTTCGCGATCAAGCCGACGCTCGCCACCATGGACGAGCGCAACCGCCAGATCGAGGCCGGCCTGAAGAACGCCGAGGCCACCGCCGCCAAGCTCGCCGAGGCCACCGCCGCCGCCGCCGCCCAGCTGAAGGCCGCCCAGGTCGAGGCCAACAAGATCGTGGACGAGTCCCGCAAGGCCGCCAAGGAGCTCTCCGAGCGCGAGACCGCCGCCGCCACCGAACGCGCCAACGCCCTCGTCGCCAAGGCCCAGCAGGCCATCGAGCTCGAGCACAAGAAGATGCTCGCCGACGCCCAGAAGGAGATCGCCCGCCTCGTGGTCGCCACCACCGAGCGCGTGCTCGCCAAGCGTCTCAGCGACGCCGACCGCGCCGCCTACAACGAGTCCGCCACCCGCGAACTCACCTCGGTCTAGGCCGTCTCCGGCTCCTCGACCACCCGTCCCTTCGCCCTCGACTCCTCCGTCACCATGGCCGCCGTCCCCGCCAAACTCCGCGCCTTCATCAAGCAGCTCGTGCAGCTCAGTCTGGTGGACGGCCTCGTGTCCGCCGAGCAGGTCGCGGGCGTTCTCGCCTACCTCGAGAAAAACCCGCCCGCTCGTCCCCAGGTCGTGCTGCAGGCCTACCACAAGGCCATCGCCGCCGAGCTCGCCAAGGGCGAGGCCCGCGTCGAGCACGCCGGCCCCGTCGGCCCCGAGGCCCTCACGGCCATCGCCGCCGCCCTCGGCAAGCGCTACGGCCGTCCGGTGACCTCCGTCGCCATCCCCAACCCCGCCCTCCTCGCCGGCATGCGCGTGCGCATCGGCGACGACATCTACGAGTCCTCCGTCGCCGGCCAGCTCGCCGCCCTCGCCGCCGCCTCCTGAGTTTTTCTTCCCCTTCACTTACTCCCTCACTCCCTCGTCCGCCCCCCTTTCACAAAAATGAGCACCGTCCTCGCCCAGATCGAACAACAGATCGCCAAGCTCTCGTCCGCCGCCGTGCGCAAGAACACCGGCGTCATCACCACCGTCGCCGACGGCGTCGCGAAGGTCTCCGGCCTCTCCGAGGTGATGTATAACGAGATGGTCGCCTTCCCGAACGGCGTCATCGGCATCGCGCTCAACCTCGGCGAGGACGAGGTCGGCTGCGTCGTCCTCGGCGACGTCTCCCAGCTCAAGCAGGGCGACGAGGTCCAGACCACCGGCAAGCTCCTCTCCGTGCCCGTCGGCAAAGGCCTGCTCGGCCGCGCCGTGGACGCCCTCGGCAACGCCGTGGACGGCAAGGGCCCCATCGCCTCCACCGAGTTCTACCCCGTCGAAAAGATCGCCCCCGGCATCATGGCCCGCAAGTCGGTGTCCCAGCCCCTCTTCACCGGCATCATGGCCATCGACTCCATGATCCCGATCGGCCGCGGCC
>LLBY010011457.1_pt4 | contig 13438 bp, 5 predicted proteins | sample 1489401 | NCBI WGS metagenome assembly LLBY01 (sample SAMN04092656, study PRJNA295927) | soil metagenome | biome: Soil prokaryotic community; feature: Bulk soil; isolation source: soil from tomato rhizosphere | host: tomato cultivar Hawaii 7996 | place: South Korea | collected 2011-11-01 | reverse complement strand
GCCAGCCCCCGTCCGGAGCCGGGTGGCCGCTGGCAATCCTTCCCCACTCTCAGAGGTCCTATGCGGACATGGATTCGTACGGCGGGAGCGCTGGTCGCACTGGGTGCGGCCGTCACTGCTGGCCGTCTCGAGGCGCAGGGTGTCACAACCGGCGCCGTCAGTGGCTATGTGCAGGATTCGGCGGGAGCCCCGCTGGCCAATGCGCAGGTCCTGATCACCTACCTCCCGACCGGGTTCCGAACGGCAGCCACCACCAACGCCAACGGGCTCTACCTGGCCCAGGGCCTGGAGCCGGGCGGACCGTACGAGGTCGTGGCGCGCGCCATCGGATACAGGCCGGAGCGGGCTTCGGGCCTCCGGACCTCGATTGGCCAGACCACCCGGCAGAATTTTGTCCTCGCCGCGACCACGGTGCAGCTGGAGGACATCGTGGTCGCCAGCGAGGCCGACGCCGACATTTTCGCTCCCTCGCACCAGGGCACCTCGCTCACGATCGACGAGTCGGTGCTCCGCCGGCTGCCGACCCTCAACCGCGACTTCACCGACTTCGTCAAGCTCTCGCCCCAGGTGAGCGTGCGAGACGGAGATGACGGCGGCGTCGCCGTGGCGGGCCAGAACAACCGGTTCAACACCATCCAGGTGGACGGCGCCACGGTCAACGACCGCTTCGGGCTGGGCCGCACTGGACAGACCGGCGGCCAGGCTGGCGGCCGGGCAGTGGGCCTCGAGGCGGTGAAGGAATACCAGATCCTGCTGGCGCCGTATGACGTGCGGCAGGGCAATTTTACCGGCGCCCTGATCAACGCTGTTACCAAGAGCGGCACGAACGATCTCTCGGGATCTGCCTTCATCACCTACCGCAATGACGCACTGGCCGGCGATCCGCTGGGCCAGACCACGTTCAACCAGTCCCAGTTCGGTGCCGCGCTGGGCGGGCCGATCATCCGCGACAAGCTCCACTTCTTCCTGAGCGGCGAGTTCAGCCGCCGGACCACCCCGTCCCTTGGCCCCGCGTTCGGCTCGACCGAAAGTCCGCCGCCGGTGACACAGGAGGAGTACGACAGGTTCGTGAGCCTGCTGGAGGGCTACGGGCTGGAACCTGGCAACGGCGACATCTTCGATCGCAGCAACCCGCTGACCAACCTGCTGGCGCGCTTCGACTGGCAGCTGGGGACCAGCAACCGGCTGGTGCTCCGCTACGGCTACAACCAGGCGGGCGATGACAACTTCAGCCGCTCGACCTCGCCCAACAATCCGGTCTTCGACCTGAGCTCGGTGGCATACCAGTTCAAGAACAAGACCCACAATCCGTCGGTGCAGCTCTTCTCCAACTTCGGCAACGGAAGCTCCAATGAGTTGCGGGTCTCGTTCCAGAGCATCCGGGACCGCCGCACGCCCTCGGTGGTGCAGCCGCTGGTGATGGTCGAGAACCTCACCAATCCCCTCAATGCGGGGACCGCACGCATTCAGTCTGGCTCGGAGCAGTTCTCCCAGGGCAACGAGCTGGACCAGGACTTCTGGGAAGTCACCAACAACTTCTCGAAGCCGATAGGCAACCACCTTGTGACCATCGGCACCCGCAACGAGTTCTACAAGGTGCGGAACCTCTTCGCGCAGGCCTCGTATGGCGCATGGCGCTTCGACGATCTCGATGACTTCGAGGCGGGAGTCGCCGAGCAGCTCATCGTTTCGGGAGCTGCCGGCGGTGGCGTGACGGGCGAGACCCTGTTCAATACGTACACGCTGGGCTTCTACGCCCAGGACCAGTGGACGGTGAATGACAGGTTCTCCCTGACCTACGGTCTCAGGGCCGACATCCCGATGTTCCCCGACAACCCCGAGTACGACCCGCGGGTGGCGACTGACTTCGGCGCCCATGACGTTCCCTCGGGCCAGATGATGTGGCAGCCGCGGATCGGCTTCAACTACGACCTCAAGGGTGACCGTACGTCCCAGGTCCGGGGCGGCATCGGTCTCTTTGCCGGTGCGCCGGCATTCGTCTGGATGTCCAACGCCTACGCCAACACCGGGCTCAAGTTCAGCCAGCTGACCTGCAGGGACGAGGATGTTCCCGCGTTCGACCCGACGCTGCCGGCGCCGCAGGCGTGCCTGGATGGTGCCGCGATCGAGCCGGGCGGGTTTGTGGGCGAAGTAGACCTGATCGGGGAGGACACCAAGTTCCCCCGCGTCATGCGGCTCAACCTGGCTCTGGACCAGCAGCTGGGCAACGGGTTCGTGGGCACGCTCGAGGGTATCTACACCAAGGGCCTGGACGACTACTTCATCATCAACCGCAACCTCGCCGGGCCGGTGGGCACCGACGCCACCGGGCGCACGCTGTATGGCACGTTCCAGGACGACGGCGATGCCGAGCCGGACTACGTGAACAGCATCTATGGCCCGTCGTTCTCAGGCGGCGTCTACGAGCTGCTCAACACCAGCAACAACTTCTCGTACAGCCTCACGGGCCAGCTGCAGCGGCGCTTCGGTGCCAGCCTGCTGCTGCGCGCGGGGTACACCTACTCCCACGCGGAGGATGTCCAGAGCTTCACCTCGAGCCGGGCGATCTCCAACTGGCGCAACAGCCGGACGCTGTCGGGGCTCGACACCGACGACGAGGCGACCACCGGCTCGTTCGACCGTCCCCATCGGCTGTCGCTGGGTGCCACCTGGATCGCGCCGTGGGAGAAGTACACGACCGAGGTCTCCTTCTCCTACACTGGACAGTCGGGCCAGCCATACACCTACATCGCCGGGGGCGGCAGCAACCGGGGTGACCTCAACGCCGACGGCACCAACACCAACGACCCGATCTACATCCCGACCGGCGTGGGTGACCCCAACCTCCAGTTCGCCGACATCATGGACGGGGCGGTGGTCGAGGTCAGCGCAGCTGCGCAGGCTGCCGCGTTCGACGAGTTCATCTCCGGCGAGCCGTGCCTCAGCGAGCAGCGGGGCCAGATCATGGAGCGCAACAGCTGCCGCAACCCGTGGCAGACGTTCCTCGACATGAGCGTGCGGCAGTCGCTGCCACCCATGAACGGCCACGAGCTTACGCTGGAAGTGGGCATCTTCAACCTGCTCAACCTGCTCGACAGCGATTGGGGCAAGGTGAAGACCATCGGCGGAACCGTGTTCTACTCCGACGACCCGCTCCAGATGGTGGACTTCGATGAGGGCACCAACCGGCCGGTTTTCCAGTTCGATCCGGCCAACCTGGACAACCGCTACCAGGTCACCAGCGCCCTGGGGAACTCATACCAGGTGCAGATGGGGCTGAGGTACGCGTTCTGAGTGTTGGAGTGTGAGAGTGCGGGAGTATGGGGCAGTGTGGAGGCATTCCACCCTGCCCCATACTTTTCACACTGCCCAGGACTTCCACACTGCCATACTAGGTTTTCACCCGGTCCAGCAGCAGCAGCGCCGCAAGCAGGAAGAGGATTGTGGGCATCCAGGCCAGCACCACTGGATGGAAGGCCTCGCTGTCGCCCATGGCAATGGCAATCTGGGCCAGCAGGACGTAGATGATCGTCGCGCCCAGGCTGACTCCCACACCGAAGGCGGAGCCGGAGCGAGGCGCCGCCATCGCGAGGGGCGCTCCGAAGAGGGCGATCACCAGGCAGGCCGCCGGGATCGCTATCCGCTGGGCCCGCCGCACCTCGAGCTTGCCGGAGGCATTGCCGGCCCGCTTCATCGATTCGATGTAGCGACCCAGCTCCCCGTATCGCATTGCCTTGGGCTCGCGGTTCTCCGTCAGGTACGCTTCCGGCGGCGCGGTAAGGACTGCCAGCTGCATCCGGTCGAAGAGAAAGGTCGACAACTGCTCGGGCGAGCGCAGCACCCGGCTCTGGCCCTTCCACAGGGTCCACACCGCGGCTGAGTCGCTCCAGGTGGCGCTGTCGGCCCGGATGACCAGCGTGGGGTAATCGGGGCCGCTCCCGGCCCGCTCCAGCACGACGTCACGCATCGCGTTGTCGGCCACGTCGAGCGCGCGCACGGCGAAGGCCCACCCCGCATCGCCCCGGTAGACAAAGTTGTAGCGCCCGGCAGGGCTCCGGCTCGACGCTTCCTTCTGGAGCTCAACCTGCCGGGCGCTAGCCGTGACGGCGAGTTCTCCCACCACCATCGCCAGAAGCACCGCGCCCAGTGAGGCCACGAACAGCGGGGCGACCAGCCTGTGGAAGCTGTCTCCTCCCGCTTTCGCCGCGGTGACCTCGGAATGGCGCGCCATGTTGCCGACGGTAAAGATGGTGGCGAAAAGCACAGCCGCCGGCATCACTATCGACGCCCACGCGGGGATGCCGTAGACGAAGCTCACCACCACCTCGGTCACGGTCAGACCGCGCCCCAGCAGGTCGTTCAGTTCCTGGACCATCTCGGTGAGCACGGCGACCACGGGGAATCCTACCGCGGTCACAAGGAACAGCTTGACCCAGGACCTGAGCATGTAGCGGTCCAGCAGGCGCAGGCGCATCAAGCCGCCCGCTTCCGGCGCCGCAGCCTGTCGCGGGCCCACTGGGCGAGTTCCTCGAAGTCGCCGCCCCTGGTCGAACCCATCTCCCGGCTCACCAGCAGGAGGCCCACCATGCCGACAGTCGACAGGATCAGGATCGGGCTCCACATCGCCAGCCACGGTGACATGTAGTGCTTGTCGGCCAGCGCCTCCCCCGCCGTCAGCCCCACCCAGAATACCGAGAACACCGCCATCGCGCCGCCGATGACCAGACCCACCCCTCCGCGCGGAAACCGCAGCGCCAGGACGATGGCCACCAGCGCAAACGGCACGCAGGCGATGGCTATCACCCACTTCTTGTGCACCTCCACCGCGTACTGGGCCGCCCGCCTCGCGGCGAAGTCTCCCGTGGAGACCGCGGAAGCGACCTCGCCCCAGGTGGACAGGGTCACTGGCGGGCGCCGCTGCACTGGAGGAGTGACCGTGCTGCCGGGGGCGGTGCCGTCCTTGGGGTCTGGGCGGGGGAGCTTCAGCTGGCGCGCGGGCTTCTCCTGCTGTGCACTGGCCGCCGCGTCGGCCGTCCTAGGAAGCACCAGATGTCCCAGGGCCTCGACCCAGGCGCAGTAGCCGCGACGAGGTTCGGATGCTGGCGGTGGCGGCGAGGCGGCTGGAATCCCGGCGAGGTACCTGAGGTCGCGCTCCACCAGGCCCAGCCGGTCCAGGCTGGCCTGGCTGGTCTCCTCCTTTGCCTGACGAACCACCTCGAGCATCTCGCAGGAACTCATCTCGCGATCGCCGCGCACCGCTTCGCCGGAGTTGCGCTGGAGTTCGTCGTAGACGTCGTGCAGCACCACGCGATTCGACTCGAAGCCGATGAGGCGGAAGTCCGACGGCGCCGAGGTGGGGAATTCGTGGACCTCGCCGAGCTGGAGCTCGAGCACCAGGTCGGTGCCCTCGGCCGACATCGCCATCCTGCCGCTGTCGGCATAGATCACCCGGCGGCTCCACTGGCCCTCAAGGTCGTAGATGGCCACGTTGCGCATGATGCCGCGCCGCTGGTCTATGGTGGCAGCCCGCACGTAGTAGTTCGAGCCGGGAATGGGGTTGATTATCTGCTCGTGCAATTCGAACGTGGGTTTCTTGCGGGCGATGTCGAAGTACAGGTTCCTGAGCCGGGCATTGCTGCGGGGCAGCACCTGATCCACGAACAGGAAGGTGCAGGCGGACATCGCGAGCGCCGCCACCAGCACCGGCCCAACCAGCTGGGCGACGCTTACGCCGCTGGCGCGCATTGCCGTAACCTCGTTGTCGGCGGCAAGCTGGCTGAAGGCGAAAAGGACTGCGACCAGCACCGCCATGGGAATGGTCAGCGCCAGGATGAAAGGCAGCGACAGGCCGAAGACTTCAGCGATCACCTGCCATCCCAGTCCCTTGCCGGTGAGCTGCTCGAACCGGCGAGCAACCTGGCTGAGCAGCATGAAGCCGGTAAGCGCGGCCAGCGCGAAAAGGAAGGGCGCCACCAGCCGTCCCAGCACGTAGCGCGATAGCAGACGCACGAGCTAAGTACCTTCCTTGTAAGGGTTTCTGGCCATGGCTATATTCAGCACCGTCCTACCGCGGCCCATCTTCTTCTGTCCCGAGTGAGCGTGGCGCGAAGCGTATTTGCCGGCTTCATCCTGCTGCTGTACCTGTCGTTGGCGTCCGCCCTTGTGGCGCAGGTGCCCGACTCACTGCCGCGCGCCGGCGCTTCATTTGACCTGCCCCGCTTCCAGTTTGACACACCTGACGCCCTCAATGCGCCATGGTTGGGCGCGCCCAGGAGCCTGGTGGCGTTCGACAGTTCGATGTCCAGCGCCCTGGACTCGGCGCGGCGAGTGCGGGCCGGCACGCTCCGGGCTTTCGCCATCTATGGCCAGGGCCCGGCTGATACCGCGGCCCGGCCCGAGGATCCGTCGCTGCTGGGGATCGACCGGAAGTATGCCGACCTTGCCATCGATGGCCAAGCGTCGCTCGACATCCGGACCGAGCGGGTCAAGAACGAGCGATGCACCCCGTTCGAGCTGCAGGACCCGAATTCCAATTGTGGCGGCCGGATCAGGGCCCCGCGGCTGGAGAACTTCATAGACGTGCGCTCGGCGGGGCTCCTGGGGCAGCGGGTCCACGTCAACGTGGATTTCCAGTCGCAGCGCGACTTCGGCGCCAACAACCTGATTCAGGTGTACTACGAAGGGTTGCAGGACGAGATCATCCGCCGGCTGGAAGTGGGCACGGTGACGTTCCGGCCGCCGGCATCGCGCTTCCTCACCGCTGCCGTGCCCAGCTCCAATTTCGGAATCAACGGGCTGTTTGACGTGGGGCCGCTCCAGTTCCAGGCGCTGTTCGCGACCCAGAAGGGCAGCTCGGTGGGCGAGAGGGTATTCCAGATAGGCGGCGAAAGCACCCGTGTTCCGCAGGACCGGCTCCTGCGTGACGTGGACTTCGAATCGGGGCGGTTCTACTGGGTGGTGGACCCCACCAGTCTCCCGGGGTATCCCGCCATCGACATTCTCGACGTCAGTGCCGGGGCGCTGCCCGCCAGCCAGCGGCCCCGGGAAGTCCGGGTCTACCGCTATCGCGCCGCCACGGGCGGCAGCAGCGCGACCCCGATCATCGGTGGCGTCAAGGCGTACGCCAGAAACAGCGCGGACCCATCCCAGCTGGTGGGCGTTCCCCAGCTCGACGAAGGCGTGCAGTGGGAACTGCTGGTGCCGGGGCGCGACTATTACGTGGAGCCGGGGGGACTGTGGGTTGCCCTCGCTTCCAAGCTCGATCCCAACGACTACCTGGCGGTCAGCTACACGACCGTCGATGGCGGCCAGGTGGGGTCGTTTCCCAGCGCCGACCGCCCCGCAGAGGTCGACTCACTCGAGCTGATCGTGGAGCCCAGGCGGGGGCCATCGTCGGGCACCTTCCGGCACGAGATGCGGCAGATTTACCGGGTGGCCGGCAGCGACCTCGACCGCTCCTCGCTAGAGGTGGCCATTTCGCTCAACCGGTCGGAGAGGCCGGCCGGCGGCGCGCCGACCTATATCGCGCAGCTCGATGTTGCCGTCCCGACCGATCCGGCGCGGTTCGATCGCGAGAACCGGCTCTTCCCCCGGACCCGCGATCCCGGGGCGGAGGACGTGATCCGGGAAGCCTTCGTGGTGATGCCGCACCTGACGCCGTTTGCGGACCCATCGCGGCTTACGCCCGGCGAATTGACCGATTCGCTGTACCGCACCCCGCTCTACCTGGTGCTCTCGTCACAGGGGCCACCCTCGCGCTTCCAGTTCCGGCTGCAGTACTCGGCGTCGTCGGGGACCGACCGCTCGCGGCTGGACCTCGGCGCGATCCAGGTCAAGGAGGGGAGCGAACAGATCGAGGTGAACAACCGCCTGCTGGTCCGGGGTGTGGACTACAGCATCGACTACCTCTCGGGGCTGCTGACGTTCAGCAACCCCGAGGCCCTGTTCGGTGCGGGAGGGGGCAGCGTCCGGGCCCGCTTCGAGCAGCAGGACCTGTTCGCGATTGCTCCCACGACGATCATGGGCCTCACATCGCGCTATTCGCTGGGCCGGATGGGCTCGGTGAACCTGGTCGGCGTATTCCAGCGCGAGGCCTCTGCCTACAACCGTCCGCAGCTGGGTTTCGAGGCCTCCGCCAACATGGTGGGCGGCATAGTCACCGACCTGCATTTCCAGTCTGATGCCATCACCCGGCTGCTCAACCGGGTGGTCCAGGGCCAATCCACCGCCCCGTCGCGGCTGGACATCAATGCCGAACTGGCGATTTCGAAGCCCGACCCGAACCGCTCGGGCGCGGCCTACCTGGAAGACTTCGACAGCGACCAGGCCATCGCGGTGTCACTGCGAGAGACCAACTGGCGCTTCGCGTCGGCTCCGCAGTCGACCGATGGACTCGACCCTTCTCTCGGGATCGGCGACTTCAACCCGGACGACGCGGTGCAGATGACCTGGCAGAACCTGGTGCCAGGTCCCGACGGCCGCACGGTACAGCTCCGGCCGCAGGACATCGACTCCACCATCGTGCTGGCCGGGACGGGCGACCAGTTCGAGACCGTGTTGTGGACCACGTTCCACGCGGACACCGCCGGCGGGTTCGTGCGTGACGACAGGTCGTCGTCGTGGTCGCTGGAGCCGCGCCCGTTCCAGCCGAGGTGGCGCTCGTTCGTTACATCGCTGAGCCCCACGGGCCTCGACCTGTCTCGCACCGAGTACCTGGAGTTCTATGTCTACCAGTCGGGGCTGCACAGCGCCGACTCCGCCGGGCTGCAACTGGTGATCGACCTGGGAACGGTCAACGAGGATGCCGTCGGCATCGCCCCCACCGAGCTGGTCACGACCGGGGGCGACTCGCTCTTCACCGGGAGGCAGGTGGTGGGCCAGGGCGTGCTCGACACCGAACGGGGTGCGGACGGCATCTTCAACGCAGCAACCGATGATGTCGGCATCCTGGGCGACCGCCCCCAATCGATCGTTGTCAACGGCGAGCCGGTGGAACAGCTGCCGCTCTGCCAGCGGCTGCTCGGTTCGCGGGTGCTGGTCTTCCCATGGGGTGACCTCAGCGCCCGATGCAGCAATGGCAACGGCGTGCTGGACACCGAGGACCTGAACGGCGACAACCTGCTCAATGCAACCGGCGTCGGCGAGAGCGTCATGCGATACGTGGTGCCGATCGGTGACAGCGGCTACATCGTGCCGGGCCGCGGGCTGCAGATCCTGGATGCGGGCGGGCGCCAGGCCGGATGGGTCCTCTATCGGGTTCCGCTACGGAGCGAGACCGCGATCTCGCTGGGTGCGCCGAACCTGCGGCTGGTGCAGCACATGCGAGTCACCGTCGTGGCGCCGCCTGACAACGGCGAGGACGTTGTCGCGAGGTTTGCCCTGAGCCGGCTCAGGCTGGTGGGTGCGCCCTGGTCGCGGCGGGCCGAGAGCCCGATCGCCGGACTCTCGGGTTCCCTGGGCCAGCCGCACGGCGAGGTGCTGACTGCCACCGTCTCCACCGAGAATGTCGAGGTCAGCTACACATCGCCACCGGGAGTTCGTGGTGCGCTGAACGACCGCAACGCGGGGCAGACCCAGCTGGGCACGCAGGTCAACGAGAAATCGCTGCGGGTGATCGCTCGGGGCCTGCAGGTGGATGAGCGGGCCGAGGCGTACCTCCGATTCCCGGCCGGCGCCCAGAACCTGCTCAACTACCGCGAACTCAGGGTGTGGGCACGGGGCTATGGAGACGGATGGGAGAGGGGCGACCTCCAGGCGTTCATCAAGCTGGGGAGCGACGACCGCAACTTCTACCTGTACAGGGCGCCGGCGCTGACTACCACGTGGGAGCCCGAGTTCGTCATCGACCTCGAGGCATGGCGTGAGCTGCGTGCGGAAGTGGAGCAGCGCTGGCTCAGCGGCGAGGCGCCGTCGGGCTCGGCAGAGTGCGGTGGTGAGGAGGGCGCGTATGTGGCGTGCGACGGGCCCTACATGATCCAGGTGGCGAGTCCCGGCATCAATCCTCCGAACCTCGCCTCGGTGCAGGAACTCAGCGCCGGGCTCTACCGGGTGGGCGACTTCGGGCCGCTGGACGAAGCCGAGCTCTGGATCGACGACATCCGGCTGGCGCGGCCGATCTCGGAAACCGGAACCGCGCTGGCGCTGGATGCCCGGCTGGTGGCATCTGACGTAGGTGACATCTCGCTGTCGCTCGTGCAGCAGGATGGGCAGTTCCGCCAGATCGGAAACCGGCCCACCTTCCGCAGCACCGACGACATGCGCATTTCAGGCACCTGGCGGCTGGACCGTTTCCTGCCGCAATCACTGGGCATCGCCATGCCGGCCACGGTGAGCTTTGTGCGGGCCTCGGTGGATCCGCAGCTGATCACCGGCACCGACATCCGGGGCAGTTCACTCGCCGCGCTGCGCAGGCCGAGCTCATGGAACGCCAGTTACCAGGTGGCGTTGAGGCGGTCGAGCAGGGGGCAGAGCTGGCTGGTGCGGGGACTGATCGATCCGGTGACGCTCAGCTTCGGGCTGATCCGCGGCTCATCGCAGACCGAGTTGAGCAAGTCCAATGCGAACTCCGCCAACTTCGCGATGAGTTACAACCTGCTGCTGGGGCGGTCAGGGCCGGTGGTGGACCTGAGCCCGCTGGTGCCAGGCTTCCTCAAGGGCAGCGAACTGGAGCGGACACTGCGCCAGACCCGGCTCCAGTTCGCGCCAAGCAACATAAGGTTCTCCAGCGGGCTGGCCCGCGACAGGGGAGAGCTCACGGCCTACCAGGTTGCCATCGTCCGCGATCTCGACAGCCTCATCGCTCCAACCACCACGCTCAACCATGTGTGGCGGAACTCGGCCGGCCTCAGCTGGCAGCCGCTGGGGATGATGACGCTGGGCGTTGACATGAGCAGCACTCGCGACCTCAGGCACTACGGGGACTCCACCGCCATCGGGCGGCTTGCGGGCGCGTCGCGCCGGGGATTCCTGGGAATGGACGTAGGTGTTGAACGTGACCGCCAGCTCAGCAGCACCTTCCAGCTTGCGCCCCGGCTGTCGAGCTGGCTCCGGCCCCGGTACCTGCGGCGTTCGGGCTTCACCCTGTCGCGCAGCCTTACCAGCCGGCCGCCGGTGCAGATCGATGGCGACACGCTCGGCGCGTTTGTGCTTCCCCAGACGTTGAACAACAGCCAGACCACCGAGCTCGGCGCATCGGTGGACCTGGGCCAGCTGGTCAGGGTGACAATGGGCGACAGTGCGGGACTGGGACGGGCGCTGGCCCGGCTCCGCCCGCTGGAACTGACCCAGCGCCGGACCCGGACCTCGACGTTTGACCTGGCGGCATTCGAACCGACGCTCAGCTACCAGTTCGCGATGGGCGGGATGGAACACTTCCTGGGCCAGTTCGGCACCGACGCGCTCGGCGCCGGCACCACGGTCACGCGGTCCATCTCCACTGGGGCCGACCTGCCATTCGGCCTCACGTTCTCACTGGGAGCGAGCCAGACCGACGGGATTCGCTACCAGCTCGCTGCCGGCCAGCAGCGCGAGGTACACTCCGACCAGACCGAATGGCCCAGCGCCACGCTCCGGTGGTCGCATGCGTTCCGGGGCGGCCCGCTCACGCTCGTGGCCGTAGGCACAACCTGGCGCAATCGCTCCGGGAGCACGGTCCAGCCGGTCTCGGGCAACTCCACGCTCACCAGCGGCGTGGAGTCGCGGTCCTTCATGCCGGACCTGCAGCTGGGATTCCGCAACGGGGTCGGCCTCACGCTCCGCATGACCGACAATGGGCAGTCCAGCGAGAACAACGGCTCGGTGACCCAATCCGATTCGCGGAACGTCTCCGGTTCGGTCAACTGGTCGTTCCGGCTGCCGCAGTCGCTGAGCCGGACCCGCAAGAGGATTTCCTCCTCGCTGCTGTTCCGTTCGGACAACGGCACGACCTGCCTGGACCGCCCCGAGACCGAAGGCTGCTCCATCATCAGCAACACTTCCAACAAGGAGATCGCGGCCAGCTTCGCCACCGACCTCGCGGACCTGCTGCGGGGCGCGCTGGACATTGGCTACCTCCTGAACGACGCGTCCCACCTCAATCGTCGGCTCTCGACCATATACATGACTGTCAGCTTCGAATTGCGGCTCTTCGCGGGAGACCTGCGATGACCTCATCCAGGAAGTGGGCACCCATGTCCCTGCTCACCACGCTCGTCGTTGGCGGGACGCTCGCATGCAGCGGCGACACCGCGCCAGTGAATCCGCGGACGTTCAGCGGCGAGGCCGCGCTCCGCTACGCCGGGACCCAGGTCGATTTCGGTCCCCGGGTGCCGGGGCAGCCCGGGCATGAGGCGATGGCCGCATGGCTCGACAGCCTGCTCCGGACCAGGGCCGACACGGTGCGGGCCCAGCGCTGGAACCACGTCACCAGTGACGGCGCTTCGCTGCCGATGGTCAACTTCCTGGCCCAGTTCAATCCGTCGGCCACCCGGCGGATCCTGCTCCTGGCGCACTGGGACACGCGGCCGATGTCGGACGCAGCCGCGCCGGAGCTGCAGGACGTCCCGGTGCCCGGCGCCAACGACGGTGCGTCCGGGGTGGCGGTTCTCCTCGGCGTGGCCGATGCACTCGACTCGATCCCGCCGTCGATCGGGGTGGACCTGCTGTTCGTCGACGGCGAGGACTATGGTGACTTTTCGGCGCGGCCTCCGGTGGACGTCATGATCGGGAGCCGGTACTACGCCGCCAACCAATTGACGCCGCCGCCGCTCTTCGCGGTGCTGTTCGACATGGTGGGTGACAGGGACCTCAGGATCCAGCGCGAGGGCAATTCGCTCATTGGTGCACCGGAAGTGGTGGATCTGGTGTGGAACGCCGCCGCCAGAGCGGGCTACTCGTCGATCTTCGTGGGACACGAGGGCATGAGCCTCACGGACGATCATGTCGAACTCCAGAAGGGCGGCATCCGCGCCATCGATGTGGTGGATTTCTCCTACGGACCCGGCAATACGTGGTGGCACACGCCGGAAGACACGATGGACAAGATCAGTGCTCAAAGCCTCGAGGTCGCAGGGACTGTCGCCCTCGAGGTCATTGCAACGGTCGAAGCGATGTGAGCCAACTGCGGGACTGCAACAGCGTGAACGGCACTGCAACTGCGTGAACGGGTCCCGTTCACGCTTTTGCTTTTCCCGGTTGCGTTGTTGTCATTCCGCCTTTCCAGGCCACGCGGTGCGCGGTTCTGGTTAGCTCGGCGCGGGAATCATGCGGAACTTCGAGGCATGTCGAGCGACCACCGTGCCGTCGCCATTCTCCTCGCCCTCGCCGTCGTGGGGCAGGGTGTGCGCCTCTGGCTGCTGGACCCGGGCGACGCCCCGGGGGGCATCACCATACTGGGTGCCTCCGAGGCATCGGTAGCGGCGCAGCGGGACAGCGCGAAGCGCGTGGCCGAGCCCCTGGGGCC
>LLBY010023583.1_pt1 | contig 13452 bp, 7 predicted proteins | sample 1489401 | NCBI WGS metagenome assembly LLBY01 (sample SAMN04092656, study PRJNA295927) | soil metagenome | biome: Soil prokaryotic community; feature: Bulk soil; isolation source: soil from tomato rhizosphere | host: tomato cultivar Hawaii 7996 | place: South Korea | collected 2011-11-01 | reverse complement strand
CTTTGTCTGTGTAAAGTCGATTCAAACTGTAAAGTCGATTCGCCCCAGGCAAACAAATCAAAACTAACCACAACCGCTCCCATTTTGGCCAAAATCGCGCAACGCAATTGCTCGTCTTTTCGATATCTGCCGTCACCAAAATGTCCGTTTGGTGTAATCACCACCGGCGCTTTTCCTTTTAACGGATAAGGTTTGTAAATGGAACCCGTAGCATAAACGCCCGGCATAATTTCCAAACCAATATTTTCAACTGTATAATCTTTGTACTTCCTTTTTGGAGTCAAAATTGGTTTTCCTTTTGGCATCGCCGGAGCTTTGTCTAAACCAATCGAACTAATGATACAGGATTTCAAATCGGCTTTTCTGGTTTCCCAGTTTTTTAAATTGGGATACAAATTCGCTAAATAAGTCAAACGTTCAGCCCCAACCGCATCCGAATTTCGGGCGTATTCAAACTTTCGAATCACATAAGTCGAATCATTTTCTTTGAAATAAGTCAAATCAAAAGGCGCTAAAACGGCTGTTAATGAAAGCTCTAAATTGCCCTGACGAATGCGCCAATCGGCATAATCCAGTTCTTTTTCTTTAAGCAATCCGTTTTTGTCATTGATGGTAACATTAAAAACCGAAGCTATTTTTTGGATGGTTTCAGCAATTGGCATTCTGTAATTATCATCCGAAGTTTGTGCTTCCGCTTTTGGTACCAACAACAGCAACATTAGCAGCAAAAATCCCTTTTTCATGAAATCCCTTATCATCTTTAAATTTATCATTTTATTTTGATTTACAAAGCAGCTTCTATAACATAATTTCCTGAACCTAAGACAAATGACGGTTTTTGTTCATTTTCTAAAACATTCAGTACTGCTTTTGCTTCACTTATTTTTTTACCGTTTACTTCAATCGCCGCATTCTTAGAAACCGGCAATTTTATCGTGGCGGTGGTATTAGCCGGAATACTGCATCTGAAATACATTTTCCCGTCTTTTTTCTCCCATTCCGATTTGATTTCACCATAAACCGAACGATAAGTTCCTTTAGCAAAAGTCATATCGCCCACTATTTCCGGCTGCAAAAAGAAATGTTTAAATCCCGGTTGTTTTTCATCCGGAACAATTCCTGCCAAACTTTTATAAAACCATTCTTCAATTTGCCCCAGCATAAAATGGTTCCAGGAATTTCCTTTTCGCGGATCCCATTGCTCGGTTAAGGTGGTTAAACCAAATTTGATTTGGAAACCATAACCCGGCGCGTCATAATGATTGTGCATTTTGTACATGACTTCATTCAAACCATTATCGGCTAAAACCTGAAACAAATAACGATTCCCCACATCACCGGTTGTTAAACGATAATTTCTGGCTTTGATATCATTTACCAAATTGTCTAAAACCGCCTGTCTGTCTTCCGGAGCAACCATGTTTAAAAACAACGGAACGGCATTGCTAAACTGACTTCCGGTTCCGTATTGTTTCGTCTTGGCATCAAAGAACTTGCCATTAAATGCATTTTTTACACTTTTTGCTAAATTTTCATAGAAAACAACATCTTCTTGCTTGTTTAAATGCTTCGCCGCTTTGGCTAATAAATCAATTCCGAAATAATAATGTGAAGTTGCCGAAAGTGCAATCGGGCTGTTTTTAGAATAACCCGCTGCATGTTCCCCGTAATCGTACCAGTCGCCCAAACCATGAGAAACAATTCCATCTTTTGATTTTGATGTCAAATAATCCACATATTTTTTCATTACCGGATAATATTTTCTCAACAATGAGTCGTCACCGTAATAATCATAATACATCCAAGGCAAAATCACAGCGGTCACTCCCCATTCCGGCGAATCCGTAAAATCGCCACCGAAAACTACATATTCAGGAACAATTGATGGAACTAAACCGCTATCACGTTGTGAATCGGCAATATTCTGCATTGTTGCAGGAATGAAACTTTCAAGATTATAATTGAACAACAATCCGGGACCGTTTAGCTGAATTTCCTCAATCCAACCCAATTTTTCACGTTGCGGACAATCGGTAAAAACACTTTGAAAATTACTTTTTATGGCGTTATTAATCAGCCAATGTGTTTTGTTAAAAATATCGTTGGAACATTCAAAACTTCCTACTTCTCCAGCCGAATTGTAAATAAAATTCGATTTTAAATCAACTAATGTTGGCAAATTTTCATTCTTAGTTTCTTTGTAATTGATGTTCTCAATCTGAACGTATTGAAAACCGTAATAACTAAATTTTGGTTGCCATTCTTCAATGCCTTCGCCTTTCAGCGTATAGTCGTAGTAGTAAGGCTTTCCGGTTTTTCCCTGTCCGACTGTTCCGTCATCATTCAGGCTTTCGCCAACCCAAACACGAACTGTTTGTCCTTTTTTTCCTTTGACCTTTATGGTAGTAAATCCCGAAAGATTTTGCCCCATATTGAAAATGTAAAAGTTAGGCTTCAGCTCTTTAACTTCCTTAACTTCGTATCTTTTCTGGATTGTAATTGGTGTTGTAGTCTGCGGTCTCAAAACGCCTTTTGGCGCTTCCTGAACCACTACTTTTTTCCAGTTAGTATCATTAAATCCTTTAGCATTCCAGCCTTTTTGTTCCAAATTAGCATTGTAATCTTCGCCTCCAAAAATACTGTTGTAAGTAATCGGGCTTTTGCTGTATTTCCAGCTTGCATCGGATTTTACAATTGCTGAAGAGCCATCTTTGTAAGTAATTTTCATTTTGAAAAACAAAGTCGGCGGACCAAAACTCACGTAAAATTTAGAATAGCGTTCGGCCAGCGTATTGTACATACCGTTGCCTAGCAAAACTCCAATTGCGTTTTCTCCTTTTTGTAATTCTTCGGTGTTTAATTCGTAAACGTTGTAATTTACGGTTTTGTCGTAATCGGTCCACAACGGTGCAAACTCACTGTTTCCGATTTTTTTACTATTAATGGTCAGTTCATAATGTCCCAATCCTGAAATGTAAACCACCGCTTCTTTGATTTCTTTATTTACCGAAAATGGTTTACGAAGCATGATACTTCTGCGTGACAACGAATCGGAAGCATTGATTAATGCGTCTTTTTTCTGTCTGTTGAAAGTTGCCGTATGGTAATTTCTGCCTTCCGGCAAATGACTATCAGCTTTGGTAATTGCTCCAATCCATATTGGATTCAAATCGGAAGGTTGGGTTCTGAAAGAATTGGTTTCGCTCCATTTAGACGCTTTTTTATCATTCGACCAAACTCGAACTTTCCAGAAATATTTGGTTTCTTCTTTTAATTTTTTTCCGTCAAAAGCCACATCCTGACTTGTAGCAGAAACTACTTTTCCGCTATCCCAAATATCCGCCTCGTTATGTTTTAGTTTTTCTTCTGAAGAGGCCACTAAAATTTGATATGCTGTCTGTAAAACATTGGATTTTTTGGAAATCAATTGCCAGCTAAAACCCGGATTTTTATCAATCGCTAAAGGATTTACAGCGCTATTGCAACTCAAATTTTGCACAGCAATTTGCGCATTAGCACTCATTGCAACTAATAGACAAAAGAACAACAATATGGATTTTGAAATATTCACTTTGTAAATTTTTAATTAAACCATTAAGCTAAATTCCCTTAATTTCTTAATGGCAAAAACATTATAATTTTTTAGTTACCAAAGATTTGATATTAAATACTGCTTCCGGAATTTCTACACCCGTATTCGGCAAGTCAACATATTCCGGCGTATCAGGAGCGGTATCCGGATTTGGTGTATAACGTTGCTCTCCGGTACGGAACATGATTCTCGAAATTCCATCCACTGGCGCATAGAAAATTTTGTAAGTTTCTTTGCTGTCATTCACTTTGATGTAATAAGAACGGCTGGTAACGTCTAATTTTACATTAATCGTATATTCTTTTCCAGCTTCATAAGATCCCATTCCTCCCAAACGGGCACCATGCTTCACTTTAATTTGTCCGTCGGCATCAAAAATGATTCTAATGGCTGGCAAACCTTGTTTATTTAAAAACTCAGCTTGCAATAATCCTTTGTCATTTTGCTCCGGAATTACAGTAAAAGTAGCTTCCATTTTTTGGGCAAAAGGCAACACACGTTCCACGCGACAATAATCAAAAGCATCGTGATCACGAAGAGTCAGGTATTTTTTCCCATCGGCTTTCTTTTCAATTTTGGCGGAAGCCCAAGCCAAATCATAAGTATTCCACAATTTTAATTCCTCACCATTTGGTAAATTATTAAAAACATCATTCGCATCTTCTTTCACTTCACTGGTTACCGGAACCGGAATGGAAGCCGTCCAGATATCTTCTTTGTTGACACTGTAACTTACCCAAAGTTTTCCGTCAGGAGGTGTTCCGTTTCCTTCTAAAATTCCGCGAACATATTGTGGTCCGGCTGATTTGTAGTTTCCTCCATAACGCATTGGGGAAATTTCTCCGTGAACCAAAAGCAGATCTTTGTAAGTCAATCCGTCATCACTGGTAGAAATTGCCAATGGCCAACGGTATTCTGATGGATTATAAACGGTAGCATAACGGTTATCGGACATTTTTTGTCCCCAGATTTTCGCATTACTGTTTACAAATCCCGGAGCTCTCAAGGCATTGTATTCCCAGGTTTTTCCGTTGTCTTTACTCATCGAAGTCAGGGCGTGTTTCCACAAACCAATTACGTTTCCGTTTGGCAAATGGTAATAAGAAAAGGCTTTGTACTCTTTTTTCAACGGAATCAAAGCATCGTCTCTATCTGATTCTTCCACCCATTGTTGCATCATCAAAGGTTTAGACAATAATTCGTCACAGGCTTTGATGAATTTTTTGTCTTTACTCTTTTTGTAAAACGGATAAGCCGCTTTAGACTGGTCAAAACTTTTATTGAAACGAATAAAATAAATAGGTCCAAAACTTCCGTCTTTATAGATTTCTCTCACCACACGACCGATTCCTTTTCCGTCATTCGGATCATCTTTTCGGTCTAAGGCAATTCCGTAATAGCCCAATGAAAGTAATCGGTTATCCGAAGAAACATAGAATCCCATACGCTGGTGCATAATGGCATCCAAATTTTTAGCAACACCATCCACACCTTCTTTAGTTGTTCCGTCCGGAACGCGGTAAATTGGGAAAATTACTTTTGGTTTTGTCCAGTTTTGCCCGTCTTTGGAAGTCATTAACAAAGTGTGACTTGGCGGAATATGTTCTCCGGCAGGATCACTTAAATAATGCAGGTAAAAAGTATTATTCCAATAAGCCATCATCGGTTGGTGGTTGTAAGTCCAGCCAAAACCATCTGCTTTTTCAGGATGTTCGCGACTGGCACGCATAATTTGTGTCGCGTGAACACCCACAGCCGGACTCAACTGTCCGTGGTGGTAATCGATATTGGAAAGTGTTTTTCCAACATATCTGATGGTGTCTTTTTGGGCAACTGTCGATTGAATCGCTCCGCAAGTCAACAAAATTGTTGTTGCCGCTGCAATATTGCTCTTTATGTTTTGAAATAGAATCATTTTCTTATTTTTTTTATAATTATTCTTAGCCACAGATTAATTTAAAAATCTGTAGAATCTGCTTAAATCTGCGTGCCTAATTTTTCACGCAGATTTTGCAGATTTACGCAGATAAATAATTTAAAATTTATCTTCATACTATTGTTTTCTTTCAATTAAAGCTTTCAACTTTTTCTTTGAAATAGTTGTAATCGTACCGTGTTTATGTCCTTCCGGAAGCTGGATTTTTGAACTTACATTTTCAAAATTTTTAAAATCATAGGTTTTAACAGCCTGATAATTTTTGGCTCCGTAATTGTCATAATAAATCAACCAATAATTATCTTTCTTCAACACGGTTGGCCCTTCGGACAAGAAATCGGTAAATGGTTTTGAGATGTTTTCAAAAGGTCCCAAAGCTGTTTTTCCAAAAGCCACTTTGATATTTCGCATTGGTCGGGTATTGTCTTTTAAAACTAAAACATAATCGTTTTTGGCTCTTTTTAACAACACACAATCAATTACCGAAAATCCGGGTTCAAAGAACAATTTAGCATCCGAAAAAGTCTTGAAGTCTTTCGTAGTCACATAATACATTCTATGATTGTTTCTTTCTTCTTCCTGTCCTTTTGGATAACGAAACGGGATAGTCGATGCCCAGATAATCAGGTATTGCTCCTGCTCGTCATCATAAAAAATTTCAGGTGCCCAAACATTCACTACTTCCGATTCGTTTTTCATCACCGGAACATATTCCTGTTTAGACCAATGAATCAAATCAGTGGAGCTGGCACAACCAAAACCGTTTCCGCCTTTCCAATCGGTAGTCCAAACCAAATGAAAAACACCATCTTTGCCTTGTACAATAGAAGGGTCACGCATAATTTTGGTTTCACTTTTCCCAATTTCCGGTTTTAAAAACGAACCCTCTAATCCGTTCCAATGGTAACCGTCATAACTATAAGCCAAGCGTAAACCATCAGTAGCCGGTTCCCGGAAAGAAGTAAACAAATAAGCATCCTTTGAACCGGAACAACTTAATACCGAGAAAGCAACAATAATAATGAGTACGATTTTTTTCATCAATAAATCATTTTTAGGTTATTCGATAATAGCATTTTTATCTAAATCATTTCCTTTTTTCAAAACCTTGGTAACATTATTAAAAATATTATTTTTCAAATACACCGCTTTGGTTTTAGCACCATCAGCTTCTAAGAAAACATCTGTTGCAAACATTGGAAAGTTGTTAGTTACAGCCATATTGGAAACATCTTTCAATTTAATCAATGGCGTATTGGCAATTGGTTTCATAGTTGCCACATTATCCAAAATTAAATTGTTTGAATTTTCAATTTTGAACGAAGCGCCAAGTGTTGTTGTAATTTTTGCATCGTGAAACTCAACATTATCCGTAGTATTCAAAGTAAATCCTTCTGTAGATTGGATATTAATATTAGAAAAGGAAATGTTCTGTACCGGCATTTCAGTAATTCCTAAAACTGTTCCTGCTTTCTTGACATCAGTACCGGTCACATTACTGATATGAATATTTCTGAAAATAGGAGTTCGCTCCGAAACAGGCTCTTCAACCGTGTTTTTATCATAAAAAAGATTCATCATAAAAGCCTCTTCTTTGATGTTTTTCATCACTACATTATCTACGCGGATATCTTCAACCACACCTCCACGACCACGTGCTGATTTGATACGAATTCCTCTGTCGGTTCCGTCAAAAACACAGTTTGAAATCGTGATTTTTTTAATTCCCCCGGACATTTCGCTTCCAATAACCACACCACCGTGACCGCTTAACATGGTACAATTGGTAATGGTAACATTCTCCGTAGGAACGCCATATTTACGACCGTCTTCGTCACGTCCTGATTTAATAGTGATGCAATCATCGCCTACGCTAATGTGACAATTTGAAATATGTACATTTTTACAGGAAGAAGGATTGATTCCATCCGTATTAGGAGAATGCGGATTAAAAATAGTAATTCCGGTAACCGTTACATTATCGCAAAAAACAGGATTTATGGTCCAAAAAGGAGAATTTTGGAACGTAACCCCTTCGATTAAAATATTCTTACAGCTAATAGTTTGAAAAAAAGCCGGTCTGAAAAAGTGCTTATCAATCGTTCTTTGGTAATAAGGTGAATAGACAATTCCTTTGTTTTGCTCAACCCACATCGTTTGGTATTTAGTTGGCGGAATTGGGCCTTTGGCTGTTTCAATTCGATACACTTCATTCCACCAGGCTTCTCCCTGACCATCGATAACTCCTCTTCCTTTGATAGTGATATTCTCGGCATCTTTAGCATAAAACAAAGGAGAAAACGTTTTCATCATCAAACCTTCATAACGCATTTCTACATAAGGCAAATAATCGTCAAAATTGTTTGAAAACTTTAAAAGTGCTCCGGCATCCAGGTAAATTGTGATGTTGCTCTTTAATTTTATCGGACCGGTTAAATAATTTCCAGCCGGAAAAAAGATTGTTCCTCCACCCTGTTTGGAAGCTTTATCGATTGATTTTTGAATGGCCTGCGTACACAAAATTCCTTTGTTGTTTCCGCCTTCATTCAAAATATTAATCCAACCATCATTTTTGGCATTCAAATGATTGAATCCAATAAGAAAACAAAGTAGCAGTATTATATTTTTAATTTTCATAGTTATTATTTTAAGTCAAAGCAAATTGCAGATTTATTTTTTTGATGTTAAAACTAAAACCCAGTCATTTCCATCCACTTTTTCTCCCGGAGGATTAAATTCCTGAACGCCTTTGTTATTAAAAGTACCAATTGTTTTTAGTTTGCCATTTCTCGGGTTATACCAGGAAGCTTTTACCTTATCTCCTTTTATTTTCCCCATATTCAACGACATTGTTTTGCCATTGTAAGTATAAATCAAGGCATAATCCTCACCTCTTGTAGCCGCCAGATAATCGTATTTTTCACCCTGATTGACCACCATAGAAGCATCCGGAATACGATTAAAATAATTGAATTTTAAAATCAAATTTTTCACATACTGCATTTGTCCCGCTCCCGGATCGTTTAAAGCATCACTCCAAATGTCTTTGTTTCCGTAAGCTCCTTTCTTTTCACCTTTATGAAACATTTGCATTACCGCGTTATTCCCGTAAGTAAAACCGGCACCTCCGGCAAAAACAGACCAGTAAGCATATCTTCTTACATCACTATCTTTCCATTTTGGCTGCAAGGTATCGTGCAATCCATGAGGAATTCCTTCATAAGAAGGCTCTCCGTCTAATGTTGGTTTCGTTGGTTTCAAAGCATAATCTCGCAATACAAATTTGTAATTGTCTTCTTTGAAAGCGCCTTCGGTACTATCCTGATCGTATCTTCGGTGACCGGATTGGAACATATTAAAATCCAACCATTTGGCATTGTGATAATTTTCAGAAGAATCCGTACGACCAAAAGGATGGAAAGTCACTAATTGGTCGGTATTATTTTTCAAAGTACTTCCAATAGCGTTCCAGATATCCATAAATTCATTTCCACGGGTATCGCCACCGTTCAGCCAAATCACATTGGTACGGTTTTTATATCTTTCGGCTAAGAATTTCGCATATTTTTCCACATCAGCTTTAGTAACTTTACTGTCTTTACTGCTCACATTAGTTCCCCAAACCGGAACCATAGCAACGTAAATTCCGTTTTTTTGCGCTACTTCTAAAGCATAATCCACATGATCCCAAAAATCATATTCTGCCGGATTTTTAAAATCATTTCCTGAAGTAATTAATGGTTTAGAAACATCTCCATTTATTAAAGCAAAATCTCCATATACATTTTTTACGGCCAAAGTGTGTAAAACCATCACCTGAACCACATTGTATCCCTTTTTCTTTCTGTCCTGGAAATAGGTGTTTAATTCCTCACGACTTAATTTTCCGAAAGTCAGCCAACCCGTATCTCCCAACCAGAAAAATGGTTTGCCGTCTTCGGTTTGAAAATAATGCGGATTTTCTTTGGATACTTCCAATTTAAGTAAGGCTTTAGATTGCGAATTTCCTTTTGCCGTTACTAACAACAACAAAAAAGACATAAAAAAGGCAACTGAAAAATTTGACTTTAGATTCATGCTTAATAGATTTAATTTTTATTTTTTTACAACAAATAATACTTTTTCCTTGCTATCCTGAGCGGCAAACAATACCGACTTTCCACCCTGAACAGCTTCTTTTTTAACAATTTCTCCCGTTTGTGCATTGATGGCGTAAACCTCAAAAACACCTTTAAAAGAACTTAAATCAAGAGAAAGATCCTGATTTTTATTAAAATAAAAAAGATAACTCTGGCCTTTGTTTTCCAATTTCCAAACCGCATCAGTATAGCTGTTTCCGGAAACCAGTTTCATATCAGCAACCGATTGGTAAAATTCAGGTAAAGCAATTTTAGGAAGTGCCGGCAAAGAAGCGCCCCCCATTAAAGCAGCCCATCCAAAACGTGGCGATCCGTCCGTAGAATACAAAACTACTTTTTCCGGATATTTTTCACGGTATTCTCTAACGGCGCGATACACCTGCTCATCGGTTTCTTTACCCACTTTCATTTGACGGGCGTGTTGTCTCGGAGCTAAATTTTTTCCGCCTTCCGGAGCATAAGCCGTTCCGTCGTCTTTGTAATACCAATAACGAATATCAATCGCATCAACGGTTTTAGCTCGATTAGCATCTTTCAAAATGGCGTCCTGCACATCTTTGGTCGCACTTAAACCAATAATTTCTTTTTTACCCGTTTCGTCTTTCCATTTTTGAACTTCATCAATCCAAAACTGCATAAAATGTAAAGGTCCGGTATATTCGGCGCTGGTTAGCTGAATAACATTAGAATTATTTTCAAAATTTTCTAAACTTTTACGAATGAAACCCTGGTGTAATTTTCTTCTCACCGGATTGCTAACATCATAAAATTGTTCCGCCATAAAAATACGTTTGTCACCCGCATAAGGAGGTGGCTCCGGAAATCCGGTTTGGTTCACATTATTAGCCGAACGCCAAGGCGAACTCGACCAGTGTGCTCCCGCTTCGATAATATTATGCTGAAAATATTGCTGATTCACCAACAATTGTCCATTGGCTTCGGCCAAATTTGCAAAACGAGCCAAACGATCCCAATACCAGTCATTGAATTTAGTCAAATCGTATTTGCTCAACTGATCCCAGGCCAGGCCTTCTCCCGAACGGGCAAAAGGCTGCTCATAAAACGGAGGCCAAACATCCGGATCAAAACGACGTACACGCTCATGATCATCCATGCGGCGCTCATACCATAATCCGTAATTATGTTCCAAAGCAATGATATTTTTATTCCCTAAATAATCAACTACTTCGTTAATATTATCGGTCAAACCGGTACCTCTTCTGCCCGGAACAAATCTTGTAATATCAGGAACGGCTTTAGCCAAATCGCTGTCTCTCAAACTTCCTCTCCACCAGGGAACGCTCAGTCTGTTTCCTGCAATTAATTTGCCATCATAAGTCAGCCAGCCGTTTTTAGCCATTACTTTAATCGAATTGGAAGTCGTATTTTGAACTTCAATTTTTAAATCATTGGCGTTTTTAAGTCCTTTTGTATTGCTGTTTATCGGATTTTGTTTGGATACTTCCGCAATCCATTCCGGCAAACTTTCCGTTAGGTTCAAGGCTGTTTTAGTTAACTCCTGAGCGACTTCAACTGTCGGACTCGAAGAAGGCTCAGAACCTAAATCGAAAACAAAAGGATTCATTGGCAATTTGCCTAATCTGTTTTCCAATTGCGCATAAAACAAACTTCTTGGCGCAATATGATTGTTAACATCTTTCCAATGTCCGTTGCCGCCCATGATACCACCCCAAACTCCAAAAGCCCAGTTTTGAGCTGTTGGCGGACTATAACAATCTATTTTAGAAGCCGAAGTTTCCCAAATCACACTGTTAGCAGCCGTCCATCCGGCACCGCGACCGTTTTGTTCGCGATTGTTATAACTTAAGGCATGACCGTCAACATAAGAAACGTCAAATAAAACTCCGGTTGCCCAGCTCCCTATGGCGCCACTATTGTTAAAAGGCAAATGCGATTCACATTGGATAAAAACATTTGGTCCCGTAGTTCCAAAACCGCCCACGGCAAAGTCGTGATAACCATATTCCGAATAACATCTTTGAAACAGCGTTTGTTGCCCTTCGGTATAAAAAGTATGACGTCTGAAACCTCCAATTTCCGATACGGGCTCCGTAGCCGTACAATCTTCAACCGTAATTTGTTGGGAAGACTTTAAAACGGAAACTGCTCCTCCGGCAAAATGTTTAAAATTAAGCTGCTTTACCCAGGCATTACGGGTATTTTCGATACTGATAGCCTGCCATCTGTGTTCCTCATCTTTTGGATTAGCGGCATTGAAAGTAGATTTCATCAACATATTTTCAATCCCAATATTCTCTATTCGGCCAGACCAGCTGTAAACGTTTACTTTAGCCTCACCAAAATTAGCATCCAAAGTCATTGTCAAAGGCGCGTTCAGGCTAACCACATTCCCATTAACGGCAGTAACGACACGATTCCAACTAATATCCCAATCCTTTTTTTTCCAACTTATCCATCCGGTTTCGGCACCAAAATCGTCCATTTTTAATTCCTTAATCCAGTTATCGGTAAGTGGTTGTGTAATAATTATTTCGTCAGCAGGCTTTAATTTAGCTGCATTTTTTAGTTGGATTTTTTGTGTACCAAGAGGTGTATAAGCAGCATTCAATTCGAAACTTTCACCGATTTTTTTATCATCCGTTCCTAAAACCCGAATTACCGATTCTCTCTTGATTCCCGTTCCTAAAAGTACTGTTCCGTTTTCAGAATTCCCGCTTCCGCGCAAAACTACTCCGGAAGTACGAATGTATAAAGTTCCGCTAACGTTAAAAGTTCCCTTATCTAAAAGAACCGCTCCTCTAAAACCGGATTTATTTGCTTTTAGATTACTCACATAATCAATAGCTGCCTGGATTTTTTGAGTAGCATCGCCTTTTTGTACAGGAACAAAGATTTTATTGTCCACATTCGGAATTGCCTTTTCTGAAGCCTGATAACCGGCATAAGAAAAATCAGGAATCTGATTTCCTAAGGCGTCCGAAGTTTGAGAAATTTTTCCTTTAGCAATGACGATATCAGGATATTTTTCCTGCGAAGTAGCTTTATTTACAAAAAAAAATAAAGCCAAACTGCAAAGTAGCAGTTTGTCTTTATTTATTGTAATGATATTTTTAAATATAGAATTCATTATAGAATGAAGTTTACAATTAAGAAGCCTAAAGTTATTGCAATAAGGCTTTAGATAAAGTATCCGTATTATTATCAGGATTCGTCCAATCTGTTTTTGTAGTTGGGTCAATTCCGTTAAAATATTTTTCAATATTAGTATAGCCATCACCGTTCATATCTCCGTTTGCATCAGAAGCATCCTTAGGATTCAAACCGTATTTTTTCTCCCAAGCATCCGGAATCCCGTCATTATCTGAATCTTTATAAGCTTTTCCTTTGTATTTCGGATAACCGCCTACCTGATCAGGATGGGTGATAATTCCTTTTTTATAAGAATCAGCAGGTAATCTTCTTTTGATAAATTCTTTACCAATCGTGTTTTCCAAACCATCTTTTACATCGATTTGACCGGTACGAACCTGCTTGATGATTCTTTCATCCACTGCATCTCTTTTTGGCAAAGTAGCCCCTACATTATTCAAAACAAATTCGTAAGCTTCCTGAGCACTCATCACCGTAATTTTTGGCATTGGGAAGGCTTTATCCTGCCTGATGTAAGCCAATTTCTCTTTGGCTTGTTCAAAACTAAGATTTTCCAATTGTACTCCGCCATTCCAGTTGTCTTTTGTTACTTCCGGAACACCGTCAATATAGTTTCCGTTTACGTAAGCACGTCCAAAAGTTTTTGGAACCAT
>LLBY010033064.1_pt4 | contig 13466 bp, 16 predicted proteins | sample 1489401 | NCBI WGS metagenome assembly LLBY01 (sample SAMN04092656, study PRJNA295927) | soil metagenome | biome: Soil prokaryotic community; feature: Bulk soil; isolation source: soil from tomato rhizosphere | host: tomato cultivar Hawaii 7996 | place: South Korea | collected 2011-11-01 | reverse complement strand
TCGCACGTCATGCACATCGTCTCGCAGGTCGAGGGCCGCATCGCGCCCGACAAGACCGCCTACGACCTCATGCGCGCCACCTTCCCCGCCGGCACCGTCAGCGGCGCGCCGAAAATCCGCGCCATGCAGATCATCGCCGACACCGAGCCCACCCAGCGCGGCTTCTACGCCGGCGCGCTCGGCTACTTCGGCTACGACGGCAACAGCGACACCTGCATCATGCTGCGCACCTCCCTCATCAAGGACGGCATGATCCACATCCAGGCCGGCGCCGGCGTCGTCGCCGACAGCGTGCCCGAGAGCGAGTTTCAGGAGACGATCAACAAGGCTTCCGCCCTCTTCAAGGCCGTCGCCATCGCCGAGCGGCTCTGAACCGCCGGCCGCGGCGTTTTCCCGAACCTTAAAAACCCTCGACGCTCACCGGCGCGGTCTGCTCCTGCGCGGCCCGCTGCTCGGCGCGGCGCAGCGCCTCGTTCTCGTCCCACCGCGCCTTGCGCTCCAGCAGGTAGGCGTCGAAACGGCGGTGGTAAATCATCAGCCAGTCGCCCTGCCGACGCGCGCGCAACGTCGCCGACTCGCCCTCGCCGAGCTCGTAATCATAGCCGAGCACGGTATCCGCCTGGGCCTCGTCCTTTTTTTTGTCCACTCGCCGCCAGGTTTGCCCGCCCCGCATCAGCGCGAGGATTCCGTTGATCTCAAATTCGTTCAGGCCGGCCCCCATGCGACGGTAGAGCTCCAGCACCGAGCGGCCCTTCAGATGATAGACATGCACTCGCCAGCCATCCTCGTTGCTCAGCTGCCGGTGCAAAGCGCTTTTCCAAAACATCTGCTCGCGCCAGTCTTCGGCCGAGGTCGGCAGGAGATGCTCGAAAGGAAACAAGGGATTCTCCCGCCGCACTCGCTCCATGGCCCGCTCGTCCATGTTTCGCGGCCAGGAGAAAATTTTTCCCAGATCCGGCTGCAGCATGCGCGCGCTCATCTGGTCCGGCGTGTCCCCGATCCTCGCCCATGCGCCCGACCCGCCGATCACGATCGAGAAAAGCCCGAAGGCAAAAAAACGACAAAAACGACCTGAACCGGCTAAGGAAACCATCATGTCGCGCACCTTTCGCACCCGCGCCGGCTCCGCCAAGCGAATTTTGTCGCCTACGTCACACCCTCCCGCCACGCGCCCGGGCGCTTCGTACTTTTCCCTAAATTGTCCTTGCGCGCGCCGCGCCGAAACTCTGTCGTCTCGCCTTTATTTCCATGAAAGCGACCATCAAAACCCAGGGTCAGCAGTTCGCCGTCACCGAAGGCGACGTCCTTTTCGTAAACCGCTACCCGAACACCGAGGCCGGCTCCATCGTCGAGATCACCGAGGTGCTCTCCTCCGGTGAAGGCGCCTCCTTCAAGGTCGGCTCCCCCACCCTCGCCGGTGCCAAGGTCACCGCCAAAATCCTCGAGAACAAACGCGGCGACAAGGTCATCGTGTTCAAGAAACGCAAGCGCAAGGGCTACCAGCGCAAGCGCGGCCATCGCCAGGAACTCTCCGTGATCAAGATCGAGACCATCTCGGCCTGATTTCCCGGATTACTTTAACAACCACAACCCACACAGGAGACTTAAGTCATGGCCCATAAAAAAGGTGCAGGCTCAACCAGCAACGGCCGCGAATCCCACAGCAAGCGTCGCGGCGTGAAGCTCTTCGGCGGCCAAAAGTGCATCGCCGGCAACATCATCGTTCGCCAGTGCGGCTCCAAGCTGCATGCCGGCGAAAACGTCGGCACCGGCCGCGATTGGACGCTCTTCGCCCTCAAGGACGGCGTCGTCACCTTCGACAAGGCCCGCCGCAAGGTCGCCGTCGTCTAACGACACTCGCCCACTTGCGCCGGCTCGCCGGCCTTCGAAAACCGACCTCGCAAGGGTCGGTTTTTTCGTGCCCCGACACGACCCTTGCCCGACTCGCCCCGAGCCGCGCCCACCTCATCGTTCCCATCACGGATTTTCAGCGTCCCGGCCTCGCTCGTGATTTGCCAGCCGCGCGACGCGACGCAGTCTGGCGCGCGTGCTCTTCGCCCTCGAATCCATCCCATTCTCCCGCACCGCCTGATCCGCACCGGAAACACCCGGCTCCCCTTTCCCGTCATGCTACAAAAACTCGGCACTTGGGCCTGGGTCGGCGGCGCCGCCCTCGCCGGCATCGCCGGCATGGTCAATGCCATCGGCTACCTGAGCTACAGCCACCAAGCGGTCACCCACCTCACCGGCACGGCCAGCCAGCTCGGCATCGCGACCAGCGAACTCTCCGGAGCCGTCGCCACCCACCTCGCGCTGGTCATCGCCGCCTTCCTGGCCGGCGCCGTCCTAAGCGGCTTCGTCATCCAGCGCCAGACCCTCAAGCTGGGCCGCCGCTACGGCGTCGCCCTCGGAATCGAGGGCCTGTTGCTCTGCGCCGCCGCCCTGCTCATGCGCCACCACCACGAGGCCGGCAGCTACTTCGCCTCCGCCGCCTTCGGCCTGCAAAACGCCATGGCCACCACCTACAGCGGCGCGATCCTGCGCACCACCCACGTCACCGGCATCGTCACCGACCTCGGCGCCACCCTCGGCCACGCCTTGCGAGGCCTCGAGATCGACTCCGCCCGCATCCGGCTTTATCTGCTCGTGCTCGGGGCCTTTGTCCTCGGCGGCGCGCTGGGGAGCGTGCTCTTCCGGATGGTCGGCACGGACGCCTTGTTTTATCCCGCCGCGCTCACCTTGCTGGTCGCCGCCACCTACGGCGCCTACGCCCACCGCGCGCGCCTCCGCGCCGCCCCCCCGCCCTCCGCCCCATGACCGTCCTCTACTTCGCCCAGACCCGCCGCATCGCCGGGCTCGTCTCGGAGCCCCTGCCCGCCGCCGACACGCTCACCGCCGACCAACTCTGGCACGCCATCCTGCAACGCCACCCCGACCTTGCCATGCTCCGCCCGGTCATCCGTCTGGCGCGCAACGGCGAGTTCGCCGCCGCCGACACGCTTTTCCAGCCGGGGGACGAAATCGCCCTGATTCCGCCCGTATCCGGAGGTTAACTACACCCGCATGCGCCTCCACCTCCACGTCGGCCCCGAGCCCGTCCCCGTCTCGCCCCCGCCACCCGCCACCGGGCCGGGCGTCGGCGCCGTCGCCGAGTTTCGCGGCCTGGTGCGCGGCGAGGAAAACGGCCGCGCCATCGGCGGCCTTCGCTACGAGGCCTATCAACCCATGGCCGAGCGCGAGATCACGCGCATCCTCGACGAGCTGTGCGTCGCCCACCCGGTCGAGGCCGTGCGCGTGATCCATCGCGTGGGTGACGTGCCCGTCGGCGAGGCCGCCATCTACATCGGTGTCGCCGCCCGCCACCGCGCCGAAGCCTTCGCCGTATTGACCGCCTTTATGGATCGCCTGAAGCAGGACGTGCCCATCTGGAAAACCGACACGCTGCCCGCCCCGCCATGCTGACCGTCGCCCAAGTCTGGCAACACCTCGACACGCTCGCCGGCCCGCTCCCGACCGAGACCGTGCCGCTGCACGCCTCGCTCGGCCGCGTCCTGCGCGAGCCCGTCACCGCGCCCGAGGATCAACCCGCCTTCGACCGCTCCGCCATCGACGGCTACGTCGTCCCGCTCTCCACCCCGGCCGACGCCAGCCTCCGCCTCGTCGGCGCCATCCCGGTCGGGCAGACCGCCCCGGTCGCGCCCGCCGCCGGCACCGCGTTAAAACTGTTCACCGGCTCCGCCGTTCCCGCCGGGGCGGTCGGCCTCGTCATGCACGAGGACACGACGCCCTCCGCCGACCGCGCCATCCTCGCCCTCCGCCGCGCCCCGTCCGCCGAGTTCATCCGGCGACGCGGCTCGCAGGCGCGCGCCGGGGACGTGTTGCTCGCTCCCGGCTCCCGCCTTAACCCCGGCGCGCTCGCCCTGCTCGCCTCGGTCGGCGCCACCACGCCGCTTGTCGCGCGTCGCCCGCGCGTCGCCCACCTCGTCACCGGCGGCGAGATCGTGCCGCCCGGCGCCACGCCCGCCCCGGGCCAGATCCGCGACAGCAATTCCACCCTGCTCGCCGCGCTCCTCGCGAACGCCGGCGCCGACCTCGTCGCCCACGCCCGGGCCGACGAATCCTTCGACTCCGCCTCCGAAGCCTTCGCGCGCCTGCTCGCGTCCGCGCCCGATGTCCTGCTCATCTCCGGGGGCTCTTCCGGCGGTGACCACGACCACGCCGCGCGCGTGCTCGCGGCCCACGGCTTTTCCCTCGCGGTCAACCAGGTCTCCTCGCGTCCCGGCAAGCCCCTGCTGGTCGCCACCCGCGGCGCGCAAATCGCCTTCGGCCTGCCGGGCAACCCGCTCTCCCACTTCGTCTGTTTCCACCTCTTCGTCGCCCGCGTGCTCGCCCGCCTCGCCAGCGCGGAACCCGCGCCCATGCTCCGCCTGCCGCTCGCGCCCGGCGCGCCGCTGCGACCCCATCCGCGCGAGACTTGGTGGCCCGCCACCCGCGTCGCCGAAGGCTACGCCCCGCTGCGCTGGACCGATTCCAGCGATCTCACCGCCCTCGCCCACGCCCACGCCCTGCTCCGCGTGCCCTCCGCCGCCGCGCCCGAAACCGGCGCCCAGGGCATCCTGGTCTGATTGTTTCCGTGTCTTTCCGCGTATTCCGTGGGCAACTCTTTTTCCACCATGCCCGACGCCCCCCTCCCCTTCAGCCACCTCGACGCCACCGGCGCCGCCCGCATGGTCGATGTCGGCCATAAGCCCGTGCAAGCCCGCGCCGCCACCGCCGTCGGCGAACTGGTCTGCCTGCCCGCCACCATCGAGCTGCTGCGCGCGCAGGCCCTGCCCAAGGGCGACGTGCTCGCCGCCGCCCGCCTCGCCGGTATCCTCGCCGCCAAACGCACCGACGAGCTCATCCCGCTCTGCCACGGCCTGCCGCTCGATTCCATCTCCGTCGATTTCACGATCCTCGCCGACCGTATCCAAATAACCGCCACCGCCCGTGTCGCCGCCCGCACCGGCGTGGAGATGGAGGCCCTCGTCGCCGTGAGCGTCGCCGCCCTCACCCTCTACGACATGATGAAGGCGGCGGACAAAACCATGGTCATCGGCGCCGTCCGCGTCGCCGCCAAAACCAAAACCTGAAACCACCGGACCGTGGCCCACGAAACACACGAAATGACACGAAATCCAAACCTCGCTTCGCCCCGTTTTCTTTTCGTGCTTTCTCGTGTGTTTCGTGGGCAAAACTCCGACCTTCTTTCATGAAAATCGCCCGCGTCACCCTCAGCGACCGCGCCAGCGCCGGCGCCTACGCCGATCTCAGCGGACCCGAGATCGAGCGCGTGCTCGTCGAGCACCTCGGCGCGGAGCACACCTACCTCGCCGTCGTCCTGCCCGACGAACGCGACCAGATTTCCACGCTCCTGCGCGTGCTCTGCGACGAGGAGGCCTGCGATCTGGTCGTCACCACCGGCGGCACCGGCCCCGCGCCGCGCGACGTCACGCCCGAGGCCACGCGCGCCGTGCTCGACCGGGAGCTGCCGGGCTTCGGCGAGGCCATGCGCATGACGAGCTTCCCCGCCGTGCCCACCGCCATCCTCTCCCGCGCCACCGCCGGCACGCGCGGCCGCAGCCTCATCATCAATCTCCCCGGCAATCCCCGGGCCATCGGCGAATGCCTCCCGGGCCTCGTGCCCGCCATCCGCGAATGCCTCAAACACCTCGCCGGCCGATGATCCGCGTCGAGCACCTCTTCCTCTCGCCGGGGCACAACTACTTCGGTCATCACGGCCTCCCCGCCGACGGGCACCCCATGCTCGCCGTGCCCGAGGTCGAGTGCGTCGCCGGCCGGGGCCTGCGCGGCGACCGCTTCTTCGACTACAAACCCGACTACAAGGGCCAGATCACCTTCTTCGCCGGCGAGGTTCACGACGAACTCTGCGCCACCCTCCGCGATCCGCTCTTCGACGCCGATCTCCCGCCGCCGCCTCCGTCCGTTTATCGACGCAACGTCGTCACCCGCGGGATCGATTTAAACTCCCTCATCGGCCGCGAATTCACCGTGCAGGGCGTCACCTTCCTCGGAGCCGCCGAGTGCAGCCCGTGTTACTGGATGAACTCCGCCTTCGGCCCCGGCGCCGAGGCCGCCCTGAAAGGCCGCGGTGGTCTGCGCGCCAAGATCCTCACCGACGGTATCCTCCGCCTCGATGCCCCCGCCCCGCCCGCCCGCTGAGTTTGCCGCCGTCCTGCTCGCCGGCGGCCGCTCCTCGCGCATGGGCCGCGACAAGGCCCTCCTGCCCCACCCCGTCTCGGGCCGTCCACTCATCCTGCACCATCTGGCCAGCCTTCAAGAGGCCGGCGCGGCGCGGGTTTTTCTCTCCGTCCGCCACGATCAGGACTACCCGCTCGTGCCGGATAACATCCCGCGCGTCCGCGACTCCGGCGACGGCGGCCCTCTGCCCGCCCTCGCCGCCGCGCTCGCCGCCACCTCCGCGCCTCGCCTGCTCGTGCTCGCGGTGGACCTGCCGCACATCGACGCCACACGCCTTCGCGTCCTTGTCACCGCATCTACCGTGAATTGCGGGGTCGTGCCGTTTCACCCCGCAACCGACGCTTTCGAGCCGCTTTGCGCCGTCTATCCCACTCACCACGAATGCCGCGCCGCGTTCGCCTCCGCGCTCGCCGCCCGACGGCTATCCCTGCAAAGGCTGCTCCACAAGGCCCTGCTGCAAGGCTGGATGCGCCCGCTCAACCTTTCCCCCGCCGAAGCGCGCCACTTCGCCAATTGGAACGCGCCGAGCGACATAATCGGTGACCCACCAGCGACCGAGGCGCCACTTTGACCCACTCGCGGCCAGAGACGCGTAGTAAAAGCCAAACAAGGACTTGTTTATTTTAAGCGGAACCATTTGCGGCCCGGACGTTCCCAAGATAAAACGATCCCGTCAGCGTGCCCGGCACGAATCGTTCTGGTTAGGATTCCTCTCACCTCGACCTACCACCGCCCATGACCGCACTCGCCCCCACCGATCGCTCCTCGAGCGACGCTTCCCTCGCCGCGCAGTCGCTGGATTTCGCGCCCTCTTTCCTCGAGCCCGTCCGCGCCGCCGCCGCGCCCGCCGAAACTCCCGAGCGCAACAACCTTCAGCTTTATTTGCAGGAGATCGGCAAAACTCCCCTTCTCACCATCGACGAGGAGGTCAAACTCGCCAAACGCATCCTCAAGGGCGACAAGGCCGCCCGCGACCACATGATCAGCGCCAACCTGCGCCTCGTCGTGAAAATCGCGATGGACTACAAGGACTTTGGCCTGCCCCTCCTCGATCTCATCAGCGAGGGCAACATCGGCCTCATCAAGGCCGTCGAGCGCTTCGATCCCACCAAGGGCGGCAAACTCTCCACCTACGCCGCCTGGTGGATCAAGCAGTCCATCAAGCGCGCCCTCGCCAACCAGTCCAAGACCATCCGCCTGCCCGTCCACTTGGTGGACAAAATTTCCAAGATGCGCCGGACCGCCATGGCCCTCACCGAGGAACTCGGCCGCGAGCCCACCGACGAGGAGATCGCCATCGAGCTCCAGGTGCCGACCAGCAAGGTCGCCCACCTGAAGTCCGTCAGCGTGCGCCCCGCCTCGCTCGACGCCCCCATCGGCGAAGACGCCGACTCCACGACCTTCGGCGAGATTGTCGGCGATGAAAACGCGGCCACGCCCTTCGAGCAGCTGCGTGACAACAGCCGTAATTCCGCCCTGCGCGACCTCGTCGATACCCTCGACCCGCGCGAGGCCGAGATCATCCGTTATCGCTTCGGTCTCGATGGCCGCGACGAGCTCACGCTCGAGGAGGTCGGCGCCCGTTTCCGCGTGACCCGCGAACGCGTTCGGCAGCTGCAAAACCTCGCCCTCTCCAAGATGCGCAAGGCCCTCGCCCGCCAAGAGGAGCAACGCACCGCCGAGGAGATCGAGCTCGAGGAAAAACAGCGCGCCCGCGAGGCCGTCATCCGAGAGTTTATCTCCACCCGCGCCCCCGCCGACGCCGGCCCCGAATCCGCCCCCTCCCGGGCGGCCGCCGTGCAGGCCGCCAAGTCGGTCCAAACCCATCCCGTCGCCGCCTCCCCCGCCAAGGCCGCCCGCGAGCGCAAGACCGCCAAACCCGCCAGCGCCATCTCGCCCTTCGCGCCAAAAGTCGCCGGTCGCCTGGGCGCCAAGCTCTACGGCGGTCGCTAAACCCGGTCGTCGCACGTTCTCCGCTCCCCCTCCCCCGACGCCGCCCTCCCCGGGCGGCGTTTTTTTTATCCTTTTGCGGCGAGATGCTTTTCCAGCATCGCGGCCAGGGTCGCCAGCTGCACCGGCTTGGAAAGGTAGTCGTCCATGCCCGCCGCCAGGCATTTTTCCCGGTCCCCCATCACCGCGTTCGCCGTCATCGCCACGATGGGCACGCGCGGATTCAACACTCCGCAGGCCGGATTCCGGATGGCCGCCGTCGCCTCGTAACCGTCCATCACCGGCATCTGACAGTCCATGAGAACGAGATCGTGGTTTTCGGAGCGCAACGCCTCCAGGCCATCGCGGCCGTTTTCGGCCACCTCCACGCGGCGATACCCGAGCTTCGCGAGCAACGCCTTCGCCACCCGCTGGTTCACCGGATTGTCTTCCACCACCAGGATGCGCGCGGCCTTCTCCTGAACCGGCGTCTCGCCACGCGATTCCTTCGCCGACGAGGGAAAAGGCGACAGCGAGATGGCACGCCGCGCCGCTTCCCGCCTCTCGCCCGGACGCCCGTGAAGCACCGCGAGCAACACCTCCGCACGCACGGGCTTCACCACCACATCGAGCCCGTCGATCACGGTCGCCACCCGTCCGATGGGCACCAGGACGACCACGCGAAGACGCCCCGGCCGCCGCCGGACCTCCTCCAGGAGCAGGTGCTCGTCGGCCGCGTCCAACAAGCGGCCATCAACGAGCAAAACATCGCCCGCCTCCGCTTCGCGCCGCCAATCCGGCGCGACCCCGGGCGCCTCCCGCCGGCAGCTCGCCGTCGCGCCGTTGGCCGCCAGCCACGCGGCGAGCGCGTTCCGCGCCGCCGGGTTCGCCTCGACCACCCGCACACGCAACGTCGCCGGCAGGGTGGGCGCCGCCGCCGGCGCGAGCGCCGGCAGACTCACGGCAAAACCGAAGACCGAGCCGACGCCCTCCGCGCTCGTCACGCGGATGTCGCCGCCCATCAACACCACCAGCTGCCGCGCGATCGCGAGGCCCAGGCCCGTGCCGCCGTATTTGCGCGTGGTCGAGCTGTCGATCTGCGTGAAGGGACTGAAGAGGCCCTCCACCCGCTCGGGCGCGATGCCGATGCCCGTGTCGCAAACCTCGAAACGCAGGCAGGACTCCGCCTGGCTCTCCGCCGGCGGCTTGACGCGCAACACGACCTCGCCGCGCGTGGTGAACTTCACCGCGTTGCCGACGAGATTGACCAGGATCTGTTTCAGCCTGCCCGGGTCGCCGCGCACGCGGGCGGGCACGCGGGCGTCGATCTCGCACACCAGCTCCAGGTCCTTTTCGTCGGCGCGAAGCGCCAGCAGATCGAGCGTCTCCTCGCACACGCGACGCAGCTCGAACTCCACCGCCTCCAGCTCCACCCGCCCCGCCTCGATCTTGGAAAAATCCAGGATGTCGTCGATCAGCTGAAGCAGGGAGGCGCCGCTCGCCCGCACCACGTCGGCGTAGCCGCGCTGCTCCTCGTTCAACGGAGACTCGAGCAGCAGTCCGGTCATGCCGACCACGCCGTTCATCGGGGTGCGAATCTCGTGGCTCATCGTGGCCAGAAAAGCGCTCTTCGCCCGGCTCGCCGCCGCCGCCTGCTCGGCCAGCTCGCGCTGGCGCTTGATCGCCGCCTCGAGGCTGCGGTTGCTCGCCTCCAGTTCGCGTTTCGAGCGCAGCAACTCCTCCTCCACGTGCTTGCGGGCGCTCACCTCGCGCGAGATCGCGACGTAACGCCGCGATCCTCCGACCGAATCCACCGCCTTCGCCACCGACATCTCGAACCAGCGCCGCGAGCCCTGCAGCGTCATCTCGTACTGGCGCGGCCCCGACACGCCGTGCGCCTCGGCCTCGCCAATCGCCTCGTCCACCATGTCCGCGATCTCCGCCGGCACCATCTCGCGCACGGTGTGCCCGAGCAGCATCTCCGCCGGCCGCGCCAGATCGCCCGCCCGATGCGCGTGCACCGAAAGGCAGCGCCCGTGCTCGTCGATTTCAAAGAGGATGTCGGGCACCGCCTGCAGGATCGACCGCATGCGATCCCGCGTGCGGCGGATCTCGTCCTCCCGCTCGTGCGCGTCGGTCACGTCCATGATGTGCCCGTGCCAACACACCGATCCGTCCGCCTCGCGCTCTGGGTTCGAGTGGCCGAGCAGCCAGCGCACCGTGCCGTCGGAAAACTTCACCCGATACTCCAACCGCAACGGCCTCAGCGTCCGGCCCGACTCCGCCATCGCCGCCGTCACCCGCTCGCGATCCTCCGGATGGATCTGATTCAAAATCACCGAGGCGTCGTCGCGCACCTCGTCGGGCGTCACCCGGTGGATGGCCCGTATGCCCTCGCTCACGTAGGGAAAGCTCATCGCGCCGTCCGGGCGCACGCGGCACTCGAAGACCATGCCCGGGACCAGGTTCGCGATCTCTCGCAGACGCCGTTGCTCGGGCTCGGGGGAGGCGGCCCCGCCGCGTCCCGCGCCGGTCGTTTTCGAGCGCCATCCCTTAAAACCGAAGGCCATGCCTCAAATGCACACCGGGACAAAAGGGTTTACAAGTGCCGGCTAAACCGCCCCCGCGAGCCCGAGATTCCGCGCATGAAACACCAGCGCCTCGCGGATGTGCAGGTCCCAGTAATCCCAGTCGTGCGCGCCCGGAAACTCCCGGTACGTGTGCGGCACCTTCTCCTCCTCCAACGCCGCGTGAAACGCCCGGTTGTCATCGATGAGAAAATCGTCCGCGCCGCAGTCGATCAACAGCTCCGGCAAACGCCCCGCCGCCCGCGCCCGCCGCGCCAGCGCGAGCAGATCGTGATCCGTGCCCGCCGGGCTCTCGCCAAAGATGCGGGCCAGCTCGCGCAGAAATTCGTCGCCGCGTCCTTGCAGAGATTTCGCCCCGAGCGGCCCGGTCTTCTGGTCGAAATTCCCCCTGCCCACCGCGCCCGAATGGCTGTTCACCGAGCAAAAGCGATCCGCGTGGCCGAGCCCCACCCGCAACGCCCCGTAGCCGCCCATGGACAGCCCGCCGATCGCGCGCGCCGCCCGTTCGGGCCGCGCCTGGAACTGACGCTCGACATAGGCGGGCAACTCCTCGCCGATGTGACGCGCAAAGTCGGCCCCGTCCTCCGCCCTGGTGTAGAAACTCCGGTAGCCGTCCGGCATCACCACGATCAGCGGCAGGTCGCGCACATGCCACTCGATGCGCGTGCTCCGCACCCAAGCGCTGTGGTCGTCGCTCAGCCCGTGGAGCAGGTAAAAGGTGGCGAACGGCGGCCCGCCCGTCTCGGGCAGGATGACCGTCGCCGTGGTCTGCTTGCCAATGACGACGCTTTTCCACTGGAGGGTTACGAGGGACATACGCGGAGCAAAATCCCAAATTCCAAACGCACAAATCCCAAAGACATACCGTGGTTACCGGGGCCGTTCCCGCTTGCCTCCTTTGGGATTTGCCAAGTTGGGATTTGGGATTTTCGGGGCTATCCGGCGGGCGCCACCCTCACTCTACCCTCAAGATATAGCCCCGCAGGTATTCGCTCTCCGGCATGGTCACGAGCACCGGGTGGTCGGCCGGCTGGTGGCAGAACTCCACCACCTGCACCTTGCGTTTCGCGTCCGCCGCCGCGTCGGCCAGCACGCCGCGCAGCTCCGCGTCCTGCATGTGGTGCGAGCAGGTGTAGGTCGCGAGCAGACCGCCGGGCGCGAGGGCCTTCATGGCGCGAAGATTGAGCTCCTTGTAGCCGCGCAGCGCCCCGTCGAGCGCGCTCTTCGACTTCGCGAAGGGCGGCGGATCGAGCACGATGAGATCCCAGGTCTCGTCGCGCTTCGCCCCGAAGTAATCAAAGACGTTCACCGCCTCGAACTCCGCGGCGACGCCGTTGCGCTCCGCGTTGAGCTTGGCCTGCGAAATCGCGTCGAAGGCGCTGTCGAGGCCGCGCACCAGCGTCGCGCCCGCCCGCGCCGCGTGCAGCGCGAAGGAACCCTGGTTGCAAAACGCGTCGAGCACGCGCCGGCCCTTCGCATGGCGCGCCACCGCCGCGTGCTGCTCGCGTTGATCCAGATAAAACCCGGTCTTCTGCCCGTTCTGCAAATCGAGCCGGTAGTCGAAGCCGTCGATCGCATGCCAGCGCGGCTCCCACACCCCGCCACTGCGCGTGCTCACCTCCAGGGGCAGGCCCTCGAGCCGGCGGATCGTCGCGTCGTTGCGCAGGATCACCTCGGCCGCGCCGGTCAGCTCCGCCAACGCCTCCACCACGAGCGCGGAGCGACGGTCCATCGCCAGGGTCTGGATCTGCACCACCAGCGTGTCGCCGAACTGATCGACCACCACGCCGGGCAAATCGTCCGACTCCGACCACACCAACCGTCGATTCGCCGCCGTGTCCACTCCGCCGCGACGCGCGATCGCGCGCCCCAGCGCCGCGCGGATGAAGGCCTCGTCCAGCGCCACGCGGTCGCGGCTGATCCGCCGCCACACGATCTGCGACTTCGAGTTGTAGATGCCGCTGCCGATGAAACGTCCCGTGCGGTCGCGCAACTCGATCACCTCGCCGTCGTGCGCCTCGGGCGCGAGCGCCTCCACTTCATTGGCAAACACCCAAGGGTGGCCGCCGAGCACGCGGGCACGTGCGTTCGCTTTCAGTTTGATCGAGGCGTCGGACATAGCCGGACACTCTCAGCGCGCGCGCCGCGAACACGAAAGCCCAAAACCTCCGGCTCAAACGCGGCTCAAACCGCGATTCACCGCGCCAACCGCCACCCCTTTGATACCCCGCCGCTTCAATCCCGCGGCTCGTGACCACGATGGAATCCGCGGTCGTCCTCAAAACCCTCCGGCGCGCGCCAAAGCGCGCCCGCCAGAACGGCGAGGCCCACGGTGTACAGGAGTCCGAGAATGGCTAGGGTCATCAACATGGCTTCAGCGGGGGGTTGAGGGCTGTGGTCGGGGATTCTTTGTCGGTGGGGCTACGTAGAAAAAAAGGCATGCTTTTACTTTTCGCCACTCCGGTGTGAGTCACGTGTTCGTCAAAATCACCCCGCCTGAGGATTAGTCCTCAGGTCGTTTCCGACTCATGCGTCCCGCGCCGAATGACCGGAGGCACCCGCGCTCCCGTTCGTTTTCCCCTTTCCCTCTCCGCCCGCGCCGCGTGTGCTCTCGCGTTTACACGTCATGACGCCCGCCCAGGAAATCGCCCGCCGCCGCACCTTCGCCATCATCTCGCACCCCGACGC
>LLBY010001789.1_pt5 | contig 13545 bp, 7 predicted proteins | sample 1489401 | NCBI WGS metagenome assembly LLBY01 (sample SAMN04092656, study PRJNA295927) | soil metagenome | biome: Soil prokaryotic community; feature: Bulk soil; isolation source: soil from tomato rhizosphere | host: tomato cultivar Hawaii 7996 | place: South Korea | collected 2011-11-01 | reverse complement strand
AATACGCCCTCGGCACCGATCCGAACGTCGCCGGCGTCCCGCCCCTGGTCGTGGGCCGCTCGGGCAATTTCCTCACGCTCAGCTTCAACCACACGGACGACGACACCTTGGTTTACATTATCGAGGCGAGCAACGATCTGCTCAGCTGGAGCACGGCACACACCTATCCCGCATTCACCAGCGAGGGAAATGAGACTTACACCGACAACGTTTCCCTTGCCGCTCAGACGCGTCGTTTCCTGCGCTTGGTCGTGACTGCTCCCTGACGCCAAACCGCAGTTCCCCCCTCCCGGACGCGGTCCCATGCGTCCGGGCTCACCACCTACCCCTCCCCCCAAAAAAGCATCATTATGAAAACGAGGATTCCTTGCCTTTCCCGCGGACGCCGCGGTTTCACCCTGATTGAACTTCTCACGGTGATCGCGATTATCGGCATCTTGGCCGCGATTCTCATCCCCACCCTCTCCAGGGTGCGGGAGCATGCCAAGCGGGCCAAATGCATGAGCAACGTCCGCCAGATCAGCTTGGCGCTGGTCAACTCGGCCAACCAAAACAAAGGCCAGAAGTTCCCCGCAAACTCCGGCGGAAAATCGTGGGCTTGGGACGTTTCCCACTCGTTGGCCAGAGAGATCGTGAACACCGCAGGCCGAGAGGTCTTCTATTGTCCCTCCTCGAATATGCTCGTTCTGAACGATCTGGAGACGCTGTGGAGGTTTGGTGGAAGCCTGGAGAGCTACGCGGTCACCGGCTACGTGGTGCTGGTCTCGGGCACCAAACAGGTGAATCCCGTTTACCTTAACGACTCGATAAAAGCCGAATATACCGTGCCCATGGGCCTTGGCACCGCACGGATTCCGGCCAGTCAGCGACCGCTGGTGGTCGACGCGGTTATTTCCAACGGAGATGATTTCTCCAACGTCGAAGGAGGCCTAAAGAACAATGTCAGCAATCACATGTCGGGAAACCAGGCGAACGGGGCGCACACCGGCTATGTCGATGGACACGTCAAATGGCGGAAGTTCAAAAAGATCACAATGGCCACGGCGAACGACCCCGATGTCTTCTCCATGAAGACAACCCATGATCTGCCGAATTTCTGGTTCTGATCCGAGCGGTTTTGCGTTTGCCGAAACCGCGTTCCCTTGAATCCGTTTTTCGAGGTGTTTGACGGCTCGCGTTGGTGTCTCTGTTGCCGATTGAAGCGAGGCCGGGAGCTAATCACACGCGCGGAGGCGGAGGCGCCGCCGCATCGCGGCTCTTCCTCCTCCGCCAGACCAGGCGGAGATGGACCGCAGTAACTGGCCGTGAGCCCAAATATTGCGACGGGGAGTCAGGCGGGCCTATGAATTTCGCATGTGTTTTCTCCGGCCCTGGCTTCTCCTTCTCCTGCTCGCCTCGCCCGCGATGGCGGCGGGCCTGCATCGCGAATCCGGGGTGGGAGACTGGATCTGGGCCGACACGACGCAGGACCGGCAGGAATGCCGTTTCGCGCGCGTGATCGAGCTGCCGGCCGACGGCGCGGTCGAGTCGGCGCTCCTGCGCATCACCGCCGATAATTTCTACCGCGTCTATCTGGACGGCCACTTCGTCGGCCAAGGCAGCGATTGGCGCGTGTTGACGGAATACGATATAACGCGGCTGCTCACGCGAGGCCGGCACGTGCTGGCGGTGAGCGTGGCCAACGACTTCGATTTCGGCGGCCTGCTCGCCGGGCTGCGCATCCGCCTGCGCGACGGCCGCGAGATCGAGATCCCGACGGATGCGAGCTGGGCACTGGTCGCGGGAAACGCGGCCGACTGGCCCGCTCCGAGGCTCGACGAGAACGCGAAAAAAGCCCGGGTCGTGCGCCGCATGGACGCCTGGCTGCGCCCGCGCGTTTACACCGCCCCGGTTTCCCTGCCCGAGGTGAAATCGTTCTGGCAGCGGCGCTGGTTCCAGGTCGTGTTGCTTGTGGCGAGCGCGGTCGGGATCTTGGGCGGATTGTTTCTGGCCGGCGCGCTGCTGCTGAAGCTCCAGTCGGAGCGCGTCGTTCGCCGTGAACGGGCGCGGATCGCGAACGACCTGCACGACAATCTCGGCGGCGGCCTCACGCAACTGGTCCTGCTCGGCGAGGCGGTGCGACGCGATCTGGGTGACGCGGCCGGCCCCTCCGGCGAAAAGCTGAAGCGGCTCTGCGAGCAGGCGCGCGCGATGGGCCGCAACATGAAGGAGACCGTCTGGCTCATCAATTCGCAGCGCGACACGGTGAGCGAGCTCGCCTCCTACCTGGCCCGCTACGCGGAGACGTTTTTCCGCGACACGCCGATCCGCACGCGTTTCGCGATCGAGGACGATTTGCCCGACGCCCCCTGCGGCCTCGGTGTCCGGCGCAACCTTCTCCTCGGCGTGAAGGAGGCCTTCAACAACGCCCTCCGGCACTCCGGCGCGAGCGAGGTCGAGCTGGTCGTCCAGCGACGGCGCGGCCTGCTGCGCATCAAGGTGCGGGACAACGGCGCGGGCTTCGACCGCGAGGCGGTTTCGCCGGGCGAGGGCTTGCGCAATCTCGAGCTGCGCGCGCGCGAGGCGGGCGGGGATTTCACGTTGCGGAGCCGCCCCGGCGCGGGGACCTCGGTCGAGTTCTTGATCCCGCTGGCCAAGCCCGCGCGTCTGGCCGGATGAGCGGATATTGGAAATCCCCGCGACACCTGATTGCCTGAGGGCCTTCGGTCGCGCCCCGTGCGTCCTTCCTCGCGCCCTCTCTCCACCATGTCTCGCTCCTCGCCAACGCCCGCCTCCGTTTTTCGCCCGCCCGCCCCTGCCGCCGCCGAGCGCCCCTGCCGCGTGGCCGTGGTCGAGGACATCGAGGGCATCCGCGCGGAGCTGGTCCAGCTGATCGACTCGTTCGAGGGCTTTGTCTGCGCGCAGACCTGCGCCAGCGCCGAGGAGGCGCTCAAGGCGCTGCCCGCGCTCGCGCCCGATATCGTGCTCATGGACATCTACCTGCCGCGCATGTCCGGCATCGAGTGCACGCTGCGGCTCAAGGGCAGCCTGCCGTCCTGCCAGATCGTCATGCTCACTTCCTCCGACGAGGAGGAACTGGTTTTCCGCGCGCTCGAAGCCGGCGCCGACGGGTATCTGCTAAAAGACTGCGCGCCGGAGGATCTGCGCCAAGGGCTCCTCGACGTGCGCCGCGGCGGCGTGCCGATGACCAGCGGCATCGCCCGCCGGGTGGTGCAGTTTTTCCGGCAACGCACCAAGGGCTCCGACGAGCTTCGCAGTCTCAGCCAGCGCGAGACCGAGGTGCTCGGGCTGATCGCTCGCGGTCTGAGCACGAAAGAGGTCGGCGACCGGCTCTCGCTCACCGTGGAAACCATCCGCACCTACGTGAAAAACATCTACGAAAAAATGCACGTCCACTCGCGCGCGGAGGCCGTCGCCAAATACTTCGAGGGCTCGGGCGCCGAAAGGCCGCCGGGCGGGCCGCGGCAGAAGTGAAGCCCGGGCGGAGGCGGGGTGGGCGGCCTCCCTTGTTTGAGGATATTGGGGGCGAGGGGCGAACCTGCTAGAGTGAGCGGGTCGGAGGCCTGATCCGGGCTTCCGTGTCTCCCCGCCCCATGCGTTCACCGTTCTCCTCGCCGCGCCGCTTTCTTCGCCTCGCCGCCGCCCTCGCCGCGGCGGCTTTCGCCACGTCCGTCCACGCCGCGCCCGCGACGATCTCCGTCCGCGCCGACCGGCCCGGGCACGCCGTCTCGCCCCTGCTCTGGGGGATTTTTTTCGAGGACATCAACCTCGCCGCCGACGGCGGACTTTACCCCGAACTCGTCCGCAACCGCTCCTTCGAGGGCTCCGACGGACTGCGTTTCTGGCAATTCACCTCCGTCGCCGACTCCGCGCCCGCGCCCGCCCCGTCCCTCGACGAGTCCCGCCCGCTCAACGCCTTTAACCGCCGCAGCCTGCGCGTGCCTGCGGGCACCGCGGGCTGCGTGCTGGAAAACTCCGGCTACTGGGGCATGAACTTCGTCGCCGGCGAAACCTATCTCTTCCGCGTCGCCGCCCGCGCCTCCGACGAGTTCACGGGGGGGCTCCGGATTGAACTCCGCGACGCCGCCGATGCCGTGCTCGCATCGGGCGAGCTCTCCGGCTTCGGCAAGGACTGGAAACAGCACACCCTCTCGCTCACGCCCACCCGCTCCGACTCGAAGGGGAAACTGCGGCTCGTCGTCCCAAGCCTCTCCGGCGACGCCTCCGCCGCGGCGTCCGATGCCGGGGCTGCGCTCTTCCTCGACATGATCTCGCTCCTGCCCGCGAAGACCTGGCAGGGCCACGGCCTGCGCGAAGACCTCGCCGAGGCGATGCACGCGCTCAAGCCCGCCTTCTTCCGCTTCCCCGGCGGTTGCTGGGTCGAGGGCAACGACATCGCCCGGGCCTACCAGTGGAAGGCCACCATCGGCGACGTCGCCTCCCGCACCCAGTTGGAAAATCTCTGGGACTACAACGCCACCCACGGCCTCGGCTACCACGAGTATCTGCAACTGGCCGAGGACCTCGGCGCCGAGCCCGTCTTCTGCATCAACGTCGGCATGGCGCACCGCGAGTCCGTGCCGCTCGACCGCATGGGCCAGTGGGTGCAGGACGCGCTCGACGCCATCGAATACGCCAACGGCCCGGCCGACTCCGTGTGGGGCTCGCTCCGCGCCAAGAACGGCCGCCCCGCGCCCTTCAACCTTCGCTTCATCGAGATCGGCAACGAAAACGGCGGCCCCGACTACGCCGAGCGCTGGCCGCTCTTCGTGCGGGCGATCAAGGCGCGGCACCCCGAGATCACCCTCATCGCCAACCACTGGTTCAACGCCCACCCCAAGGATCCCATGCCCGACGTAGTGGACGAGCACTACTACAACACGCCCGAGGGCCTCATGCGCCTGGCGACGCACTACGACGGCTACGACCGCAAGGGCCCGAAGATCTTCGTCGGCGAATACGCCGCCACCAAGCGCGTCGGCCTGGGCAACCTCCGCGGCGCCATCGGCGAGGCCGCCTTCATGACCGGCCTGGAACGCAACTCCGACATCGTGACGATGGCCGCCTACGCCCCGCTCTTCACCAACGTCCACCACCGCTCCTGGAACCCCGATCTCATCAACTTCGACAGCACGGGCTGGTATGGCATCCCGAGCTACTACGTGCAGCAGCTCTTCAGCCACCACGCCGGCGACGTCACCCTGCCGGTCGAGGTGAAAAGCGCCGAGCTGCCCCAGCCCCGCCCGAGCGGCCGCATCGGCCTCGGCACCTGGGAGACGCAGGTCGAGTTCAAGGATCTCAAAGTCACCGCCCCCGACGGCACGCTCCTCTACCAGGCCGACTTCGCCGGCAAGGGCACCGAGGGCTGGATCTTTCTCGGCGACGGCGAGTGGAGCGTGCAGGACGGCGCGCTGCGCCAGACCAGTGCCAAGCCCAAGGTCCGCGCCCTCGTCGGCGACTCGTTCTGGACCGACTACACCGTCGAGCTGAAGGCCCGCAAAATCGCCGGCCGCGAGGGTTTCATGGTCCTCTTCCACAACGCCTACGACCAGGACCGCACCGCCTGGAATCTCGGCGGCTGGGAAAACAAATATTACGCCTTGGTCCTCGCCGACGCCGACGACCGCAAGGACGGCTCCATCGAGACCGGCCGCTGGTATGACGTGCGCGTGCAGCTCGACGGCGACCGGGTGCGCGGCTGGCTCGACGAAAAACTCGTCCACGACTACCGCCCCGCGCAGCTCACGACCCGGGCGATCTACGCCAGCGCCACGCGCGACGAGGCCGCCCGCGAAATCATCCTCAAGGTGGTCAACACCGCCGCCGGCCCGACCGAGACGACCATCGCCCTCGAAGGCGTCGCCCGCTTCTCCGGCCCGGCGCGCGCCATCGTGCTCACCTCCGAAAAACCGACCGACGAGAACTCCCTCGCCGAGCCCCGCAAGGTAGCCCCGCGCACCGAGGAGTTCGCCCTTTCGGGCCCGCGCTTCACCCGCGCCTTCCCCGGCAACTCCCTGACCATCCTTCGCATCCCCGTCGCGAAGTAAGCCCCGCTCGCCAACACGTATCCATTTTTCCCCGACACGCCATGCCCCGCCCGACTCCCTTCGCCCGCCTCCTGTTGCTCCCCTTGTTCTTCGCCGCCGGCGGGGCCGCGACGGCGGCCGAGCCGGGCCCGACCATTCTCACGCGAAACGTCGTCGAGCTGCGCGAGACCGTCTCGCCGCAGGGCTTCGTGCACCCGGGCATCAGCTGCGACGCCGCCACGCTCGCCGTCATGCGCGAGAAGGTCGTCGCGGGCGTGTCGCCGTGGGTCGATCACTTCGAGGGCATGCGCCGCACGCGCTTCGCCGACCCGAAGCGCAAGCCCGCTCGCGTCGAGCAGATCGTCAACGACGGCGGCATCGGCGGCTTCGCGCACGACGCCCACCTGGCCTGGGTGCAGACCATTCTCTACGTCGTCACCGGCAACGAGGAATACCGGAAGCTCCCGGTCGAGATCATCAACTGGTATGGCTCGCGCACCGAGAAGAGTTTTTTCCCGCGCTACTTCACCGACAGCCACATCAAGATCGGCAAATACGTCTATACCCTGGCGAGCGCCGCCGACATCCTGCGCGCCACCACGCCGAGGGATTCGCGTCTCGCCGTCACGCCCGCGATGATCGACGCGCTTCAGAAAAACTGCCTGCACCCGATCCGAAAAAACTGCATCGAGCGCAACGACTACTTCATGAACCAGCACTCCTACGCGATCATGGGCTTCCTCGCCTCCACGATTCTGGGAGACGAGGTCGAAGACTACAAACGCGCCGTGGAGTGGACCACCGTCAACGCCACCACGCCGAACTGGGGCCGCAGCGGCTCGATCCAGCATCAGGTCCGCTTGGTGACGCGCAACGACGCCACCGGCGAAGTCGTCGAGCCCGTGCTGCAACTCGTCGAGATGGGGCGCGACATGCCCCACGCCGAGGGCAACCTCACCAACCTGCTGATGATGGCCAAGACCATCGATTTTCAGAAGACGAAGGTCGATCCCGTCGAGGGCGCCGTCACCGCCAAGCCCGACGGCGTGTCGCCCATCCATTTCCTCGACGACCGCCTGCCCAAAGGCGTGGCCCTTTTCGCCAAATTCAGCATGGGCTTCGGCCTGCCCTGGGTGCCGACCTACTCCGAGACCGATCCCGATCATCCGGACTATCTCGCCCGCTACGACCACATCAGCCCCCGCGGACGCGGCTCCTTCGGCGTCGCCCACCACTACTATTACTACAAGGGCATCGGGCTCGACATGGACGCGGGATGGAACCGCTACATCAAGGCCGGCTACGCGGCCACGGCGGCCGGTCGCGAGCAGGCGCGCTCCGGCCGCTACCTGGACAACATCCACAACTACGGCTTCGATTTCTGGATCGGCCTGCCCGCCGCCTCCTCCGACGCCGCGCCCGATCCGCGCAAGGCGAAGCGCGCGCTCGCCAGGCAGCTCCCGCCGCTGGAGGTGACCCACGAGGGCCGCCCGGTGGATGGCGTCCAGTTCGAGCATCGCTTCGTGGACCTCTCGGCCCACGCGCAGCCCGGCGACATTTACCCCGGTTCGCCGGACGACCTCCCGCTCCAGGTCCGCCGCGACGCCGACGGCACGGGCTACGTGCGCATGACGCTCGCCGCCGGCCGGCCCCGCACCATGACGCTGCTCGGCCGCGTCCCGCGCGGAGCCGGGCTGCGCGTGCGCAGCGACGCCTTCGCGACCCTGCGCTTCTACCGCGACGAGGATTTTTCCCGCCCCGGCGGCCTCCTCCGGGAGCTCCATGTGCCAAACACGCACGGCCAGTGGACCCATGTGATCAGCGACGTCGAGGGCCACGGAATCCTCTACATCCAGGCCGCGACCCCGGCCGGTCGGGCGACCATCGACTTCGATCGCGTCGAAACGGAAAAGTCCGCCCTCAGCCCGCTCGTGTTCGACGTGCCCGGCGACGTCCTCTCGATTCCAGCCCACGCCGGATATCGTATCCAAAAAACGGTTACGATTTCGGCCGCCTCGGCCAACGTGCGCCTCGGCGCGCCCGATCTCCCGCCCGGGGCGAAGTTCGACGCGGCGTCGCGCACGTTCTCTTGGACGCCCGCGGAGGACCAGACGGGGGACCACGCCCTGCATGTCGTCGCGCGCGACGGCGACACGACGCGCGTCCTGCGCGTGGTCGTCCACGTGGCGAGGGATTTGCAGGCCGCGCTGGAGCATGTGGCGCGGCCCCATGATGCGGCCGAGCGCTACGTCGCGGAGACCGAGCAGGCGTTCAAGGCCGCGCTGGCGGCCCGCGATCTGGATGCGCTCCGGCGCGCCGTGGCCGGTTTGCGGCGGGTGAATCCGCGCCTGCCGGACGGCACCCTGGACTACCGCGTGGCGATCAACGCCTCGGAGCGCGGCATCGACAAGATGGCCGACGGCGATCCGTTTTCTTTCGGCGGCATCTGGGGCTTCGACAAAAACGTCACGCTCGATTTCGGGAACGCGTCCAAGGTGAAGGCCGAGGCCTTCCGCTTGCTCGCCCGCGACGGCCACCCCGCGCGCATGGTCGAGGTCGTCGCCTATGGATCAAACGATCGGCGCAACTGGACCTTGTTGACCGAAAACAAGACCGTGCGCTCCCCGGATTTCCAGACCCTGACGGTCAAGGCCGGGGAACGTGACAAAGCCTACCGTTATCTCCGCCTCTTCATGCCGGCCAAGCCGCTCCCCATCTTCGAGGTCGCCGAGTTCCGCATCGTCGGCGAACGCATCGAGGACCCCTGCCCGGATCGTCGCGTGGCCTACATTTCGGGTTACGCGGACGGCAGCTTCCGCCCCGATAAAAAACTCACCAAGGCCGAGTCGGTCGTCCTGCTCGCCGGTCTGGTGGACGACTACACCGACCGGGGCGCCTACGACTGCGCCTTCGTGGACGTGCCGCGCGACGCGCCCTATTATGACGACGTCGCCTACATGTCGCGCAAGGGCGTCGGCAACGGCTGGACGCAGCCCGTGAAATACGTCGTCGGCGACGCCGCCAACCGTTTCCATCCCGACGCGTTGATCACGCGCGCCGAGCTGGCCGCGATCATGGCGCGCATGCAGGGTTTGAAAGACGACGACTCCTCCGCGTTGAAGAACACGTCCTCCGGCGCCCCCGTGACCCGCGCCGAGTTTGTCGTGGCCGTCAACCGCATGACCGGGCGGACCGCGACCGAGACGCCGCGCAAAGGCCTGCCAAGATTCTCCGACGTGCGCACCTCTCATCCGGCCTACGCCGACATCATGAAGGCCGCCACCACCTACTGAAAACGCCAATGACCCCGTTGCTCCGCAAAATCACTGGATGGCGCCAGGCCATCGCCTGCGCGTTCATCGTCGCCTTCGTCGCCCACGCCGCCGCGCAATCGCCGGCCGAGGTCGAAGCGACCGACAAGGCGCGCATCCGCCAGACCACGGTCAACGGCTTCACGCACCCCGGCATTGGCCTGGACAAACAATTGCTTGAGGACGTCCGCGCCCAGGTGCTGGCGAAGCGCGACCCGTGGTATTCCGGCTTCGTCAAACTCGCGTCGAGCCCTCGCTCCGCCAAAAACGTCTCCAGCCGCAACCAGAGCAAGGACGACCCCTCGCGGCCCGAGGTGGACGCCTTTGACAACGCGAGCGTCGAGGGTCGGCTGAAGATGGACTCCGACGTCGCCCTGCGCCAGGTGCTCATGTATTGGTTTACCGGAGACGCGGTTTACCGGGCCAACGCGCTGCGCATCGTGCGTCTCTGGTCGCGGATGGATCCGGCGAAGTTCAAGGCCTACAACGAGGTCTATATCCACTGCTCCTTCGCCTTTAAGGACATGATCGTGGTCGCGGAGCTGTTGCGCGGCATGGATTCGCCGAGCCCCGAACTCGCCTGGACCGACGCGGACACGACCGCGTTCACGAACAACTTCGTCGTGCCCGGCGTGAAGAACTTCTTCGACCACAACGGCTGGTTCATGAACCAAAACGGCTTCGCCTACGCGCCGGCCATCGCCGGGGCGATTTTCAAAAGCGATGCGCAGGACTTCGCGAAACGCGTCGAGCGCTTCACCGTGAACAAGACCGGCCCGAACAAGGGCTGGAGTTTCTCCATCCAGGATCTCGCCCGCCTCGTGGACACCAACGCGCTCACCGGCGAGAAGGTCGCCACACCCCAGGTGCAGATCACCGAGATGGGCCGCGACCAGGCCCACGCCGGCGACGACCTCACAATCTTCACCACCATCGGCCGCATCCTGAATTCGCAGGGCACCAAGGTCGATCCGGTGAGCGGCATTCCCTCGACCGCGCCCAACGCCGTCGGCGTTTACGAGTTTCTCGACGACCGCATCCTCGCGGCGGCCGACCACTTTTGCCGCTTCATGCTCGGCCACGACACGCCGTGGATTCCCACGCCGTCCAACATCGCCGAGGACGGCACCCTGCGCCAGATCTACGGCCGCATCGCCGACAACTACCGCGGTCGCATCCGCCAGCACCGCATCTGGGATCTGTATTACTATTACACCTACGAGAAGGGCGTCGATCTGGCGGAGAAGGCCCCTTACTACCACGAGACCTACCTCAAGCGCATCGTGAGCGGCGACTACGACTGGCTCTACATCCCGAAACAGGCGCGCGGCGACGCCCTGCGCATTCCGCCCTCCGCGCAGGAGCCGGACGTCGTCGAGGTCGAGCTGCGCTCCTCCAACCTCACCGCGAACGCCTCCACGCTGCGCGAAGGCGATACCGGCTTTGTCCGCGTGCTCGCCGCGCCGCAGGGCGTGCGCGTGTCCATCCTTAGCTGCGCCACCGATCGCAAGACCGTCGGCCTGCGCATCCGCACCAGCGGCGTCGCGGAGGTGGAGATGTCGGGCTTCGAAAAACCGTGGCTGCTCCCGAACACGCGCGGCGAGTGGCGCCGCGTGTCCTACACCATGAGCGCGCTCGAACGCTTCGGGGACATCGTCTTTTTCAACGTCAAAGCCGCGCCCGGCACGACCGTGGATCTCGACCAGCTCCTGCGCCGCCCGGCCGACGCGACGCCCGCCTTCGCCTCGGGCGACGCGCCCCTCCACCTCGTGGCCTACGTCGGCGCCTCGGTCGGGCTGGAGTTTTCCGCCGCGAATCCCGGCTCGGGCGCGCCCGTCACCATCACGAGCCTCGACCAGCCCGCGGACGCGTCGCTGGACCGCGCCACCGGCGCCTTCTCGTGGCGGCCGACGAAGGTCGAGGATCGCGTCTTTGTGGTGGAGGCGAGCGACGGCGTCGCCATCGCGCCGAAGAAAGTGACGATCTCGGTGGTCGCGGACCGCGCGGCGGCCCTGGCAACGATCAAAGCCCGCTACGACGCGCAGACGACCTACGTCACGACGACGCTGGAGCGTTGCAAGACCCTCTACGCCGAGACGCAGGCCGTGTTGAAAACCGCCACCGACGCGGCGTTTTTCGCGCGCTTGGTGAAGCTCAAGCAAGCCTTCGACGCCCTGGAGCCGCTCACGCCCCTGTTACCCGACGGCAGCATGGATTTTCCCCGCGTGATCGTCTCCGCCAACATCGGAGCGGAGGCCACCAGCCTCTTGGTGGACGGCAACGACGACACCTTCGTGGGCTTCTACCTGGCGGCGGATCGCCGCTACGACTTCGACTTCGGGCCGGACTTCAAGTTCTCCGCCACCGCCTTTGCCATGGAGGGCCGGGTCAACTTCGAGGACCGCATGGAGGGCGTGAAATTCTACGGTTCCAACGACGGCGCCACCTGGACCGAGCTCACGCCCAAGGCCACCCCGGTCGCCACGGAGCTCACCCGGATCGAGGTCGCGCCCGAGTTGACCGAGGCGACTTTCCGGTTTCTGCGCGTGCAGAAATTGCGCGGCTGGGGCATCGAGTCCTCCGAGATGCGGATTTACGGCCGCCGCCACGAGAGCGGCAACAAGCTGGCCGCCGTCTCGTTGAGCGCGGAGAAAAACAGCGGCATCCGGGTGCCGCTGGGCGAACGGGTGCGGCTGACCATCGAGGCGCGCGAGCCGATCCAGAACATTCGCGCGCTCATCCAGGGAGCCGAGGCCGTGGTCAGGCAAACCGGCGAGGCGAGCTACGTCGCCGAGGTCGTGCTCCGCCCCGGCCGGGCCAAAGTCGGGCCGGTGGAGTTCTCCATCGACTACCGGAGCCGCGACGGCGCGCCCGGCGACACGGCCCACGTCACGACGGACGGCTCCCGCCTCCTCGTGGTGGACGAATCGAAGTTGATCCGCGATTTGCCGAAGATCGCGAAGATCATCGACCCCAACACCGGCGCCGTGTCCGCCCAATCGCAGCGCATGTTGGAAGCCTTGTCCGACGACGATGCGCGCACTTTTACCGAGCTCAACTACAAGGGGCGGGGCGACGGAGCCTACTTCGTGATCGATTTCGGCCCGATGCGGCGCGTGCAGCTCACCGGCGTGGAGATGCTGGCCCGCCCGCGCTACCGCGACAGGTTGGGCGGCGCGGTGGTGGAGGGCTCGCGCGACGGGAAGACATGGACGCCGCTGACCGAGGCGGCGGAAAAGACCGAAGAGTGGCAAAACCCGAAAATGAAAGCGACCGGCGAGCCCTATCGTTACCTCCGGATTTTCAATCGCGGCACCTGGCACTGCAACGTCTCGGAAGTCCGGCTCCACGGAGACGTAAAGTGAACTCAGCATCTTTCGTCGTCTCTGCACGGTGTTTTCTCGTGCGTTTTCCCCGGTGGGAGTGCTTCTCCGATTTTGCGTCCCGGTGCAGGTTTACGCAGTCCGCTCGGCGCGCATGCCTGTGCACATCGATGTGATGACGACGGGCCGATGACATCATCACGTCGAAAAGGATCAAGTCGGGCGTCGATTCAATGGCGCGGTCCACGCCTTATGTGGCGGTCCGCCCGGACGGAGGGACGGGCCGGCGAGGTCGCGCATGATCTCGATGCCCTGCCGCTCGAGGTTCATGGCCGAATGCCAATCGAGTTCCTTGTTTGACGCAAAATCGGTTCTTTCCGGAGCCAGTGGGATCGAAGGGATTCTCGAGGAGAATTGCCCGTTTCTTTCGGCATTCACGCCCGAGGCTGCGTCTCCAAGGAAAAAACGACGTCCTTAAACTACGTCTCAGGTTGCAGAAAAGTAGCCGTGTTTCCCGAGGTTGCGTCAAACTTAACGCCTCACCCGCGCATTCGTAACCCGTTCAACAAAAAGCCCTCCCGAGCAGTTGGGAGGGCTTTAAATTGGGTGCAGGGGTTGGATTTGAACCAACGACCTTCAGGTTATGAGCCTGACGAGCTACCGGACTGCTCCACCCCGCGGCACCGTTCGTCCGTCTCGCTAGAGACGCAAAGAGGGCCGCCCGGGCCCCCGTTGGAGGGCCCGAGGCCCTCTGACTTGTGAATGGGTTTTACCGAAGCGCGCCGGCTGCAATGCCTGGCGGCGTCCTACTCTTCCAACGCTTGAGCGTTAGTACCATCGGCGCTGTCTGGTTTCACGGCCGAGTTCGGGATGGGATCGGGTGGG
>LLBY010010407.1_pt2 | contig 13551 bp, 15 predicted proteins | sample 1489401 | NCBI WGS metagenome assembly LLBY01 (sample SAMN04092656, study PRJNA295927) | soil metagenome | biome: Soil prokaryotic community; feature: Bulk soil; isolation source: soil from tomato rhizosphere | host: tomato cultivar Hawaii 7996 | place: South Korea | collected 2011-11-01 | reverse complement strand
AGGACGGCCTGCGCGTTGAAGCCCTTGTAGTCGGGGCCGATGCCGTTGACGGCGCCACCCCCGACCGCGGCGTCGCCGTAGATCACCAGCACGCGCGAGCCCATGCGGCTGGCCGCCACGGCGGCGTGGAGCCCGTTGGCCGTCGCCGGCCCGCGACCGATGACGGCCACGCCCAACTCGCCGGTGGCGTAGGCGTAGCCCTCGGCCATGGCGATGGCATTGTTCTCGTGCCGCGCGCCGACGAACTTGACGCCGAGCCCGTCGAGCGTGACCGCGAAGACCGCCGTGTCGTCGCTCATGAGCCCGAACACGGTGCGGACGCCGAGGGCCTGGATGTCCTCGGCCAGGATCTGGAACACCGGCGCGATCCGACTGTCGTTCATCGTCCTGGGCATGGTAGGAGCCTTTCAGCCGTCGAGCGCCGCGACGGCCTCGATCTCTATGAGTGCGTCGGGGATCGCGAGGTTTGCGATCTGCACCAGCGTGCTGGCGGGCGGATTGGGCCCGAAGAACTCCGAGCGTACCTCGCCGTACGGCTCGCGATACCGGATGTCGGTGACGAAGACGGTGACCTTTACCACGTCGTCCATCTTGCCGCCCCCCGCCTCGACAATCATCTTGATCTGCTCGAAGATGCGGCGCGTCTGCGCCTTGATGTCGCCCTTGCCGAGGAGGTTGCCCTCCTTGTCGAACGGCAGCTGGCCCGCGACGTAGATGTGGTTGCCCACGCGCCAGCCGAGCGTGTAGCGCGGCCGCTGATCCTTCATGCCGGGTGGAGCGATCGGAATGCGGGCCATGACGAGTCTCCTTTGTGAGCGGAAGCCGGGGCTGCCGACCCGCGCCGAGTCTAGCACCGGGCTGGCCCTCGCCTCCACGCGACTGACGGGGGGCCTACCCGAGGAGGTCAATCCTAAGCCGGGCGCTGGCGGAGGCCCGCGACCCTGGCCGATCGGCCTCGCCTGGTATAGATTCGTCTGGCAGGCCGTTCGGACCCCGTCCCTCCTAGACGATGCGGCCCGCGAGGACCTACTGTGGACCGACGGGTATTCTTCGGTGCCCTGGCCGGTGGCCTCCTCGCTTCGAGGATGATCGCGGCCGGGCAACTGGCCAGGCGCCCAGGTCTCCCGGGGCGGCTCTCCCTCGTACCGGATGTCTAACAACTGCGCCCGAATTCCTCGACGGTTTGCCTGAAAAGGAAGCTCGCGGACCCACAGCCAGGTGGGACGGCAAGCGGGACCGTTCCTGAACGTCCTGCTCGATCTGACAACGGTTGGTCGAAGGAGAGTTGCGATGAAGCCTCTAGTCGGTGGACTCGTAACGATGCTGATGGTCTTTTTCGCAATGTTTGCGAGCAGCGCGCTCGGCCAGCCGCGTACGTCAGATGTTATTGCCAAGCCACCGTCCGAGATGGCGCCACCGCCGGGTATCGTAGGGCCCACAGATAACATCACGAAAGTTGCTCAAGCGATGAGCACCCGGGCTAAGAGCCTCACGACGCTCGTTGTCATCGCCCCTGGAGTGCAGGTCGCGCAGCCCGTTACCGTCAGTATCGGGTACTACTCGTCGGCGGGAAGTAACCGTATCACGCAGAGTTATGTTACGTCGACGGGCAATCACTTTCTCTACAACGACCTCGAAGGTGACGGGAAGCCTCGGCAGATGAACATTCATGTGACCTTCGAGGAACCAAGACCTGGTGGTGGCGTCTACACATTTTCGTGGCTGATGAGCCTTATGCTTGATCCGCTGTACGACGTCGCCATAGGTCCGCTGGACTTTACGCTGTTCACCGATTGCGATTTAGTTGGCGATAGTGAGATTCATGTTCAGTGGAGACCACCGGAGTCTGATGAACCTCGTGAGTCCGCTTTCGACACGAGTGCAGGGGAGCACGTCACGGTCGGCGAGTTTGCATGGAGCCGTCAAGAGGTTAGCGCATCGGACAATCTGCACTTGCCGGTCGTGGCCTTCGTGGAGGAGGACCTCCTCCCTTGGCCTATACGTTACAAGCCCGGCGTGCCTCCAGGGGGTCCCCCGCTCGTTCCGGGCACAACGCACCAGGTCGTGCAGAGCCTCGATGAGGCGGGCGGGCAGTGCAGGGCGTCGGTCCAATACGACATCACGTACACTCTGCGATTCTATCCGTTCTTGTGAGCACTGCCGCTTGGGCTGGACGTCTTGGTGTTCCGAGTCTGGCGTGCTAGAGCGACCGCCGGCGTGAACGTGGAGCCTCGCGAAGTCCGAGCTCACCTTGTCGCGAGCATGGGCCGGTGGCCGGAGGTTGGCATTTCCTGACACTGTCCTGGGCAGCGGGAGGACCCCATGGGCCAGGCGTCCGTCCTCAGGGTTGCTGCCGTTCACGAGGAGCAGCGCCCCCGCGCGAGTCGTCGAGCGAATCACGAGGATGGCCTCGCGTCTGCCAGCCTACCGCGGCCCGAGAGTTCAGGTGGCAAAGCCAGGATCGATTCATCGAGTCTCGGTGAATCGCTGCCGGTCGTGCTCGTTGTCGAGGATGATGCTCCAGTGCGATCGTTCATACGGATTGCTTTGGAGGGGACGGCCCGATTGGTCGAGGCTTCAGACGGAGAGCAGGCGCTGTGGATGCTCGAGAGACACGGACGACACAAGCCGGACCTCATCATCCTCGACTATGTGATTCCGAAACGATCGGGCTTGGAGATCTTGCGGGTGGTGCGCCGGCAATGGCCTTGGATCCCCGTCGTCATCATCACCGGATTCGGTTCTGAAGACTTGGCGATCCATGCGCTTCGTGCGGGCGCTCGCGACTACCTGAGAAAGCCGATCGACGTCGATCAACTCCGGCAAACGGTGGTGACGCTGCTGGCAGAACGCTCCTGTGGTACGCGTCCAGGGCCCGGAAGTGTCATGGAGGAGAGTGCTGGCACAGCACCCCGAGCCGTACATCAAGGGATTGCTCGAGCGCTCACGTTCGCAAGGCAGCACTTCACCGAGCCAATAGCGCTGTCCGAAATAGCCCGTGAGGCGTCGTTGAGCAAATTTCACTTCTGTCGGCTTTTCCATCGAGAGATGGGCGTGTCCTTCAGGGAATACCTGCAAGGCCTCAGGGTGCGCCGGGCCCGAGCGTTGCTGGCCGAGCAGGGCCTCTCCGTGACGGAGGTCGCTTACGCCGCCGGGTTCAATGATCTGTCACACTTCGACAAGGTCTTCCGAAGGATCGTAGGCGTCCCACCGAGCGAATACCGGAAGACGACCCTCCTGTCCTGAGCAATTCCCAACAACATTTTCGCAATCGGGGCCAAGACTCACTGCTCCCGGTCTGTTGTACTGCGTGCGCGTGCGCGAGTCTCGCTTCAGGGCAAACCACTTCGCGAAGCAGGGCCCCGTAGCCGGAGGAGGCGGAGCGGACCATTGCAGCGCGGTCCGGGCCGCGGCGGGAGGAGGTGGTCTCTGCGGAGTACATGCCGGGGGAACCGGTTGTGGACCCTATCGTGGTTTGTGCCTTGAGTGGCAGGAGGAACATTCATGGCTACGATCACTAACGCGACACTCGCTCTCACCCATGACCACCACAAGAAGACGGTGCGTGCCGTCGTCCGGTGCAGCGTGAACTTCACCGCCCTCGAGCAATGTCAGATGAAGAACTGCCCGGGCACACGGCAATTCAAGTTGAAGTGTCAGCTCTGGGGCGCCGACTCGGGCCTGACGGGAGCGGACGACTTTCTCTTCACGTATTCCAACGTGTTCTTCTTCCCGGACCCTACCCCTACTGCCACGGAGAGCCGGACGTTCGATGTATTGCTCGGGGAGGGCGTCTTGGATGAGGACTGGGGAGAGGACGAGGTCTATGGTCTCGTCAGGCTTGTCAATCTCTCTTCGCTAGTGGAGGTCAAGAAGAAAACCAATACCGTCTCGCACAGTTTCTGAAGTAGTCCAGAAAGTGTGGCGGGCGGCGTGCCGGATTCTGCGAATCCAGCCCCGCGACCAACCGCAACGAGGGGGCTGGCGGCCGAAACCGCCAGCCCCCTTGGGGTTTTCGTGTACCGGCGGGCCACCGGCCATGGTGGTGCGCCGTTTCATCTCTGCCCCTAGTGTTCGGTCCTCTTCCGGGTGTAGCCTGCCGGTGCCTGCCACGGGTCTTTGAGAGTGGTGCGACGGGGCGCCGGGACCTCATGGTGTATGGCTTGTCCCTCCCATATCTCAACACGGATGGAACCAGTGCCTGACGCACCCCATCACATGCCTATGCTGAAGCGCACCGGTGAAGCCGTTGCAAACACGAAACGCCTAGTGGCCGCGTCCGCACTGCGACGCTCGCGCTCGGTGGCAGTGTTGCGCGCGAAGTTCGCGCAGGCTGCCCTCCCCGTGTACCGCTACGAACCCTTGAATCTGGAGCCGCCGATCCTGGTTCCGATTCCGCCGCCACTCGATTTGGCCTGCGTCGTCCGTGCCATGTTGACGACCGGCGAGCTCGTGCCGCTGCGGGTCCGCGCGGCGTGGGCCGGGATGGGCTCCGGGAAGGCGTGCTGTGTTTGTGAGAAGCCCGTGAAAGATACCGAACTCGAGTATGAGGCCGAGCCGATCCGCCAGCGGTTGGCCGGTTGTCACTTCGGCTGCTTCATGGTGTGGCAGGAGGAGTCGCGGAAATTGCCGCCGAACGCGGACTAGGACGGGCCGCCGCTTCAGGTCGACCACGTACGGATTCATTCGCCCCGGGCCGGGAATTCCACGGTGACGGAGAGCCCGCGGCCAGCCGGGCCGTCCTCGAAATGGACGGCGGCACCGTGCAGCTCCGCGATCCGCCTCACGATCGAGAGGCCCAGGCCCGCACCCGCTTCGCCGCCGCTGGCAAGCCGGTGGAAGCGTTGCCCCAGTGCCGGGCGATCGGCCGGTGCTATCCCGGGCCCCTGATCGCTGACCACCAGCCGGGGCCTGGTGCCGTCCCGGACGACCTCGACGCGCGCGGTGCTGCCGGGTGGGCTGTACCGCACGGCGTTGTCCACCAGGTTGCGGGCCAAGATGGCCAGCAGACCGGCATTGGCGGCCACCGTCACGGGGGAGCCCTCCGTGAGCTCCACCTCCACGCCTTTGGCCACCGCCATCGGGGCCACGTCGGCGGCGCCTCGCCGGGCCGCCTCCCGGAGGTCGCACGGTTCGCGGTGCGAGCCCGCATGGGCCGGGTCCAGCCGGGCCAGCGTGAGGAGCTGATCGATCGCATGAGCAGCGCGGTCACAGCCCGCCAGCACGCTGTCCAGGGCGGCCCGCCGCTCGTCCTCGCCCGTGGCCGCCCGCGCCACCTCCGCATGAGCGCGTATCGCAGCCACCGGCGTTCGCAGCTCGTGGGCGGCGTCGGCGGTGAACCGCCGCTCGCTCTCGATCGATGCGCGGACGCGCTCGAGCAGGCGATTCAGGCTGTCCACCAGCGGCGCCACCTCGGCCGGCGGATGCGCCACGTCGAGAGGCGCCAGGTTGTCGGGCGCGCGCTGCACGACCTGTGCGCGCAATGCCGCGAGGGGGCGCGTGCCCCAGCGGACGGCGAGCCACACGAGGATTCCGAGCGCGGGCAGGGCCAGGATCAGCGGCGTCAAGAGGTTCGTGGCGATCGCGGTGGCCAGGCGATCCCGAGCGGCCCGCTCCTCACCCACCTGGATGAGGATCCGCCGCTTGTCGGCCCAGGTGCTGAAGACGCGCCAGGATCGGCCGCCGATCTCGACGTCGCTAAACCCGTCGGTCTGTCCCGACAGCGGCTCGCCGGGCGCGTCGGCGGAGCGGACGCGCAACCGCCGGCCGCGCTCCCAGACCTGGAAGGCCACCTGCTGTCCGTAGCCCCGCAGCCCCGGCGAACGCTCCACCTTGATGTCCTCCATCTCGTGACTCGCCTGGGCGACGAGCAGCGCCGCCGCCTGGGCCAGGTGCGCATCGAGCAGGGCATCGATCTCACGCCGGGCGTCGCGATAGCTGTAGAGCGCGGTGACCACCCAGACGAGCGCGACCGCGCCCAGGACGCTGACGAGGAGCCGCGACTTCACGGCGGCCGTCCCGGCCGGGCGGCGTCGGCCTCCTTCGGCATGAGATAGCCGACACCGCGGATCGTGCGGATGAGTCGCGGCGCCAGCTTTCGCCGAAGGTGGTGGACGTGCACCTCGACGGCATTGCTCTCGGTTTCCCGACCCCACGGGTAGAGGCGGTCCTCCAGCTGCTCCCGGGAGAGGACCCGGCCGGCGTTGAGCATCAGCTCGTGCAGGAGAGCGAACTCTCTGGGCGACAGCTCGACGACGCGTCCTCGGAAGACCACGCGGTGAGCCGCGGGGTCCAGTTCGATCTCTCCGCGGCGCAGCGTCGGCGCCGCCTCGCCCCGGGCCCGACGGATCAGGGCCCGGAGCCGCGCCGCCAGCTCCGCGAGATCGACGGGCTTGACCACGTAGTCGTCGGCCCCGCTATCGAGCCCCGTGATCCGGTCCTGCACGGCATCGCGCGCGGTGAGGATCAGCACCGGGGTCTTGCTGCCACGCGCTCGCAGTCGCCGGAGCACCGCGAGCCCATCCATGCCTGGCAAGCCGAGATCGAGCACCACGGCCGCAAAGGTCTGCTCCGTCTCCGCCGCGTGCGCGGCATCGGCCCCGTTGCGGACCCAGTCGACCTCGAACCCGGCATGGCGGAGTCCCGCCCGGATCCCGTCACCGAGCAGTGCATCATCCTCGACCAGCAGCACCCGCATGGGCTCAATCGTCCTCGGTGTGGCCTCCGCCGTGTCGGAGGTCGACGACCGTCGAGGCCCCGGGCCCGACGTCGATCCCGGGGATGGACACGAGACCAAGCCAGAAGGCCAGCACCATGGCCATCAGAATCACACCCACCGCCCATCGCGACCCCCGGATGGCCTGGGTCGCGTCGCCCCGCTTCCGGCCGTGAATCATGGCCGCGACGAGGTTTTCCCGGTGCAGCGCGCTGCTGAGGAGGACACCGGCCACGTGCACGCCCACGACGGCGAGCATGGTCCACGCGAGAGCGTCATGCGCATCCTCCAGCCACTCTGGACCGTCGTTGTACGCTCCGTAGCCGGTCAATCCCACCGCGATGCCGAGAGCCAGCATGAGCCAGATCGCCCAGCTCCCGGCCGGCGTGTGCCCCAGGTGCCGCACCGACCTCAGTGTGGCGATCGACCAGAGGTAGCGCAAGACGGCCCGCGGACCGAACGCGAAGCTGCTGAACCGCGCGTAGCGAGTACCGACGAGACCCCAGGCGAGGCGGAACACGATCAGGCCGACGAGCGTCACCCCGAAGAGCACGTGCAGGTCGCGGTGGCGCTCCGAGTCGGCGGTGAGGAAGGCGCCGGTGAACGACGCGACCATTAGCCAGTGCACGAGCCGCACGGGAAGGTCCCAGACCGGGATCTGTTGGGTCGACATGGTGTCTCTCCTCATCGGGGCAGTCTGACCGTGTCGTCGTCGTAGAGGCCGCGGTCGGCGTCCGCGTGGCACGCCGAGCAGTTCGCGGGAGTCTTCACGACTGGCCCAGTCCACACCGTGCCGGGAATCTTGCGATGCTTGCGTCGGAACCACGCGGTGTCGGTGATTCGGAGCGACGTCGTGACGCCGCGATCGGGCCCCGCGTTGCGTTCGAGGAAGGCCGCGACCTCGGCGGCGGCCGCCGGATCGAGCGACGCGTCGGTGCCGAAATGGGCGCCGAGGCCACCCATGATCGCTCGCCAGGAGGGCGCTGGCAGGAGCCGGGGCGGATAGGCCACGTGGCAGGCGCCGCATTCGGTGTCCCACACATTGTTCGACGGCACAGATTTACGGGAGCCCGCTTGAGAGGCGACCGCGCCGGCCAGCAGCACGAGCGCGGAGGCCGCCAGGATCACGGTGCGGCGGCGAACCGTGTGTCGCGCATAGCTCTTGTGCATCGGTTTCACCTTCCCAGCGACAGGAGCCAGGTCAGGACGTCGCCCTTCTCGGCGGCCGTGCAGGTCCGACTGAGGACGTCGTTGCAATTGCGGCCGAACCATTTCTCGACCCGGGCAGGGTTTGTGAAGCGGTCGGGGTTGGCGGTCGGGGCCAGGGGCGCGATCGCCTTGCCGGTGGCCGCGTGCCGGCCGGGCTGGCGGGGATCAGAATTGTGGCAGGTGGCACAGCTCCAGTTCCCGCCGTGCGTGGCGTTGAAGAACTGCTCGCCACGCTGCGCCGAGAAGCCGGTGAAGCCCGGCGCCGACTGCCGGGCCTCCGTCTCCAGCGACCGCTGGATGTCGGACGGCGATCCCGCGAACGCGTCGCCGGCGATCGCGTACCCGATCAGGAGCAGGACCGTGAGTGCCATTCTTGCCATGTCGCCCTCCTCTGAATCAAGCCATCGAAGGGCAGGCTAGAACTGCCGGCTTAAAGCTTCCTTAACGCGGCGGGTGCGCAGGCGCCGGGTGGGGGGGCTCCACAATGGACTGGCTGGCAACGGCGCCAGCGGCCAGTGGATCAGCCGATCAGAACGGGCAACGGTTATAACCGTCCAGGTGGAAGGGCGCCGGCGTTGGAGCACGCGGTCAATGATGGCCTGCGCGGGACATGTCCTAAACGGTCTTTCGTGATGGCATCTTACCAGCCGTCGCAGACCGGCCACTGGTACACGTGCGTCGGCGGCTGGCGCCGGGAGTCGGGCACTCTTCCGCTGGCCGATTCCGCGGACTGGGCAGAATACCCGTTGCGTTCCTCTCCTGCCGCGGCTCGAACTGCGTAATTCCGTGCCCGATTCTCGATTAGCCGCGATGGTCCAAATCTTGCCCGAGCGACGCCGTGACACAGCGCACTGGTCGATGGATCGGAACGAACGAGCCACGTCAGGCGGAGGGACGGAGGTGCACCATGGCGACCTACTCGTATACGGACTGCTTACAGAAATCCTACCGGGTCAACTGGAAGATCGGCGACGTCCTCGACGGTCACCGCTTTGACCTCTCGCGTCGCTGGTTACCGGCGCAGCTCTCCGGTGCCGACGCGATCGCATCGCTCGACCCCGAGGAAAAGACGAAGCTTAGCCACGTCGAGATGGGAGCCTACGCCCACCTGTTTGGCTATGTGGAAGAGTTCATCGCGCCGAAGATGAGCGCGCTTGCGCGTGAGTTCGAGATCGACCATCGGGATGCATTCGACGCGTTGACGAACTTCGCAGCGGAGGAGGTCAAGCACATGAACCTCTTCCGCGAGGTTCGGGACCGCGTCGACGACACGCTGGGCTTTCGGCTCGCGCTGATTTCCGGGCAGAAGGACGTGGCCCGAGCGGTGCTCAGCAAGGAGACCGGGGCGGTGCTCCTGCTTACCGCCGCCATCGAGTGGCTCACGCAGCTCCATTACCTGTCATGCTTCGAGGACAATGAGGCGCTCGATCCGTTTACCCGGCAGATCTTCAAGTCTCACTGGCTGGAGGAATCACAGCACGCCCGCATGGACCATCTCGAGACGTTGCGCGCCTTCAGCGGCATCGGGGCCGAAAAGCGGGACGCCGCCGTCGCGGATCTGATCGAGCTTGTCGGTGCCGTGGACGGTTTGCTGCAGCAGCAGGCCGGCCTCGACGTCGAGAATCTGCAGCGCTATCTGGACCGCGCGCTCAGTCCGGCGACCCTGCAGGACGTCTACGCGCATGTGCTCGACGCCAAGCGCTACACCTTCATCGCGAGTGGCGTCACCCATCCGAATTTCCAGGAGCTGTTCGCGGCTGTCACGACGGGTGCTCAGCAGGAAAAGGTCCAGAAGGCGCTGGCGCGCCTCCTCCAGCCGGCGGCGGGTCACATGGCGGTCATGGACGTGGCCCCGGTGACTGCTTGAGGACCGAAGGCCCGCAACCACTTGTAGGTGGACAGCCTCCTGATCTTTCAGGAGGCTGTCGCTTTTTGCGCGGCCGCTGAGCTGAGCCCGCCGCTCGCCGGGGCTGGAAGGCTTGGGAACGAGTATTCGCTCGGTCGGGCCCGTGGAACCGTCCGCTTTTCGCTCGAGTTTGACCTCTGAGCCGCACTCTGACAGGATCGCCCTACTCGATGCCGGAGGCTTCTGCGAACATCCCAACCACCGGGAGGCGATCATGATCAAGGTCAGCGTGATGTATGCGAACACGCCTGGAGCGCGCTTCGATCACGAGTATTACCGCGACAAGCATATGCCGCTCGTAAAGAAGCGCCTGGGTGATGCATGTCTCTACTACACCGTGGACAAGGGGCTTGCCGGTGGGGCGCCCGGCACGCCTCCGACCTATGTTGGGATGTGCCACATCTTCTGTGATTCCGTCGAGGCGTTTCAGGCGGGCTTCGGGCCGCATGCGAAGGAGATCATGGCCGACATTCCGAAATACACGGACCTGTCGCCCGTGATTCAGATCAGCGAGGTGGTCGTAGAGCGAGCCTGAGCGCGAGCCTGGTCTGGCCGCTCGACCTGCGCGTACACCCGGGCCCGCTGCCTGCAGACGGCCTCGAGTGCATACTCGGCTATCGCCTCGCGCGCGGCGAACGCGCGATCTGCGATCGCTGGGGATCCTGCTGAAGCGACCCCCGATCAGAGGATGAGGTGGAGGTGCTGGAGCAGTGGCAGCTCCCAGCGCCACACGTAGGGCTTGTGGCCGAGCCATCTGGCCAGGGAAATCCACTTTCGCACCCGGCGCGAGCGGGACAGGCTGCGCTCGATCGCGGCCGCGATGTCGCCGCGGCCTCGCTGCCGCGCGAGATCCCGCACCTCGAGCAGCAGAATACGGTCGTTGTGATCGGCGGAGAACACCCGGGAGAGGCGGTCGGCGCTGAACCGCTCGCGGTCGAAGGTGGCACAGCGGTCCAGGACGCCGAGCACCTCCAGGGTGGCCATCGTCCGGAAGCACTTGTTGCAGTCGGAGCAGTTGTGATCGGACTTCGAGTTCCAGCAGACGCGTAGCGTCCGCCACACGACGTCCGATCGCGCAATGAGCTCGGTCTTCTCGACCCGGGAGTAGGCGGGGTCGTCGTGAACGATGCGGGTCCTGGCGGTGGACAGGAGCGGATCCGTCAGTGGGTGGGAGCCCCACGGGCCGAGATTCAGGTAGCTGTATGTGGAGGCGATGACCAGCTGCGCGTACCGCCGCTCCAGGGCCAGCCCGACGCTCGCGATGCCGCTGCCGTGCCAGACCGGGCCCCATCCCGCTTCGCGCTGGAGCCGGGTAGTCTTGAGATTGGTGGCCACGATGATCAGGTTCTTCCGGAGCTCCTTGGCCACCAGTTCGATGGCGCGGCGCGTTCGCTCGAAGCCATCCGGTCGGTCGAGGGGAATATCGAAGCCCCAGACGAAGATCAGGTCGTCGATGGCGATGCGATCCCAGCCCCGGCTCGCGTCCTCGTGGCGCAGCAAGGTGAAGAACGCGTCGACGCCGCCGGAGAAGAAGAGGCCGGTCTTTTCGGGAGCCCCGCCGTCGAGTGGGAACATGGTCGGAGCGTCTATCGGGATCAGGTGCAGGCCGGGATACCAGTTCTTCCAGGTCTTGACGAGCGACCGAGCGTTCTTGAGGAGGAGGGGATCGACGGGCACGTCGATGATCAGGGGCTCACCGAGCGCGGCCGCGAGGGGCGTCAGGCAGGCCAGCCAGGGGTCGCCGGAACGGCTCAGGGCGTCTTGGTGCTCGGCGGGAACATCGAACCAGTACGTCTCTGGCCGGGCGAAGCTTCGATCGTACTGCACGTGCCCGGTGAGGCGTATCCGATCGGGCCCGAGGGGGGATTCGACGGTCGTGGTGTGCGTCAATCGCATGGGAGCCCTCCTGCACGCGACGCGGGGGAGGCCCTGGCGCGGTCTGTCCTCGCGAGCGCAAGCGGACACGAGCGTCGGCAGCCCAACACACACCGTCGGACATCGGGGCAGACTTCGAACGTACGAGAGCGAATACCGGGCTGCCCTTGAATCCCGGCAGCGCGTTGCACCGCCGATCTGACGTTAGGCCTCGGCGGGCTACTGTCAAGCGCGAGCCGCGCGCGGCGTCAACTCGCGGCGGGCAGATTACATCAGTGGATCAGCCGATCAGCACGAGCAAGAACGCCTGCCTGGATCGTCAGCCCCACCGCGCGGGCGGTCCTGAGGTTGATGACGAGCGTGAACCTCGTGGGGCGCTCGACGGGGAGGTCGCCGGCCTGTGCCCCCCGCAGTAGCCTGTCGACATACACGGCGGCTTGGCGCCAGGCGTCCGTGAATTCGGACGCGTACGTGAGGAGGCCGCCGGCCTCCGCGAACGAGGTGAGGCCGCTGGCGGTTGGGAGCCGGTTCCGGAGCGCGACGGCGATCAGCCGCGACCTGTCATTGGGGTGCAGCACGAGGATCGGCTGGACGAGCACGCCGCCCACACCCTCCGAGGCCATAGCCTCCAATGCCGCCTCGACCTCTGCAGCAGCTCGGACGACGGCGGGCCGCATCTGCAGGCCGAGCCGGCCGGTGGCCATCTCTGCCTCGGCCAGGAAGGGGGCGTGGAGCGGGTCCCTTTCGTGGACGAGACACGCGAGCCGCTTTGCTCGTGGCACGACCGCGTGAAGTAGCTCCGTCGTCTTGCCGGCCATCTCGACGAGCGCCAGCGAAAGGCCCGTAACATTTCCGCCGGGGCGCGCCAGATTCGTGACAAGACCGCTACCGAGCGCGTCTCCAGCCGGCGCCATCACGATGGGAATGCGGCTGGTGGCGGCCTTCAGCGCCTCGACTGCGGGCGTCGAGTTGCCGATCAGGACATCGACCTCGAGAGCGACCAGCTCCTTTGCGAGACTGGGCAATCGGGTCTCCTGCCCTCGGGCTTCGCGCGACTCGAGCACGAAATCGCGTCCCTCGACATGGCCGAGTCGACGGAGGCCTTCGCGCAACTGGTCCAGCCGGCTGTCGAAGGTCCCGAAGGCCAGCGCCCCGATCCGAGCCGCCCGCTGTGGGGGAGATCCTGGCTCTCTGCCTTGTGCCGAGGCGGTGTACGAAGATGGCACCAGGGCGGCGAACGCTCCTGCGATGAAAGACCGCCGCGGCATGGCCACGGCTTCGAGGTCCCGAGGCGGTGCGCTCCTCGTCATCGGTAGCACGCTCAGTATGTTCAGGCGATGCTTTGGCCCCGCACACCGCTGGAAGACCGCAAGGTGTCGGGCGGGCGTACCAACGATGTCGCCGGCCGCCGCTGGTAGTCGCGACAGGACATCGGCGGGCCATTGCGCGTTTCCGGAGCGCAGGCAGCCCGTCGTGGCATCTCGACGAGCATACAACGATTCGCCGAAGGTTCACTCAGGCGTCAGGGACGGCGCTGGAAGAGGTGGCGCGGAGGTTGGAGGATCGCGACCGCAATGAAACGGATACGCGTGGACGACCAGACTCAACTCCGGAGGAAAGCCAGCAGGTCCCGGTTGACCTGATCCTGGTGCGTGGCGGTGAGGCCGTGCGGGGCGCCCGGATAGTAGATCTCCTTGGCGCCCTGGATCAACCTGGCGGACTTTTTCGCCGAGTTCTTCACGGGGACGATCTGGTCATCTTCGCCGTGCAGGACGAGGGTCGGCACGTCGAACCTCTTCAGATCGTCCGTCTGATCCGTCTCCGAGAAGGCCTTGATGCTCTCGTA
>LLBY010016438.1_pt2 | contig 13561 bp, 21 predicted proteins | sample 1489401 | NCBI WGS metagenome assembly LLBY01 (sample SAMN04092656, study PRJNA295927) | soil metagenome | biome: Soil prokaryotic community; feature: Bulk soil; isolation source: soil from tomato rhizosphere | host: tomato cultivar Hawaii 7996 | place: South Korea | collected 2011-11-01 | reverse complement strand
TTGTTGCCTCATGGTTGGAAGAACATTTCGAATTACTCTCATAACATCAAAAACATTAGTCTCAAATTGTTTTTTTAAAATCTAAAATTGTAAAGTCTTCCAAGGCTCCAAAGAGTCCATATCCTGCGTTATTAACTAGGATATCAATTCGACCATACTCATTGACCATTTTCTGAATCGCATTGCTAACCGAATTATCATTGTGCACGTTCATTTCAAATACTTTTATTGGCAGGTTTTCTTCTCGAGCGATCGTTTCTAAATGTACAGACTTTTGAGTGTCTCTCATGGTAACACATGTCTTGATACCTTTGCGCGCAAGGGCTAGTGATGTCTCAAATCCAATACCAGTGGAACTTCCTGTTACAACTGCTACCGCTTTTTCGATCTTTTGACATAACACAATCAGGTTATAAACATGAGTTAATAATTTTACTACTTTATAGTCTCCAATCCCTGATGTAATCGCATTGTTGTTTATAAAAAAGTTGTACCATTTCATGATACATTAAAGATCTTGATTAATGTATCTTAAAGTGTGTGCATGTGTCGTGCCCTAGTTATTTTTTTTGCAAGCATATAAAATATTGAAAATGATTAATACAATATGCACAATTAAGTTTCCCAAATTTTTGGTCGATATTTTGAGTAAACAGGGACATAAGATTAATCATAACCATTTCACAAAAATTCTTTTCTTGGTAATTTTAATTGAGTAAAATTGTGAAAAAGCCTACTAACAAATTTAGATTGCTCAATTGACTGATGAGGAATTAATCTACTATGGAAGGTTTTAGTTCTTCTATTTTTCTTGTAATTAGCACAGAATCGTACCAGTGTAGTTCTTTATATCCCACAGTATTAAATTCCTTATTCTTTAACAAAAATGCATGGATTTACTTGGGGATCTCCATTTTCCAACAAGTTTGCCACCACTATTGGATTAATAACTTCTAATGGGCCTTATCATGACAATATAATGGCGTGTGAGTGGACTCATCATCTATCTTATTTTCCGGGACTAGTAGCAGTTTCATTGGGTCCTACCAAAGCAACGGTAAAAAATATACAAACTTCTTAGTAGTTTGGAGTAAATTTGTGCTCTACAAGTCAGTCAATTTTATCCAGTGTATCAGGTGGATATAGCGGAAGAAAGTATGATAAAATTTCTGCTCTAAAGGAGTTAGGATTTAAATTTTATAAAGCAAAGACAATTGATGCATTAATGGTGAAAGAAGCCTCGCTAAATGTAGAGTGCAAACTGTTTAATGAAATAACGTTCGGTGATCATATAATGTTAATTGGTGAGGTACTGGATGCAACTAGCAATCCAGAAAAACAATCACTAATTTATCACAATGGGAGATACTGGTCATTAAAGGACGTGGTTAAACCTACTCAGGGGGAACGTGAAAGGATACAAAACACTTTGGAAAAACATAGGAAGAACAATCCCCAAAATATAGATGATTAAGATATGACCGAATTTGATATTGCCCACTTATCCTCTTCCAGTAGATATTCTATTCTCACCTCCTTGGTAGTGCCTCGACCTATTGCATTCGTGACTACTATAAATGAGAATAATGTAGTTAATGCGGCACCGTTTTCATACTTTAATTTAATGGGAAATGATCCCCCAATAGTAGCTCTTGGGATTGGAAAAGATGAATCTCGTAAATATGGTTTAAAAGATACTGGGTATAACATTCAAAAAACAAGAGAATTTGTAATAAATATAGTAAATGAGGATATAATAGAAAAGGTAAATCTTACATCAATCGACTTTCCTCCGGAAATGGATGAATCCGAGATCGCCGGGTTTACCAAGTTATCATCTGTAAGAGTCAGGCCACCCAGAATCAAAGAATCTGTTTCTAATTTTGAGTGTCGTCATTTAAGTACACTCGAGATAGGAAATGATCGAGTGGTAATAGGAGAAATAATTTATTTGCATATTGACGAGAAATATGTGACCTCACGAGAAAATGACCACTATGTTCTTACTGAGCTGATCAGGCCTGTGGGAAGGATGCACGGTAGAGATTTTTACACCCGTTCTACTGCAAGCCTTTTTAGATTTGCAAGACAGAGTTACAACGAATGGAAAAATAAACTAGATGAACAAAATTAATAAATGAAAATTTCTTAGTTTCTAATTCTTAAATAAAGTCTAATCTAGACTATATACTAGGAGAAGAATATGGCTGGAGAGAATTGGTACAAACTAGGACCTGTTGATGATTATAAGAAAACACCTCTTAAAGAAATCAAGATAAATAACAAACTAACAATCGCTCTCTCATTCCACAATGGACACTTCGGAGCTATTTCTAATACATGCAATCACGTAGGAGGTCCCCTGGGAAAGGGCAGGTTAGATGACGATGGTGATTACGTCGTATGTCCATGGCATAATTGGAAATTCCATAGAATTACTGGCTTTGGAGAACCTGGCTTTGAGGACGATCGAGTCCCTCAATATCGCCTTAAAATTGAGAATAATGAATTGTTTATAAATCTAAACCCAGTTACGACTAGGAACAAAAAACTACATTCACCTCATCCACTTTCCAGAAATAATACACGAAAGGAAGGGCCAATACGAGTTGTTGGAATTTCGACCACAGTTATGGATAAGGACAATCCCAGATATTCTACTTCTGAGAAATTACTTAGAATCGCCTTAGATCATGCAAAAAATGATTTAAAATGTGACACTTTGCTAATTCGATTAAATGAACTTCATTTTAGAAGCTGTGAGGGTTACTATTCTAAAAGTGCTAAAGCATGTACGTGGCCCTGCTCTATAACTCAAATGGATTCAAGTGATCAGCTGGATAGAGTGTATGAAGCGTTAGTACATTGGGCAGATGTTATCATGATCTCTACTCCCATAAGATGGGGAGCGGCCAGCTCCTTGTACTACAAAATGGCAGAGAGACTTAACTGTATTCAAAATCAAATAACGATTCAGAATAAAATTCTAATTAAGAATAAGGTAGCGTCTTTTATCATAACTGGTGGACAGGATAACGTTCAAGACGTTGCTGGGCACATGTTAGGTTTCTTTGCAGAACTTGGATTCTTGTTTCCACCTTTTCCTTTCATTGCACACTCTAGGGGTTGGTCAGCTGAAGATATGGAAAACAATATGATTGACGTGGAAAATAGCCGCGACTTAAAAGACGGTGCCAAGGATTTGGTCCGAAGATGTGTAGAAATGGCTGAAATTCTAGTAGTAACTGATATTTTCAAACGAAGAGTAGTGCTTTCAGGAAGGAAGGCGAGAAAAATAGAAATGAGAGAAAAAAAATAATTTGAACCCTTTAGTGGAATTAATATGTTGCACTTGCATTATCACCAAATAATTCTATTTACAAGGTTGTGGGCCTTCCACATGGATAAAATGTAAAGGCCTAGTAGTAGAGGTATAGATTTTGAATTGATATCTGAAATAGGATTTTCTATTTGTACAATTCAGATATTGAATATATGTACCTCGATATGCTCGTAACTTTTTTTATGTAAATATAGCATTAATTTCAGATAAACCTGGTGAGCTAGTTACGGTGGACTTGTGTGTTCTGCTCTCTGTTACTTTCGCGTTAGGACTCGAGTGTCTTTATTAAAAATCAACATAAGTATGAATAATATGGAATAAAAATAGGTCTTACTGTTGACCTATTGCATTATTTCCTTCATTTTCTTGGTTTTGGAAGTTAAAGTTGTTACCAGAACCTATCGAGTCACCACCAGATACTACTTGGCTGTTTTGTTCTGAAGATTGAGATTGAACAATTGCTTGTGATGCACTATTGCCGTCGCCATCATCATCTGAATCTTGAGCCAAAGCATTATTTCCTTCATTTTCTTGGTTTTGGAAGTTAAAGTTGTTACCAGAACCTATCGAGTCACCACCAGATACTACTTGGCTGTTCTGTATAGAACGCTGAACTTGAGCTATTATTTGTGATGCACGATTTCCATCATCATCATCATGATCGTTACCACCAGCTAAAACTGTATTGAAATTGTAGCCCGACCCTAATGGAGACAAGGTCATTGCGATAGTTAAAACCGTGATTATGGATATGATAGATATTTGTTTCTTATTCATACGGATCAATTTGGTAATTATTACCGAATAATAAACAATATAACTTGTATCAAAAATCCTTATGGTAAAATATTAGGTAATAAGATACTATAACAATCTGTCAATATTTATGATCGTAACATAACGTTAATTTTGTTTCCTGTTGATAGTACGGAAAGAAGATAATTGAATCAACATAGACTTGCAGAACTATTCCAATCTCTTTGTAATCTTGTCTCCTCTCTGTGTCATTTGTTTGGATGTTCAAACTACACATAGTTGGTCAGTGTAAGCTGATTCTTGTCAACATTTTTGAATTTGAGATTCTTGTTGTAGCTAATTCCCTTTAAACTAGGAAAATCAAATGTCATTCCATTTTCCCGAATTTTTTTTTCGAGATTTTGCATAAAATCAATTTCATAATTTCTGTCTATTCTCAAGTTATAATCATGTCGGATTGGGTCTGTGAAGTTATACAGTTTATTGTAGTTTGTAACAAATAGATCTGAATCTACATTTAACAACTTGAACACGATTTTCATTCTTTTCCAAATATCAAATCTAATTCTTAAAAAAGCTCCAAATACATTTTTAACACCTGCAGCCCGGCAATTAGTGATAATTGTGTTGATATTTTCAAAAGAGTCAGTAATTAACGGAACTATTGGATCGATATTTACAGCACATCGTACTCCTCTATTAGCAAAGTTTCTTATAATTTTAAACATGATGGATGCAGGAGGAGTTCCGGGCTCCAAGCAACGTCTAATGTTTTCATTGCAGGTTGTGATGGACCACACTATAAAACAATTATCTTTATACCGTTCATGAAGTTCCAAATCCCTATATATTAATGATGATTTTGTAAACACATAGTAAGGAATATTGTACTTCTGTAGTATGTTGACGCATTTCCTGGTCAACTCAAACTTTAATTCTGCCGGTTGGTAAGAATCGGTTGCTGACGATATCATGACAGGTTCGATAGTTCCTGATCTCCACTTCCTTATTTCATTTTCCAGCAATTCTGGTGCGTTACTCTTGGCATATATTTTATCATAAAACTCAGGAGACCATTCATAAGTAGCATAACAGTATCCACATCGATGCTGACACCCTTGATAGACATTCAGAGTATGACCTCTATACTTTCCAAACGTAAAGGGATGGAGAATACTCTTGCTTATCTTGTTATCGAATGTTGGCACGCTGTTTTTGTTATACCACATCTCCATAGTTTTATATGACTTGCATAATAGTTAAATCAATCTGAATACTCTGATAAGACTTGATTATAGTAATGCTGGTCTCAAAAGCATTTCTGTATTAAGATTTCAGTAAAAAGTCTACATGTTAGATGATTTTGATCAAAAATTAGGACAACTAAACTGGCTAAATTCATCATCGGGTGATCACCGGGGTGTGTGTGATGAATTTTAGTTGACATGTTTTTTAGCCATATTAATATATATTCTATGTGTACTTGTAATTTGTCCATGACCTATCCAGATGACCTGATGAGATCTATTTCGAACACTATTAATCATATTACACCCAGTATTGATGATGTTCCTACAAAAGATAGCCAACAAATTACTAATCAGCGAATCGATGAGACTAACGAGTATTTAGCTGAAATATCAAAAAAATTAGATATTATCATTGACATCCTAAGAGAGATAAAAAAAGACTGATGCAAATTTAGTTAATTAATTTATTCACTCAGATTTATGATATAGTCTAAAACGCTAGTAGCCGAGGATATTTATTTTCTCTTTTATAATTGTTATATTCCTTATTAAATTAGTTTATAACAATATTTTATTATGGTGGGTCCTGGCAGTTCTAAGAAAGCCATTTATGCTGCTTTATTTGGTAATTTAGGAATTGCGATATCAAAACTAATAGCCGCATTATTTACGGGAAGTGCTTCTATGTGGGCTGAAACCTATCTCTCTTTTTCAGATACCTTCAATCAAGTTTTGCTTCTGGTTGGTATAAGAACAAGTAAAAAACATGTTACGGAAAGACACCCTTTTGGTTACGGGGAAGAACAGTTCTTTTGGTCTTTCATCGTTGCTACTCTTATATTTGGTATTTCGGGCATTTTGTCTTTGGAGCAAGGATTAGGTTCGATTTTGGGGAGCGAATCTCATAGATTAGAAAATGTGTAGATAAGTTATCTAATCTTGGCAATATCTTTGTATTCGAAGCTAATGCATTACGAATTGCTCTTGGATTATTTGAGGATGCAATAGAAGACAAGGGTGAAAAATTTGGCATTATTGCCATAATCAAGGAATTTAAAGAAAACAAAGATACCGTAATTTTGACTGTTATAGTAGAAGACTCTGCTGCACTTTTGGGAATTGTTATAGCGGCTGCTGCGTTATTTATTTCAGAAATTACTGGAAATCTTGTATATGATGCTATTGGTTCACTTTTGATTGGATTGATGCTAATGGCTTTTGCATTCTTTCTTGCCAGAGAAAATAAAGATTTACTCATAGGCGAATCCATGTCAAAAAGAGACAATCAGAAAATCTATCAAATCGTATCCCAAATACCTGAAGTGGCCAAGATAGTTTCAATTAGTTCTATGCAACTTGCACCCGAAGATGTACTAATAACTCTAGAAGTAAGCTTGGTCGATAATTTAGATACAGATACTATAGAATCAGTAATTGATAATATTGAAAATAAGGTTAAACAAGTTATACCTTGTGCCGCATCTTCTAAGATTTACGTAGAACTTGAGCGAACTAAACAATCATGATTTTAAAAAAGAACACAAAGATAGTGATGAATTGGTATTCACAATTAGTTTGAATGATGATCCGAATAAGAATAGGAAGTTTGAAACGACATATCTTTGGGTATTAAGCCGTTTTGATCCTTTAGGCAATAAAAACCGCATATATACTATAATTATACCCCACTTTGGAATAGATTCAGAATTTAAAAATAAGGGGTGGTATCTAGCAATTTATGATAATATCAAAAATATATATACGTTACCCATGTTAAGAATATATAATATGACTAATAATAATGTAGAAGTAACAATTAATCCAATTTTTATCGGGATTATGAAGAATTTTAATTACTCAACAGCCGTGATGATTAGAGTAAATGATGAAATTCTTGATAAGCCGCCTGATTATTTGGTTGACTCGTCTTCCAATGATAATGCCTTTTGGGAAAAATGGTTTCTTTAGAAGTCAAATAAAATCTCCGTTGAATGATTCTGTTTCGATCAATAGATTTTTGCAATCGCCTGTAATCAAATCAAACCAGCTCACTTTTTCAATCATATATTATCAATGCATCAAGACGATACGAGATCAAAATACAGGTCCACGTAGTTCTGTAGCAAGTTCATCTTGTTGGATTACCATATGAAATACTCATCATTTTGAATCAATAAATTAAACTCTTTTTATAGTTAGGTTTCGAAAGTTAAGTGTCTACTATGAATAAAAAAGATGAGAAAGGAACAAACATTTGGTCTGAATGGTTAGATTTTAACCTCTCTAATATAACGGCTGCAGTTGTTGCCGACAAGCCGGGAGTTTTTAAGGTTCATGCTAATATGAAAATACTATATATCGGAAGTGGTACCAACTTGCAACAATCCTTGAAAGACTCATTGTCGGATCCTTGCATAAGTAAAGCCAGACGTTTTAGCTTTTTAGTTACAGATAATGCAGAACAAATAAAGGATCAGATAGTAAGGGAGTACCTTGATAGCCATGGAGGAAAATTACCATCATGCATGGAAAATAATTAATTAGTAAATCCTTTTTCATTTCGCTTATTCTTGATATTGTTTTATTCAACATCTACAACCCCTATTAACACTGTCGTGTACTCTTTCATAATAGTACAAGACATGACCAGCAATGTTCCAGATCAGTGATAGATGATGTGTAACAAAAAAATGATATTCCAGTGTTTAAAACATCATGAATTTCTGCAATGCTGTGTCTTGTCCAAAAAGAATATCATAAATTAATTTGATAATTATAGTACTGAAATGTTGAAATATCAAACAATTAAAAATATCATGTTTTATACAAATGTGATTGAAAACAATTAATTTCAGATCAAGCGTGTTAACAAATTTAAATCAATATATGCTTTCAACGTAATTATGGATCCATATACCACGTTTCAATTAAATCATAGAAGTCAAACACAAAAGAAATTAAAGATGGATCATTGGGATCCAGATCTCTCAGGTGTACATTCCAAAAAAAATCTCGAAAATGAATTGGTTGGAATTTCGGAAAGCCTTTCTATCTCACAATACAAGTTTTATGCTGAAAACAAAAAATCATTGTTGGTAGTATTACAAGGGATCGATGGTTCCGGAAAAGATGGTACTGTCAGTCACGTAATGAAAGCACTAAATCCACAAAATTGTTATATAAAATCCTTCAAGATTCCAAATGATGAAGCATTGTCTCATGATTATATTTGGCGAATTCATAAGGCAGTTCCTGCGAAAGGACAGATCTGCATTTTCAATCGCTCACATTATGAAGATATAACAGAACCCGTAGTAATGGGTGCCATTTCTTGAAATTTACTAAAACAAAGACACAGACAAATAAATGAATTCGAAAGATATTTATCAGAAAATAATATTTTTATCCTTAAATTATTTCTGTATATTAGTAAACAGGAACAGAAGAAGAGATTATTAACTAGAATACAGGATCCTAATAAACATTGGAAAATTTCGGAGTGACATAATAGGTCACAAGAACTATCAAAAATACATAGATGTTTATGGAGGCATATTCAATCACACAAACAAGAAGTGGGCTCCTTGGTTTATTATTCCAGCAAATGTCAAATATTTTCGTAACTGGGCTGTTTCAAAAATTTTGTTTAGGACTTTAGAGTCTATGAAGCATGAATACCCGAAAATAACCCTTGATCCACATAAATTCAATTTGAGCTAATGATTAAATCCAAAATTGAATTTGCAAACCGCCTGATTGTTTATGGTCCAAAGTGAATCTGAATTTAATAAGTGAACAATTTGGACTGGAACTGACAATCATAATACAAGGTCTGCTGCAAGAATTACTATATCCTCAAGGTTTTAGCATTAATCTTGATGTAAATTTTGATGAATTTTCTAAACAAAATACTGACTGATCTCTAAGAAGTTACTACCTAAAATATTTGAAATAAATTACTCAACGCATTCATGTCAAGGAAAATGCTGGATATACTTATTATCATCACTTTAAGAATTTGAGTATGGTCAAGGTTTCAGTTTATATCGGAACAAGTTTAGACGGATTTATTGCAAGAGAGAACGGTGATATAGGTTGGTTGGATGAAGCGAATAAGAATGTGACACCAGGAGAGGATTTCGGGTTTAATAATTTCATAGAGTCAGTCGACCTGATAGTTATGGGAAGAAAAACTTTCGAACAGGTTAAAGTTTTTGACAACTGGCCCTACATGGACAAAAGGTTAATTGTATTGACCACAAAAAACCTTCAAATCCCCGAAAAGCTGGAGAGATTTACAACTACTTCTAGTACATTTGTTCCTGAAAAATTGATCAGCGAATTATCGGACCAACATGTTGATCATATATATATAGATGGAGGCTTGGTGATACAAGAATTTTTATCAGCAGGATTAGTTGATGAAATCACTGTTACTATAGTACCAATTATCATTGGAAGAGGAAAATCTTTCAGCAAATTAGTATCAAAAGATTTACATCTGAATCATCTAAAAACAACAGTTTATGAATTTGGTTTTATACAAAACAAATACAGGATCACTAAACTAATAAAGGGTTAAGAATTTTTGAAATCACGTACTGTATAACTATTATACTTGTACTGTAAAAGGATTTCTACCATTTAAACAGGTATGATTTATCAAGGTCTCCAAAATACCTGTTGTTATAGGTAAACATCCATTGATGATTTAATTGTATAATATAGGGTGTTTATAACCGAATTACTTTTGGTAGTTGCTCTCCCTTTGGGATAAAATGTAAGGACAGTGAATTCACACATTCCCGAGTGTTTTTTTCTGTCAAATGTTCACCCAGGAATTCATGTCCTAGGTGTGCGCCACAATTTTTACATTCTATTTCTGTTCTTATTCCATCGGGATCAGGCACATGCCTCAGTGCATTTTGAAAGCTTTCATCAAAGCTTGGCCATCCGCATCCAGCGTCAAACTTGCTTTTGGATGAAAAGAGCGGACTATTACACCTTCGACAGATAAACGTTCCCTCTTCATAAAAATTGTCATACTTACCAATAAAAGGAGCTTCCGTTGATTTATTTATAATTATTTTTTCCTCCTCTGGTGTTAATCTATTATAACTCATATATTGTAAATATCTCGGTATTGGATTTAAAGACTATTGTGTTGTATTATTCAATGATGTAATAATGCGTAATCAACTATCTTGAGCGGATGACAAAAATAATTATCTCCTATAAATAATAGACCGTGGAGACAATACTGGATTATGATAAGTGTCTTTTATCAATCTAACTTGTCATATAGTTTAAAATAAAAGTACGCAGTAGAAAAATCATGGGTTTAGAATCAATTGGTATTTCGGACGTAATTACTAAAGATGTTAAAGTAATTGATCAAGAACAAAATATTTTTGATACTTCAAAGGTTATGGTAGACAACAATATCGGTTCTGTTGTAGTTATTGATAACAATGACAGCAAGAATCCGGTAGGCATTGTTACTGAGAGAGACATTGTTAGAATAGTTAGCACATTCTCATTATCAGACTTGCAAGTTCCAATCAGAAAACTTATGAGCTATCCCTTAATTACACTCTCAAAAAATGCATCCGTTTTAGATGCCATGAAATTGATGCATGAGCGAAAGATAAAGAGAGTAATTATTTTGGAAGACAATAAACTTGCAGGTATCGTTTCTGACCATGATATATTTAATCTACTAATGAATAACAAGGATTTGATTACTACTGTTATAGCAAGTGATTTTCCAATCCCTCAAAAAGATGTATACGAAGATTTTTCACGTTTTTGGTTTAGTAATTCCTATTATAAATAAATAGGGCAGTTCTTGTATACTTTGCTATCGATACGCTATACCTTCTATTTGTTTTTGTCAGGATAATTTCACGATATCAAGTAAATTTCATGTTGTTGAATTCATTTAATACTGCATCGTTCTCAACATCCCAAAAAGATAGACAGAGAAAAATCATGGTTCAATCTAGCAAGCATCGGTTTTAACATGATTTAAAGAATTTTCTGGGCTGGCTCATAGTAAGAGTGTTAAAAACCGTGGTGTAAAAAATTAGATCAGTGTTATTCTGGGCTTATTCGTACAAGTGATCTACCCATATGGTGACCGTTAAATAAACTGACAAAAGCCTTTGGTGCTCTATCTAGTCCCCCAAAAATACTTTCCTTTAGCTTTATCTTACCATCGCTAATCCATTTTGACATCTTGTAATTAAATTCGTCTAATACATCGAGATGATCACTCCGGATAAAACCCTGGAGTCTTAATCTGTGTGAAACTGCCAATGAAAGGTTGGAAGGTCCGGGATGAATTGATCTTTCGATTTGACTGTCGGGTTTATCAGATTAGGTAGTGAAATGAGTATCGTCATTATATTGGGAGATTGTTCCACATAATACTATTTTTCTAAAAATATTCATATTGTCAATTGCTGCTTCTAGATGTCCCCCCCAACGTTATCAAAATAAATATTGATACCACTTGGGCAGACTCTTTTCAATTCAGAAGAAATATTGCCAATTCCTATTTTTTTATAATTTATGATGTGATCTATTCCAATTTCCTCTGCAAGATATCTTGCTTTCTCGTCGCTTCCACAGCTACCTATAACGCGACAGCCCTTTACCTTTGCTATTGGCATACAATAGATCCTACCCCTCCAGCCGCAGAGGATACAAAAACGGTTTCTTGACTTCCTCTGAGGTCGCCTATCTTAAACAGCCCAACATAAGCCGTAATACCTGTAATTTCAAGAATTCCTAGAAAATTTTGTGATGGAGCAGTTGAGGAATCGATTTTTGAAATAGCATTTTTTTCACTATTGATATCGTTGGATAGCCAATATTCTCTCCATCCAAAGTTTGCCTTCACATGATCTCCAACTTTGAAATTTGAACTTTTGGATTCTATTATTTGTCCTATGCACTCCCCCCCATCAATTACTTTGTCCAGCTCTAAAGGTGATAATGCTTTACTTTTCCATTCACCATGTAAATTCTCAAAAAAGGGTCAACAGACATCCAGATATTTCTAACTAGAAACTCCCCTTCTTTTTTCACTTCTGGAATCTCTACCTCGACAATCTCAAAATCTTCTATATCTGCGTATCCAGATGGTCGATTCTTTAAATGGATTTCTTTACTCATCTTCTTTTCATTTGTCCATTTAAGAATCTCCTAATTCTTCCATGATCAAAAGAATTGCTCTATACAAATAGCACTCTATTCGTATAAAACCACTCCTATGAATGACTTAAGCATCACCACATACGAAAAGCTCTGTTCTAATTTGTCGATCTTATATAAGGAGGATGTGGTAAAGAGTTACTGAATTTCATTCAAAACAAGATTTTATAGCATTAATTTTTAGTAATAGTCTGAAAGCATCCTGTTTAAAGTATTCTGAAATGCTTGTCTTTCCTGGTCAGTCCTTTCACGATCAATTGACGTTTGCTTTTTTGTTTCTAGATTGGTTATGGCTTTATCAACTTCAGCTAATCCAATAAGTGCTTTATTTAATCGATTAGATAAGAAAAATATCGTAGAAAAAATATAGCTGATTTTGTCATTATCAAAGTCCAATTTTGTAGATGAAGGAAAAATATCATCCAGTCTTTTTCTCAAATCAGTGCCACATTGTTGTATGCATTTTGAATCGCCATTACAGTCTTGTAACTGTTGAGCCCAAGATACTAAACATTCTATTATCTCGGTCGAATATTTGCTCATAAATACACTGGGTACTTATAGTTTTTATACAGTGATTGATTTGAATGTCATCATTCGATCCTTTAAAATTGAAATGTTAATTTTGAGATAGATAGACTAGAAGTTATTGCCGATGAAAAGAAATCATCAAAGTAGATACAATTACCAAAGCGATTCACTGATTAGGATATTATTTTTGAAATTTTGATTGATCGAATAATCTATAATTATTCCATTTACTACTTTGTTGAATCTGCATCAAATCTTTTCATAAATTTATTTAGTGCCTCATCCTCTGAAACAGCAAATCTTAAAGCTTTGCCATCATAACTTTCCACTTTATATTGAGGAATACTGAAAATCTCTTTGTTTCCTATGCCTCGCTGAGTCAGGATTAGACCATTAGAAACTTCTTGAACCTCTCCAAGATCAAAATCGTTGCTACCTTTTGCTTCCTTCTTTATCACGTCAT
>LLBY010081924.1_pt2 | contig 13611 bp, 11 predicted proteins | sample 1489401 | NCBI WGS metagenome assembly LLBY01 (sample SAMN04092656, study PRJNA295927) | soil metagenome | biome: Soil prokaryotic community; feature: Bulk soil; isolation source: soil from tomato rhizosphere | host: tomato cultivar Hawaii 7996 | place: South Korea | collected 2011-11-01 | reverse complement strand
TTGCATAGATATAAAGGAGGAGGACAGCTAGCGGGGGGGCGGGGTCACAATGGAGACAAAAAACATGCGCGAGGCGGATCAGGCGCGGAAACGCGTGAGGGCGGTGGCGGCGTCCATGACGCCGTCGGGCGAGACGTCCCGCGAGGCGACGGGGCGCCTTTGACTCCAGCCGTGCCCATGGGGGGGCGGGTCGCGCGTAATCGCGCCCGGGGCATCCAGCGGCCGGCCCGCGTTCAGGCGGCGACGGGACAGGCGGGCTTGTAGCGGAAATCGAGGGTGATGCGCGGCGAGGCGTAGGCGCGGTCGGCGTGGATGCCGTCCATGAGCGAGCGGCAGCAGCTCTCCAGGTCCTCGGCGTCGAGCGTGACGGGCAAGGTCTCGAGCAGGCGTCCCTCGGCGTCGCTGGCGGCGGCCTCGATGTGGGCCTCGAGCCAGGCGCGGAGCGGGGTGAGGCGGGGTTGGACCTCGCGGGGGGCGGCGGCGAGCAGTTGAAAATAGCAACGGATGCAGCGGCCCGGCGTGGTGCCGGCATGGGCGGCGGCGCGCAGGTCGAGCAGGCTGTCGGCGGCGCGTCGGAGCGGGACGGCGAGCGAGGCGAGCAGGGGATCGAGCGCGAAGGCGGCGGACGGGGACATGATGCCGTCCAGTCTAGCAGACGCGGACGGAGAAAGGCTTACCCGTCCTTGCGCAAGGTTTACCCGTCCTTGCGCGGGCGGGAGGGAAAAGGCCGGCTAACCCGGGCGGGGACGCCGATGGGAGGGCGCGGGCGGGGCGGTGTTTACGGAACTCATGCCCTGGTGAAATCGCCGCACCAGTCGGAGGGTTTGATGCGGGGGAAGCGGGACTCGAACTTCACGCCGTCGTCCACTTGGAAGGCGACGGTTTGCGGGGCGTGGCGCCGGCATTCGCCGAGGGTGGCCGAGACGGGTTTGTAATGCACGCAGGCGGCGCAGGCTTTGACGGAGGTTTGGGCGGAGGTTTGGGTGGGCATGGCGGGGTGGGTGTCTGGGTGGGCGGGGGCGTCCCGGAACGGGACGAGTTGGCGCCGGAAATTTGCACCGACGAGACGAGAAAGGCAAAAACGCAATCGAGGGCGGGGCGGTTGAGCGTCGAGGACCGGGCGCGGGCATGGGCGGGCGGCGGGAGATCAGAACTCGTGGCGGACCTGGGTGTAGAAGGAGCGGGCGAAGCGGGGGCCGTAAACGTAGTCGCTGTCGCGGCCGGCGCCGCTTTCGAGATCGCGCTGGCGTTCGTCGAAGAGGTTTTTCACGCCGAGGCTCCAGTCGAGGTGGCGTCCGCCGGGGAGGGAGAAGTGGCGGGTGAAGCCGAGGTCCACGACGTGAAAGACGGGCGTGCGGCGCAGCGTGCCGGAGTTGTTGTTCACCACGTCCATGGGGCCGGTGGTCTTGAGCGCGGCAAACACGTCCCACTCCTCGGCGGGGCTCCAGACGGCCTGGGCGAGGACGGTGAGGCGCGGGGTCTTGAGATAGTCGCGGGTGGTGATGACGACGCCGGCGCCGTCGTCGAAGACGGTCTCGGCTTCGTCGTATCGGGAAAGATAATACGCGAGCCCGAGATCGAGGCGGAGGTCGGGGCGGAGGCGCAGGCCGAGGTTGGTCTCGAGGCCGGTGACGGTGGAGCCGGAGCCGTTGGTGCGGAGGTCGGTGGCGCCGACGCGGCTGAGCACGAAGGTGTCGGCGATCTCGGTGCGGGAGGCGGTGAGATCCCAGGTCCAGGGCAGCGGGGCGGAGGCGGGGGCGGCGTAGGCGAAGCCGAGCTGCACGGTGCGGGAGGACTCCTCGGAGAGCCCGGGGGCGTTGCTCACCGGGACGGGCGTGGCGCCGATGGTGTCCACGTGCAGGTCCTCGCTGAACACGTCCGGCGCGCGGAAGCCGGTGGAGAAGGCGGCGCGCAGGCGCAGCCTCGGGGTGGCGGCGTAGGCGGCGGCGAGCCGCGGGGAAAAGACGAGGCGGTCCACGGTGGAGGCGTCGTCGAGGCGCGCGCCGAGCACGAGGTCGAGGCGTTCGGTGGCGGTCCACTCGTCCTGGAGGAGGAAGCCGAGGTTGGTGAAGGTGTCGTCCACCAGCGGATCGGCGCCCACCCGCGCGCCGTCGCCGTCGCGTTTCTCGTCGCGCACGGACTCGTGTTTATACTGCGCGCCGTAGGCGAGGGCGTGGTCGCCGAGGCGTTGGCGGAAGAGCAGGTCGAGGAAGTGGAGCGGGTTGACGGTGTGGCCGTATTGGTCGAAGGCGACCTCGCCGCGGGTGGCGTAGCCCTGGTCGATGAGCGGTTGGTCGTTGTCGCCGGCGCCGGGGGCGGACTCGGGCGTGAGCGGGGTGGAGGCGTCGTCGCCGCCGAGGCCGCCGTAGTAGCTGTCGCGCGCGATGTGGGCGAAGGCGTAGGTGGCGGTGAAATCGAAATCGGGCGTGACGGTCTGGTCCCACGCGAGCGCGCCGCGATGGTAGCGGGTGTCGAGCGACTCGGCGATGTTGGCCTCGTGCGGGGGGCGGTCGAGCCGGTCGCCGCCCCGGCGGGCCTCGTCGGTGTAGGTGTGGTGGGCGCGCAGGGTGGTGCGCGCGGTCGGGGTGAACCAGGCCTGCACGCCGCCCACCAGCAGGTCGCGCCGCGCGATCTCGGAGTAGCCGTCGCCGTTGAAGTCGATGGCGTCGTGCGTGACGGCCTGGCCCACCACGGAGACGGCGAGGGCGTGCCGGCCGTGGGCGGCGGCGGACTCGGACGGGGCGAGGTTGACCCGTGCGTCGGCCATCCAGATCGGCTCGCCCTCCTGCCACTCGAGCCCGGCCTGGACAAAGCCCCCCGAGCGCTGCGGGCGCAGCGAGACGAGGTTGATGACGCCCGCGACGGCCCCCGGGCCGTAGAGCGCGGAGCCGCCGCCCTTGACCAGCTCGATGCGGTCCACGAAGCCGACCGGAATCTGCTCCAGCCCGTAAACCGCGCCCAAGGTGGAGAGCAGAGGCGTGCCGTCGAAGAGGATCTGGTTGTAGGCGCCGGGCAGGCCGAGCAGCTGGACCTCGCTGGTGTTGCAGTTCTGGCAGTTGTTCTCGATGCGCACGCCGTTGGTCAGCTCGACGGCCTGGGAGAGGTTGAGCGGGGCGCGCAGGGCGATGTCCTCGGAGAGCACGACCTCGGTGCGGATGGGGACCTCGGTGAGCAGGCGCTCGGTGCGGGTGCCGGCGGTGACGGTGAGGGGCTCGAGCAGGATGGGGGCGTCCTCGGCTGCGCCGTGGACGGTGGCGTGGTCGTCAGCTGCCGTGGCGGCGGCGGCGAGGGCGACGCTGGTGAACAGGGGCGCGGCGGTGACGCAGGTGAGCGCGGCGAAGAACGGGAGGCGATGAGACATGCCGGCTTGGTTGCTTTGGCTAATTAAATTAGACAAGGCTAATATTGATTGATGGAGCGAATGACTGAGAGATGTGGGGCTTGGTGGCTTCGCTTGCGAAGTCCGGGGTTTGGCGGATCGGGCAGCGTCCGCCCGTCGCGGGCTTCGCGAGCGAAGCCCCTGCGTCCGAATCGACGGATGCGAAGGCGTTTAGCCCAGCAGGCCGGCGAGCACGCCGTCGCGGCTGAGGCGGAAGGCGTCGCGCACGGCCTCGAACTCAAGGAGGCACTGCTCGGGCGAGCCCGCGCGGGGCAGGCGCAGCGCGAGCGAGGCGCCGTCGCACTCCACTCGCGCGGCCACGCCGGGGACGGCGAGGAAACAGCGGCTGCAATCGGACGGATACTCCACCGTCAACGCGCCCTCGGCCTCGGGGTCGAGCGCCTCGACGGCGTCGATGACGGCCTCCACTCGCACGCCGCGCACGAGGTCGAAAACCACGGCGTCGAATTGGGCGGCGAAGAGAACATTGAAGGCCTCGAGTCGCACGAGGTCGCCCGAGCGCAGGCTGTGCAGGGTGCGGCTGATGACGTAGCGCGCGGGCGCGGCGGGCTCGAGCGCGTAGGCGAGTTCCCAGCAAAAATCCTTGGTCGTGAGCGTGGCCAGGCCGGCGCCGACCTCGAGGGAGATGCCCGCGCGTTTGTAGCCGAGGGCGGCGCGGGCGCCTTGGAACAGGGCCTCGGCCTCCTCGGCGAGCTCGGGCGCGCAGAGCCGGGCGAGGAAGGCGGAGGTGGCGGCGTTGACGGCGTCGGGCAGGGAGTGGCGGGACTTGTCGTAGCCGCGCAGGCTTTTCACCGCGCCGCCGCCGGCGCCGCCGAGACGGACTTGCGAGATTTTGGAGAAGGGGGCCGGCATGGGCGTGGGCGGAGCGTGAAAGGTTTTTAAACCGCGCCAAGCCCGCAGCCGCGTTTTGAATCGCGTCGGCTTTGGGGTTGATCCGCATCGGGCCCGTCCCTGCATATCGCGCCGTGCCCATCCATCCAGAGCCCGATTCCGAACTGCCCGTCGTGGTGGTGCCCGACGTGCATCAGGACCTGGATTTTTTTCAGCGGGCGGTGGCGCTGGCGGAGCGCGAGGAGGCGAGCCTGGTGTTTCTGGGCGACTACGTGGACTCCATCGATCCGCACTGGCGTGATCCGGCTTCGTTGCGGGCGGTGTCGCGCGCGCTGCCCGAGCTGGCGCTGAGCCACCGCGGCGGGTGCGTGTTTATCGCGGGCAACCACGACGTGCAGGCCCTGCAGGCGGCGCGGCACCGGGCGGCCCTGCTGATCGCGGGCGACCGGGCGCAGGTGGAGAAACTCGACAACGCGATGCCGTCCGCGTCGCACTACGGCGACCTGCTCGGCGCGTGGTCGAAGGACTTTTTGCTGGGCTGGCGGCTGGCGACGACCGCGCACGGATTTCTGCTTTCGCACGCCGGGGTGGCGCGGCGGCACTGGCCGTGGGGCGAGACGCGGGACCCGGTGGAGCAGACGAATCTCTTTCTCGCGGACGCGCAAACGGCCTGGGAAAAGTGGCTGCTGCGCAACGAGGACGGCCCGCTTTTCCAGGCCGGCCCCGCGCGCGGCGGTCGCGACGCGCCGGTGGGCGGCCCGCTGTGGCTGGATTGGGACGTCGAGTTCGTGGACGATCTGCCGCTGCCGCAGGTGGTCGGCCACACGCGCGGGCGCGAGCCGCGCCGCAAGGACCGCAGCTGGTGCATCGACGCGGCGCAGACCTGCGTGGCGCTGATCGACCCCGACCTCGGCCTGCGGGTGCTGCGGGTGTAGGGGACGGGCGGATACGGCTGGCTCAGGCGCGGCGCTTGGGCCAGGGGCCGTGGATGGCGAGGGTGTAGCCGGGCTTCTGGACGTTGACGAAGAGGGTCGAGCCGTCGGGCGAGAAACACACGCCGGCGAGCTCGCGCTTGGCGACGGCGTTGCGCGCGAGCACGTAGAACTCGCCCCTCGGCGTGACGCCGACCAGGCGGCACACGTCGCCGTTGTCCTCGGCGAGAATGAGGTCGCCCCAAGGGGCGACGCAGAGGTTGTCGGCGTTGTTGACCAGCGTGGAATCGTTGGGCTCGGCGAAGAGCTCGATCGTGCCGGGGGCGTCGGCCTCGCGCGCGGAGCCCTCGTATTCGCTGGGTTGATACTTGAAGATCTGGCCGAGCCGGGCGGGGCCGCCGTTGGTCATGGCGAACCAGGCGGCGTCCTCGCCCCACCAGGCGCCCTCGCCGCGGGCGAAGAGGGCGGCCCCGGAGGCGAAGCCACGCAGCCGGAGGTCGTGGCGCGGACTCTCGACCTCGTCGAGGTCCACCCATTTGACGGGCAGGGGGCGGCCGACGGGGAGGGTTGGGGCGTCCCAGTTGCGGGTGTCGGCGCCGAAGCGGTCGCGCAGGACGAGGGCCTGGAGGCGGCCGCCGGCGGCGAGGTGGCCGGGGATGGCGGGGAGGAAGCGGTAGAGCAGGCCGTCGCCGGTGTCCTCGGTCTGGTAAACGGCGCCGCTGGCGGGGTGCACGCAGACGGCCTCGTGGCGGAAGCGGCCCATGGCCTTGAGGGGTGTCGGCTTGACGAGACCGACCTCGGCGGAGGGGCGGACCTCGAAGTTGTAGCCGTGGTCCCGCTCGGCGTGCGTCTCGGGCTCGTCGTTGACCTCCTCGCAGGTGATCCAGGTGCCCCACGGCGTGACGCCGCCGGCGCAGTTGCGCACGGTGCCGGCGAGGCTGAGGAAGTGGCGTTCGAGCCGGCGGGCGGCGGGGTCGTAAACGAGGGTGGTGGTGCCGCCGAGGTTGGGGAGCACGCCGCGGCCGAGGTCGTAGATCTTTTCGCGGTCGATTTTGCCGAGGCGGGACTGGTCCTTGCCGAAGGGGGAGAAGTCGGCCCAGGCGCTCTCGTTTTCGTGGTTGCGGACGAGGAGCACGCGGCCGTCGGGGCCGGGGAAGGCGGCCATGCCGTCGTGCATGCCGGGAACGAGCAGACCGTCGTCCATCTCGCCGCCCCACTCGGAAAACTTCACGTAGGAGAAACCGCGCGGCAGCTCGAAGAGCCCGGCGGGGTCGGCGACGAGGGGACCGAAGCCGGGGGCGGCGGGCGAGGCGGCGTCGGCCAGCGCGGCGGCGAGGGGGTTTTGCAGGAGGGCGCGGAGGCCGAGGAAGCCGGCGGTGGTGAGGCCGGCGGTGCGGAGAAAGTCGCGGCGGGGGTTCATCGGATCGCAGCAAAGGTGCGTCGCGCGCCGCGCGCAAGGCGCGCGGCCCGCGCGGCGGTGACGTTTTCGCGGAGGCGGGGGGGGGGCGGACGCGTTTGCTCGAACCTAAAAATCCCCGGGCAGGAGTTTTTCGGCGAGCGGGCCGAGGGTCTCGACGAGGGCGTCGCGACTTTCCACGGATCGCCCGGTGGAGCTGGAGGAGCGGTATTGCACCGGGCCCGCGCCGGAGTCGTGGGGCCGGATGCGGCGCTGATCGTTGATGCTGTAGTGGGTCGTGCCGTCGGGGTTGCTCGAGCGGGAGACGGTGATCTCGCGCACACCGATGCCGAACTCGCTGAACTGCTCCTCGAGGCGGCCGACGTTGACGAGGACCTCGCCGCGCTCGGGGCCCAGGGCGCGGAGGAGTTTCGCGGCGGCCTCGTCGTAGAGTTTTCCGCCGCGTTCGGGGAAGGGCGGGATGTCGATGGTGAACGTGTTTTTCTCGGGATCGAAGCGGGTCGTCGCGGTCTCGTGCTCGATCTCGGCCACCCGGCGCCGCAGCTCGTCCATGACGGCGTTCACCTCGCCGGTCTCCCGCTCGGTAAGGAGGAGCAGCGTCTTGGCTTTTTCGGTCAGGTGGTGGTTCTGGTCGAAAATCGAGGCGGAGTAGTTCAGCAGGTCGGCCTGGTGGAGGGCGTCGAGCGAGCGGAGCAGGGCGTAGCGGTCCGCGACGGGGTCGGGCTGCGTGAGGGGCGCGGGCTCCGCGGCCTCTGGCGACGTCGGCGCGGGCGCGGGGAGCGCGGGCGCGGGAGGCGTGACGGCGGACGGGGCCCGCGACTCGGCGGCGGTCGCGCGCGGCGTCGGGGAATCGGCGACGAAGCGCGTCAGCGCCACGCCGGCGAGAAACCCGATGAACAACCAAGCGAGACGCGTGCCCATGCGGCCGAGTGAGGGCGGCGGGCGGGCGGGCGACAAGTTTTTCGCGCCGGCGCGCGGGCGCGCCGGCGTCAGAGGTGGGCGACGAGGTCGGCGGTGGCGAAGCGGACTTTTTTGGCGGCGGCGTATTTGTCGGTCCCGGCGCGGTAGCCGACGGCGCAGGCGACCACGGTGGCGAACTCGGTGTCCTTCAGGCCGAGGACCTCGTCGTAGGCGGCCGGGTTGATGCCCTCCATCGGGCAGGTATCGACTCCGAGCAGGGCGGCCGAGGCCATGAACTGGCCGAGCGCGATGTAGATCTGCTTGGTGGCCCAGGCGTCGAGCTGGCCGGCGGCGGTGATCTTTTGCAGGAAGCCGACCATCATGCCGCGGTAACCGGCGAGCGATTCCGGCGTGCCGCCGCGCAGTTCGATCTGACGGGCGAGAAACTTGTCCACGAAGGCCTCGTTCACGCCCTTGCGCACGGTGAAGACGACGTGGTGCGAGCAGTCCGTGACCTGCGTCTGGCCCCACGAGACGGGCAGGAGTTCCGCCTTCACCGCCGGATCGGTGACGACGATGAAGCGCCACGGTTGCAGTCCGAAGGAGGACGGCGATTGCACGAGCGCGTGCTCGAGGGCGGCCCAGAGGTCGGCGGGGATTTTTTTGGCCGGGTCGAACTGCTTGGTGGCGTAGCGCCAGTCGAGCGCGGCGGTGAGTTGGGCGGCGGGGACGGGAATCATGTGTGCTGGAAAATTGGATACAGGTGTGCGGGAGCGCGCCGGGGCTCAGTCGGTGACCTCGGCGAGGAAGGGGTAGTCGGTGTAGCCGGCGCGCGAGGCGGTGGCGTAGAAGGTTTTCTCGTCGGGCTGGTTGAGCGGGGCGTTTTTGAGGAAACGCAGGGGCAGGTCGGGGTTGGCGAGGAAGGGCACGCCGTAGGCGATGGCGTCGGCCAGGCCCTCGCGGAGGGCGGCCTCGCCGGCGTCGCGGGTAAAGCCGCCGTTGCGCACCAGGGCGCCCGGGAAGTGTTTTCGCGCGAGCTTGGCGAGCTCGATCTCGGCGGGCTGGTCGTGGTGGGCGTGGCGCAGTTCGAGAAAGCCGAGGCCGCGTTTCGCGCTCTCGGCGGCGACGTGGGCGACGAGGGCGGCGGGATCGGAGTCGGCCATGTCGTTGAACGGCACGAGCGGCGAGATGCGCAACCCGACGCGCCCGGCGCCGAAGACGGACGACGCGGCGTCCACGATCTCGAAGAGCAGGCGGGCGCGGTTGGCGACGGAGCCGCCGTAGGCGTCGGCGCGGTCGTTCACGCCGTCGCGCAGGAACTGGTCGATCAGGAAGCCGTGCGCGCCGTGGATCTGCACGCCGTCGAAGCCGGCGAGCCGGGCGTTGGCGGCGGCCTTGGCGAAGGCGGCGACGATGTCGGGGATCTCGTCGGTGCGGAGGGCGCGCGGCGCGGGGTAGGGGAGTTTGCCCCCGGGGGTGTGGATGGTGTCGTCGCGGATGGGTTTGTCGGAGGACGAGACGGGTTGCGCGCCCTTGTTGAGCGCCGGGTGGGTGGCGCGGCCGGGGTGCCAGATTTGCAGGTAGATGCGGCCGCCGGCGGCGTGCACGGCGTCGGTGACGCGTTTCCAGCCGGCGACGTGGGCGACGCCGTGGATGCCGGGCTGGTGGGGCCAGGCCTGGGCGTCGGCCGCGACCATGGTGGCCTCGGCGATGAGCAGGCCGGCGGAGGCGCGTTGCACGTAGTAGCCGGCCATGAGCTCGCCGGGCACGTTTTCGGCGTCGGCGCGCACGCGGGTGAGCGGCGCGAAGAGCACACGGTTGGGAATGGAGAGCGAGCCGAGCTGGCCGGGGGAGAGGAGTTGCATGCGGAGCCTTGCGGAAGGTTGGTCTTTGGAGGTTTGGCGGTTCGCGCGCGGAGCGCGACATCAGAGAGACTGGTTCCGGCAGGCGGCCTACTGCGCGGTGAAACCGCCGTCGATGACGAGGCTGGCGCCGGTGACGAAGGTGTTGGCGGGATCGAGCAGGTAGAGCACGCCGCGGGCGATGTCCCCGACGGTGCCGATGTGGCCGACGGGATGGAGATTGGCCATGTAGTCGCGCTTGTCGGGCGAGCCGGTGAAGCGGTCGAACATCTCGGTCTCGATCGCGGCGGGCGCGACGGCGTTCACGCGGACGCCCTGGCGGGCGTATTCGAGGGCGACGGACTTGGTCAGGCCCTCGACGGCGTGTTTGCTTGCGACGTAGATCTGCACGCCGGGCATGCCGATGTGGCCGGCGGCGGAGCTGGTGTTCACGATGGAGCCGCCGCCGGTGGCGAGCATGGCGGGGATCTCGTGCTTCAGCGCGGCGAGCACGCCCCAGACGTTGAGATCGAAAACGCGACGGTAGTCGGCCTCGGTGATGTCGGCGGTGGGGCCGGCGTGCTCGACGCCGGCGTTGTTGAAGGCGAGATCGAGGCGCCCGTAGGTGCGGACGGTGAAGTCCACGAGAGCGGCGACCTCGGTTTCGCGGGAGGCGTCGGCGCGGAAGAAGGCGGCGGCGCCTCCGGCTTTTTCGATCTCGGCGACGGCGGCGAGCCCCTCGGTCTCGCGGCGCCCGGAAAGAACGACCTTCGCGCCGGCGGCGGCGAGGGCGAGCGCGGTGGCGCGGCCGATGCCGGAGGTGGCGCCGGTGACGAGGGCGACTTTGCCGGCGAAGGCGGAGGCGGACGTGGCGGTGGTGGTGGTGACGGTGCTCATGGTGATGCGGGTGGGTTGGGTGACGGTGGTGGTTTTAGTTTTGGGCGAACAAAGGGGCGGGGGCGGGCGCGGCGGGGTTTTCCCAGCCGCCGCCGAGGGAGCGGATGAGCGAGGCGGCGGCGACAAGGCGCTGGCCGCGCAGGCGGGCGACGGCGCGTTCGGCATCGAGGGCGGAGCGCTCGGACTCGACGACTTCGAGATAGCTCACCGCGCCGGCGTCGTAGCGGATGCGGGAGAGATCGGCGGCGCGGCGCGCGGCGGTGGCGGCGCGTTCGGTGGCGGCGGTCTGCTCGGCGAGGAAACGCGTGGCGGCGAGGGCGTCGCGGACGTCGCGGAACGCGAGGAGGACGGATTGGCGGTAGCGGGCGGCCTGCTCGGCGAAAGCGGCCTGGGCGCGGGTGAGGTTGGCGCGGTTGCGACCGCCCTGGAAGAGCGGGAGGTAGAGCCGGGGGCCGAAGCTCCAGGCACGGGTGTCGCCCGAGACGAGGTCGGCGAAATCGGCGCTTTCCCAGCCGGCGCTGCCGGTCAGGGCGATGGTCGGGAAAAACGCGGCGCGGGCCACGCCGATGCGTGCCGAGGCGGCGTCCATCGCGAGCTGCGCGGCGGCGAGATCGGGGCGACGGAGCAGCAAGTCGGACGGGAACTTGGCGGGCAGAACGGGCGCGGCGGGCAGTTGAGGTTGAGGGGAGGCGGCGGGCGACTCGGAGCCGAGGAGAACGGCGAGGGCGTTTTGCAGGGTGGCGGCGCGTTGCGAGACGGCGGCGTGGTCGGCCTCGGCATTGGCGAGCTCGGTGTCGGCGCGGGCGAGGTCGAGCGGGCTGGAGGTGCCGATCTCGGCGCGGTCGGCGATGATGCGGCGGGCGTCGCGGCGCGTGGTCACGCCGCGTTCGACGGCGGCTTTTTCAAGCGCGGTGGCGAGCAGCGTGTAGTGGGTCTGCGCGACCTCGGAGGCGAGGCTCACGCGGGCGGCGTCGAACGTGGCGACGGCCGCGCCGGCCTCGGCGCGCGCGGCTGTCGTGCCTTTTCGGATACGACCCCAGAGGTCGAGTTCCCAGGTGGCGACGCCGGGCAGCGAGGCGTGGTCGGAGGCGCGGTAGTTGTTGTCTAGGCTGCGCTGGCGGGTGGCGGAGGCGTCGATGCCGATCTGCGGGAAAAAGTCGGCGCGCGCGGCGCCGGCGAGGGCGCGGGCCTGGTCCACGCGGGCGGCGGCGGCGGCGAGGTCGGAGTTGTTGGCGAGGGCTTGGGTGATGAGCGCGTCGAGGGCGGGGTCGGCGAAGACGGAGAAAGCGGGCAACGTTCGATCATAGGTCGTAGAGGGCTCATGGGCCCCATAGGACCTATGAGCCGCAGTGATGCCGGAGAGGGAAAGCGCGAGAAGAAGGCGGAGAGTTTTCATGGCTCTTATTTTTAGGATTTTACCGCTTGGGATTTAGGATTTCACGCCGCCGCGGACGCTGGCTGCGAAGCCGGCTCCACGCTACGCGCGGCGGCGTGTTTGCGTTTGCGTTGCAGGAGCACGTAGAAGACGGGCGTGAGGAAGAGACCGAAGATCGTGACTCCGATCATGCCGCTGAAGACCGCGACGCCCATGGCCTGGCGCATCTCGGCGCCGGCTCCGGTCGCGGCGGCGAGCGGGTAAACGCCGGCGATGAAGGCGATGCTCGTCATCAGGATCGGACGCAGGCGGAGACGCGCGGCCTCGATGGCGGCGTCGAAGGCGGAGAGGCCGTCCTCGGTCTGCTTCTTGTGCGCAAACTCGACGATGAGGATGGCGTTTTTCGCGGCGAGGCCGACGAGCACGACGAGGCCGATCTGGGTGAAGATGTTGTTGTCGCCGCCGGTCAGCCACACGCCGACCAGCGCGCTGAGGAGCGTGAGCGGGATGATGAGGATGATGGCGAAGGGCAGCTTGAAGCTCTCGTATTGCGCGGCGAGGACCATGAACACGAGGAGCACGGCGAGCGGGAACACGAGGTAGCCGGCGGTGCCCGCGAGATTCTTTTGGTAGGTGAGCTCGGTCCACTCCATGGCGAGGCCGGGCGGGAGCACCTCGGCGGCGACTTCGGCGAGAGCTTTTTCGGCCTGGCCGGAGCTGTAGCCGGGGGCGGGCACGCCGGAGATGTCGGAGGCCGGGTAGCCGTTGTAACGCATGACGCGGTCGGGTCCGTAGGTCTCGCGCACCTGGACGAGGGTGGAGAGCGGGACCATGTCGCCGGCGGCGTTGCGGGTGCGGAGCAGGCCGATGTCGGAGGGCTCGTTGCGGAAGGGCGCATCGGCCTGGACCACGACCTGGTAGGTGCGGCCGAAGCGGTTGAAATCGTTCACGTAGATCGAGCCGAGGTTGGCCTGCATGGTCTCGAAGAGCGCTGCGAGATTGACGCCCTGGGCCTTGGCCTTGGCGCGGTCCACGTCGGCGAAGAGCTGCGGCACGTTGACGGTGTAGCTGGTGAAAAGACCGGCGAGCTCGGGGCGCTGCGAGGCCTTCGCGATCAGCTCCTGGGTGGCGGCGAAGAGGGCGTCGGAGCCGAGGCCGGCGCGGTCCTGGACGTAGAGCTTGAAGCCGCCGGTGGTGCCGAGGCCGTTGACCGGCGGGGGCGGGAAGATGGCGACAAAGGCGTCCTGGATGCCGCCGAATTTTTGCTGGAGCTGCGCGGCGATGGCGGGGCCCGACTGGTCGTCGCGTTTGCGCTCCTCGAAGGGTTTTAGGGCGACGAAAACGATGCCGCTGTTGGGCGAGTTGGTGAAGCCGTTGATCGAGAGGCCGGGGAAGGCGATGGAGTTGGCGACGTCGGGATGGGCGAGGGCGATGTCGCCCATGCGCCGGATGACGGAGTCGGTGCGGTCGAGCGAGGCGCCCTCGGGCAGCTGGGCGAAGGCGATGAGGTATTGCTTGTCCTGGACCGGCACGAAGCCGGCGGGGGTTTTGTCGAACATCACGCCCGAGAAGCCGACGAGCGCGACATAAGCGACGAGGGCGATGGCGAGGCGGCGGGCGAGGCGCGAGACGCCCGCGGAGTAGCGGTCGGAGGCCCAGGCGAAGAAGCGGTTGAAGGGGCGGAAGAGCCAGCCGAAGCCGCGGTCGAGGAGGCGCGAGAAAAGATCCTTCGGCGCGTGGTGGTCGCGCAGGAGGAGCGCGGCGAGGGCGGGCGAAAGCGTGAGCGAGTTGAAGGTCGAGATGACGGTCGAGATCGCGATGGTGATGGCGAACTGCTGGTAGAACAGGCCGGTGAGGCCGGGCACGAAGGCGGTCGGCACGAAAACGGCGACGAGCACGAGGGAGGTGGCGATGATGGGGCCGGTGACCTCCTTCATGGCGCGCTTGGTGGCCTCGACGGGCTTGTGGCCGAGGGCGATGTTTCGCTCCACGTTTTCGACCACGACGATGGCGTCGTC
>LLBY010096084.1_pt2 | contig 13653 bp, 15 predicted proteins | sample 1489401 | NCBI WGS metagenome assembly LLBY01 (sample SAMN04092656, study PRJNA295927) | soil metagenome | biome: Soil prokaryotic community; feature: Bulk soil; isolation source: soil from tomato rhizosphere | host: tomato cultivar Hawaii 7996 | place: South Korea | collected 2011-11-01 | reverse complement strand
ATCACCGCGGTGAAGACCGACCCGTCCGCCGGGCACTCCGGGATGAGCATCCTCGTCATCGAAGACGGCATGGAGGGCTTCAGCCGGGGCCGCAACCTGGAGAAGATCGGCCTTCATGCCCAAGACACCGCGGAGTTGTTCTTCGACGAGGTGCGAGTGCCGGTGGCCAATCGGCTCGGTGAGGAGGGCATGGGCTTCGCCTACCTGATGCAGAACCTCCCCCAGGAGAGGCTGGGCCTGGCCGCGGCCTCGATCGCGCACGCCGAGGTCGCCTTTGGATGGACCCTGGACTACGTCAGGGAGCGTCATGCGTTCGGACAGGCGATCGGGACGTTCCAGACCGTCAAGCACCTCATGGCGGAGATGCGCACCGAGCTCGACGTCGCTCGGGTCTACGTGGATCGCCAGATCATGGCTCTGATTCGGGGAGGGCTGACGGCCGACGATGCCGCCAAGGCGAAGTGGTGGGTCACCGAGCTGGAGAAGCGGGTGATAGACCGCTGTCTCCAGTTGTTCGGGGGATGGGGCTACATGGAGGAGTACCCGATCGCACGCGCATATCGTGACGCCCGGGTTCAGACCATATACGGAGGGACCACCGAGATCATGAAAGAGATCGTCGGTCGGTCCCTCGGTCTCTGAAGAAAGGACCGATCGATTTGAGTCAGCCGATCACCTTCGACGGCCGCGTCGCCATAGTCACCGGCGCCGGCGGCGGTCTGGGCAGGGAGTACGCGCTTGAGTTGGGCCGACGCGGGGCGCGGGTCGTGGTCAACGACCTCGGCGGGGCGGTGGACGGGAGCGGCGCCTCTCAGTCCGCGGCCGACGTCGTGGTGGAGCAGATCAGGGCCGACGGCGGGGAGGCGGTCGCCAGCTATGACTCGGTGGCCACCCGAGAGGGCGGGTCCGCCATCGTCGCTACCGCCCTCGAGGCCTTCGACTCCGTCGACATCGTGGTCAACAACGCCGGCATCCTCCGTGACAAGTCGTTCGCCAACATGACCTTCGATGAAGTCGATGCGGTGATCGACGTCCACCTCAGGGGGGCGTTCCATGTGTCCCAGCCCGCGTTCCAGGTGATGAAGGAACGAGGTTATGGGCGCTTCGTCCACACCAGCTCCGCCTCGGGCCTGTTCGGGAACTTCGGTCAGGCCAACTACGGCGCCGCCAAGGCCGGTCTGGTTGGGCTCTCCAATGTCCTGGCCATCGAAGGGGCCAAGTACAACGTCAAGTCCAATGCCGTGGCGCCCACGGCGCGCACCCGGATGACCGAAGACGTGCTCGGTCCGTTCATGGAGATGTTCGACCCCCTCCAGGTGGTGCCGATGGTGGTCTACCTGGCGTCGGAGCAGAACGAGTACACGCATCAGGTGTTCAGCGCCGGTGGGGGCAGATATGCGCGGATCTTCATCGGGACCAACAACGGCTGGTTCGCCGGCCAGGGCGTCGTGCCCACCGTGGAGGATCTCGCCGATCATCTCGACGAGGTCCGCGACATCAGCGACTACTCGGTTCCGGAGAGCATCAACGACGAGTTGATGATCCTCGCCCAGCTGGCCGCGGGCTGACATGCCGATCGACGTCGCCGCGGCGGTCGGGGCGGAGCTCGCTCCAACGACTTTCAGCTGGTCGGACGAGGACATCATCCTCTACCACCTCGGAATCGGTGCCGGTGGCGCCCCCACCGACCCCGACGAGCTTCGCTATTGCTACGAGGGCGACCTGCATGTCCTCCCCACGTACGCCACCATCCCTCAGTTCTCGATGATGATGAGCCTCGGTCTGGTCGAAGGAGTGGACATCGACCTCAGCCGCGTCCTCCACGGGGAACACGAGATCACGCTGCACCGCCCGATCCCCACCACCGGGACCGTCACCCAGAGCGGTGTCGTCACCGATGTCTTCGACAAGGGCAAAGGGGCGTTGGTGATGCTCGAGATCGTGTCGACACTGGAGCGGACGGGGGAGCCGATCTTCACCAACCGGGCCGGGGTATTCATCCGCGGCGAGGGAGGATTCGGTGGGGATCCGGGGCCCTCGTCGCCGGCCCAGGCTCCGGATCGTGAACCGGACCACGTGGTGGAGTCCTCGACCCTTCCCCAACAGGCCCTTCTCTACCGGATCGCCTCAGGCGACCGCAACCCGCTGCACGTCGACCCCGGCTTCGCCGCATTCGCCGGTTACGAGCGGCCGATCCTCCACGGTCTGTGTACCTACGGAATCGTGGGCAAGGCTGTGGTCGACCGGGTCCTGGGATCGGATCCGACCCGGGTCCGGTCCTTCCGCGCTCGGTTCTCGGGCGTGGTCTTCCCCGGCGAGACCCTCCTCACCAGGATCTGGGTGGAACGAGATCGGCTGTTCCTCGTCGCAGAGGCCGTGGAGCGGGGGGTGGTCGTCTTGTCCAGCGCGGTCATGACCGCCGGCTAGCCGGCTCCCCGGCACCGGGCGCCGGTCAGGCGTCGATCCGCACCGGGGTCCCGATCCGAATCGTCTCGTGGAGCCGCGTGATCACGTCGTTGGGCACTCGAACACATCCCAGCGAGGCATCGCTGCCGATCAGATCCGGCTTGTTGGTGCCGTGGATCCCGATGATCCCGTCGCCACCGTTGTATTCCAGGACCGTGTCGGAGCGGCCGGAGAGGCCGAGTGCATGGGGCCCCCAGGGGCTGTCCGGGTTGGCGAGGGTCACATTGTCGGTCACGAAGAAGGTCCCGACGGGAGTGGGGTGGGCGTTCGATCCGACGGCAACCTGGGTGCTCAGGATCACCTCGCCGCCCTCGAAGTAGGTCAGGGCTCGGTCGGAGAGGTCGACGTGGATGAAGGACTCGACCACGAAAGTGGTCATGCCCTCGGTCTGTACCCAGCCCTCGGAGCCGTTGGGCCTCCCCGGGAGCATCACCTTCGCCCAGCCGTCCCGGGGCCCGTCGACCACCACGAGGACGGTGGCGGTTCCCAGGATCGTGGTGGCATCGAGGGTCTTCACCGGCTCACCCGCCCCGGGCTCGGCGAAGACGTCGACGTCACCGGCCGCTTTGACCACCAGGGTTCCGTGGTCCTCGACCGCCGCGGTCGTCAACTCGGTTCGGGCGAGGCTGGTGGTGGAGGTCGACGGCGGGGGGAGCGATGGCGGCGGGCTCTCGGTCTTCGTGGTGACGGGAGTCGGGGGGGCCGGGATCTCGACCGATGAAGCGGTGGGGGCCCGACTCACGGCCGCGGTGGGGTCGGGCGCGCTCACCTGCCCTCGAGCACACGCCGAAGCCAATGCACAGACGACGATGACGACGATGCGGCGGGTCATGCTCTTTGATATCGGCAACTCGGCCACCAACTGTGGGCTGCTCGATCCCGACCCTACGCTCCTACGCTGCCGCCGATGCCCAGAGTCTTCATCAGCCCTCAGATCCCCGACGACATCCTGCGTCCGCTGCTGTCGATCGGGGACCTCGACCGGTGGGGTGACATAGGGGCCATCCCGAGGCAGGACCTGCTGCGACGACTCGACGGGTGCGAGGGCTGGTTGTCGATGCTCACCGATCGGATCGACCAGGAGCTGCTCGATGCCGCGCCCGGGCTCCGGGTCATCTCCCAGATGTCGGTTGGCGTGGACAACATCGACCTGGAGGCCTGTCGCCGGCGGGGGGTAGCCGTCGGCCATACCCCGGACGTGCTCACCGAGACGGTGGCCGACACCGCATTTGCGCTCATGGCATCGGCGGTGCGCCGGCTGTCCGAAGGGGAGCGGATGGTCAGGGAAGGCAGATGGGGCCCCTGGGACCCCTGGGCGTTCCTCGGCTCCGAGCTCCATCGAGCCCGTCTCGGGATCATCGGCATGGGGCGGATCGGACAGGCGATCAGGCGCCGGGCCCGGGGATTCGACATGGAGGTGGGTTACACGTCACCGAGCCCGAAACCGGTCCCCGATGCGGCTCGGATGGAGTTGGCCGACCTTCTCGGGTGGGCCGACGTCGTGATCGTGGCGGCACCGCTCGACTCGACTACTCGGGGGATGATCGGGCGAGATGAGCTGCGGGCGATGAGGGACACCGCGCTGCTGGTGAATGTGGCCCGCGGGCCACTGGTCGACACCGCCGCTCTGGTTGAGGCGTTGGCCGGGGGGGTGATCGGGGGAGCGGCCCTGGACGTCACGGACCCCGAGCCGCTGCCCCCCGACCACGAGCTCCTCACCTTCCCCAACTGCCTCGTGGTCCCCCACATCGGCAGCGCCTCGGTTCGCGCCCGGAGGGCGATGGCGGCGCTGGCAGTGGAGAACCTGGTCGCCGGTCTGAGGGGAGAGACGATGCCGGCTCAGCTCCTGTGAGGTCTCAGGTGGGGAAGACCACCAACAGGCAACCCGACTGGATCTCGATGTCCGCCACCGGTCCTCGCATCACATTGCTGACACCCCACGTCGAGCCGGCGTCGAGCACCGCGCCTGCCAGCTCCCATTTCAACCCGTTGGTGACCACGCCGGTGACCGGGCCCCCGAAGGGGATCAGACTGATCGTCGCCCCGAAGTCGCCGTGGAGAACTCGCCTGCGCCGGACCACGTGGGCCCGTGCCCGTGAGGAGAACCAATCGATCTCCTCGATGGCGGACCATCTCTGCGAGCAGATCAGCCCACCGGTGGAGATCTCGTGGTCGAAGCGGCCTCCGGTGCCCGCAACCACCACCACCCGCTCCGGGCCCTCCCTGAGTGCCAACTCCAGGGCGAGATCGAGGTCGGTCTGGTCCTTGTCGGTCGGATAGCGCTCGATCGTCACGTCGGCGGGGATCGGAACATCCGAGATCGAGTCGAGATCCCCCACCAGCACATCGACACCGAATCCCAGATGCACGGCCACGTCGTAGCCGCTGTCCGCCGCCACCACGAGGTCGGCGGAGGGCAGCTCGTCTGCCAATTCGGGGCCGGGGAGGTCGCCACCGGCGAAGATCAGGATGGTGTCCATGAATGACAAAATCGCCTTACGCGCGACCCGGTGGGTAAGACCTCACCCTCAAGTTGAGGTTTAAGCCATCGAACCGCTGTAGACATTGGGTTTTCTCTCATTCGACCCTCACCCGAAGCCGCTTCATGGCGGAACGGAGTGCCGACTCCACCTCGAAGGGGGTGTCGGCGCGGGCGAAGACGAACCCGAGATAGCGGTCACCCTCCGGAGGCGGGACCAGGAGGGAGCCGGGTACGGCGGTGAGGTCGACCCGGGTTATGTGCTCGATGGACTTGATGTCCTCGATGCCGTCCAATTCCACGAATCTGCCCGGCTCGGGGATGGGGACCATGAGCACCCCGCTGGCGACGGCTTCCCGGCGCAATTGCGGTTTGTCCATGCCCAATGCGTTGCGAAGGATCAGGGCCTCGAGGGTGGTGCCGAGAAGCCCGAAGTTGAGGCTCCGGGAGCACAGACCGCCGATGGACCGGGCCGCGATCTCTATCACCCGGACCATCGCTCCCTCGACTCTCATCTCGACGTGGACCGGCCCGTGCTCGATTCCGATCGCCCGCAATGAGGCTTCGGCGACACGGACGCACTCCGCTTGCACCTCCACCGGGAGCCGGGACGGGGTGATGAGAAGCGTCTCCGGGAAGAACGGGCCTTCGGGGGCGTCGGGCTTGTCGAACAGGGCCAGAGTCGCCAGCTCACCGTCCCGGACGATGCCCTCCAGCGCGACCTCGACACCGGGCATGTACTCCTCGACCAGGAGCCGTGCGTCCGGGCCGACTATGTCCCGGATTCGCCGAATCGTGGCCTCGACCTCGCCGGGGGCATCGACCCTGATCACACCTTGGCCGGCGGCACGGTCCAACGGCTTGATCACCAGCGGGAAGCCGATTTGCCCGGTCACCCCTCCCGGGTCACCCGCTGGGTCGAGCACGGCGTGGCGGGGCTGAGGAACCTCGGCAGCGGCGAGGAGCGCCCGCTGGCGGGCCTTGTCCCGGGTGGCTGCAGCCGCCTCGGGGGTGTTGGACCTCACCCCGAGCCTGGTCGCAGCCAGCGCCGCGGTGACCACACCGGCGTCATCGGCGGCCACCACACCGTCGATGTCGGTGCCGTCACCGAGCGCCACTATCGAGTTCGCGGCGGCGATCGGGTCGCTGCAGTCGACCTGCAGGTAGCGGTCGCCCATGTCCAGCGGCGGCGGTTGCTCCGAGGCCACGATGAGGTCGACCCCCAGCCCCTCCGCGGCACGGACGAAATCGGATGCGCGATATGTGCTGCTCGGAAGAAGGACCAAGGCGGTGGGCATGTGGATTGGAGGGTACGGGGGTTACCATCCTGACAGATGACCGAAGACACGATTCTCAGCGTCACCCCCGACGCCTTGGACATGATCGTCCAGCTCAGGGATCAGGAGCCCGGTGACGGTGAATTCGCCCTGTCCATCGAGGTGACCGGGTTTCGCGGGCCGCAGTTCACATACGAGCTGGCGTTCGTCGCCCTCACCGACACGAAGGACGACTGGGTGCAGGAGCGTCACGGCGAGCTGGCGTTGGTCTTCCCCCGCGAAGATATCGAGAAGCTCGACGGCGCCGTCCTCGAGCTCACCGATCAGGGTCTGTCGATGAACAACCCCAACAGCCCGGCGCCTCCGGCGATGTCCGCCCCTGCCGGCGATCTCTCCGGCCCCCTGGTGGACCAGGTGCAGCAGGTGCTGGTGGAGCAGGTGAACCCGGCGATCGCCGCTCACGGTGGTGGTGCCGAGCTGGTGTCGGTCGACGGGACCGTCGCCTACTTGAGACTGTTCGGGGGCTGTCAAGGCTGCGGTCTGGCCCAGGTCACCCTGAAGCAGGGGATCGAGCGGATCTTGCTCGAGTCGATCCCGGCGCTGTCCCAGGTCATCGATGTCACCGACCACGCTTCGGGCGAAGACCCCTATTACCAGAGTCAGAAGAAATAGCCCCACCGCCGAGGAGCGACCATGAGCGGACCGGTTCAACCGCTCGACAGCGCTGTCGAGCAAGGCCCGCTGGCCCGAATCGACGTCAAGGAGGGTCGCTCCACCAGCGTCGGGGGCATGGCGATCAGCAGGGTGCTACCGACCAAGGGCCGGCGCACCGTTGGGCCGTGGTGTTTCGTCGACCTGATCCTCCCGCCCGACTTCGACGACCCGCACCCGATGGAGATCGGACCGCACCCTCATATCGGGCTCTCCACGGTGACCTGGCTCTTCGAGGGTGAAGCACTGCACAGCGACTCGCTCGGCACCCAGCAACCGATCAGGCCGGGTCAATTGAATTTGATGACCGCCGGTCACGGCATCGCCCATGCCGAGCTGGGGACGACCGGCGGGATCCACGGGGCTCAGATGTGGCTGGCCCAGCCCGAGGCGACCCGTCATGGAGGATCGCGCTTCGAGCATGTCACCGATCTCCCCCGCGTCGACCTCCCGGGCGCCGAGGCGATGGTCTTCGTCGGAGAGTTGGAGGACGTGCGATCTCCAGCGGCCCTGGACTGGGAGACTGTCGGCATCGATCTCCATCTCCATGGTGGCAAGACCGAGCTTCGATCCAACCCGGAGTTCGAGTATGCCGTGGTCCCCATCGACGCCACGATCAAGGTGGAGGAAGCGATCGCAGAGCCCGGGTGGCTGGCCCTGGTGCCTACCGGCACCGAGCGCCTCGCCATCGAATCCTCGGGGGAGAGAGCCAGGGTCCTGGTGCTCGGGGGCAGACCCCTGGGGGAACCGATCGAGATGTGGTGGAACTTCGTCGCCCGGAGCAAGGACGAGATAACCAGCGCCTGGCGTGCCTGGCAGAGCCGCGATGAGCACCGCTTCGGCCCGGTTCCCTCCGGTCTGGAGCGGATGGACGCCCCACCCCCACCCTGGCTTCCCGCCGACTGACGACCGATCACAGTGGGATTCACCAGGGAGCAGCTGCGGTCGTTCGAGGGCGCCACCGTCGAGGACCTGATCGGCCCCGACGTGAGGCTTCTGTTCGTCGGCATCAACCCCGGGTTGTGGACCGCGGCGACCAACACCCACTTCTGCCACCCGTCGAACCGCTTCTACCCGGCGTTGCGAGAGGCGGGGATCATCGACTGGAGCTTCGACATGTCGCTCGGGATGACCGACGCCGACCGGGCGCGTCTGGCCGGGATCGGGATCGCCATCACCAACCTGGTCCCACGGGCGACAGCCCGGGCGTCACAACTCGACGGCGCCGAGCTACGGGCGGGGGCGGCGAGGCTGGTCGGCCTGGTGGCGGACCTGGAGCCCAGGGTGGTCGCCATTCTCGGGGTCACCGCATATCGGGTCGCGTTCGGTGAGCCGGGCGCGGGCCTCGGAAGACAGCCCGATACGATGGGCAAAGCCGAGGTCTGGGTGCTCCCCAACCCCAGCGGCCTCAACGCCCATGAGACGTCGGCGACCCTTGCGAAGTGGTTTCGGGCGGCTGCCGATGCGGCCGGAGTGTCATGAGCGAGCCGACTCCGCGCCAGGTCCTGTATGCCCTGGTGGCGGGAGGCTTTACCCTCGTCGTGGCTGCATTGGTGATCGGGGCCGCGGTCTCGGGGCTGGTCCCGGTCTGGTGGACCTATGTGACCGGAACCGCGGTTGCCGTTGCCGGAGTCTGGATCGGGCGCCACTGGCGGAGGACGGCCATCGTGCTCTCGCTCGCCATCGGACTGTTCCTGGCGTGGACGGTGGGAACCCTGATCGTGGCTTCTTGACTCAACTCGAGGGCGATTTCGACCGTTACTAAGCACCTGTTGAGCGATCAGGCCCTGGTTTAACATCTGGATTCCGTGACTAGAGAAGTGTCCGCCCCGGAGTCGACTCCCACCGAGACGATCAAGAGGATCGGCCCGGCGCTGGTGCTCGCCTCCGCCCTCGCCTCCACGCTGGGCGTGATCGTCGCCCAGTTCCTGGACGATCTCGGAGACGGGATCCTCGCCGAGATCCTGGGGGGGAACGCCGTTCTCTACAACAACCGGGTCGAGATCACCGGCGCCAGCGATCTGGCGTGGGCGGGTGGTTTCCTGCTCTGTCTCATCGTCGGCTTCCTCGCTCTCTTCTCGTATCCCACCGCACGGGGCCACGGCGTTGCCCGTCTCACGCTCCTCTGGATGGTCCTCCATCTCCTGCGGCAGGCCTTCGTCCAGGCGGTGCTGCTCCCCTTCGACCCATCCAGCGACCTCGCTCTCGCCTACGGGACCCTGGAGACGCCGCCGGGGCTGGATGTGGTGATCGCAGCCGGTGGCGGTGTCGGCCTCCTCCTCATCGCCCTGTCCGCGGCCTCCGCCTTCTTGGTGTTCGCCCCGCATCACGCCTTGATCTCCACCGGGCGCAAACGTCTCGTCTTCGCGTTCTGGATCGCGCTGGTACCGGCCGTCGCCGCCGTGTTCCTGGCCATCCCGTTCTTCGTCCCCGATGCAGGCAGCGGGGTCATCCCTTCGCTGCCCCTGACCGCGGTCATCTTCCTCGCCACGGTGGCCGCCGCCCCGGGCACCACCACTGTCTACGGGCCTGAGGACCGGGTCGACTCACCCTGGCCCTGGGGTCTGGCCGCCACACTGGGTGTGATCCTCCTCTTCGACCTGCTCGTGCTTCGCGGCGGGATCTCGGTCGACCCGGCGCGTTGGGGGTGACCATCCGGCGGGCCCACGTCATCACGGTCAGTGACGGTGTGGATGCCGGGGTCAGACAAGACGTCTCCGGCGATGCGTTGGCCACATTGCTGGCAAGCTCCGGATTCGAGGTGGGGAGGACCGTCGTCCCCGACGAACAGTCGGCAATCGTCTCGGCCCTGCTCGAGAACGCACCCGGCTCGGCTCTGGTCGTCACCACCGGCGGCACGGGGTTCGGGCCTCGGGACGTGACCCCCGAGGCCACGGCCTTGGTGCTGGATCGTGAGGCCCCAGGCCTCACCCACCTGATGCTGGCCCGTGGGCTGGAATCGACACCGAGGGCCGCTCTCTCCCGGGCCCGAGCCGGGACGGTGGGCTCGACCCTCGTGGTCAACCTCCCCGGATCGACCAAGGGGGCGGTCGAGGGCATGGAGGCGATTCTCGAGCTGATCCCCCACGTCCTCGATCTCCTCGGCGGGGACACCGAGCACCGTTAGGGAAAAGACGCCCCGCCTCACTACCGTTGCCCGGCGTCGTGGCTGCGTAGGAGGACCATGAACATCGAGCACGAATTCACCGTGGCCAGGCCACCTGACGTGGTCTGGGGGCTGTTCCAGGACGTCCCATCGGTGGCGCAATGTCTCCCCGGTGCGGAACTGCTGGGACAGTCCGACGACGGCTCCTACGACGGGAAGCTCTCGGTGAAGCTGGGTCCCATGGCTGCGTCCTTCGAGGGCAAGGCGACCGTGACCCCGGACCCCTCGGCGCGGACGGCCACCATCGAAGGCAAAGGGGTCGACAGGAGCGGCGGCTCCAGGGGCCAGGTGAAGGTCACCTACAACATCGTTCCCGACGGAACCGGTTCGAAGGTGGGGGTCAACGCCGATGTGACCCTGTCGGGCCCGGTGGCCCAGTTCGGTCGCACCGGTCTCATCAACGAGATGTCGAAGCGTCTGATCGGGGAGTTCGTGGACTGTCTGGAAGCCAAGCTGGCCGCCGAGACTCCCACCGCGGCGTCGACGATCGAGGCGGGAGAGGTACGGGGGATCTCGCTCTTCTTCTCCTCGTTGTGGGCGTGGATCAAGGGTCTGTTCGGTAGGGGAGGGAAATAGCCTTGCGCAAGCTGACAATCGCCCTCGTGGGCGTCGTGTTGATCGCGTCCTGTGGTGGGGACGGCGGTGATGCCTCGATCGAAGGTGACGACGTCGTGGTGGACATGTTCGACAATCGATTCGAGTACGCGGAGATCACCATCCCCGCAGGGGGCTCGGTCACGTTCGTCGGCGCCGGGCGCAACCCACATAACGCGGTGGCCGCCGATGGGTCCTGGTCGACCGAGTCGGTTTTCGGCAGCCTGGAGCAGTTCGAGGGCGACGAGGCTCGGCTCACCTTCGACAGCGAGGGCACCTATGTCTTCTATTGCACGTTCCACGGCAACGCCGACGGGGCCGGCATGTCGGGGACGTTGACGGTGGGAGCCGGAGGGCAATGACCCGGGCCCGGGCGGTGCTCCTCCTGGCGGGAGTGGCCCTGGGCATCGCCGCATGTGCCGGCCCACCGGAAGGCGAGCCTTCGCCGGCGGCGATCGGGGACCCGGCGACCGACTCGCCGTCCCAATGGTCGGGGGAGACCCGTCTCGTCCCCCAGGACTACCCGACCATCCAGGCCGGCGTCGACGCCGCGGCACCGGGGGACATGGTGCTGATCGACCGCGGCACCTACCGGGAGGAGGTGCGGGTGACCACCCCGGGTCTGACCCTGCGCGGGGTGGACCGCAACGAGGTGGTGATCGACGGTGAGTTCCAGCGCCCCAACGGGGTCAGTGTGCTCTTCGCCGACGGCGTCGCGGTGGAGAACATGACCGCGATCAACACCACCGGCAATGGCTTCTTCTGGAGCGGGGTTCGCGGATATCGCGGCTCGTATCTGACCGCGGTGAACAACGCGGTGTACGGGATCTACGCCTTCGACTCCGGTGACGGCCTGTTCGACCACTCCTATGCCTCCGGATCACCCGACGCCGGCTTCTACATCGGGCAATGCGATCCCTGTCAGGCCGTGATCTCGGACTCGATCTCGGAGTGGAACGGCCTCGGCTACTCGGGGACGAACGCTTCGACCGACCTCTACATCGTGAGCTCGGTGTTCCGGCACAACGTGGCGGGCATCGCCCCCAACACACTCGACGGCGAGCTGCTCCCGCCGTTCCACAACGTGACAATCGTCGGCAACCTGGTCCACGACAACGGGAACATCGACGCACCTGCGCTTGCCTTCGAGTGGGCGGCGCAGGGCAACGGCATCCTGCTCGCCGGTGGCGGAGACTCCTTTGTCTCCCGAAATCGGGTTCTCAACCACCCGCAGAGTGGGATAGCGATCTTCCCGATGCTCGACGCCAACTTCTACATGTCGTTCGACCATCGCGTGGTCGACAACATCGTCGAGGGCTCGGGTCTCGCCGACCTCACCCTGGGCGGGCCGGCGAGCTCGGGCAACTGCTTTGAGGGCAATGAGCTCAGTTCGACGATGCCCCCGGCGCTCCAGGTCACACAGCCGTGCGAGGGGATCAGGTTTCCCGCCTTGTTCGAGATCGGGTCCACCACCGCCCAATTGGGCCGTCTCTTCGAGAGTGGAACCGGACAGAAGCCCGAGATCGACATCGCATCCCTGCCTCACCCGGAGCCTCAGCCGGTGATGCCGGGGGGAGCGGACGCGCCGGTGGTGCCGGCGGTGGGCGTATTCGCCGGGGCCAGGCCCGACGTCGACTCGATCGCCGTTCCGGAACTGCCCAGGGGCCTGGAAGTCACACAGGAGAAAGGAATCAACGTCATGGGTGTCAGCTTCGCCTCGGCGGCAGGAGTCCTCTTCGGGCTCTACGCCTATGTGCTCCCGCTGGTCCTCTACACCTCCTGGGTGGTCCTGGCCCTCTGGGATCTCTCCCGACGCGAGAGCCTGAGCAGGGGGAAGGTCATCGCCTGGATGGCCGCGGTCATGGTCCTGCCCTTCATCGGCGTGATCGCATATTTCGTCTTCGGCAAGAGCACCATCCCCGCCTGGCAACGATGGACCTTCATGGCCGGCGGGATGCTGGTCTACGTGGTCTTCCTGGGTCTCGGTCTGGTAGTCGGCGGGATCGTCTGAGGCGATGGGGGACGGTCTCTCCCGGCGCGATCTGCTGAGAAAGGCCGGTCTCGGCGGCGCGATTTTCCTCGGTGGGTCGGTCCTGGGGCACAGCGCCCGGCATCGGGCGCAGGCAGCCGAGGGCGATGGCTACACCAACCCGGGGACGGTTGGCCACTCCACCCTCCACGACGAGGGTGCCACGTCCCTCTACGGCGACATCTTCTCGCCACCCACCGCGCTGGCTTCCGATGCCCTGGATCAGTTCACCTTCCCGCCGGCGGCGGACGGCCGGGGACCCGGTGTCACCCGCGAGGTCGAGATCGCGGTCGAGGAGCGTCTGCTCGAGGTGGGGAGAGGGGCACATGTCGAGGCTTGGACCTACAACGGGACGATCCCAGGCCCGGTGATCAGGGCCACGGAGGGCGACCTGATCCGGGTTCGCCTCGAGAATCGCACCGGCAACTCGCACAACATCCACTTCCACGGCGCACACCGCCCGGAACAGGATGGCTGGGAGCCGATCCCACCCGGTGCGGAGACCGTGTACGAGATCGAGGCCGGGCCGGCGGGGGTCCACCCATATCACTGCCACACCACTCCGCTTGCGGAGCACATCTCGCGTGGCCTGTACGGGATGATGATCGTCGACCCCCCGCAACGGCGGGACCCGGCCATCGAGATCGCCCTCCTCCTCTCCGGTCTGGGCAACGCAGAGATCGGCCGCAACGGGATAGTGGCGTGGAACGGGGTCGCCGGGTATTACCACCACTACCCGATCAAGGTCCCCGTCGGGGAGAGGGTCCGGGCGTACGTGGTGAACATGCTGGAGCACGAGCCGCTGGCGTCGTTCCACCTTCACGCCGAGACCTTCGACGTCTATCCGGCAGGCATGGGCTCGGAGCCGGCGTTCCGGGAGGACACGATCACCCTCGGCATGGGGCAGCGGGCGATGATCGCCATGATGCTG
>LLBY010008692.1_pt8 | contig 13653 bp, 15 predicted proteins | sample 1489401 | NCBI WGS metagenome assembly LLBY01 (sample SAMN04092656, study PRJNA295927) | soil metagenome | biome: Soil prokaryotic community; feature: Bulk soil; isolation source: soil from tomato rhizosphere | host: tomato cultivar Hawaii 7996 | place: South Korea | collected 2011-11-01 | reverse complement strand
GAGACTCCATTCGACCGTTATGCGGCCCAGTTCATCGGCGAGGCCAACCTCCTCGATGCCGAGGTCGTGGGCTCGGACGGCGAGCACGTGACTGCGAGCACCACTCTGGGCCCGATCCGGGTCCCGGCGAAGAACTTCGCCCTGGTTGGGATCGAGCCCGCGACCGGGAGCGCGGTCACCCTGATGATCCGGCCCGAGTACCTGCGAGTGGGGAGGGAGCCGACGGCCGAGGCCGGGGGAGCCAATACCTGGACCGCCCGAATCGAGTCGTCGGTCTTCGCCGGATCGCACACCGAGTACGTGTGCATCGCCGACGATGTCGAGCTGTTGGTTTGGGAGATGGCCGCCCCCGTCCCGCTCATCGAGGGCGACCTGGTAACGCTCACGGTTCCCGCCTGGGCGGTGCGAGTCGTCGGGTCGGGTTCGTGAGTTGAGCTCCGAGGTGGGCACCCCCCGTCCCCGATCCCGGCGCCCTGCCAAGGTGGCCCTGGGCGCCCGCTACTCGTCGTTCAGCATCCTCATCGCCCTGCTCGCCCTGATCACGGCCGCCCTGATCATCTACCCGATCGGTCTCATGACCTGGCGGGTGATCGAGTCCGGGAGCGACGGCTGGGCCCGGTTGTTCGACGAGTTCTGGTTCGGACGGATGGCGGTGGACACCGCGATTGTGGTCGGTGCGACCTCGGTCCTGTCGGTGATGCTTGCGGCGCTGCTCGCCTGGATCAACGAGCGGACCGACGCCGGGATCGGCGCCGTGGGAGACGCCCTCCCCCTTCTTCCCCTGCTCCTGCCAACCGTGGCCACGGCGATGGGCTGGGTGCTCCTCGCCATCCCCGAGGTGGGCTTTCTCAACGGTCTGCTCGACGCCATCGGGATCCCGTGGGACCTGAACATCTACAGCCTTCCCGGGCTGATCTTCGTGTTCGTGCTCGTCACCGTGCCTTACGCGTATCTCCCGATCCTGGCCGCTTTCCGCACCCTGGATCCCTCCCTCGAGGAGGCGGCGAGGATCTCGGGGGCCAAGCCACTGAAGGTCTTCTTCACGGTGTCGATTCGAGCCATATTCCCCGCCATGCTCGCCGGGTTGGTCCTGGTGGGGGCGGTGTCCCTCTCCCTCTACTCGGTGCCGGTGATCATCGCCACCCGGCCCGGGATCGAAATGCTGTCGGTGCGCATCGTGTCCGCGATCCGGGGACGCTTTCCCCCTGCTTATGACGTGGCCGGCATGCTCAGCATCCTGCTCGCCCTCGTCCTGTTGGGTCTGTGGCTGCTGCAGCGTCGTTCGCTGGCGGGTGGTCGTTTCGCCACCGTCGGCACCCGGGGCGCAGGCGGCAGCGTCGCCCGCCTCGGCAAGTGGAAGTGGCCATTCCGGGGTCTGATCCTGGCCTACATCAGCTTCTCCGCGGTGCTCCCCGTGGCGGCGCTGGTGCTGGTCAGCTTTCAGACCTTCTGGAGCGGGGACATCATCGGTGACTGGACGTTGGACAACTACATCTCGGTGTTCGGCCGGTCTCTCGGTCTCAACGCCGTCCGCAACTCCGCTTTCCACGCCATCGTCACCGGGGGGATCACCGTCTTGGTCGCGGCCTCGCTCATGATCTACGCCCACCGGCGCCGCTCGGCGCTGGGGAAGTTCTCCCAGGGGATAGCCCTGGTCCCTGCGGCCATCACCAACACCGTCTTCGGGGTGGCATTCATCCTCGCCTTCGCCGGGCCCCCGTTCAGCCTCGGGGGCACCACCCTGATCCTGGCGCTGGCCTTCTTCGTCGTCTATCTCCCCTATGCCTCCATCGCCACCGAGGTCAGCGTGGCGTCGATCGACCGCAGCTTGGAGGAAGCGTCGTCGCTGTCGGGGGCGGGCGAGGGCCGGACATTCCGCAGCATCCTCATCCCGCTCATCCTCCCCGGTGTGTTCGCCGCCTGGGCCCTCGTCCTGGTCCGAATCGTCGGTGACCTGTCGCTGGCGGTCATGCTCGCCACCCCGACCACCGCCGTCGTCGGATTCCTCCTCATCGACGTCTGGGAGGCCGGGAGCTTCGGTGTGGTGGCGGCTCTGTCACTGATCATGACCGCGATGACGGTTCCGGTCGTGATGTTCATGCTGTGGCTGGGACGGCCGAAATGGAAGCGCGTCGCCGAAAGGCGACCGAAGAAATCGAAAGTGGCCGCTCTCGGCCCGGGGGGTACTCAGAAGTGACGTCGGACACATTCCGCAATCCACTGCTCGAGAAGTGGGGACGGGGCGCGGCCACGATCGGTGTGTGGTGCTCGGTGGCCAACTCGTTCACCGCCGAGGCGGCCTCCTCGGTCGGGTTCGACTACGCATGCGTCGATCTCCAACACGGCGTCGTCGACTACTCGGGGATGGTCCCCATGCTGCAGGCGATCGGCAGCAGCCAGACCGCTCCCATCGTCAGGGTCTCCTGGAACGAGCCCTGGCTCATCATGCAGGCTCTGGACGCCGGAGCCCACGGAGTGGTGGTGCCGATGATCGAGGACGCCGAGCAGGCCGCCTCGGCCGTCGCCTCGTGCCGATATCCCCCCCTCGGCGCCCGCTCTTTCGGGCCGACCCGGGCATCGGTGGCTCACTCCACCGCCGATCCCGATGACCTGTCGAAGGTGGCCTGCATAGTCATGATCGAGACCGAGCGGGCACTCGCCAATCTCGAAGAGATCGTTGCCACACCCGGGCTGGATGCTGTCTACGTCGGCCCGTCCGACCTGGCCATGGCCCTGGGCCTGCCACCTCGGCCGGTGCAGCCGATCCCCGAGCACGAGCAGGAGATCGCCCGGATCCTGGACACGGCCGGTCGTCACGGGGTCACCGCCGGAATCCACTGTGCCTCGGGTGCCATTGCGAGACGGCGTCTGGAGCAGGGGTTCAAGATGGTCACCGTGGGCAACGACATCGTCTTCCTCCTCGGTGCCCTGCGCGACCAGCTCGCCGAGGCCCGCCAGGGGCTCGGTCAGGACGTGGCCGCCGCCCGATCCTGACAACTCGGCTCCCCGGCGTGGATCCACCCTCCGAGCGCAGACCTCCAAGGTCGCCCGCCCGTGTGATCGCGATCGGAGGGGCGGGTGTGGTTTCGTGCCTGCTGCCCGTCTTCCTGACCGGGACCATGGCCACCTCGATGCAGGCGGAGCTGAGTCTGGGGGCGGCGGGGCTCGGCCTCGCAGTGGCCCTCTACAGGTTGGCGGGTGCGGTGTCGTCGCCGATCCTCGGCCGGAGGGCGGACCGGATCGGGGCTACCCGTTCGCTTCGCATCGCCACTGCAGGAGCGGCCATCGCCTCTCTCGGTATCGCGGTAGCCACGGCCAACACGCTGATGCTCACCGCGTGGCTCATGCTCGCCGGATGCGCGGGCGCCCTGGCGCAGCCCGCGGCCAACCGGCTGCTGGCGGTCGGGATCGACTCGAGACGGCTGGGCACGGCCTTCGGCATCAAGCAGTCGGCTCCCCCCGCATCCTCGACCCTCGCCGGACTCGCCGTCCCCCTCGTCGCGGTCACGGTGGGTTGGCGTTGGGCGTTCGTGGCGGCGGCCCTGCTCGCTGCAGGTCTCTCCCTCGGGCTACGACCGGTTCCCAGGGCACCGAGGGACACGGCCGGCGCGCCCGGCCCGGACCGGGTGGCGGACCGGGTGACGATCCTGGTGCTGGCGGTGGCGTTCGGGCTCGGGACGTCGGTCAGCTCCTCGGTAACCACCTTCTTCGTGCTGGGAATGGTGGGACGAGGCACCAGCGAGGTCCAGGCGGGGACCCTGCTCGCCATCGCCGGGACCGCCGCCATCGCGGTCCGCATCGTCGCCGGCATGATGGCTGACCGCTCCATCGGCAATCACCTGCGGAGGTGCGCATTCCTCGCCGGGGTGGGTGCGATCGGTGTGGCCGTCCTCGCCTTCGCCGACACCGCGCCGGTGCAGGGGGTGGCCGTCATCCTGGCCCTGGGTGGCATCTGGGGCTTCAACGGGGTGTTCTGGTTCGCCCTGATCGACGCATTCCCCCGGTCGCCGGGCAGGATCACCGGGGCCGTGTCGCCGGGGGCCTTGCTCGGCAGCACCATCGGGCCGATCCTGTTCGGTCTCCTCGCCGAGAGCGCCGGCTACGAGGTCGGCTTCACGGTCTTCAGCGTGATCGCCGTGGTCACTGCCGGGGCGCTGCTCGTGGGAGACCGCCGGCTCGGCTGAGAAGTCAGGCTCGGGCGTTCCGGGGCAGCCAATCGAGGGAGACATCGGTGTCCCCGCTCGGGACGTACTCCAAGCCGACCCGGCCCTCGTAACCGAGAGCCTCCAGTCGCTCCAGGAAAGCCGGAATCGGGGCCGTGCCGGTGCCCGGCTCGTGCCGGCCCGGGACATCGGCGATCTGCACGTGCCCGACGAGGTCGAAGTGGCGCTCGAGGAGCAGGAGTGGGTCGTCGCCTTCCCGGCCCACGTGGTACTGATCGAGCTGGATCCTGACGTTCTCCAACCCCACCTCGCCCGCGATGGCGGCGGCGTGATCCAAGGTGCGGACGTGATACCCAGGCACGTCGTGATTGTTGATCGCCTCCAGGGTGATCGTGATGCCATGATCGGCGGCGAGCCGGCCCAGGTCGCCGAGATTCTCGACCAGGACCCGGTCGTAGGCCGAGTGGTCGGCGCCGGTGGGCCTGATCCCGGCGAGCACCGTCATGGTGCCCGTCCCCAGTTGTCGTGCCAGCTCCAGCTCGGTCTCCCAATGGGAACGGAACTCGTCGACCCGGTCGGGCAACGCGGCAAGCCCCCGCTCCCCTCCGTCCCATCTCCCCGCCGAGAAGTCGAAGAGTGCCATCTGCAGTCCGTTGGCCTCCAGCGTGGTCTTCAGCTCGGCGACAGGAAGAGTCTGTGGGAACAACATCTCGACATGGGTGAACCCGGCGGCGGCGGCGTCGTCGAAGCGGGCCAGCGGAGGGCGATCGGCCCAGAGCATGGAGAGGTTGGCGGAGTACCGGATGCTCATGTGCGGAGCTCGTCGGTGGAGAACAGCTTGTACAGGGCGGCCATGTCCTCCCCGCCCAGACCCTGGTCCGTGGCCTCGTTGTACAGGTCCCCGGCGATGGCCCCGAGACTGAGCGGGGTGCCGACTTCGGCCGCCTGGTCCTGGATCAGCGTCAGGTCCTTCCTGATCAACGACACCGGTGTGGCCGGGGTGTAGTCGGAGGAGGCGAAGCGCGGCAGGTTGCGGGCCAGCATCGTGGAGCCCCCGAAGGAGGTGCCGAGCACCTCACCGATGGTCTCGAACTCGATCCCGAGCTTGGCACCGAATGCCGCAGCCTCGGCGGCGGCTGCGGTGTGAATCGCCACCAGCAGTTGGTTGACGAGCTTGATCGCCTGCCCGGCGCCCAGATCGCCGCAGCGCCGGATCGGGTCCCCGAAGGCGGACAGGATCGGACGCACTTCTTCCAGGAGGGAGGCATCACCCCCAACCATCACCGTCAGCTTGCCGGCGGATGCGCCTGCGGGGCCCCCCGAGACCGGAGCATCGAGATACCGGGCACCCTTGGAGGCCAGCCGCTGGGCGGCACTCCTGGCAAGTGCCGGGGATATGGTGGAGTGCTCGATCACCACCTGACCATCACGGGCGTTGTCCACCAGTTGACCCGTGACCAGCTCGACGCTGGGCTCGTCGGGGAGGGCGGTCATGATCACTTCAGCCTTGCGTGCCACCTCCCCCGCGTCCGCCGTCGCCACCATTCCCTCCCCGGCCAGTGTCTCCACGATCTCGGGAGAGCGATTCGCCCCGTAGACCGTGAAGCCGGCGGCAAGGAGACGTCGCACCATCGGAGTGCCCATCTTGCCCAATCCGACGAACCCAACGGGCGTTACCTGGTTGAACATGGATGCGATCCCCTCCTCGGGACTGGTGCCGGTGCTATAATATATTACATTCTGAGTCTCCGATCTCCCCACCAACTGCGATGAGATTCGTCGTCTACGGGGTCGGCGCGGTGGGCGGAGTATTGGCCGCCGCCCTGTCCGACGCCGGCAACGACGTGATCGGGATCGCTCGTGGCCCCCAGCTGGAGACCCTCAGAGCCTCGAGTCTCCGCATGCACACCGTCGGCGGCACGGTCGAGGTCACTTTGCCCGTCGTGGAGAGCCCGGCCGAGATCGACTTCCGCGTCGGGGACACGGTCCTGGTGACACTCAAGAGCCAGGGCACCGAGTCGGTGAGAAGCGAGCTGGCGGCTGTGGCCGGGCCCGACATCCCGGTCGTCAGCGTCCAGAACGGCGTCGCCAACGAACGCACCCTGGCCCGCAGTTTCCGCCAGATCTACGGCGCTGTGGTGATGATGCCAGCCACATACGTCGAGCCCGGTGAGGTCAGTGTCTACGGCGAGCCGCGTTATGGGACGATCGATCTCGGGCGATTCCCCTCGGGCGTCGACGACACCGCCGAGACCATCGCCGCCGCGCTGCAGGACGCCAACTTCGACTCCCGCGCCGTCGGGGACATCATGCGTTGGAAGTACGGGAAGTTGATGGGGAACCTGACCAATGCCATCGAAGCGGTGTGTGGTCTGGGAACCCGCCGAGGCGAGTTGGGCCGGCTCATCGAGGCCGAGGCCGCGGCCGTGATGGCGAGAGCGGGCATCGAGTACTCGACCGAGGCGGAGGAAGACGAGAGACGAGCCGGGAATGTCGAGCACACCGAGGTCGGCGGGGTCCCCCGTCGCGGTGCCTCCTCTTGGCAGAGCCTGGCCCGGGGCAGCGGGTCGATCGAAACCGACTATCTCAACGGGGAGATCGCCCTCTTGGGGCGACTCCACGGGGTCCCCACCCCGGCCAATGACCTGCTCCAGACCCTGGCCAACCAGGTGGCGAGATCGGCTCAGCCGCCCGGCTCGATCCCCGAAGCGGAGGTCCTCCTTCGCCTCACGGGCGATGACGGATCGAGATGAGCCCCCTCCCGCTCGGAGCCGGACTGCCGAGTAGGGTGACCGCCCATTCCGGGGGCGGGGGCTGGGGCTGCCTCACCCCACGTGGAGGTTCCATTCTGTGGACGAGAACCCATTGCGGTTGATCGCTGACGAAGAGCCGCCCAGTCGCGTCGACTGGGTGTTCGCCCAACTGAGACGCGCCATCGTGAGCGGTGAGTTCGAGCCGGGGGCGCCGCTGAAACACAATGAGCTGTCCAAGGTCTTCGGAGTGAGCCTGATCCCGATCCGGGAGGCGATACGCAAGCTCGAGATGGAGAAGCTGGTCGAGAGCGCACCCAACCGCGGGGCCTGGGTCGCCCCGATCACGGCGAAAGAGGTGCACGATGTCTATTCGGTGCGCATCCTCCTCGAGACCGAGGCGCTACGACGCGGGATGGCGCACATCACCGACAGCGACGTGGCCACGATGCGGGACATCTACGCTCAGATGAGGGCACTGGGACGTCGAGACGACGAGCGGTACCCCCAGCTCCACCGGCAACTGCACTTCACCCTCTACGAACGGTGCGACTCGCCGTGGCTGCTCCACATGATCGAGACGCTGTGGAGCCACACCGAGCGCCATCGTCGTCTCGCCTCGAAGATCATCGAGTTCGCCACCGACCTCGACAACGATCTGCACGGTCACATCATCGACAACATCGCCGCAGGTGACGTGGCCGGCGCGGTGGAGAGCCTGGAGCGAGACCTGTCCCGGATCTCGGATCTGGTGGCAAGCGCCTACGACCGCCAGCCGGAGTGAGACCGCAGGGCTCAGTCCTCGAGTAGAGCCACCGCCCGGGTCGGCCCGCCGTGGGCGCCCACCACCTTCAGCGGGAAACCGACGAATGTGAACCGCTTTCCCACCACCTCGGTCAGCACCAGGTTCTCGTAGTGGGTCTTGTGCACCCGGCGACACATCATGTGCACCGGGTAGGTGGTCGAAGTCGGGTTGTCAGGTGTCGGTGAGTCGACACCGAAGGTGGTGATCCCCTTGTCCAGGATCCACTGGCATGCCGATTCCCCGAGACCGGCGAAGTTGGACAGGTACTCGTTGGTCCCGGCGTACTTGTCGAAGGTCCCGGTGTAGAAGAAGCAATGATCTCCCTCGGCGAGGTCCAGGGCCGACGCCTCGAGGGCTCGGTCCAGGTCGTCGGCCGTGATGTCGGTTTGCTCCGCGACGCCGGAGACATCGAGGCAGATGGCAGGCCCGAAGAACAGCCTCAGATCCATCTGGTCGATTGTCTCCGCCGAGGGGTCCGGGTCGAGATGACTGAAGGAGTCGACATGGGTTGGCCCGTTGTCGTTGAGCATGAAGCCCCAGGTTTGAAAGGAGAACTCGCTGGTGAAGCGGGGCGCGGTCTCCTCGTGGGTGGCGTGCTGGAAGGTCACCGTCTTCAAGTGCCCGGGGTACACCTTCATCCCCTCGTAGATGGGCTGTGAGAGGTCGACCAGTCTCATCTCGGCTCCTTCTCTCGGTGCGATCTGGTGGCCCGCATGATCCCATAGAATGCAGGGCGGAAGGTCAGCTTCCCGCCGTGACGGATCACCTGATGATTCCTTGCACTTGGCCACGCGGGCGAGGCCACTGCGAAGGGTTGTTCAGTTGAGGGACCGTCTACGGAGATGGGGTCGACTGGCAGTGGTGGATGTCACACCACTCCGTCAGATCCAGGGCTTCCGCTGGCTGTATGGGGGAATGTTCTTCGCCCAGGCCGGGCGGCAGCTCACGGTTGTCGCCGTACCGATCCAGGTCTACCAACTGACAGGGTCGACTTTGCTCGTCGGTCTGCTCGGTCTCGCCCAGCTCGTCCCGCTGCTCGCGGTCTCGGTGGTCGGCGGCGCACTGGTCGATGCTGTCGACCGGCGACGGATCCTCGTGGTCACCCAATTGGTTCTCGCCGCCACCGCAGGCGGCCTCCTGTGGAACTCGCTCCTCGACCAACCCCTTCTCTGGCCGTTGTTCGTGCTCAGCGCGGTCAATGCCGGTGTCTCCGCGATCGACTCCCCGGCCCGCCATTCGATCGTGCCTGGTCTGGTGGGCTCGGCCCTGCTCCCCTCGGCGCTGGCACTGAATCAGACGCTCACCAACACCGCCAAGGCCGTATTCCCCGCCCTGGGCGGCTTCCTCATCGCCAATGTCGGCCTTCCCTTCAGCTACGGAGCGGAGGCCTTTCTCTTCGTCATGGGCGCGGTGCTGATCAGGGGGGTGCCGGACGTGACCCCCGCCGGTGGCGGGCGCAAGATGGGCTTCGCCTCCATCACCGAGGGGTTTCGGTTCCTGAAAGACCACAGGGTCATCCAGGCCGCCCTGCTCATCGACCTCAACGCCATGGTCTTCGGCATGCCAACCGCCTTGTTCCCGGCGATGGGGACCGAGACATTCGGTGGCGACGCCTCGACGGTCGGGCTGCTCTACGCCGCCCCCGGAGTGGGAGCCCTGATCGCTGCCGCCACCTCGGGCTGGGTGGGCTCGGTCCGTCGCCAGGGAAGGGGAACCGTCATCGCGGTCATCGGCTGGGGGATCGCTCTCGCCATATTCGGGCTGACCGACTTCTTGGCCCTCGCCGTGGTGATGCTGGGGCTGGCCGGAGCAGCCGACGTCGTCTCCGCCATCTTCCGGGGGACCATCCTCCAACTCACCGCTCCGGACGAGCTGAGGGGACGGATGTCGTCTATGCACACCGCGGTGGTGGCCGGCGGGCCGAGGCTCGGCGACCTGGAGGCGGGCGTCGTCGCCGAGCTCACTTCGGTCAGGTTCTCCGTGGTGTCGGGAGGGCTCGCCTGCATCGTCGGCGCCCTGGCCATCGCCCGCTGGTCCCCGGAGTTCCTCGGATACCGCTACGAGCCGGGCGGGGCGGCGCCCGCCCCGGCGGCGTCATGAGCGCGGTGTCAGTCGAGATCGAAGAGACGGGCGGCGTTGCCCCAGGTGATGGCCTCGCGGTCGGTGTCGGACAGGCCCTCGGTCGACTCGATCAGCCCCATCGGGTCCGTCTCCGCCATGTCGAATGGGAAGTCGGTGCCGAGCATGACATGGTCCACGCCGACGATCTCGACCAGGTGCCGCAGATAGAGCGGCTGGAAGACCATGGTGTCGTAGTAGAGCCGACGCATGTAGTGACTCGGAGGATGGTCCGGGATCTTGGCCCTGGCCTCGGGTCTCACCTCCCAAGTGTGGTCGGATCGAGACGTATAGAACGGGAGGTACCCGCCCCCGTGAAGGAGGACGAGCTTGATCCCCGGGTGCTCTTCGAAGAGCCCGCTGAAGATCATCCTCGTCGTGGCCACCATCGTCTCCAGCGGGTTACCGATGCAGTTGGTGAGGAAGTAGTCGCCGAAGCGCTGGCTCTCCGGATAGCCGCTGGGATGGAGGATCACCGGTACCCCCTTGGCCTCGACCGCCGCCCAGAAGGGCCTGAACCGCGGTTCGTCGAGATTGTGACCGTCGATCGTGCCCCCGATCTGCAGCCCCTTGAAACCGAGCTCGTCCACCGCCCGATCGAGCTCGGCGATGGCGAGGTCGATGTCCTGGAGCGGCACCGTCGCCCCCATGGCGACAAACCGCTCGCTGGACGACGCCACCGCGGCCAGGTTGTCGTTCTGGATCCGGGCCGACTCGGCCCCGGCCCGGGCGGGGGCCCAATAGAAGTACTCGGAGACGAAGGTGGCCAGACCCTGGACGTCGATCCCCATCCGGTCCATGTGCTCGATGCGGGCGTCGGGATCGGTGAGCTGGTCGATGATCGTGGGGTACATCACCTTGTTGTGGTCCTTCGAGTCCTGACCCATGAAGTAGTCGTATGGCTCGTATTCGGGCCGGCGATGAGCGTCGACCACCGGTCGGCTGGCCGGTGTGGCCAGATGGCAATGGACATCTATCGTCGTCATGGTGAACCCACCCGTCTCGGAAAAGCTGGCCGCACGTTAACCATGGCCGACCCGGGTGAACTCGCGTGACCAGGACTCGCGCCCGCTCCGAAGATCAGCGCCAGCTGAGCAAGGCCGTCATCTATCTCCTGTTGCTCATTGTGGTCCTGGTCCTCGGTTTCAACTGGCCGGTCATGGCAACGGCCATACAGTCGATCTCCCCGATCTGGATGGGTGTGTTCAGGGTCACCGGGGCCGCGGTTGTCGTCATGACCATCGCACTGGCGAAGGGGAAGCTGACGATGCCGGCGCGGCACGACCTCCCGATCATCGTCTCCCTCGCGGTGTTTCGCCTCGCCGCGGTGTTCGTGCTCGTGTTCACCGCCCTCGAGCTGGTGCCACCCGGGCGCTCCTCGGTGGTGGTGTGGACCACGAGTCTGTGGACGGTGCCGATCGCCGCCATCTTCCTCGGGGAGCGGATGAGTGGTCGAAAGTGGGTCGGCCTCGTTCTCGGCGTGCTCGGCGTGGTGGTGCTCTTCGAGCCGTGGAGCTTCGATTGGAGCCAGACCGATGTGCTCGTGGGCCACGTCCTGCTGATCGTGGCGGCAATCACCAACGCGGCGACCGCGGTTCACATTCGGGCTCATCGGTGGTCGGTGACCCCACTCGAGGCCATACCCTGGCAACTGCTCGGGGCCGGAGTCATCCTCGTCGTGACCGGTTTGGTGGTGGAGGGCGCCCCGGTGATCGACTGGACGCCGCAGCTGGCATGGGTGGTCGTCTACCAGGGAGTGCTCGCCACCGGAGTCGCCTTCTGGGCCCAGATAGTGATCCTCCGCAACCTGCCCGCCATCTCCACCAATCTGACACTCATGGCCGTGCCGGTGGTCGGCGTGGTGTCGTCTTCGATCCTCCTCGGAGAGGACATCACGACCTCTCTCGCCATCGGTCTGGTGCTGGTCATCATCGGGGTCGCCCTCAACCTCCTATCCGACCGTGAGGTCACCGAGGAGACCTTGCCTACCGAGGTGGGGTGAGCCCCGGCTCAGGTGTCCTGGCGCGAGTCGTATGCGTTGATCGAGGTGAGGAGGTGCTCGTCGAGCGCCTTGACGGCCGCCTCGACGTCGCGACTCTCCAGTGCGTCGAGGATGTCGGCATGTCCGTGGTTCGCCTCCTCGCGCAACTCCGGTCTGTCCTTCAGTGCCGAACCGATGTACATCACCGAGGCATCCTGCAGGTTGCGGATGATCGCCGCGAGACGGGGCGAGGCGGCTGTCTCGTATACCGCCATGTGGAAGACGCGGTTGCGATCCACCCAGTCGGCCGAGAACGGCTCGTCGACCATCCCCTGATGGAGACGACGGAGCCGGGCGATCAGTGCGTCACTGACTACCGGGACCGCCTGTCTCATCGCCAAGGGCTCCAGGACCCGGCGGATCTCATAGATGTCGTGCACGTCCTCCGTGCTGAGCTCGGTCACGATCGCGCCCCGGTGGGGATCGAACTGGACCAGACCCTCGGTGGCCAGATCTCGCAGCGCCTCGCGCACCGGCGTGGTGCTCACGTCGAGGGTGGCCGCCAGCTCGGCCTGCACCAGACGGCTTCCGGTGCTCAGCTCCCCGTTCAGGATCGCCCGGCGAAGCACCCCGCGAACGAACTCGTGTGCGGTCTGTCTGGTCGCGCCGAACCCCTCGTCCGGAGCCGTGAGTCTTAGCTCCGGCGTCTGATCCATGACATAGAGCCTACAAAGGCGACTCGAGACAATCCGGTCATCACGTGGGGAAAACCGGTCGGTCGACGTCCCCTACCATGCGGCTCCCGTCCGAGGAGAGCTGTGAAGGCAGTGCGTGTGGTGAGCCCCGGCAACGTGGAGGTCACCGAGGTCCCCGATCCCGAGACCGACGGTGCGGTGCTGATCCGCGCCGCCCAGGTCGGGATCTGTGGCACAGATTCCAAGATCCTCGCCGGGAAGATCCCGGTGAGCTACCCCCAGACAATGGGGCACGAGATGGTGGGAGAGGTCGTCTCGGCTCCGCCGGAGAGCCCTTACCCCGAAGGCACCAGGGTGCTGGTCGACCCCGGGGTCGCCTGTGGATGGTGTCACATGTGCCGGGCCGGCAGATTCAACATCTGCGTCAACGGCGGCCTGTTGGGGAGGGACATGGACGGAGTATTCGCCGAATATTCGGTGATCCCGTTCAACCGGCTGGTAGCCGTGCCGGACTCGATCACCGACAAGGCGTCGGGTGTTCTCCAGGTGCTCGGCACCTGCATTCACGCGGTCAAGGCCGTCGACTCGTTCCCGGGGCAGGTGGCGGCGGTCATCGGTCTCGGTGTTGCCGGGCAGCTCATCTCCCAACTACTCCGGCTGCGGGGGATGACGGTGATCGGGATCACCCGCTCCGAGTGGAAACGCGAGTTGGCCAAGGACCTGGGCGCCGCACATGTCGCCGCCCCCGACCAGGCGGGCGCCCTGGTCGATGAGGTGACCGATGGGCGGGGCCCGAGCCTGGTGGTGGAGGCGGTGGGCATCGAAGCCACCCTGGCCGAGGCGATAGAGCTGGCAGGGACGGGGGGTGAGGTGCTGGTCTTCGGGACTCTGACCGGTGGCGGTCAGGGTCTGCCCTATTACCAGCTCTATCACAAGGAGCTCACCGTCCACAACCCACGTGCGGCCCTGATCGGCGACTACGCGGACGGGGTTGCACTCGCCGCCGACGGATCGCTGACCCTGGAGCCGATCGTCACCCATCAGCTGAGCGTTGACGAGGCGGCGAAGGCATTCGAAGTGGTCCACGACCCCGCTTCGCTCAAGGTCTTGATGAGGCTGGGGTGAGCTCGGCGGCGGTCAG
>LLBY010016968.1_pt8 | contig 13656 bp, 20 predicted proteins | sample 1489401 | NCBI WGS metagenome assembly LLBY01 (sample SAMN04092656, study PRJNA295927) | soil metagenome | biome: Soil prokaryotic community; feature: Bulk soil; isolation source: soil from tomato rhizosphere | host: tomato cultivar Hawaii 7996 | place: South Korea | collected 2011-11-01 | reverse complement strand
GAAGAGGAATGGCTTACATGGAAGTAAAACCTGTTGTGCTCACTGGCAACCACGTGCGCCTCGAGCCGATGACAGAGGAACATGTGGCGGGGCTGGCGGAAATTGGCGTGGGCCAGCCGTTTTGGGATTTCATGTTGTATGGAAATATCAGTACGGTTGACGATATGCGGGACTGGGTACAGGATATCCTCGCACGCGCAGAAAAAGGGACGGATCTACCTTTCACTGCTGTTCATTTGGGGTCGGGCCGGGTTGCAGGCGCCACCCGTTATCTGAACATCATGCCGCAGGATCGCGGACTGGAGATCGGCGGCACATGGTATGGACCGGAATTTCAAAGGACCGTGGTCAACACCGAATGCAAGTATTTGCTGTTGAGTCATGCCTTTGAAACGCTTGGCTGCATTCGGGTACAGTTGAAAACGGATCTAAGAAATGAGCGTTCGCAACAAGCCATCGAACGCATCGGTGCCGTGAAGGAAGGGGTGCTTCGCAATCACATGCTTTTGCCTGATGGGCGCATTCGCCACTCTGTGTTCTACAGCGTCATAGATACGGAGTGGCCGGGGGTGAAGAAAAGATTGGAAGAGATGTTAACGCGATAGATTGGCGCAATCAGCCCTGCTTCCTCTGTTCTATGGCAAGCTTTCGCAGGTGACCAAGCAAGGGCCGCACAGACGCGGGCGCGGTGACATCGTTCATCCATAAAGTGGTTTGCTTCGACCCCTCGGAGAGAGTAAGACGGTACGAAATCACGTCGGCGCGACCCACGGTGGCATTGATGTTGAGATCGTCCTGATCCAGATCAAACGCGCCGGAGCTCTCGACCAGCGACTCCAGCTCCCGTGCCTCTGCCTCGGGCAGCGAAGCCGTCTCTGCTCGATAAGTTAATTCTATGTTGGCAACCCCTCCTGAAGTTGAGAAATCAATTTGCATAGCTACTATCTTCCTTTCTGCCGGGAAACGGACGCCCTTGAATGAAAGCTTCAAGGGCGTATCAAATTCCATTGTATTCGAGAGACAGTCACTTTTCAATCCCACCTGCTGTGTCGCCGGGCCAGTTCCGCGTTCAATCGCGAAGGATCGCGTAAACGTGATCCGGATGTGTATAACCCTCGAGCATGACCTCCTGTTCGTAGCGCATTCCGATCTTTTGCGCCACACGAATGGATGCGGTGTTGTCCGGGTCAATAATGGCAATCAGCCGCTTGAGGGTAAGGGTTTTGAAGGCAAAATCGCGAACCGCGCTCACTGCTTCAGTTGCGTGGCCCTTTCCCCAGGCTGCCCGTGCGAGCCGATAACCGATCTCAACCTCTGGTTGTCCGTTTACATCGGGAAAATAGAACAGGCCGCAATAGCCAATCACATCGTGACTGTCCTTTTTCACGACGGCGTACGGCCCAAACCCCCAGGTCCGGTAATAGCGCTCGAGACAGGCGCGCAGCCATTGCTCAATCCATTCCTTCGTCTGCACGCCATCGCCAAAGCGCATCACTTCAGGGTCGCCGAAGACCTGGGACAGGACGTCCGCATCTAAAATGTGGAAATGACGCAGGATGAGCCGTTCTGTACTTGCGACGCAATCATTACTCATCACCGGTGGGAACAATGCCAGCGGTCTCAATCATGAGGACGACTGTTTTTTCTGGCGCCCTCGTTTTATGGACAATCCCTTTCGGAACGACATAGCCTTGATGTGGATTTAATTCAACCGAATCACGATCTTCCAGATCAATGATCAGCTTCCCATCCAGCGTAAAGAAGAATTCATCTTCCTTGTCATGCTTGTGCCAGTGATATTCCCCATGCAAGATGCCCAGCCGCACCACTGAGTCGTTCACCCGACATAAGGTCTGGTTGTACCACTGGTCTGTGCACTGGTCGACCAATGTCTGGATATCGATCAATTGTAAGGGTTTGTAGAGGATATTCATGTGATTTACATAGGGGTATTGTTCCTTGCTCATTTTTGTCTCCTTGTGAACTTGCTTTATTTGAATCTGGTCGTTCAGGGCTCTACATCGAGCCAATGGTCAGGCTCGATGGTATACACTGCAAAAATTCGAAATGGACCAGGCTCGCTGTGGTCAAATCTTCCTAACTCGAGGTCTCCCTTTGCCTCTTCAAACGAATTAAACAGGCAGTGAGAATTTGTTTTTATCTCAATCGCCAGATGATTGCAGGAAAGAGGGGAACACTCAGGATTTGTTCCTACACTGAATGAAACAACATCATAGCCTTGGAACTCTTTCTTGCGAGGTCGGATAATTTCCGTGAGGAAATCTGATGGCTCAAAGCTCAGCCATTGCCTTTGCTCCTCATCAAATTCTTTCTCATAAGCTTCGTAATAAAAGAACGTAAGATCTTTCAGGTCAATACTATTTTGTCGCGCCAGTTCCTGGATGATCTGTGGACGATCAAAAAGCCAGTAGCCGTTGTGACGCCAGAATTTGATGTAATCCATAAAGTCTTTAGAGACACAATTGCTCACCGAGTAAATATTATGCACCTGGGGCGCTTTCAACCATTCTGGCCGCGGGGCGACTCTCTTCGCCATGTATCCGACAGGGATCATGTTCTATCTACCTTACTGATTTCATGAACTAACCAAAACTACTGCTTCCCCTTCCAGTACAACTTTCTCATCCTGATTTTTGCAGAACGTCCGTAGAGTAACGATCGGCTTATCCGGGCGGACACTCTTCACTTCCACGGTCGTGATGATCGTATCCCCTGGATAGACTGGCGCCTTGAACTGCAGCGTCTGGCTGAGGTAGACAGTCCCCGGCCCTGGCAGGTCGTTAGCGAGCGCGGCAGAGATCAGTCCGGCAGCGATCATGCCATGCGCGATGCGACGCCCGAAGCGTGTGCCTGCTGCGTAATCGTCGTCCAGGTGAACGGGATTCGCATCGCCGGTCAGGTCGGCGAAGGCACGGATCATTTCATCGGTGACGGTCGTCGTGCGGGATGCGTTATCCCCAGGCTGAAAAGTTGGCATAAGGTTCTCCGTTTCTTCATGTCGTTGCAAAAGCAACACCTGCACTGCGTGCACACCTGCCCTGGCGGGCGGTGCCAGGGTGCGCAAGTGTCTCTCCGAAGTATTAGGAGGACATTGCATGCTTATCTATACTGAGTGTCAAAATAAATTCATCGATATCCTTACCAAAAAAATCGGAAAAGAAGCGGTCTTCTCCGGCGATGGCAAAACCGCATTTTTCCAGTACCCTCCGCGAGCCAATATTGTGTTTTGCGACGTGAGCGTATAACGGGCGTGTTTTTATGATCTTAAGAAATTCCTTCAGTGCCCGCGTGGCAATCCCTTTGCCCCAAAATTCCTTTCCAAGCCAGTAGCCCACTTCTCGCTCGCCCAGTTGTTCGAAGCAAACGATATTTCCAGCCACTTCTCCGTTGAAAAGAATCGTCTTGCGCTGGACCGTTTCATCCGCCATGATCTTGGCCCAGTGTGTCATGAACGCCTCGCGATCTCGGGATGGAAAGCCAGCCATTTCTGTCGCTTGCCGGTCAAGCTGCTGCTCGTAAAAAATCGGCAGGTCGGTTTCGAGCACATCACGGAGTTGAATAAAGGCTGTCATGCTCTTCCTTCATCAAGGGTAATCTTTATATGCCGGGCTGGTGAACCCAGGTAGTTCAATATCGCGGTCTGTTTGTAGTTCATCATCGAGTTGGGCAATGAAATGCTCGATGAAGACCTTCTTTTTGTTCAATATTTCTTTTGCTGCCTTGGTATTTAATAGCGACAATTGACGATCGCAATACGGAACTTCAACGTCAATCAGCCTTTTTTGCAGCTGGTAGAAGAAAAATGGCGATTGGACATCAACCCAGTTGCTGGCCATAAAAATCGACATCGCGCCAATTTCATCCAGGATATCTGCATCTTTCAATACCGCTTTACGAAAATCCGTTTCACCGCTATTCTTATTGGAGTGGTCAGCGATCATATCGGTCACAGCTTCGATATCGGTCTGCGGCAAACTCCCGCCTGGATAATTTTGAAGCCAACGACGAGCGATGTTTGCTCCAGTTTTAGCATGATTTTCGGTTTTTTCCAACCTGCCAATATCGTGCAAAAGGGCTGCAAGCTGAAGCGGTCGAATATCCGATTCTGTGAGCGGGTGTTGCTCATGGGCCAGGATTCTTAAGACATAGGCTTCAACCCGCAGAGAGTGGAGAACCAGATGCTGCCAGTCTTGTCGCCAAAGGTGTGTGGTTTCATATTGATTCTGTTTGCCTTCGAGAAACATAACCAGGTATTTGCGAGCATCACTGAGAATTTTTGTCGTCATAGGATCGATCCATCTTTGTTCGCCGTCCACAGGCAGCCGCCTAGGGCTCCGGAAGCGGCGCGGTTCGCAGAGCGACCATGCGGCTGAGCAGGAAGATCCCCAGAGTGCTGGTCAGCCCGATGAGCAGACCGCCGATCCAAATCGCGCGCGGCGCGATGTTGTCATTCAGGAACCCGCCAAGAATCGGGGAAAGGGTGCGTGCCAGTCCCCAGCCCAGCCAGTGCATCGACATATATCGTCCACGCAGGTCGGCCGGCGCCAGGTCCGCCACGTATTTGCTTGCGGTCGGGACGAGAGTCAGCTCGCCGAACGTCAGGATTACCATGCTCAGCCAGAAGCCCCAGAAGCTGCTCATCAGCGCGACGCTGCCCGCGCCCAGCGCGTAGATCAACATGCCCATACCGAGGACAGGAAGGGTGGGACGATTTCTGGTGATGTTCGTGACCGGATACTGGACAAAAACACACATCAGGGCATTCGTCGTAGGAATCCAACCATAGAGAGCTTCTGGCATCCCGAAATGGGTCTTGGCATAGACGGGCATCAGGATCCACAACATGGTCGGCGCGATCAATCCCAGACTGATCAGCGCCACAAAGGTCATGTAATTTTTATCTCTTAGTACGCGCTGATAGCCCTCCGACGGCGCGTTCGGGATGCTTATACTCGCTGTGGATTTATTCAGGGTTTCGCGTGCCAGGAAGAGCAGGAGCACACTGTAACTGAGAAACCCAATGCCTGCACAATAAAAGGCAAGGTCATATGAACGCGTGGCGAGAAACCCACCAATGGCAGGACCCAGCGCGAAGGCTGCATTATGGGCAATACGGTTAATCGCGTACGCCTCCGTGCGCTTCTCAGAGGGAATCAGATCGGCGAGCATCGCATCTGCGCCTACTTGATAGAGCGGGTTCGACAAACCGATCATGATCATCAATCCCGCAAACTGCGGAAACGTCTCCGCGCCCATGAGCAAAAAGAAAGCAAATCCATTCATGGTGAGGCTGAAGTTCATCACCACTTTACGGCCAACCCTGTCTGCAAGGGTTCCGGCGATCACGGAGGCGAGCAGCCCCGTCCCGGCGTTGATCGAGATCAGTATGGCGACCGTACTGAGAGGGAGATCTAGCTTTCCACTGGCATAGATGAGCATGAACGGCCAGATCATGCTGCCGCCTGCGGTAGCAAGGACAATGCCAGCAATCATCAGCCAGTATTGGCGTGGGTATTCGTTATAAACGGCTTGGAGGCGCTGGAGCAGTGTCATAGCCGGGTGAGTCTAACACAGGCGAAGCAGTCCCGTGGACAGGCGCAGCCGTCCCGTGGACAAGCATCGTAGTCCTGCGGATCGAAGTCAGATGAAAAAACGCTGGCTGTTTCCCTGTGTTCACCCTTCAAAGACCGCCACTGCACGTACCGGCGAGCCGGTCCCGCCGCGGATCCTGAGCGGCAGGCCGATAAAGCGGAAACGGCCACGACCGATGAGCTGGTGCAGATTGATCATGTTCTCGTAATGGGTAAACCCCATCTCTCCGCAGATATGATGCACTTCCTTATTGGAAACTTTGAGCACACCCGGCGCCATCGTTTCCACGCCAAACGCCGCAATCTCCTGCCGGCCGAGCCAACGTGCTGCATCCGTGCTGAGGCCGGGGCCCTGATGCCAGTTTTCGGTCCTGAAAGCGCGCCGGTAATGATCGGTGTAGAGCAGGACGGTATCGCCAGGGCGGATATCGAGCTCAGCCCGCGCAAGAGCCTGTTCCAGATCGTCTATCTCGATCAGCTCACGCATCCCCTTGTGGGAGAGGTCCAGACAGATTCCCTCTGTGTAGAACATGGTCAGCGGCATCCTCTCAATGGACTGGCCGCGAAACTGGCGCGCCATGTGGTTGATGGCATCGACGTGCGTGCCCGTATGCTCACCCATTTCCAGGCGGTTTACGGCAGGGGAGAGGACATCACAGTCGGGCATCTCATCCCACTCTTCATGAGATACGTGCATGGTGACCTGCACGTCAGGCATGCCAGGAAACACCGGCATGCCGGTGAAGATCTCCTGACTTAGATCGATGATTTCAACCATTCCTTTTACTCTTTGATCTGCGATTTCCATGGACAGATTTACGCGTTATCCGAACCGGGAACAAACCTGGTCAACCGGGCCATTTTGGACGCGACCCTTTCCAGCGACAATGGCGTAAAGTCTGTGCAATCTACGCCGACATCGAACGACAGGCCAATCCCTTTCACTCGTGGGCGGGCCACGAAATCCGTCAGCATGGACGCTGGAAGTAGCTGAGGCTGTAAGGATCGTCGAGATGCGTATCGGAGCTAAAGAAGATTCCCATACGCCCTAGGCATCTGGCTGGGGATGCTCCGACGCCTGAAACAGCGTAATCTGCATCCCATCGGGATCTTGCAGGCGTACATTGATATCGCCCAACGGCGTTCGGACCGGTTCGTGGACGAGGGTCGCGCCGTGGGCGAGCAGCCGCTCCATGGCGGCATGAAGGTCCGGTACTTGCAGCGCAAAGCGGATCTGCCCGCTGACGCGCTGTCCGGCTTCCAACTGGTCGATGACCTCGGCCTGTCGTTCGTCGAATAATTCTAGTGTGGCTTTGCCCATATCGAGGATCAGGGCTTTGCCTCCATCGTTATTCCAGATCGCTGCCGGTTCGATTCCAAGCCCTGCGCTGTAGAACTTGACTAACCGTTCATAGTCGCTGGTTGTCAGCGCCACGCGCAATTCGATCACAGGGTTTGTTGGGTTTGGTGCGGTCATCATTGAATTATACGCTGCGAACGCGCGCCTGGAGAGGCGCTTCAGGGAACTGCATATGAATGAGTGGCTTATCTCATGCAAACTCGAGAGTTGAGGACCCACCCCTAAGCCTCCATGACCTGCCCTATGAACTTCAATGCTGCATTTAATGTTTTTCCTTGCGGGTCATAACTCGGATCAAATGAGGCAATTGTCGCCGAGGTGATTTTCAGACGGTCCTTGATCAACATGATTGCCTCAGTCAGCTCGTCCACGCTGAGTCCGCCCTCTACCAGCCAGCCATTGGCTGGTGCTTCCTGTGGATTCAGGGCGTCCAAATCGAGGTGCAGATGTATCTCGTCCGCCTGACCCACAAATGCCGGCATGACCGAGCCCAATGCGTTTCGCATCCCTGATTGCTCAATCGAAGCAGCATCTAACACGATCACGCCGGCCTGTTCGAGTCTCTCCCGTTCTCCCGCGTCGAAGTCACGTCCACCAATCAGCACGATATTTGAACCAGGAATTGGGTCAAAGCCCGGAATGGATTCGGCGAGCCTCTTCCAGCACTGCCCCGTGGCGATTGCCAAGCCCATGCCATCCAGAAATCCAGTGGTTGTTGTTTCGGGTGTATTAAACTCTCCATGCGCGTCGAACCAGATCACGCCAAGCCGCCGGGTTTGTGCGCCGGCAATCACGCCCACGCTGGCACCGCAATTGCCGGAGAGGACAAGTGGAAATGTGCCGTTCTGTCGCGCTGCGGCAACATGCCGGGCCACAGAAGCGTATAGGACAAACTGTGTTTGAACTTCCGCTCGAAACTCCGTTGGCGACTCGACGGTCTCCACTGACACCTCGTGACCGTCATGCTGCAACGCCTGCACAAGGCCATTCTCGATCAAATACTCGGGTCCGCGTCCCATACGAAGGCTTCGATGCCCGGAATCATACGGAACCTGGATGATTTGTACTTTCATTCTTGTCTCCTTTATTGCGATTTGCTCTGGCTGCGATGCAGAGCCGTTTGCACCTTGCCTGGTATCGGATATTTTGCCTGGGGATTAATCCAGACGACCAGGGGCTGACCGGCCTCCAACGGAGAGCCGCGCAGGAGTACCTCGCTCAATCGCTGGTAATGGCGAAAGAAATCCGCCCGTTCTCGAAACCCATAGCGCTGCCAGAATGCCGGATCGCTCCGTTCCGCGCGCTGCTGGATGCGGAGCATGATCCCCTGGAGGTCACTCTGCGTAAAACGGGGAGCAGCCACACCAACGATCAAAATATTATTACGTTGTGGCAGCAATTGACCCAACTTGCTGCATATGGCATCGGCGAGGCGCTCACCTTCAGTCTGTGTGCCAGCGCCTCTCATCCGTGTGACCTCAACCATGAATGTCAGGCTGGTGGTAAACGTGACCGCGAAATCGGGGCTGCGCTTGCGCTCAGCCTGCTCCGGTTCATAGACCAGGCGTAGGCTGCGTTCTTGTAACAGCAGATAGGCAGTTTCCAATTCCAGACGCAGGTCATAAAATGTTTCCCGATCCTGCGTCACCCGTAATTTCTTGCGGATCTTATTGCGAAAGCTCGCGACAAAATCACTGAAGCGACGTGAGGATGCCAGCCATGTCCTGACAGGCTCAGTCAGGAGATGCGGTTTCCCATCGAAGAGATAATCAAGCAATTCATCGTTCAACATAGATGGACAAGCTTAACAGAAGAATGGTCCCGATCAATCATAACCCGCCTCCGGCCGATACGCTCGGATGTAGTCGACCATGAACTCCTTGGGATAGGCTGCGTCTCGGCGATCTCCTGGAAGCTCATAGATCGATAACATGAATTGCATAGGATAGGCGGGAGATTGGTGGATTCTTCTGATCTTCTGGTTGTCCACATAAAAATCCACGTAGGCCGGCGCCCACTCATGTGCATAGATGTGAAACTTGGTTGCATCGATCTCCAACGGATCCTGATAGAACTCGTCGATTAGCTTCGGATCCCTCCATGGATGGATACCATATCCTACGATGGCGGATCTGGTGCCGACATCGTTTCCGAAGATCTCGAACGTATTGATCTCCCCGCATTTTTCAGGTGTGTCTTCATAGCCGATCATATACAGGGAAACATGATTCCCTGGCGTATCAAGGGCTCTGGCTCGGCATTCAAAATAACCGTATTGAGGCGTGTAGAGTTGTACCTTCGTTTGTGCCTCTCTGACGACCACGTGCTCGTTGAAACGCAGTTGACCCTTCTGGCTGCCAACTGGTCCCGCAAACAAACCTGTTTGGATACAGGATACCTTCACGTCTCCATCAAACTCCGGGCACCATGGCTGCTGATCCTCATCGATCCGCAAGATCAGCATCCCCTCTCTGAAGCTATATCTTGGTTTCGATCGTTCTCTCGAGCTCCAATGCGGCAAATAATAAGGGAGCCATTTGCTTGTGTCCAGCTCCGGACCGTCAAACTCGTCATTCCATTCCAGGACGTATCCTGGTTTATCGATCGGATTGGTGCGGAAATCCTCCATCGATCCTCCTTGACTCACAATAACTTGCCACACCAGCGCAGACAATTGAGCAGTAAAGCTTGATATGAGGGGTGCAGCCAGACCTCCTGATTGTGCCCGGGCGTCAACACTGCTACACGTCCACTCCCTTCCAGCCGTCTCCAGCCTGCAGGTTGTTCGCCGTGCTCCGATGTTGTGGTCATAAACATGTCGACAGCCGGGTCATCCATAGCCATAAAGTAATGTTCATCGCGGAGGGTGAAGGGGTCCACTCCGACAGTGAGGGGATGGTCCGCTTGCGGAGTCACTGTGACCGGGCACTGTTCGGGATGATGTGTAAATACGCCTCCCAGTAAGCTGCGCAACACAGGCTTTTGTTCATAATCGGCTGTCCCCGAATGGATGGCGAGCAGTCCATTTCCGTTCTGTACATAAGCAAGAAACGCTTCCTGCACGGCCTCCGTCATCCACTCAGTTTGGTCGGTAGAAGAAACGTTGTTGGACCTGGTCAGGACCGCTAACGGGTAGGTCACCATACGCTCGGCCGACCAGTCTCGCGCGTCTTCGATCCAATCGAACGTAAATTCGGACCCTGTTAATGCTTCCAAACCCGTTCGAGCGATCCGTGCCGGATGCCAGTAGTCCCCGCAAAGAACCAATGTTTTCATGCAACCACCTTATTCGTTCGCAACCCGGACCTCCCAATCCTCAATATCGCCTTCCACAATGTGAAACAGCGGATGCGGCTCTGGCTCGACTATACCTTCGATGGCCTGATAGCGGCTCCTATCTCGACGCTGTAGTTTCGCTCGCAGGTGATTCCATTCATAGAAAAGCTGCCCTCGCGTACAGGTCATCTGGATATTCCGTTCGGATGCGGCGATCTTGTCCGCGCGAAATTGATACCCACGCCGGACTGCCTCCCGATAGATCCCCCGCAGATACATGCCAATGGCGCCGACCGCGTCCGAGGATGCGAGAAACCTCTTTAGCTGAGGATGATGCCGATAGCCTGTCGTTCGATTCTGAAGCACTTTCTGCGCCAGCAGAGCCTCTCTCCACACGGCTAAGAGTCCTTTCGTATCCAGGTAACGAGGGTGAATGGTCCACAATCGCATAGGTCACGACTTGGCTATTCACTCGAAGGACCAAGCAGCTCTTTTAACAAGCGTGCATCATAGACCAACCCTGCATCTGCCCCAAATTCCGCCGTGGAACGGTCGGAATACACGCCGAGTAATTTCATGCGATCGTTTTTCATCCCGACCACAGGTGAGCCGGTCATGCCCTCCGGCGCACAGGGATCGATAAAAAACAAATCGGAGCGAGACATCCCGGCTTCGTAGATCTCGGACGCAATAAAACTTGTGCGCCAAAACGCGGAGCTCGTTCTATCCGTGCCTTCCGGGGCCCAGCCGTGAGGGTAGCCAATCACGTGAACGGGATCCGGTGGGTCATAGTCCACATCCGTATCGATGGCAGAGATCGGGATTGCAGAGACCCTGGACCAATAATTCCCACCCAAAACATTAGGCAGAGGTTCATCCTTAAAGGGCCGCAAAGCCATGAGCGATGTTGAGAGGTTGCTCAATTGGAGCAGTAGTGCAGCGATATCGGCGGGCGGCTCAGAGGCTCCCTTCCGCCGACATTCCTTCCAGATAGGTACGCCGGTATCGTCATACAGTGGAACCGTTATTCTTTGTCGCCTTCCCATGGAAAAAGGAAAACGCTTTTCACCCTCGCCCCAGTGACTATGGATGAATGTTTTCAGAAGATAAGGTTCCAGGCTGGATTCTTTATCCATCCCGGAAAGAACATGTAAGTTTGTGATTAGATAATATCTGTTGCCTGCTTCCAGCACAAAACCGGAGGCTGGCTTTAAGCGCGTGCCATCCCGGGCAAATCGGTCGAGATTGACAGAGGAGAACGATAAAAGATTGTTCATGGGATTCCCTCAACGCGCCGAGCGCAAGCTGCGGAAGGTGATCGAATAGCGTAGCGCGTCCACCGCGGGAATGCTGTGTTCCCATTCCGTGCGCGAGATCCCGCGTAATAGGTACGCCGAGCGCGGCTCGACGGTCAGCGAATAACGCTCCCATCCGGCGGCCGTTTTACGTCGCAGCCGGAACGTGCAGGAGGAGAGCAGCGAGATGCCGACCACGTCGCGGAAGACACCTTTGTCGCGGTGCCAGCCAATCGTGGTGCCCTGGATGTATTCGGTGACCAGCGCGTGCGGCAAATCCTGCGAGTTCAGGCCCGCGAAGGCCGCGGCGCGTTCCCGCAGCCGGTGGAGGAACCCCGGAATCTCGTCAGTTGGCTGAAGCCTCTCTGACCCGAAGTCATAATGCCATCCGAAGGAAAGCGTCCGCCGCTTGCCGACGTAGCCGTGGAACTCAAACTCCTTCAGAGGGAGTCCCTGGATATGCGCGACGAGCTCCTGTTCCTCGTCCTGAGGCAACACCTCTGCCTGATACAGGAATCCTTCGGGAGGCGTTACAGTACGAACACTCTTTCTCATGTTTCCTCATTCGATCCAAGCGTGGAGTAGGTCTGGGACAGTGCTCTTACTCGCAGCTGCTGGTCCCCGGTTCTGGGGTCTCTAACGGAGATAAAGAGGGCCAGGTCCCGGCCTGGAATTGTGATACGTAATTGCGCATGATGCGAAAATCGGCATCCCAGACCAAAACATCCTGCTTGAGCACCGAGTCATACACTTCTTTCGAGCGGAAAAGGTCAAGCGGGAACGATGCAAACGTGATATTGTCTCGCGGCATCTGAGTGCCCAGGCAGGCCAGCTGGCTGATCTGCTCGGGCGTGAGGTCCGTCTGGATGTTGCTCATAAAGGAGTTAATAATGGCGGGCAGGCGGAAAAGGGTCTCGGGCCTCTCGATCTTTTTTCGTAACGCGCACATGACCATGTTCTGGTTCTCGGCGCGCTCGAAGACGCTTACATTGCGCAGACGGGCCAACGTCAGCGCCTGGTCGCCGTTGAGGTGCTGTGGCCCTTCGGGAAAGACCAGTCGCTCGCTGCGGTCGGTGGTGGTGCGGCCGTCAATGCCGCCGGAGGGAATGACAACGTCCAGACCACCCAGCGCATCGATCACGTCGGCAAAGACGGTCATGTTGGCGACGATGTAATGATCCACGCTCAAGCCGAAATTTCGGTTGAGGGTGCGCGCCAGAAGGCTGGGTCCATAATCGGGGCTGCCATACGCATAGGCCGTGTTGAGCTTCTGATACTCTGTGTCTTTGTTCTCTTTGATCTCGGGAATATGCACCCAAAGGTCACGCGGAAATTCCACGGCCGTGACGCGCTGTCCCTGGAAATCCACACGCACCGCGCGCATCACATCCGTCAGCCCGTAGCGCCGCTCGCCGGGCCGAACGTCGGTCCCAATCGCTAAAACAGTCATCGTCGGCAGGTTGTTGCAGGCAAGGAAGGGGGAAGAGGGTGTCCCGGTCTCTACGGGTAATGTGGGGGGGAGGGTCAGAGATGGCTGTGTAGCTGTGGAAGGATCGGGCGAGGCTGTCCACGTGGCGGGAAGCTGCAATTGTGTGGGAGCGTCCAGGGTTGGCCCCAGCGGCTGCTGGCTCCAGCCCTGATAGGCACGTGACCCGACCAACAGGATCACGATCCAAATGCTGCAGGCGACGGTGGACAAAATACCAAGAGTGGTTTTTTGAGCTCCTGTCACAGGCGTTGATTATACTTCCGGGGAATACCACAGATGATCCCTTTTAATCCCAGCCTAAGTCTGTACTGCAAGGCATAGAGGGCTACTTCCACCTGAATCTTTTCTGGTTCAATCAATCAACGTGCCATGCCGTTCGCGTGGAACGTCGATGGCCTCCGGATTGAGCACCTCACTTCTTGAAAGCCCGTCATGCAGCCAGGCATCCAACTGATCGGCCGCGATCTCCACGAACTCATGCAGCACCTCGCGGACCTTCCAGCCAACATGGGGCGTGAGTAAGACATTCGGCAGAGCTCTCAACTCACTTGTCTCCGGCAGTGGCTCCGTAACAAAAACATCCAATCCCGCGCCCGCCAGCCTTTTTCCGCGCAGCGCTTCGAC
>LLBY010024038.1_pt1 | contig 13668 bp, 5 predicted proteins | sample 1489401 | NCBI WGS metagenome assembly LLBY01 (sample SAMN04092656, study PRJNA295927) | soil metagenome | biome: Soil prokaryotic community; feature: Bulk soil; isolation source: soil from tomato rhizosphere | host: tomato cultivar Hawaii 7996 | place: South Korea | collected 2011-11-01 | reverse complement strand
TCCTTGGCGAGGTCGTCGAAGAGGAACGCGCCGTTCACCGTGCGCGACATGCAGTGGTAGATCGAATCGCCGGTGGCGGTGGAGGCTTTGATGCGTGCGGTGCGCATGGGTGGGTGGGTTTGAGGGTGGATGCGGGCGGTTCGAGGACGCTTGGAGAGGCGTGGCGGCGGGCGGTAAGGTGAGGCGAGCGGGAGCGGGTGAATGGGGAGAGGGAAAACGGATTGGGTTCAGTTAGGTATAAAATCGCTTGTTCGCTCCAATAAAATTAACCTGTCCCTTGTTTCTTTCTTGTTTCTTTGTCCCGACTCCTCGGGGCGAGCCTGCGGTTTCGCGCAGCGGGGGGCCATGCGGCCCCCCCGAGCCCGGCTTGCCCGGGCGAGCCGAGGCCGGCGCCTAAGCGCCGCGCAGCGCCGACCCGCCGCCTGGCGATTCCCGAGCGTAAGCGAGCGGTCGCCTGCCTCGGCGGCGGTTGAGGCGATGCGGCAGCCGATGGGCGCAGCGGGGTCCCCGCCGGTCTGATCAGGGCGGGCACGACTCGCGGAACGGGAGCGCAGCGGACGGGCCGCGTGACGTGCCCGCGCGGGTTGGCGGAGCGCCGCTTCGTGCGGGCCACTGCACCGCACAGGCCGCCCCCGGCGGGGTTGCACTTTAGCGGACGGAGGGGTTTGCGGCGCGCTTGCGCGCCGATGCGCCGAGCGAAGCGACAGCGCACCCCGAGGGAGCAAGCAGAGGGCATGACAGACGGCGCGGCTCGGGGCGCTGGCTGGCGTGACCTGTGCCGCAGTCGCTTGCGACTGCATCACAACGCGGCGAAGGCGTTAAATATTCAGCGATCCGGTTTCAATATTAGCCCCGTTTGTAGCAACCCACGGAGGAGGGCTGTCTACGCCATCAAGGTTCAAGCGGTAATTTCCCGTTTTCGATCTGACGGAGACCGCCATTCGCCTTCCGGAAAAGAAGGAGATAACCAAGGGACTGCCATCCACAGGTGAAACGAGCTTACTAACGTCCTGTGCGGTTCCGCGAAGAATCACTTCGGTGATTCGATCAATAGATTCGTCGCTCATGCTATTTAGGTATACGGCCCGTCATCTTAAGATAACGTAATTCGACGGCTTGGATATAAGCCTCTTCGCTTCCCCATTTGGAGATTCGGGCATTTTGCCAATTAGTGCTCCTCACGCCAAAGCGAAGATGCGCTTCCTCGTGAACAATGGTCCCGACAAGTTCGCTTCGACTGGTAAATGCCTGAGGGCCAACCTGCGAAGACATATCCACGCCTCTTATTTCAGCGCGCCCAAGCGTCGATAATTTGGGGTTATAGGTCGGATAGGCGCTCAGCTTTAGCTTCGCCAAATCATACCGCATGACGTCGTCGACAAGCGTCTGGCTGCCAAGGCCCCCAACCCCGTCGCCTCCCATTTTGAAACTAACGCGAGCGCCTGCGTTCTCTGCGGCGCGTCCCATTTTAAGTCCCGCACTAGCCATGCCACCTAATTTGGCTGCTCCACCTGTAGCGAGCATCGTGGTCTCAATGGTTGCGCTGCGGATGGCGGCATCGGTGTTTCCCATCTGATATTCGGCCACCGCATCGACGAAAGGCACCATTGCGCGGGCGGCTTGGCCTGCTTCGCTTTCCCACCGATCCTGCATCTTTTGTTGATGACGGATCGCGCTTTGGGCCACGCTCATCCCGTAATCGACCACGGACTGGGCCATGGCGGCAGAAATGCGTTCGGTGCCGGCAGGGTCGAGATAACCCATTGGGTTGTTGCCGGCGTAGGCATACCAGTTCATGCCGCCCTCGAAGCGGATGGGGTCGGCGTTGATAAAACGCATCATGGAGGAGTTGTAGTAACGGGCGCGCATGTAGAGCAGCCCATTGTCGTCGGTCTCGACACCGGACGCGCCGTTGTAGAGGAAGGGGGTGGTCGTAGTGCCGAAAGTGGTGGCGAACCCGCCGAAGGGCAGATAATCAAAGCGGTCGGTAACGGCTCCGGCACCATCGGTGATGGCGACCGTGCTGCCGACTTGGTCTGAATGGTAGTAGCGAACCGTGCTGCCGGTTATCTGGTGCAGCAGGCCAAGTCCCCATACGTAACGTGTGGTGGTGCCGCCGACGGTGCGGGCGAGCACGCGGCTGAGGCCGTTGGGGTCCACCACCACATAAGTGGTCGCACCAGTGCCGGTGATCTGCACACGCAAACCATCGGGATTGTAGCGATAGTTAGAGCTGTATGCGCTGGTGAGGCGGTTGCGGCTATCGTAACCATAGACCGAGCCCCCGTAGTTTAACATATTGCCGTCAGGATCGTGGTCGATGGTCCCGGCGTTAAAGGAGGCAAGCTGATTGTCTTCGTTGTAAGTTACCGTGGGTAATGAGGAGGGATCGTACCACAATCCTTGCGGCCATTGGCTCGGGGAGGGCCAAGTATGGGTGTGGGTGATTTCGCCGTCGTTTAGGTAGAAGGCTCCATTGCGACCGGCCTCGTCGTAGCGGAAGGAGCGAACCCAGATCATGGGATTGTCCCCAGAGATGCGTTTTTCCTCAATGGCCATCAACTGGCTGGCGGCGTCGTAAGTCTGTTTGCGTTCCGTGCCGTTCGCGCGAGTGGTGGTGGAAACCCGTCCGAGGGCATCGTAGGTATAAGTGGTGGTGCGGGCGGGCGCCGGATCGGCGGGCACGACAGTGTCGGGCGGCGAGGCCCACTCCAGAACGCCGACCATCCGGTTGTAGTCATCGTAGGTGTAGCCGACGGTGAAGCCGCCCGGGTAAGTGAGCCTCTGTAGATTACCGGAGGAATCGTAAGCGTAGCCGATGGTGTTGCCCTCGCCATCGGAGTAGGAAGTGAGCCGCCCAAAATCGTCGTAGGCAGAAGTGGTGGTGCGTGTGCCGGTGATGGCGGCACCGGCGGAGCTCACCGGCTCGCTTGTGGAGTAGGGCAGGCCGCCCGGGTGGTAGGTGTATTTGGTGTAAATCCCGTCGCCATCCTGCTGTAAAGTGACTCGGCCTTCGTTGTCGTAGGCCACAAAAGTCGTGGTCTGGCCGGAGGGCTCGGTGATCGTCACGGGCAGGCCGCGCTCGTTGTGGCTCGTTTGGGTGGAGCGGGGCGGGTTGGTGGCATCCAGCGGAGTCTTGGTCGTCACCTGCCGGAGGAGGTCGGCGTAGTCGGTGGAGTAGGTTTTGGCGCGGCGATTTTTCAGCGCGGTCTGGCGGCCGTCCTTATCGTAATCGTATTCGATGGGGTTGGCCGTGCCATTCCGGGGATCCACGACTTTTTTAACGCGGCCCAATTCGTCATACTCGGTGGTGGTGGCATAGCCGCGCGGGGTGATGGATGTGAGCGGTCGTCCGAGCAGGTCATATTGAGTCTCGAGGCGACGATAGATCTCATCGAAACTTTCGACCGGACGTCGGGCGGCGTCGTAATAGGTGGTGGTTATGCCGCCAAGGGCATCCACGGTGGCGTAGCCGAGCCCGCGCGCGTCGTAATAAAACTCTGACTGCAAGACGCCGTCGGGGCCGGGGCCTGGGCCCCAGACGGAAAGCAGGCGGCCCTCGGCGTCGTGTTCATAGGTGATCGTCTTGCCGTCGGTTGTCTCGGTTTGCGGATCGCCGTTGGCGTCGTAGGTCAGGGTGCGGATGAGCGAGCCGGAGGGCGGTATGCCGCCAACGGGATCGGACGCGATGTAGGATCCGGTCCACGCGGCCTCCTCGAGCAGGCGACGATTGGCGTCGTAGGTGTAGGTGCTTTTCTTGCCACGCCGGTCGATAAATTGGATGAGGTCGCCGCGAGCGTCGAAATCGGAGATTTCGGTGGTGGCCGCGGGAGTGCCCGCGAAACCCCACTTCTGTTCTTGGACCGGGTAGGTCGCGACGACGCGCTTAAGGTAACCGGAGGACTCGGTGTAAACGTAGGTAACCCACTGACCGGGCGCGTAGGAGGCGGGCCGATGCTTGGTGACGCGGCCTCGGGTGTCGTATTCGTATTCCTCGGTTATGCCGCCGGGGGCGGTGACGCTTTGGGGCTTATGGAAGGGGTAGTAGCGGGTGATGGTTTCCAGTCCCTCAAAATTAAACTCCCGGCGGAACCACGAGACGCTGTCGTCGCTCTCGGGTCGGATAAGGCGGGTCTGATCCAGAGCGTCTTTGACGAGAATGGGCTCATGATTCTGGTCATAATGGAATTCATTGAACTCTCCCAGCGCGTTGGCGGTGAGGGTGACGCGGTCGTTGCCGTCGTAGTCCGTGGTGGAAACCGCACCGAGCGGATCCACGCTGGTGTGCACGCGACCACGAGCGTCGTAATAGGACCATGCGGTATGGTTTTCCGGGTCGGTATCGCGGGTGACGCCGAAGGCAAAGCCCATGCTGCCCTCGCGAGAGGCCAGGCCTTGCATCTGTTGCTCCGTGATCTGGTCCCAGTCGTTGTATTCGGAGGTGACGATGGTCCGACCGCGAGCGTCCACGAGCTCTATGACCCGGTTTTTGTCGTCCAAATAGTAACGGGTGACATTCCCTTTAGGATCTTGGACGACAAAGGCCTTTTTCCCGTCGCGCTGATCGATCGAGTAATGAACGGACCGACCGGTGCTATCGGTTACGCCGATTAGGCGGTCGTCGCCGGCATAGTTGAACTGGAGGTAGCGACCGTAGGCGTCGGTGACGCGGTTAGGGAATTTGGCCGAGGTATAGGTGATTGTCAGCAAGCGCGAGGTACCGCTGGAATTGTTTTTATCGGTGACGGTGGTGCATTTGCCGTCGGAGCGGAAAGTGAGCGCGCTGCCTTTTCGGAACTGCAGGATATGCGTGCTGCCGGATTTGGTCAGGGTGGCGGCGGCGCCGGGCGGCGGGGCGTAAGTGCCATCGGGCAGCTTGACAAAATCCATGTCCTGCTCGCCGAGGCTGATCGTGGCGCGGGTATCGATGAGCTGATCGCCAAGCCAGCAGGCGATGAGGGCGGGGATAACTCCCTCCCTGGCGGTGGCCTCGGGGTTGTAGATATCGGTCATGGCCTTGATCGCGACCAGGAAGGGGGCGACCTCGGCGACGGAGGCGCGAGCAAGGGAGAAGTCGTTGGGGTGGCGAAACTCCAGCTGCATATTATAGCTGTGGGTCCAGCCCTTGCCCATGCCCACCGGGTCGGCGGTGCGGCGGGCGGAGGAGTAGCGACGATTCAGGCCAAGGCCGTGGACGGAATCTCCCGACAGGGCCAAATCCGTGACGGTGTGATAGAAGGAACCGTTGGTCATATCCACCGGGTCTTGGATGTAGCTCGCCTTGAACGCCGGGCTGATGGACAGGAAATTGGGATTAATTTGATAATCAGCCGTTGAGGCGACCGAGGCCATGGATCCTCCACCGAGACTGGAAAACCAGCCACCCGCCATGCCGCCAGAGATTCCCATCATGACGCTGGCCCCTCCGGACTCAGGTTTTTGCAGCATGTAGCCTGTGCCTTTATAATCATTGTAGGTCATCGAGGCGTTCTGCGGGATGAGGAGTGTGCCGCCGGCCCGCAAACCGTCCTCGATGTTGTTGATTTCGCGGGCGGTGGTCTGCGCGCCGGGATAATTGGTCAACAAGGCGCGTATGCCCGAGATGCCATCCGTGCCGGCGTAATCGTTCCAGCTCTTGGCAAGATAGACGGGGTTGCCCAGCTCGACCGCCTTTTGCACCATCTTGACCGTGGACACACCCTCGCCGGGAAGCATTTGCTCGATCGTGGCGTGCTCCAGCATGCTGAGCCAGTAGTTGGCGGCGAGAGCCACCCGCGTTGCTAGCGACTGTTCCGCAGCCGGATTGATCTGCGGACGTGTCGGCCAGACGCCGACGGTGTTCATCGGCAGATCCACATAGGGAACCTCCTTTTGGCCGGCTATGCCCGCATGATGGAGGAAGTGGATGCGGGTATCGGTCACGCAGCCGGCAATCTCGTTCATCTCCGCGAGCAGATTAAGATACTGCAGCGACATGACGTAGAGATTTTCGGACATTAGCTGACGGCCAGTGCCGCTGAGCTTGCGATCCGTGTAGTCGGACTGGATGCGCAAGCGTTCATTCAGGCGACCAAGCACCCTGCCGAAGGCGTATGAGATCACATACTTACCGTTTCGCGCCAAGGGAGCCGCCGATTGGGTGTAGGTCTTGTTGTAATATATAAAACTAAATTCGACGTCGGCGGGGGTGGCGGCGTCGAAGCCGACCTCGGTGGCCAGCTTGGTGTCATCGAGCCAAAGCTCGGCGGCGTTGGCAGTAAACCAAGCGGTTAGTTTTTTGCCTTGTAGCTCGGCGGTGTAGAAAGTGCGGGTAAGGCTTCCGATTTTTATGGAAAACTTGGGGCAATATTCGGCGGGTATGGCCACGGAGCGAACGGCCTCGGAGGTGGCGGCAGTCGTTGAACTCCAAATCGGGACGGGGGTGGAAAAAGCCGGCGGCAACTGGGTGGGCAAGCTTTCAATCCGTGAAAACTCAATGTCTCGGTGCCCGAGCAGCGTTTTCCCGGAAAGGTGATGCGCCTCTTTGCTCACGTGTTCCACCAATGCGGTGGTGTAGGTGTTTAGCCGGGTGCGCAGAGCGTTTTTTCCCGTGGTGTTTCCGGTATAACGGGTCGCCGATGTGGCGCCGGGGACGTTGCTGCCAACCCCGGCGACTTCGGTCAGAAGGCTGGCAGAGGAATAGCCTATTTGGGCCAGATCGAATTTTGATGTAGATGAATAAGTTTTGAAGGCGGGTGTGAGTTTATAAGTGGCATCAGCGGTGGTGAGTTCAACCCACATGTGAGGGAGTTCCACGCGAGTGCCTGCGGCGACATCTATCGCCATGACACGAGCGCTTATGAATAAAGAGGGTATGGTAGCTTTGTCGGCGGCTAGCCAAGCGGTGGCGTTTTGTCCGTCATGGCCGGAGTAGCTGACGCTGATTGTGTCCCGATGATAGGTTACGCTCCAGTCGGAGCGTTCACATGCCTTCAGAAGCGCGACCAGCAAGGCGCTGGAGTCGAAATCATTGCCCTGCAGTTCCAAGGCGGTCAGGTGGGCGCCCCGCTTAAAGCCGTGGTAGGGGGTGAAATCGACGTTGTTTTTAACCCATTCGTAAATGCGCACGGGATCATGATTCAGCGCCTTGGCGATGGATTTGATGTAGGGCGTGACCTCGTCCACCTTGTTGGTCGAGCCCTGCGCCCATGCATTCGCGGCCAAGAGGCCCAGAGAGCAGGCAAGGAGGAAAAGAAATTTGCGGCCGAGTTTCATGGTCGATAAAATTTAATTACGGAAAACATTACCTTCAGCGTCATAGTCGTAGGTGCGACTGCCGTCGTTTATAAGCTGGTGAAGGGCATCGTATTGATACGAGCGCTGTATTCCGCTTCCCGTGGACGAGGCGCTATCCGGATCGGAGCCGATGGCTGTTTCTATCGCGTCGGGAACACCATCGCCGTCGCTGTCGGTTTGATAGCAGCATGGCGCTCCGTTATCTGTCGGCAGGTCGGGGATTGGCTGGAAGGCGAACCGTAACACCGAGACCGGGCTCTTGAGGGTCACGGAGGCGGCGGCGATTGCCTTGACGGTCTGAGTGGAGGAGAGAAGCAGCGGCTGTGAATAGGGAGCGGACGCGGTTGTTGGCTCGCTGCCATCCACAGTGTAGTAAATTGGGTGACCGTAATCGGATGTGATTTCCACATATTGGGCGGTCGCATAGCTGCCGTCCGCCATGTTGAACACCGGCTTTGTCAGCGTGGATTCGGTCTCGATGCCGTATTTGGCGTGGGCGTAATTCAATATACCTTGGCGTTCTTCGTCTCCCAAGGCATGGTCGTAAACTAGGATTTCAGCGATTTCACCGGTGAAATGATAGCCGCTGGAGGTGGCGCTACCAATGAGGAGGTCTTCGTTCCCATCGTTGATGACGGCTGTCTGGGCGAGAGGTGTGTCTGCTAGCGCCCCATTAATATAAACACGCTGGAAGGATTGGTCGTAGGTTGAGATGAGGGCATTGGCTTTGGTTTGCTGGGTGGCCGTCAGTGTTCCCGTCTCGCTGGATGAGTTGAGTCGAGCACGAACGGTTGCCATGCCGTCCATCAGCAAGCTGTAGCCTGTGGTGCCGTTCCCCCTGCGGATCAGAAATGCGGATATGGTGCCGCTTGACCTACGTGCGATGGCGACCATGGAAACTTGGTCTGAAACGAGGGAGCTATGATAGGGGATGGTAAGGTAGTCACGGATCCCGGCGTCACCAAAGCGAACGGTGGGCTTATTGTTCAGATTGATGCTGGATTCAACGAAGACCGGCTGGTAGCTGGTGTTGGTCTGTTCGGCATGATTTTGCTGGCCAGATTGATCTTCCCATTTGGTTACGGGGTCACCCTCCGCGAGCTGGAGCGAGTCGGCTTTAAGCCATAGCTTCAGGCCTTTGCGGCTGATGCTTGCGGTGGCCGCCTCGATGGTGATGTTGGCCGTGGTTGTTTCACTAACTGCAAAGGGAACTTGCGCCTGCCCCGAGGTGCCTCCTAGCAGTCGGGCGCTTCGGGCGACAATTCGTTCGGTGGTGGTGGCATCAAACGGGGTCGTTGATTCCGCGTCGTTGTAGAACGTCCCCGCCACTTCATTGAATGGATCGTTGCCATTTTTCTTATAAAATATGTCTGCTCCCACCCCGGAAGTGATCTTTACCTTCTGTGCTTCCGCATAGGTGCCAGTCGCTGGGGATATGATGGGGGCGAGGGCGGCAGGTGGATTGGAATTAATGCCATAGCGGTTATTGAGATAGGCCTCTATTTGACGGCGCTCGGCATCTGTGAGGATCTTGTCGTAGACGATGATCTCGGCGATCTCACCATTCAGATTGTTTCCATTGTTGGGGGCGGCACCGACCGAAAGGGCTCCGTCCGTCGGGGTTGCTGTATAAGTCACAGCCGCCCCTAACGTGCTTTTCTCGTAATTTGCATAGGCCTCAGTATCAAGGGGGGCTTGAGATTCCCCAATTATAATTGAGAAGGTATCGGCGACCCGGGGTCCAAGGCGCCCGCGCGCTTTGAATTCGGAGGAGTCGCCTTCATTGAAGGAAGGGTTGTATTCTGGATTTGTGGATATAATGATATTGTTGAAGGCGGTTGCTGTGTCGAAATAAACAGAAATGCCTATTTTGCCCTCGCGCATCCTCGCCCTTTTGGCGTCTCGCACCACAATTTGGTCTCCTGAGCTGGCCGCCTTGGCCACGGTGAACGTGGTTGCTTTCGTGAGATCTAGATTTTTGCTTTCAGGGTTTGTCAGAACGGTGGTTGATCCGTTGAAGGCGACGGTCGGTCGCCCGCTTAGGGCTGATTGAGCCTCGATATAAACAGGTTTTTCCGTTTCGAGCGTGCGGCCCACGTCATAGCCGTTGCCTGAGCTGTCGCGCCAAAGGCCGATCTTGGCGTTATCGGCAAGACCGAGTGTGTCGGCTCGAAGCCATAGCTTGGGCATCAGTTTTATTACCTCCGTGCTAGTGCTGTCTTGGGTAAGCCTAAAGACCGCTTCGACACTTGGTTTGTGCCCCCTAAGCAGGGCCACCGTTCGATAGCTGATCGTAGATGAAACGGGGAGCGCGGCTTCATGTTTTATCCATCCCGACGGCGGAACCGCGTTGGCGGGGAATCCGGTCGATTCCGGTTCATAAAATGAGTCTGGAATGGAGGGGACTGATGCAACCGATGCGGCGGTGTAGAAAATGACGGCTCCATCAGTTGCGCTGAATGTTATGTTTTTTGGCTCATCGTATATATGGCCGTCCGGCAAATTGGAAATTGGAGGCTCGGCCCGTGGCTTCTGGCTGATTGCGTATTTTTCATAAGCATAGGCTTCGAGCTTGCGGACTTCATCGGGAGTCAATGCGCGGGAGTATATCAATAGTTCCGCGATTTCGCCGTCCAGGATGTCGGTTGCTCCACGCCCGCCGATCGTGAGATTTGCTGAATTTGGGGTTATGGCACCTTCATAGATGCTCTCCTCGGGAGGCTTTGCGTCGATGTAGAGCTTGAGTTTTTTCCCGTCATAAACAGAGCAGAGAGTGTGATAGATCTCCGTGCTTACAGGCGTGACATAATCAAAGGAGTTTATGGTAGCCACCGCAGTGGCGCTGCCGTTGCCAAATCGCAAGGTGTAGCCACTCGTGTCGGAGCCTTTGTCCACTATCGCGTCGCGCGTTGAGGTAAGGAGATCGCGTTTTGCCACGGCAAAGACACTTACATTTTGCGGGTTTAGTCCAGGGGTGTTTGTGACCACCAAATGGCCGAGGTTGGAGGCCGCAAATTCCACCGCTGGTTTTCCCGGGGCCACACCGTCGGCCAAAAACTTGGGGAGACGCGTTTCGGTGCCCTGTCTGGCGTGGTTGCCTTTGCCACTCTGGTCTTTCCATTCTGCGACGGGATCATTGGGCGGAAGGTTTAGGGAGTCGGCTTTAAGCCATAATTCCAAGCCCTCCTGCGAAACATACTTGGTTGAGGAATCGATTTGCAGATTCAGGGTGGCAGGCAGGCTTTCCAGATAATGCGCTTTGGTCGCTTTGGCGGTGATGACGGAGGTTGTGGAGACGGTGATCGCGCCCGTATAGGGTTCCCAATCTTCTGTTCCGCTTTTATTATAGAAGAGCTGCGCGCCGGCGGGGCCGGAGATGCGCACTTCTTGAGCTTTGCTGTAGGTCCCATCTTGAAGATTAAATTGGGGCTTGCCAATCTTCGGTTGGGCTAGGCCTGTAATATTGTATTTGAAGTGAACGTAGGCCTCCAGATCTTGTCGTTCCGCTTCGCTTAGGCCACGATCATAGAGCATGATTTCCGCTATTTCGCCAACCAAGGTCGATGCTGCGGCACGACCGCCGATGTATATTGGCAGTGTATTGGCAGGAACCGCACCTGTCCGCGCTGCGCTGACCAAGGTCGATCCGTTGACGTGAAGCCTTACGCTCGTTTGATCGAACAAGGCCTCGGCCAAGAAGTAACCACTGGGGGTTGTGGCGGTCACGGAGGTGCTCCCTACATAGTGGCGGGCGGAGGTCAGGGTGGGCATCAGCAAGCTGTAGCCTGCGCTGGAGCCACTGCTGTATTTTTCGACCACGATGGCCGCAGCGGCCCCGGAGGTTCTTTTCATGACCACGAGCGCGCTCATCTGATTCGATTGAAGCGCTTCCGAATGGGCTATTGAAAGGTATTGGCCTGTGGCGAATTTAACCGCAGGTTTTCCATTTTGTCCGGTCGCTTCGTAAAGAGGTTTGGCCGTGCCCCCTGCGGCGTCGTTGCCGTTGCCGGATTGATCGGGCCATTTATTAATTGTTGCCTCGTCGGCTAGCGCCAGCGAATCGGCGCGAAGCCACACTTGCAGGCCTTGGCGCGGAACATCAATGGTGTTAGGATCTATGGTCAGCTCGGCGATGGCGGCCGAGTCGGGTTGGCCGTAACCGGCTTTGAATGCCCGGGCTTTAATCGTTTTTGTTTCAGAAATTAGGATGGGGAGAACAGACGAGGAAGTTTCGCTGGGATCGGAGTTGTCCAATGTGTAGCGAATGACTGCGCCTGGCATCTCAGGGCAGGATATGTCCACGCTTTGGGCTTGGCCATAGGTGCCGGTTTTAACGCTGAATATTGGGCTGCTGGCTATTGGCGCGGTGCCAATTGAGTATTTAGCATGCAGGTAGGCCTCGACGTCTCGTCTTTCCGCATCGGACAATGCCCGGCTGTAAATCAAGAGTTCGGCTATATCGCCGTTGAGGTTGTAGGCAGGCGAAAGTGTGCTTCCTGCGACGCGACAACCAATGCTAAGCGGCGTGTCACGGGGGTTTATGGCGGAGGTGTATGGGCTGGTCGGGGTGACGAGGGCTCCATTGATATGGAGTTTATTGGTTATTTGATCATATGTGCCACATAAAATCTGATATGTGTTTGAGCCGATCACGCCAATGGCGGAGTCAGCTTCAATATAGTGACCAGCGGAAGTCGTGGTGGGGAAACGCAGGCTGTAACCGGAATCGACTTCTCCGGTGATGCCCTTTTCCGCAATCATCATGACTGAGGTGGATACGCCTGAACCAGTGGCACGAGAGGCAACGGCGATCACCGTGACTTGTTCGCTTGGCATCAAGCCGGGTACATGTGGAACCGTAAGGTATTGCTTGGTTGTAGATTCAAAGCGAACTGCCGGGTGCCCATTTAGCTGACTGACCGAGCCAACAAAGGTTGGTGGATTACCTGTCGCTGCTGAACTTGCATGATTTGCGTTACCGGATGAATCGCTCCAAGCCATGACGGGCATGCCATTGGTTAGGCCTAAACTGTCGGCTTTCAGCCAGAGCTGCAGCCCTTTTTGCGGGACATAAGTCTCACCTGGTTGTGCATTTCCCCAGTTTGCTAGATGGGTGATTGCGATAAGAAATAAAGCGAGTGTGCGGACGGCGGACTTCATGGCGGTCGGAATGTTGGCTACGTAGATAGCCGGTAGGTGAAAGCCGCCCTTATTGCGGGAGGGTATTTACGAGATAAAGCTTTAAAGCTCAAATATTCGAAAATGATACATTCGGTGCCTTTCGCTTATCCTGATTAAGCGATGAGGCACTGAATCGTGAAAACCGCTCTTGATGATTTGAACTCCACCAAACCAAGGAACCCGTCGATAGGCCCTCAGGTTGGCTCGGGGGAGTTTAGGGCGCGCTCGAGGACGAGGATGTTATGCGGGGCGCGGCGTTGGTAGCTCGCGTGGTGCATGAGCTTTTTGACCAAGTGCACTCCCAGGCCGCCGATGGGGCGGTCTTCGATGGGGAGGCTCACGTCCACTTCGGGGCGGGCCAAGGGATCGTAGGCGGGAGCCTAGTCGATGATGGTGACGAGGACGCGGTGTTGTCGCCGCCGCGCGGCTATTCCGGCTTTACGCCGTGGCGGCGGCCTCGGGGAGCTCGGTCGCGCGGCGAGGGAAAAGATCGCGGGTGGTGAGGGCGGCGATGAGGAAGTAGCCGGCGGCCTTCAGCGTGAGCACGGTGGCGAGGTATTCGAAATCGAGGCGCTCCCAGTAAACCGCGCCCCAGAGCAGGAGGGCTCCCAGCGCGATCTCCACCGCGGTGACGATCAGCACGAGGGTGCGGCTGCGCAGGCGGCGCACCAGGCCGCGCGCGTCGGCGGCGCGGCCGCCCTTGGGGGTGCGCACGAACTCGCCGCCGCGGGTGAACAGGCCCTCGAACACCGCGACGGTGCAGGTGACGCTCATCGCCAGGCCGAAGGCCATCGCGACCGGGGAAAACACGATCCAGAGCAGGCCCTCGCGCCATTCGCGGGTGCGGAAGTATTGGCCGGCGACGTAGAAGGCGACCGAGCCGCCGCCGAGCACGAGCAGGTTGATCGGATTGAACAGCATCCAGAAGATCCCCTGCGGGTTTGGCCCCACCAGCACCAAGTAGGGCACGAAGAGCAGGCTGAACGCGACCAGCAGCGGGTGCACAAAACCGACGCACAGATGCCAGGCGGCCTCGCGTTTGATGCGCGAGGGCTGGTCGCTGGTCAGGATGGTGCGCAGCTGCTTGCGCGCCACCTGCATGCCGCCCTTGGTCCAGCGGCGCTGCTGGCTTTTGAAAGCGGTGATGGTCTCGGGCAGCTCGGACGGCACGGCGTAGTCCGCGAGATAGACGAAGCGCCAGCCGCGCAGCTG
>LLBY010001583.1_pt7 | contig 13679 bp, 13 predicted proteins | sample 1489401 | NCBI WGS metagenome assembly LLBY01 (sample SAMN04092656, study PRJNA295927) | soil metagenome | biome: Soil prokaryotic community; feature: Bulk soil; isolation source: soil from tomato rhizosphere | host: tomato cultivar Hawaii 7996 | place: South Korea | collected 2011-11-01 | reverse complement strand
GCATCGCGGTGAACGACGAGCTCGATGGACTGGCCCGCGCGCTTCCCGCCATGCTCGATGCCCTGGTGCCAGGCGGAAGTCTCGCGGTTATCAGCTATCATTCAGGCGAGGACCGCCTGGTCAAGACTCTTTTTCGCGAATGGGAGCGGGGCTGCATCTGCCCGCCGCGCCAGCCGGTCTGCACCTGCGGCCGTGAGCCGCTGGGCCAGGCACGGCCCCACAAGGGCATCACCGCGGGCGAGGCCGAAATCGCGGGCAACCCCCGGGCGCGAAGCGCCCGCCTTCGGATCTTCAGGAAAGCCGATGCAGATAAGGGGTAGACACTGGCTGGTACTCTGGCTCTTCGCGTTCCTCGCGGTCGCGGCGATCGTGCTGTCGCGCGGGACCCGCTCCTACCAGCTGGCGCGGGAACTCGACGTCGCCCGGAGCGACCGCGAGGCGCTGGAGGCAGTGGCCACCGAACTGCAGCGCGGCATCAATGAGGCCTCAGGCCGCGCAGCCATCGGCCGCGCCGCCGAGCGCCTGGGGCTCAGGCCCGCCACCGGTGCCGAGATGACGGTGCTTCCGCTGCCCGTTCCGGACACGACTCGCCGACGCTGATGGCCAAGCCCGCCGCACGCACCGCCTTCATCCAGTTCTGCCTCGGCCTCGGCATGGCCCTGGTCCTGGCCCGCTCGGCCCAGCTCCAGCTGGTGCGGGGCGAGGAGTTTGCCGAGCGGGCCGCGCGACAGCGCACCAGCACGGTGATAATGCCCGCCCGCCGCGGGACCATCTACGACCGGGGCGGGACGCCGCTGGTGGTGTCACAGGAGCAGTACCACGTCTCGATTGCGCCGGAACAGGTGAGCGACCGGCGCGCCACCGCGCGCAGCGTGGCGCGGGCCCTGGGCGAGAGCGCCGCCGAGCTCGAGCGCGCCCTCGCATCGGGCAGGAAGTCGGTCTACCGGCATGGGCCCTACACGGCAGTGCAGGTGCAGCCGCTTCGCGATGTGCCGGGCGTCCACCTCGAGCCGCTCCAGCGTCGCATTCGATATGGTGGTGACTTCGCAGCGCCCATGCTTGGTGTATTCGATGCCGAGGCGGGGGCAGGGAGGTCCGGGATCGAGAAGGCGCTGGATTCGCTGCTTCGCGGCACGCCGGGCGAGGCCGTTGTGCTGCGGAATCCGCGGGGCCAGAAGTTCGAGTCGCCTTCGCGGCTGGTGAGCAATCCGATGCCGGGAAATGACGTCTACCTGACCATAGATGAGCGGCTGCAGGAGATTGCCGAGCGCGCCCTGGACGAGGCGCTGGCAGGAATGGACGCGAGGGCAGGCGACATCGTCTTTCTCGATCCCTTCACCGGTGAGCTCCTTGCCGTGGCGTCTCGGCAGGAGGGCGAGCGCCCCAGCGCGGCTGCATTCACCGCTCCCTTCGAGCCGGGCTCGACCGCAAAGCTCTTTGCCGCGGCCGCGCTGCTGCGCGAAGGGAGGGTGGCCGCCACCGACACCGTCTCGGGCGAGAACGGAAGGTGGGTGATAGATCCTCCGCTGGCGGTGCCGTACGCCATTCACGACGAGCACCCCTCGGAGGAGCCGCTCACGCTGGCGCATGCGGTGGAGATTTCGAGCAACATCGGCATGGCGAAGTTCGCCCGGAGGCTGGAGCCTGGCGAGCTGCACGGGGCGCTCCGCGACTTCGGATTCGGCACAAAGACCGGGGTGGAGATGCTGGAGTCGGACGGCGTGCTGCCGAGCCCCGCAAGATGGGAAGCAGACATCACTACGGAGAGCCTGTCGCGGGGCTACAACATCAACGTCACCGCCATCCAGCTGGCCTCTGCCTACGCCGTGGTCGCCAACGGCGGCACGCTGTTCGCACCCACGCTGGTGAAGCGCGTCGAGGCTCCGGGCGGGGCCACGCTCTACCAGCACCGCCCCGAGCCGGTGCGAAGGGTCATCTCCCAGGAAGTGGCCCGGAAGCTTCGGAGCTACCTCCGTGGCGCGGTGGGAGCGACTGGCACCGGTGAAATGGGCCAGATCAAGAACTACGAGCTCGTTGGCAAGACCGGAACTGCACAGGTGGCACGCGACGGCCGGTACGTGCCGGGCGAGTATACCGCCTCGTTTGCGTCCATCTGGCCGGCCGACGACCCCCAACTGGTGGCGGTGGTGAAGATCGACAACCCCAGAAAGGGGAGCATCTTCGGTGGACTGACGGCGGCCCCGCTCACCCGCGATATCCTCGAGGAGGCGCTCGCCTCCCGCAACCAGGCGCTGCAGCTCAACCGGCTTGCGTCCACCGGCATGGTAAGGCTGCCGGACCCGCCGACTCCACCGTCCGAGGCGCCGGTGGTGGTCGGCATGGCCTGGCCCGAGCGGGGGCCCGACCCGGTGCTCCAGCGCCCGGTGGTTCCCGACGTGAAGGGGCGAGGGCTCCGGGCCGCCGTCGCAATGCTGCACGAGAGCGGGCTCCGGGTGCGGCTGACCGGCACCGGCGCATTGGCGCTCGGCACCTCTCCAGCGGCGGGCGTGCAGGCCGCTCGGGGCAGCACGGTAGAACTCCAGCTGGGCGTGAGGTCCGACTGATGCCCCTCCGCTCAATAGACCACCTGCTGGCGGCGCTGGCACGCGAGGACCTGCTCGCCAGCGCGCCCGACCAGCGCCCCGAGCCCAGTGGCATCAGCACCGACAGCCGCACGGTCCAGCCGGGCGACCTGTACCTCGCGCTGCGCGGCACCCAGTTTGACGGGCGCCGCTTTGCCGCGGATGCGGTGCATCGCGGCGCCGTGATGGTGGCCGGCGAGACGGCGATGAACAGCGGCGCACCGGAGATCATCGTGCGGGACGGATTTCGCGCCGCGCTGGTGATCGCACGCGAGTGGTTTGACCATCCGGCCGAAAGCCTGGTGCTGGTGGGAGTCACCGGCACCAACGGAAAGACCACCACCACGGGACTGGTGCGGCACATCCTGAACCAGTCGGGCTCCGCTGCCAGCGTTGGAACCCTGGGAGCCTTCGATGGCATCGGCGCGGCGGTGCCTTCCACTGCCGGTTCCCTCACGACGCCAGGTCCGGTGGACCTCGTCGCTACCCTGGCCGAGCTGCGCCGCCGCGGTACCACCCATGTGGCCATGGAGGTTTCCTCGCACGCGCTCGACCAGCGACGGATGGAGGGGCTGACATTTGTCGCCGCGGTGTTCACCAATCTCACCCGCGACCATCTCGACTACCACGAGACAATGGACCGGTATCGTGCTGCCAAGCTGCGGCTGGTCGACTACCTCGGGCCCTCGGGAACCGCAGTACTGAATGCCGATGATCCTGCCTGGGCCCGGGTCCGGGGGCCGCGCACCATGACCTTCGGGATCACCGCCGCGGCCGACCTTCGCGCGGCCGACCTGGCTCTCGGGGCGGGAGGCAGCCGGTTCCGGCTGGCCGGACGGTTCGGCAGTGCCGAAGTGGCGCTGCCGCTGCTGGGCGACTTCAACGTGGCCAACGCGCTGGCCGCAGCCGGCGCCGGACTCGCACTCGACCTGCCTCTCTCCACCATAGCGGCGCGGCTGTCGGAGGCGCCCCAGGTGCCTGGCCGCATGGAGCGCATCGCTACTCGCCCGTGCGTGGTGCTTCGTGACTACGCGCATACCCCCGACGCCCTCGAGAGGGCCCTCAAGACGCTCAACCCCCTCACCCCGGGGCGGCTCATTGTGGTCTTTGGATGCGGCGGAGACCGCGACCGGGGAAAGCGGCCGATCATGGGACGGGTGGCGGCCGAGCATGCGGATCTGGCCATCGTGACCAGCGACAATCCCCGCACCGAGGACCCGGAGCAGATCATATCCGATGTCGAGGCGGGAATGGGCTCGTCACCCAGGCTCGCCATCGTGGACCGCCGGGAGGCGATCGGGAGCGCTCTGGGAGCCGCGCGTGAGGGCGACACGATCCTGCTGGCCGGAAAGGGCCACGAGACCTATCAGGTAGTCGGCACCGAGAAATTGCCGTTCGACGAGCGCGAGATAGTGCTCGCTGCCGGTGCAGCATGAGGGAGTGGAGCCGGGCGTTCGTGGCCGACGCGCTGGGTGCGGAGCTGCCCGAGGGTGGGGACTTCACGTCGATATCGACCGACACCCGCACCCTCGAACCGGGCGCTCTCTTCTTCGCGCTGTCGGGCGAGCGGTTCGACGGCCATGCCCACCTGCACGATGCGCTGGCGCGCGGCGCGGCCGCTGCCATCGTGCGGACCGGTACTCCCGCAGTGGCCGGATTGCCGCTGGTGGAGGTCCACTCGCCGCTTGAGGCATACGGAGCTCTGGCTCGCGCCCGCCGCAGGGAGATCACCGGCCCGGTAGTCGCCGTCACCGGCACCAACGGCAAGACCAGCACCAAGGAGATGCTGCGCGCTGTGCTTGCCACCCGCTACCAGGTGCATGCCACCCACGCGAACCTCAACAACCTGGTCGGCGTTCCGTACACCATACTTTCAGCGCCCGCCGGCACCGAGGCGCTGGTAGTGGAGGCGGGTGCCAACCTGCCGGGGGAGATTGCCCGGTACCGCGAGATCATAGCGCCTGACATCACCGTCATTACCAACGCGGGTGCCGGGCACCTGGAGGGATTCGGGTCACCGGACGGCGTGCTGAAGGAAAAGCTTGCTCTGGCGCGCGACGTGCCGCTGGCGATCGTGGGCACCGATCCTCCGGCGCTGGCGGACGGCGCTCGCCACCTGGCGCGGCGGGTGCTCACGGCCGGAATCAACGCCGCCGAACGCAAGGCACGCGACCTCACGCTCGACCAGCAGGGCAGGGCCAGCTTCATGGCCGGCGACGAGGCTGTGCAGCTGCCCTATCCGGGCCGTCACCTCGCCGCCAATGCGATGCTGGCGTGGGCGGTGGCCGAGGAGCTGGGGCTGGACCTGCACGCCTCCGCTCGCGCGCTGGGCTCGCTGACGCTGCCGCCAGGGCGTACCGAGCTGACCCAGCTGGGCCTCATGACAGTCCTCAACGACTGCTACAACGCCAACCCGCAGTCCTTCGCCTCGGCCATCGCCTCGGCGCGAGCCATGCGGGAAGGAAGGCGGCTGGTTTTCGTGGCCGGGACTATGCGCGAACTTGGGGCCACATCGGAGCAGCTGCACGCCGATGTAGCCGACCAGCTGGTGGCGCTCAAGCCCGACCTGCTGGCGGCCGTGGGCGATTTCGTCGCGCCCCTCGAGTCTCGCCGTTCCGCACTACCCGGTGAGCTGATCACCGCCGCCGACCCGATCGCGCTCGGTCCACTTCTCGCCTCCCACCTCGTTGGCGATGAACTCGTCGTGCTCAAGGCATCCCGTGGCGTGGCACTCGAACGTATACTTCCGCTCCTTCGCGACCGCGCGCTCCCAGCCGCCGAGGCCTGATGTTCTATTACCTGCTCGCCCCGCTCGGCAAGAATTACATCTTCTTCAACCTTTTCAACTACATCAGCTTTCGGGCTGCGGGCGCGGTGGTCACGGCCCTGCTGATTGCGTTTGTCGCCGGTCCCGGCATCATCCGGCGCCTGAGGGCCCACAAGGTGGGACAGGTGATCCGGGCGGAGGGTCCGGCCAGCCACCAGTCGAAGCGCGGCACTCCCACCATGGGCGGGTTGATCATCCTGCTGGCGACGGTGATACCCACCGTGCTGTGGGCCCAGCTCGACAATCGGTTCGTGCTGGTGGCGCTGCTGGCGCTCCTCTGGATGGGCGCGATCGGGTTTCTCGATGACTATCTCAAGATCGTCCAGGGAAAGTCGCGCGGGCTGGTGGCCAAGTGGAAGCTCGCGGGGCAGTGCGGCTTTGGCGTGTGCCTCGGACTGCTCCTCCTGGCCAGCCCGGTGGTGCCGGAAACCATCCTTCCGGCCACGGCCACGACGTTGCCGTTCTTCAAGTACCTGGTGGTCAACTTTGCCCCGTTGCTCTTCGTGCTGTTCGTGACGCTGGTCATCACCGGCAGCAGCAACGCGGTGAACCTGACCGACGGTCTCGATGGCCTCGCGGCGGGACTCGCCGCAGTGGCGGCGCTTGCATTCGCGGTGTTCGCCTACCTGCTGGGGCGGGTAGACCTGACCGAGTACCTGTTCCTGTTCCACCTGCCGGGGGCTGGCGAGCTGTCCATCTTCTGCGCATCTCTCATGGGAGCGTGCCTGGGCTTTCTGTGGTTCAATGCCCATCCGGCGCAGGTCTTCATGGGCGACACCGGAAGCCTGGCCATCGGTGGCGCGCTCGGCACCGTCGCCATCGCGCTCAAGGCGGAGTTCCTGCTGCTCATCATCGGCGGTGTATTCGCGGCGGAGGCGGTCTCGGTGATGCTGCAGACCTCGGTGTACCGCTGGCGCAAGCGCACCCGGGGCAAGGAGTTCGCCGATGCCCATCGGCTCTTTCGCATGGCGCCGCTGCATCACCACTTCGAAAAGCTGGGCTGGGCCGAGACCACCGTGGTGACACGGTTCTACATCATCGGCATCCTGTGTGCTCTGGTGGCGTTCGCCACGCTGAAGGTGCGCTGAATGATCGACAGGTGGCGCGCCCGGGGTGGCGAGATCGCCGTGGTAGGACTGGGCCGGAGCGGCGTCAGTGCCGCCCGCCTGCTCAGGGCCCGTGGCATTGCGGTGTACGCGTCCGACACTGGAACCTCGGATGCCCACCAGCGGTGGGCATCGGCCGTCCGCGCAGCCGGTGCGGACGTCGAGCTCGGCGGGCACGACCTCGCCCGGATTGGCTCCGCCACCGCGGTGGTCGTGGCCCCGGGGGTGCCTCCCGACGTGGCGCCACTCGCTCATGCCCGCGAGCACGGTAGGGAGATCGTCGCCGAGGCGGAGCTGGGGCTCGCCGAGCTGCCCCACACCCGCTACGTCGCGATCACCGGCACCAACGGGAAGACCACCACGACGTCGCTTGCCGCTCACGCGCTCTCCCATGCCGGGCTCGACATCCAGCCCGCGGGCAATATCGGGGTGCCTGTGTGTGACGTTGCGCTGGCCGATCGCGCGCCGGCGTGGCTGGCGCTGGAGCTCTCGAGCTTTCAGCTCCACGACATGCCACTGGTCAACCCTGCCGTGGGGGTCATCACCAACCTCGCGCCCAACCACCTCGACCGGTACGCCAGCCTCGACCAGTACTACGCTGACAAGCTGCTGCTGCTGAGGAACGCGACCGGGGATTCGGTCACTGTGCTTAACGGCGATGACGAGCCGCTGCTGAAGCTGGCCGGTGGTGTGGCAGGAAACGTCCTTTGCTTCTCGCTCGAGGGCCGTGCCGATGCGTGGTTCGACCGGCTGGGCCGCAAGCTGATGGTGGGGGAGCGCGCCGTCATGGAACGGGACGAGCTGCCGCTCCTGGGCGATCACAACGTGGCAAACGCCCTCACCGTCCTGCTCGTGGGCCACGCGATCGGAGCCGACCTCGACGCCATGGCGGAAGGGATGTCGTCATTCGAGGCGATCCCGCACCGGGTCGAGCCGATCAGGGAAGTGAACGGCGTTCTCTGGATCAACGACTCCAAGTCCACCAACGTCACTTCCACCGAGGTTGCACTTGCGGCGCTCGGCCGCCCATTCGTCCTGCTGCTGGGTGGCCGCCACAAGGGCGAGCCCTACAACAGGCTGGTGCCGCTTCTCCGTGACCGCTGCCGCGCCGTGGTCGCATTCGGGGAGTCGCGTCCCATCATCGAACAGGACCTCGAAGGCCAGGTCCGGGTGATCGGAGCCGACACGTTCACAGACGTGATAGCTGCGGCGCGGAGGGAAGCCCAGCCGGGCGACGCAGTGCTCCTTTCGCCGGCCTGTTCCAGCTACGACATGTTCAACAACTACGAGGAGCGGGGCGCCACCTTCCGGCAACTGGTGGAGGAGATGTGAAGGCGCCTCCCATCCGGCATCCCGGCGAGATGCGCTGGGAAACCCGCCTTCTGCTCATGATAGTTGCGGTGCTGGCGGTCTTCGGCATCGTGGCGGTGTACGGTGCGTCCAGCATGATCGCCAGGGGCAGCCGCTACGTTGATTACGGATACGCGCTCACCCAGGTCTCCGGTGTCGCCATCGGCGGCATCTTCCTCGTCATCGCGTCGCGGGTGGATTACTACATCTGGCGCCAGATGGCGTGGCCGCTCCTGCTCGGCACGCTGGTGCTGCTCCTGATCACGGTACTGCCGGGAACCGAGGGCATCGCGCCGGAAAAAAACGGTGCCCGCCGCTGGATCGACCTCGGGCCGGTGACCTTCCAGCCATCCGAACTGGCCCGGCTCGCGGTCGTGGTGTGGTGCGCCATGCTGGCCAGCAAGAAGGGCGAGCTGGTGCGGGGCTTCAAGAAGGGAGTGATGCCGTTCATCGTGGTGCTGGCGGCGGTGTTCCTGCTGGTCCTGCTCGAGCCCAACATGTCGATGGCAGTGCTGATAGTCATGCTGGGCGGCACGGTCCTTTTCGTGGCAGGTGCCAAGCTTGGTCACTTCATGCTGCTCGCCGGAGCCGGGCTGCTGCTGGGTCTCACCCTGATCCAGAGTGCACCCTACCGTCTGGCGCGGCTCACGACCTTCCTCCACGGTGGCGACCAGACCGGGGAAGCACTCCAGATCACCAATTCGATGATCGGCTTCGGCTCCGGGCAGCTGCTGGGAGTGGGCCTGGGCGAAGGTTCCCAGAAGCTGGGCTTCCTGCCCTTTGCCTACTCCGATTTCCTGTTCAGCCACATCGGAGAGGAGTGGGGCTTCATCGGGGTCTGCTTCATCGTTGGACTCTTTGCCGCATTTTGCTGGCTGGGATTCCGCATAGCGCGGACTGCCGCCGAACCCTTCGGACAGTACCTCGCAGCGGGAATCACCGCGCTGGTGGGCATCTCCGCGATCCTTCACATGGCGGTCAACATCAACCTGATGCCCACGACCGGCATCACCCTGCCATTTGTCTCGTGGGGACGGTCGAGCCAGGTCATCATGATGCTCTCCGCCGGCATCCTCATCAACATCGGGCGAATGCGGGGACGGCCCCGTGCGGTTGCACCTGCCCGCCAGCAGGCCAGGCCCCGCAAGGCCGCGGCATGAGCCAGCCGGGGATCGCGCCGGCAACAGCAGCTGCCATACACCGGACACCGGTGCGCGAGCGTCCGCGCAGGATCTTGATCGCAGGGGGTGGCACCGGCGGCCACCTGATGCCGGCGCTCGCCATAGCCGAGGCCCTTCGGCGCCGCGTGCCCGAGCTCGAGCCGGTGATGGTGGGAGCAGCGCGCGGTGTCGAAGCGCGGCTGCTGCCCACCAGGGACTTCCGCTTCCACCTCCTTCCCAGCGAGCCGATCTATCGCCGCCAATGGTGGCGCAATGCGCGCTGGTCGGTGGTTGGCTTCCACCTGCTTCGGGAACTCCAGCGGCTCTTCCGGCGCGAGGCACCGCTGGCAGTGCTGGGCACTGGTGGGTACGCATCGGGCCCGGTGGTGTGGTGGGGCACGCGGCTAGGGCTTCCCGCTGCCATCCAGGAGCAGAACGCCTATCCCGGACTCGCGAGCCGGTGGCTTGCCGGACGGGTAAACCACATCTATCTCGGCGTACCGGAAGCGGCGGGCCGCCTTCGGCCCGGTCCGAGCACGCAAGTGTTCGATACCGGCAACCCAATAGTGCCGCCCGATCCTTCGCGTCGAAGCAGCGCACTGGCCCGGTTCGGGCTGACAGGTGGAGAGCGAGTGCTGCTGGTAACTGGTGGAAGCCAGGGCTCACTGGCGCTCAACCGGGCTGTAGCCGAATGGCTGGATGCGGGAGGCGCCGAGGGCTGGACCGTGCTCTGGGTTACCGGGCGGGGCAGCCATCGGGAGTTTGCCGACCGGCACCGGGCGCCCCACGTGCAGGTGCTCGACTTTCTCGATCCCATGGCGGACGGGTATGCGGTGGCCGAACTGGTGGTGTCGCGCGCCGGCATGATGACCGTGGCCGAGATCTGCGCCTGGGGCCTTCCCAGCATACTGGTGCCGCTTCCTACCGCCGCGGCCGACCACCAGACCGGCAACGCCAGGGTCATGGAGCGTTCCGGCGCTGCGGTAATGCTGCCCCAGGCGCTGCTTGAAACAGGTGGCCTGGCGCCCGCGCTCGGCCCCTTGTTGCTAGACGGTAGCCGCCGGCAGCGGCTGGCGGCAGCTGCCCTGAGCCGAGGCCGGCCGAAAGCCGTTGACGGGATAGTCGAGCACCTCCTGGGCCTCGTCCAGGACGGTTGAGGCTTTTCCAACACCAAGCAATTATTTACATTAGCCCAGCCCGATGGACTTCCTCACCACCGCCGACCCTAGACCGATCCACTTCATGGGTGTCGGTGGCGCGGGCATGAGCGCACTGGCCCTGCTGGCCTTGCGGCGCGGTGCAACTGTCACGGGATGCGACACCGACCTCGCAGGAACGGTCGATGTGGCAGCGGCCGGCGGCAGGGTGGTGGCGGGCCACGCTCCGGCCCATGTCGAGGGTGCCCGGGCAGTGGTGGTGACTGCGGCCGTCAAGCCGGACCACCCCGAACTGGCCGCAGCGCGCCGGCTGGGTATTCCGGTGGTGCCGCGGAAGGATGCGCTCGCGGCGCTGGTCAATGGCCGCACCGTGGTGGCGGCGGCCGGCACCCACGGCAAGACCACCACCACCGTCATGGCCACCGAGGCGCTGGCAGGCGCCGGGCTGGCGCCCACAGGACTGGCCGGCGGCAGGGTGGGGCTCTGGGGCGGCAACGCCCGCCTTGACGGCGACGCGCTGTTCGTGGTGGAGGCCGACGAGTACGACAAGGCTTTCCTCACGCTCGAGCCGACAGTCGCCATCGTCAACAACATCGAGGCCGATCACCTGGAGTGCTACGGGTCGGTCGCCAACCTCGAAGCAGCCTTTGCAGAGTTTGCTGGCCGGGCCGATATCGCTCTCGTGGGAGTGGATGACGCCGGCGCCCGTGAGCTCGCGGCGCGGCTCCAGAATGGCCGGGTCTGGGGATTCGGCTTCGACAGCCGTGCCGACCTTCGCCTGAGCCGCTTCGAGGGAAATGCCGAGGGCAGCCGAGCCGACCTCGCGCTGCCGGATGGCCGTCAGGTGACGCTGCGCCTCAGGGTGCCGGGTCGCCACAATGTGCTCAACGCCACCGGCGCACTTGGAGCGGTGGTGGCGCTGGGTGGGTCCGTCGAGCGGGCGCTCGACGCGCTGGAACAGTTCACTGGCGTGGGCCGGCGGTTCGAGCGGCTGGGCCAGTCCGGAGGCGTGGCGATCGTGGACGACTACGCCCATCATCCCTCCGAACTCGTCGCGACCTTGGCGGCGGCACGGCAGGCGTACCCGGGGCGTCGGCTTGTGGCGGTGTTCCAACCGCATCTTTATTCGCGTACGGCACAACATGGAGCGGCCATGGGCCAGGCCCTGGCGGCAGCCGACATCGTGGTGGTCACTGATGTCTATGCCGCGCGGGAGTCGCCGATGGCGGGCGTCACAGGTGAGCTGGTGGCCGACGCGGCTGCCAGTGGACTGGCCCCAGTCTATTACGTGCCCCGGAGGGCCGACCTCACCAGCCGGGTGTCCTCTCTCCTGGAGCCGGGAGATGTGGTCCTCACGCTGGGCGCGGGCGATGTTACCCGGGTGGGGCCGGAACTGCTGCAGAGCCTGGCAGGAAGGTGAAGGCCGGCTGGAAGTCGCTGGCAGCAGCCGCGGCCGGCGCAGCGCTCTGGTTTGGGCTCCCGGCCCTGGGCAAGCGGATCGAGTTCTTCCAGGTGCGACGGGTCGAGTTTGTCGGGCTCAAGTATGGCAACCCGCAGGCAGCGCTCGACTCGCTGCGCCTGCCGGAGCGGTTCACGGTCTTCGACGACCTGGACCCCATAGCCGAACGCGCGCTTCGGGTTCCCGGCATCACCGCGGCCAGGGCGGGGCGGCGGCTCCCCGGCACGCTGGTGCTGCATGTGACGGAGCGGCGGCCGGTGGCGGTCGTGCCCGCGCGCGGCCGGCTGGCATACATGGACTCGGCCGGACGGGTGCTGCCCTACGATCCATCGCGCACGGCGGCGGACCTCCCGGTAGCCGACTCCGCTGCTGGACCAACCGGGCAGCTGCTGGGCCGGGTCATGCGGCTTGCGCCGGGGCTGTTTGCGGAGGTTACAGAAGCACGGGCAGTTGACGGGGACGTGATGCTGATCGTGGAAGGACGCCGGTACCTCTTCCGGCCGGATGCCACCCTGGAGGACATGCGAGCAGTGCAAGCGGTCGCGGCGGATCTCGTGCGCAAGGGCGCGCATTTCAGCGAGCTGGACGGACGGTTTCCGGGCACCGTGGTGGTGCGGGGAATGGACGCATGAGCGTTTCGCCAGACAACCTGGTCGCCGCGCTCGACATCGGCTCCGGCAAGGTCGTCGCTCTCATCGCAGAGGTCACCGGCGATTCGCGCAATCCCGCCGCCAAGATCCTGGGTGTTGGTCTCGAGCGCAGCACAGGGGTCCGGCGGGGCGTGGTGCGCGACATCGAGGAGACCACCCGTGCCATCGCCAAGGCCATGCGTGATGCCCAGCGGATGGCCGGGGTCGAGGTGGGGACCGTGTACTGCGGCATCGCAGGGGAGCACGTCGTCGGGCGCAGCTCCCACGGCATGGTCAGCGTCACCGGCGACGAGATTCGCACCAGCGACGTCGCCCGGGTCAACGACATGGCCAGCAATATCTCGTTCGGGCGCGACCACGAGTTGCTGCACGCCATTCCCCAGGATTACCTGATAGACCAGCAGGCCGGCATCAGCGACCCGATCGGCATGACCGGCTCGCGGCTGGAGGTCGAGGTTTACCTCGTCACTGTGCTCACCAGCGCGGTGCAGAACCTTCGCCGCTGCGTGGAGCGCGCTGGATTCAACGTCGGCGAGTTCGTGCTGGAACCGCTCGCCGCATCGCTGGCGGTGCTCACCCCCGACGAGCGCGAACTGGGCTGCGCCATCATCGAGCTCGGCGGTGGCTCAACCAACGTCTCGGTCTTCCAGGGCGGCAGGATCCGCCACACCGCGTCGGTGCGCTGGGCCGGCGGCCACGTGACCTCGGACATCGTTCAAGGCCTGCAGGTCACCCAGGTCGAAGCGGAGCGGCTCAAGGAGCGCCACGGCAGCGCCTACGAGGCACTGGTGCCTGACACAGACCTCATCGACCTTCCCAGCACTCCGGGGCAGGGACCCCGGAACGCGCATCGCCGGGCGCTTTCGCATATCATGAGTATGCGCATGCAGGAAATCCTCGAGTCTGCGCAGGATGAGATCACCCGCGCCGGCTTCGACCAGAACCTGCCTGCGGGAGTGGTGCTAACCGGGGGCGGGGCCCAAACCCCGGGGATAGTGGAGCTGGCCCGGGACGGGTTTGCGATGCCGGCCCGGATCGGCGTACCGGGAGAGCACCTCCGGGGACTCGCGGACAGTGTCGAGTCCCCCCTGTTTGCGGTGCCGGTGGGGCTGGTGCTGTACGGCGCCCGGCAGGTGAGGACCAGTGGCTTTGGCGTCGGGAGCCGTCGCGGCCTCGGCGTGGACAAATACATCGCGCCCGTGAAACGGTGGCTTCAGGACTTCTTCTGATCGTGGCAGGAGGGGGAACCCAATGATTTTCGAGCTTGAAGAGAGTGGCGCGCAGACCGCGCGGATGAAGGTCGTCGGCGTCGGCGGCGGCGGCGGCAACGCAGTGAATCGCATGATCGAGGACGGCCTCACCGGGGTCGAGTTCATCTCGGTGAACAC
>LLBY010063441.1_pt3 | contig 13714 bp, 13 predicted proteins | sample 1489401 | NCBI WGS metagenome assembly LLBY01 (sample SAMN04092656, study PRJNA295927) | soil metagenome | biome: Soil prokaryotic community; feature: Bulk soil; isolation source: soil from tomato rhizosphere | host: tomato cultivar Hawaii 7996 | place: South Korea | collected 2011-11-01 | reverse complement strand
TATCGCGCTTTTTCTTCGGCGATGAACTGGGCGAAAAGGTAGAGCGTAATCATTGGGTGATCTTGCCCGAATGCACTGGCGTCTGGTGGAGAAGAATTTAAGGATATTGCCAGGAGATGTCTTTGACCACCGAGATCACGGAGTTCAGAGAGCTTTTTAGAGTTTGTCTGTGTGCTCGGTGGTCAATTGAGGTAGCTTGCGATAGTATTGGATTGTAAGGAAAATAGAATATGGGTACATCCCTCTCCGGGAGTGTATTCTTTTACGCTTCGGCAATACTCATGCCCTGCTTTCTGAATCGGTTCATAGCCGCTTTTACCAGCCCTACCAGCACCAGTCCAACAGTAACCACAAAGAATCCCCATTTGATCGAGCCAAAGAACATGGTGAGCCATGCCATGATCTCAGGCTGTGAGGGATACATCAGGAGCATGGAGACGATGCCAGCGTTCTCCAGCATGTCGAAGAGCCACGCCCCGACCGGCATCACATTCCATTTCTGCATGTGGCTATCCGGCCTGAAGGCACGCTGGAACAGCCAGGAGAGCAGCAGCCCATAGAACAGGGTGTATATGATCGGATAAATGATATCGGCGGTGAGCTCGATCCTCAGATACACGGAGCGCCCAGCCTCTCCATATCGATCCATCATTTCGAAGGCTCGTTGAGGTGTGTAGAAGAACATCAGGTCGAGCGGCATGACGCTGTTATTGGCGGCAAGGGCCATGATCCCTGCTGCGACCGGCATGACGTAGAACATCATCAGGCTCTCTGCGAGGAACAGGATAAATACGCGCCATCCTGTTGCCCAGGCATGGAACTTCGTCGAAATCATGTTGAGCATAATGTGCGCCTCCTTGGCTACTGTGTTAAACCCTCCGTGAAAGGAAAGGTCTCGTCTAGCCCCCCCAGAGCATGGGCGCCATCAAGGACACGATGACGGCGACGATCAACGTAAGCGGGACACCCACCTTGACGAAATCCCCGAACTGATAGCCGCCCGGTCCATAGATCAACAGATTGCCATGATGTCCAATCGGGGTGAAAAAGGATGTAACGGCAGCCATCGCCACGGTGACCAGGAATGGTTCGGGAGAGAGATCCAGCCCGCGTGCCAGGGCGATGGCGATGGGTCCAATGAGTGCTGTCGTCCCGGCGTCGGACATGACCTGCGTCAGAACGCCTGTCACGAGGAAAAGTGCCAGCAGAATCCAGTGAATGGCCAACCCCGATACCAATCCCTGCAGCCAGCCCGCCAGCAGGTCAGCTGTGCCCGTCTCCTGCATAGCCAGACCCAGTGGAATGGCGCCAGCAATAAAAATGTTAATGCGGGCGTCAATGGACTGGTAAGCCTGTTGTGCCGAAATGCATCCGCTAAGGATCATCACCAGGGCGCCTGCCAGAAAAACAATCTCTACCGGAACGATGTTCAGCGCCGCGACCGCTACGGCCACGACCATGATCACTCCGGCGATCCTTGCCTTGTGCACAGGCTTTGGTTCCCCCCGGAAGGGAACCAGCATCAGGAAGGACTTATCCTCCGACATGCGCTGCAGAGAGTCCGAGTCGCCTGTCAGGACGAGGACATCGCCTTCCCGCAATTTCACGCGCGAGAGCTCCGTTCGCAGCCAGCCCTTCCGTCTCCAGACGCCCACGACCAGCACGCCGTAATTCTCAAGGAAATCGACCTTTCCAATCGTCCTTCCAATCAGCTCGGACCGGGGCGCGACCACAGACTGGACGAGGCGCGTCGAGAGGTCCTCCTTGTGGTTTTCGCCCTCGGCAGAAGCAGGGAAGGTTTCCTTGTATTTTTCGAGCGGCTGGATCGCCATGCCCGGCTCCTTCTCAATGGTGGCGATCCGATCCGGGCTGGTGCGGATGACCAGCACATCGCCTGCCTGCGTTTTCTTCGTGCCATACGGGCGGTTGCGCGGGCGACCGTTTCGATACCAGGCCGATACCTTAAAATCCACCGGCTGCTGCTGTTCGATATCCCGGATCGTTTTGCCAAGGAGCGGGGAGTCGGCCAGAAGCAGCAGCTCGGTATAATATCCCTCCAGCCGGAAATGATCGACGGCATCTTCCCCTTTGCGGTCAGGCAAGAGGAATCTGCCGACCAGCAGGAAGAAGGCCGTCCCAGCTGCCGAGATGACCAGGCCGATGGGCGCAATCGAAAAGATCCCCAGGGGTGGCTGCCCCGTCTGCCGGAGCAGGCCGTTCGCCACAAGGAATGCCGGCGCGCCGATCAGCGCAATAGCTGTCCCCAGTGAGGCGGCAAACGCCATGGGAATCAGCAGCTTCGACGGCGCGATCCCGTTCTCGCGGGCGAGGCTCAAGATGATCGGAAGCATGATCGCCGTCAGCGCTACGTGACCGACAAAGGCGGAGAGCAGCGCCACCGATGGCATCACGACCAGAATAATTCGCGCATAGCTTGTGCCCGCCAGCAGCTTGATGCGGTTGCCAAACCGCTCCGACAGTCCGGTGTGAAACAGGGCTCCGCTCAACACGAACATGGCAGCCAGGATGATGGCCGGTTCGCTGCTAAATCCCGATAGAGCGCCGTCAGCATCCAGGACACCGGTGAGCCCCAGCGCCGCGATAATCAAGATCGCCGTCAGGTCGATGCGGATCCACTCCGTGAAGAGCAGTACCGCAGCCCCTGCCAGGATGATGAATAAAAAGATCTGGTTTGTCTCAAGCCCATTAAGCATGCAATAGTCCCTATTCCTAATTTATGAAATGTACGAACCTTCGGGCCGCGAAGCAAGCAACTCTTATGTACAACGATTCCCACTATCGAGCGTGATGCCTATTTTATCAGTGCTTGCGGGTGCTTTTCAAGTGTATCGAGGATGCGCTCTCTGTGTCTGACGAAAAACTCCATGCCTTGTAGTTCCTCGATGGTGAAATAACCAAATTCGGTCGTTTCATTGCTTAGGCCGGGTTCACCGCTGACGACCTCTGCTTCAAAATGAAGCGCCACGATGTGCGCCCTGTTCCCATCCGCGTAAATTACCAACTGATCGGTGTGACTATATACGCCAACCATACGTGTTACGCGGACGCGCAAACCGGTTTCCTCCCAGACTTCCCGTTCACAGGCCTCAGCCACAGATTCGCCCGGTTCCATGCCTCCGCTCGGCAAGCACCATTGACCGTTATCCGCCCGGCGCGTAAGAAAGATCCGTCCCTGCTCATCGAAGATGGCAGCGGAGCACCCCAGGCGGATGTGTCCCTGTCTGCTGATCCGTTCCCCATAAAGAACCTGTGTCATTTTGATTTTCCTTTTATGAATTGAGATGATATAGCATAGGATGGCTTGCCTATCTCTCCAATACTATGTGGGAAGATGGAATCCCCATCCTGTTAAGCAAGAGAAGCGGTAAAATTGCGATAGTCCAATGGCTCAAACAAAGAATGCAGGTGACGCCGTCGTGCGTATTCCTAATCAGAACGCATTGTCCGATGCGCCCGATGAAATCCTGGTAACGCAGGTTGCCCGCGGCAATCAAGCCGCGCTTGAGGTTCTTTATGAACGTTATGCTGCGCGGGTGCTCGGCCTCTCGCTTAAGATCCTAGGAGATCAGGCGCTGGCAGAAGATATTTTACAGGAGACTTTCTGGCGGGTTTGGCAAAGTGCCGCTACATTTCATTCTCAGCTCGGCCCATTTACGAGCTGGCTCTTCCGGATCGCGCGCAACCTTGCGATCGACGTCTATCGCCGACAGAGCGTGCGCCCGCAGGCCGTTGTGAGTGCCAACGGCCGTGACCCTATTCTGGACGAAACGCCTGATCCCGATACGGATGTGGCGGAACAGGCGCAGTCGATTCTCCAGAGTCAACAGATGCGTAAAGCGTTGGACTCTTTACCAGCGGTCCAGCGCCAGGTGATCGAGATGGCTTATTTTTACGGAATGACACGCCAGGAGATCGCACAAGCGACCGGGGAGGCGCTTGGCACGATCCACACACGCGCCCGTTTGGCGTTGCAAAAATTACGCGGTGAATTGGAGCGAGAAGAGTTTGAAGGATAAGATGGACCCACGCATTGACGAACTGCTTCCCTTTTATGTGCTCGGCGCGCTCACCGAGGAGGAAAAGGAACTGGTCGAGTCCTACCTGGCCGAGCATCCGGACGCTCGCGCCCACGTCCAGGATCTGCAGTCCGGGGCCGCGGCGTTGCCTGATTCCGTCGCACCGGTCGAGCCGCCGCGCCGCGTGAAAGAGGCGTTGATGGCGCGCGTCACGGCAGATGTACAGGCACGCGAGCGGACCGCAGCGCGTGTGACGACTCAAAGTCAGCCAGCTCGCCGCGGGCTGCGATTCGAAGACCTTTTCCGGGTTCTAAGTCTGGGCGCCGCGGGACTCGCCATCGTATGGGCATTTGTCCTCAATGCACAGGTGGCGCGGCTTCAGCAACAAATCTCTTCGTTGAATGAGCAGGTCGCCGCACAGTCCCGGTCGCTCGATACCCTGATTCAAAACCTGCCTCAAACCGAGCAATCGGATGTCATTACAGTTTCCCTGGAAAGCACAGGAGAACAGCCGCGTCCTCTGGGTCAGTTGATCGCCAACCCAAATGACAAGTCTGCTGTGGTGGTGATCTCGGGCTTGCCTCCGCTCGAGCCGGGCCAGACCTATCAGGTCTGGCTGATTGGCGACGCGCCTGTGAGCGCGGGCTTGCTCACGGTCGATGAGAATGGACAGAGTGTGTTGATTATCACGTCCGAAGAAGCCATCGGTTCGTTTAATTCCTTAGGTATTTCTATCGAACCGGAGGGCGGTAGTATAGAGCCAAGCGATCAGATCGTTGTCTTGAGCGATATCTAGCTCCCCTTTTGAATCGTAAAAGAGTGTTGACAAGCGTCAGCACTCTTTTTGTTTTCATAGGTTGCGCCTTGCGAAGGTTCATGACGGGGAGATGAAAGTCGATGAATACAGATCTTCACAGGGCTGCTTCCGGGTTGTTCTCTCTATAAATGCAGAACCAAAAGCCCTGCGTATGGATAGATAGGTATACCCATCCGGATCCGACTCATCAAGCAGAGGAAGGAGGTATGTTCAAAAAACATCATTTGCACTTCCACTCGAGTTTTAACAGTAGTTTCTATCACGTAGAGTTTAGAGGAGAAAAACCATGAAAAAGTTTTCGATAGTTTTGGCCTACGGCTTGTTAGCGCTGGCGCTTGCCTTCGGCCTCGTGGCTGTGCCGGCGAGCGCAGCCGATCACCTGGACGCTCCCGGGCTCACCCCGCCCGGCGGCGATACCCGCATGGATATAACCGATGTGTATGCATTTCAATCCCCCAGCAACCCTGAGAACACGGTGCTGATCATGGGCGTCAATCCGCTGGTGGGCGAGCTAAACGACGGCACATTTCGGGCTGGCAATGCCAGTTACGCGTTCAAGGTCGATACGGATGGGGATGCCAGGGAAAACCTGACCTTCCGAATCACGTTCTCCCAGCCAGATGAATCACTGGCTCAACGCGTGACCATTGGCCTAAATCCCGGCGTGGATAGCGACCTCGGAGGCCCGATGCGTAACCGGATTGGGAAGGGTATGACCAATGAGGTCATCGCTCTGGACGGCGGCGGTATGGCATTCGCGGGTGTGATGGATGATCCGTTCTTCTTCGACCTCAACGGGTTCCTGAACCTGGACTTTTGTGCGCCCGGCGAGGAACGTCCCAACTTCTTTGCCGGTTTGAACATCTCCGCCATTGTGGTGGAAGTGCCAAGCGCCTGGTTCGGCACCAACAACATCGGCGTCTGGGCGCGCACCGTGGCGAACAGCCAGCAGATCGACCGCATGGGTCGCCCTGCCATCAACACCGTATTCATCCCCAACAACCCCTTTGAGCCCTCAGGGACGGAGCCTTCCCAGAAAAACAAATTCAACGCTGGCCGGCCTCGCACCGATCAGCAGCGCTTCCGCGACGAAGTGGTGGATACGCTGCAGATCTTCTACGGCGACGACGAGGCAACCATCAATGCTCTGGCAGATGTCCTGCTCCCCGATATTCTCACGGTGGATATCTCCAACCCGGCAGGCTTCCTGAACGGGCGTGGGCTGGCAGATGACGTCATCGATGCCGAATACGCGCTGGTGACCAATGGCGCTGTCACCACCGACTGTGTCAGCAACGACTCTGCCTTCACAGACACATTCCCCTATCTCGCCCCGGCGAACTAAGTGAGCTCTATCCAGAAAGACCGTGGAGGTGGGGAACCACCTCCACGGAGACTCGAACGTATTTGTCGAAAGAGGAACGAAATATGAACCGAAAAGCCATCTTTTTTTCGATAGCAATTATCCTGATTATCGCGTTTTCGAATCTCACGGGATTTCTCCGTCTGTCGAAGACCGCTTTGGATCCAAGAAAAATCGATGGAAGCGAATTGGCAGCCGTCCCTCCCGCGGAAGAGTCCATTCGGTTCTTTCAGGCGCGCATCAAGGAAAACCCACAGGACGCCGTGAGCTACCGGCTCCTCGCAGAGCAGTATGTCCGCCAGGCACGCGAGACCGGCGATGCCACGGGTTATGAGCGGGCAGCGTCCGCTCTTCAGGAATCCATCGATCTGATTCCCGGCTATAGGGTGGCGAGTGCTTCCCTGGCTTCCGTGTATTATGCGCAGCACGACTTTTTGCCCGCGCTTGAGCTGGCGCAGCACGTCTATGCAACCAACCCGGAGATCACAGAAGCGCTCGTCACGGTTGGCGATGTGCAAATGGCATTGGGAAATTATCAGAAGGCAGAAGCGGCTTATCTGCAATTGAGCGAGGTGGGCGTCACACCTCCCATCCTCGCACGCATGGCTGCTCTTGAGGAGCTCAAGGGTAACTCGCAGGATGCACTGGATCTCATGCGCCGCGCGGCGCGAGACGCCCTGCAGGCTGGTGGTACCCAGGAAAATGTTGCCTGGTATGTATATCGTGTGGGAGATTTATATTTCAACAGGGGTGAATACAAAGAAGCAGATCGTTATTACGAGGCTGCTTTGCGCGTGTTCGATGGTTACCACCTCGCGCTGGCGGGATTGGGAAAGGTGCATGCCGCCCAGGGTAACTATGAGGATGCTATAGCCTATTACCAACAGGCAGTCAGTATCATTCCCCAGCCTGATTATCTTGCCGCCCTGGGTGATCTCTACACTGTGACTGGACAGCCCGAGCAGGCACAGCTTCAGTACGAGACGGTGGAATATATCGGCAAATTAGCTGAGATCAACCGTCAGATCTACAATCGTCAGCTTGCAAATTTCTATTCCGACCACGATATTCACCTGACGGAGGCGCTTGCACTGGCGCTGGCCGAACTGGAATCCCGCAAGGACATCTATGGCTATGATGCTGCTGCCTGGGCGCAGTATAAGAACGGGGATCTCGAAGAAGCGCAAGCGCTTATGAAGCAGGCTATGACGCTTGGCACGCGGGATGCCCGTCTGTATTATCATGCAGGTATGATCGAGCACGCGCTTGGTAATGAGCAAGCCGCACGTCAATGGCTGGAAGAAGCCATGTCCATCAACCCACATTTTTCCATTTTGGATGCCGGCATATTGCGCACAACCTTGCAGACGCTGCAAGCCACGGCTGCCCGATAAGAGTGAATTCTGTATAGAGGCGACGTATGAAAAAGCTTCGACGTTTACTGATTATTATCCTGACTCTGCTGATCTGCTTTACCGTGGTCCCATCTGCGTTGGCGCACCCATTGGGTAACTTCACGGTCAATCAATACGCGGGGTTGCAGATTAGCCCTGAGAAGATCAAAATCGATTACGTCATGGACATGGCGGAGATCCCTGCCTTCCAGGAGATCGAGCTGCTGGATGCCAATGGGAATCGCCAACCGGACCCCGCAGAACTGGCGGGCTATGAGGCGGTGCGATGCGCCTCGCTCCAACCCAGTTTGAGTCTTTCCCTGAACAATCAAGTTGTGAAACTTTCGCTGGTCTCTTCCTCCGTCGAGTTTCCCGCCGGCGTTGGCGGCTTGCCCACGATGCGCTTGACCTGTGAGTTTCAGGCCCCCATCGACGTCGTAGAGAGCGCCCTTGTCTTATCTTTTCATAATAACGTCTTTGCCGACAGACTAGGCTGGCACGAAGTTGTCGTGATCCCGGACGGTGTAACGTTAAAGGGAGAATATTCTTCCACCAGTCTGAGCGACCGCCTCACGAACTATCCACAGGATCTGCTGACCAGTCCGCTCGCGCAACGAGAGGTGGAGGTCGAGATCACCTCGCTTGGACTCTCTGCCGGAGTCCAAGATCAATCGTCGGCGCCTCCCGCGCCGGTCAGTTCCTCGAGCCGCGACGACGCGTTCACGCGCTTGATCCTTCTCGAGGAGATCACTCTTCCTACGCTCGTACTAGCCCTGGCTGTCTCTTTTATCTGGGGCGCGATGCACGCTCTCACACCCGGCCATGGGAAGACGATCGTGGGGGCCTATCTGGTCGGGTCGCGCGGGACGGTGAAGCACGCGCTGTATTTGGGCTTGACCACAACGGTCACGCATACCCTGGGTGTGTTCGCCCTTGGTTTGATTACGCTCTTTGCAGCGCAATACATCGTCCCCGAAACACTGTACCCGTGGATGGGCTTGTTCTCGGGATTGTTCGTCGTCGGGATTGGGATCAACTTGCTGGTAAGCCGATATAAAGCTGCTGGAATGATTCTGCCTAAGGTCAAGGCGAATATCCCAGGGCATTCGCTTTCGCCCGCATTCGCAGAGGGGAAGGGACATGCGCACAAATATGTCTTGAATACGTTTGCTTCGGGTGAGCATCTGCACGTCCATGAGCATGGTCATCCCCACGTCCACCGTCATGACGCGCATGGGGAGCATCATAGTCACGACCACGGGCATGATGAGGACCATCATAATCATGGATCTGGAGGTCACTCACACATGCCTCCCGAGCAAATGACCTGGCGCAGTCTGCTGGCGCTCGGCGTCTCAGGTGGGCTGATTCCCTGTCCCTCGGCGTTGGTCGTGCTCCTGGGCGCGATTGCCCTGAACAAGATTGGCTTCGGATTGATCCTGGTGCTTGCGTTCAGTCTTGGCCTGGCCGCCACCCTGACCGCTATCGGGATGCTGTTTATCTATGCTGGGCGGATATTCGAGCGCTTCCCGACACGAGGCAAAGTCATCCGCCTGCTGCCCGTGTTGAGCGCGTTGTTCGTGTCCGTTATCGGGGCGGCTATCATTTGGAAGGCGCTGGGGGAGATGGGGATTATTGGTTAAACGACGTAGGGTCGAGCAGCTGCCCGACCCTTTATTGTTGGGGTGGTTATTGTTTGATAAATGTCCCGTTGCGCAGTTCCTGTAATGTCTGCTGGATCTCTTCGATGGTGTTCATGACGAAAGGACCATAGGGGACGATCGGTTCTTTGAACGGCGCGCCCGCCATCAGCATGAAGCGGACCGGATTGTTTTCAGTCTTGACGATAATGTGGTCGCCGTCGGCGAGCCTGACCATTTTCACGGCGTCTACCGTCTCACCCGAAAAGACTCCCTCGCCCTGGAAAACGTACGCGACCAGCGTATGCCCGACGGGAATGGGGAACTGCCATTCGAGGCCCGGAGCCAGCTCCACGTCCATATAAAGAGGCGATGCGGCAATGTCGGTTACAGGTCCAGTCACGCCATCCACCTCACCAGCGACGACGCGGATTCGAATCCCATCCTTTTCGTAGGTCGGGATCGTGGCAGCTGTCACTTCCTGGTAGCGCGGCTCAGACATCTTCAGATGCGACGGCAGATTGACCCACAGCTGAAAGCCATAGATGTTCCCACTTGGACCCCGCCGGGGCATCTCCTCGTGCAGGATGCCGCGTCCAGAGCTCATCCACTGCACATCGCCGGGACCGATGAGACCCTGGTTGCCCAGGCTATCGCGGTGGTGTGTAGCTCCCTCGAGCATATAGGTGACCGTCTCGATGCCTCGGTGCGGATGGTAGGGAAAGCCGCGGATCGGGCCCTCGAGTGGATCGTTGAACGCGAAGTGGTCGAAGAGCAGGAACGGATCGTACTCGTTGCTGGCGCGCGGTGCAATCGAGCGACGCAGCTTCACGCCCGCGCCCTCGATGGCGATTTGTGGTTCGATAATTTTGGAGATGGGTCTGGGGTTATTCATGTCGTGTAGATGATGTGAGAGCCAAAGGTATTACATTCCCAATAGCCTTGCAACCGTCCCTAAATAATAAAAAAGCCGCCTGTCGAAAAGGCGGCTCATACCATGACGAGTTGCGTTGATTGGATGTCGATCGCCACGGTTTCCCCAACGGCAGAGGCGACTGAAATCCCAGGCAGTGATAGGCTTTGCTGCACAGGATGAAAGATCAATGGGATGTGATGATGGCAAAGCACTGGGTTGTTTCAGTCGGACTCTACCTTTGATCCATTATATGGATGAGAGAACAAATCGTAAGTTGCATTCTTCATAAATTCGGATGATATTTGTCATATTTAGGGAATGGTCAGACCATCCACGAAGTCAAGTAATAGGGTGAGGAACTTCCCACTATCGGTGGAGGAGAACAGATCCGTTCCGTGGGCCCGGTTGTCCTCGAATATTACCAATTCCTTTGGCTCTGCAGCTCGCTCGTAACCAGTTTGTATATTGAATGCCCCGGGGTCCAGCTCTCCAGCGATGAACAACTTCGGATATACCGCTTCTGCAACGCTGCCGAAATGTACTGAACCGGCGATCAAGACTATGCCCGCCATCTCTGGCTCAAGAGCAATGCTACTGCAGGCCTGCGTCCCGAGGCTGGCACCGATGCAGATAATGCGCTCAAAGCCTTCCTGCCTCAGCCAGCCCAGGATGTGTTGCATGTCCGGGCTAACATCGTTGATGGTACGGTAATCGAATGTGACCGTTGTAAATTTCTGCGGGTTCACAGCTGCAACAAGGGGGTTCCATTGCTTTTGTCCGCCGATGCTCATGTTTGCCAAGAGGATGGCAGTCTCCCCCTCGCCGTAGAGGGTCCCGGTGAGGTTCCTGTTGCCGGATCCATCGAATATGATCTCCTGTCCGGCAGGAAGTGGTGCTTGCGTTGGAGCAGGGGCGACAGTGGGCGATGGTGCTGATGTCCGTGTAGCGACAGCGATGGGGGTCGGCTCTGGCAGGGATGTGTTCGTCGGCGCCGGAGGCTGCGCTGTAGTGCAGCCGGTGATGAGCAGACAGATGAGAAGGAAAGCGATTCTGGGATTCAAGGTTGGAAATGCGGGTTGCTGCCCGCTCCCAAAGCCAGGACGAGCTGCCCATCCTGGGCGGAGTAGATTTCGATGTTCGGGTTCAAATCCGCAAAGCCTTCCAGGAAGTGCGCGGCGGCAATCAGGGTACCCGTGCGGTCCACGCTGATGCCGTAGAAGAATCCAGGGATGATCAAGCCTTCGCTCCCATCCAGGGTGATCCTTGACATTTGGGGACCCGCGATCACCTGGCCGGGCGTGGGACTATTGAGATTGCAATCGACGACATTCCCTAAAGCGATAATACTATCGCTGGCGGGGCTCCAGGCATAACTCAAGCCCACGTGATAATGTTCCTGGTTCGGGTCGATAGCTGTCTGCAGGGAGGGGCTGACCAACTCCCGGCGATCCCCGCCATCCGGGTTGCTGACGTAGTACGCGCCAGGTGAGGCGCAGGCGCTCAGGTGGAACGATGTGGAGAATGCCAGCTGGCTGCCATCTGGTGAGAAGCGCAGATCATAGGGAAGCCTCACCCCATCCAGCGGAGTCGCGCCGGGCAGCGGCGTGTGTGTGCCGCTCCCATCCAATGCCAGAGATTGCAAAGTGAACGAGGTGTTCCCCTGCGCGCCCATGTTATTACGGTCTGCACCGGCGACGATCAACGCGCTCCCATCGGGGGTGAATGCGGGGCGGCCCCAGGCATAGTTGGATTCGAACGTCAACTGGCGCGGGGAGGGATTATCGATCGTCGTGACGGAGATATTGTCGTTGGGGAACGCACCGCCGATGAACGCGATCGATCGGCTGTCGGGAGACCAGGCCGGCGCGCTGCCCGGGCCTAGATCGGTGGGCGAGCTTTGCCCGAGGGCAAAAATGTAAAAGATATGTGGCGTGCCGGAAGCAACGGAAACAAAGGCGACATATTCACCGGAGGGCGACCAGACCAGGTCGGTCACCTGATCGCTCTCACCTGCCACGGTGTATTGTGTTGTGCCGCCCTGCACACCGTTCGTCACGTCTGTCACCAGAAGCTGCCCGTTCTGGATATAGGCAAGGAACTGCATCTCGCCCTGCGGCGTCAGGACCGCAGCCGCGGTCTGTGTGGCGATGTCGGGAGGGGCGGGCAAAGGAGGCGTGGTCGTGGTCGGTGTGACGGAGACGAGTGGTGTCGGCGCCCCGATCGCAGCGGCCGTCTGTGTGGCGGCAGCATTGAGCGCCTCCTGGGTCGCGGTCGCGTTCACGGCAGGGCCTGCAGGTGCACAGGCGCTCAGGAATAGAACCGACAAAACAAGCAGTAGCTTTCTATTCATTACTGACTCCTACTCAGTTGTCCTGGTCCCCAAACGGGTGGCCGGGTTCACAAATAAATAATACAGGCCGAGTGCAGCGCTGAAGATGATAATGACGGTGGCCGCCACCTGCCCACGGACGTGCTCCGGCTGCAGACTGCCAAAACGCGCGAAGAGCGGCGAAAAGAGAACGAGGTCATACACCAGGAAGCCCAGCAAGGGGCCGAGGGCGTGGATCCACTGTGGCTGGAGGACGGCATAGAGATAATAGAACGCCAGCCCCAGAAAGACCCATCCATATAATACGGACGATTCCGGGCTGAGGTTCCAGGGTAGTGTGTTGGGGACTTTCAACAGCAGCAACAATCCCGCACCGGCAAGCACCAGGACCTCCAGGATAAAGGCCAGTCTGACGATGCGCGGCGTGGGTTGGCTTTCACTTGTTTCATCCGGTACGCGCAGGAAAAGAAGCGCACACAACACAGCCATCACGCACATGACCAGCGCGAAGCCTAGGAGAGCAGTCTGTTGATTTCGTAGATAAAAGAGCAAGGCAGCCAGCGCCATCCCTCCGTACATGATGCCAAAGCCGAGTCCATAGCCTTTCAAACCGGCGAATCGTTCCGAAAGAGCAATCCAGATCAACGGCGCGGCGCCACCGGCCAGGATCGCGGCGATGAAGGCATAGGAAAGGCGCGTATCCGGCACCGGCCAGAATGAAGTCGCCCAGGATTGTTGGAAAAAGAATCCGGCGGCAAGGATAAATTGAAGGATACCAACTGCCAGTAAGGCGGGTTTGAGAGATTGCATATGCATAACTCCTTCTTATTTATAACCCGGCGGTGATTTGCCATTTCTACCAAACAAGAACCCCTCGCATACCCGAGGAGTTACGTAACGAATCTTTAGCCGGGCTATCCGTTGAACAGACAGCCCGGCTAGGATTTAGAAATTTTTTCCGCTCGCTATCGGCGCTGCCCTTCTCAACCAGAATATCATTCGAGATGTCCGGTCTCTTGAGAAGGACGGCCCGCGAACAGCAGGGGATTATATGCAACCGATGTACGAATCCCTTCCACTCGAGTCAAAGATGCTACCTGAGCCCGTCCATGGCGTGTAGTTGGCAGAACCATCTGTGACCGTCCCATATACCTCCGCACTTCGGAACGTGCCCTGGAAGCGGCTATGGTACTTACAACCTGGGGCATGCGAGCGGTA
>LLBY010002092.1_pt12 | contig 13717 bp, 9 predicted proteins | sample 1489401 | NCBI WGS metagenome assembly LLBY01 (sample SAMN04092656, study PRJNA295927) | soil metagenome | biome: Soil prokaryotic community; feature: Bulk soil; isolation source: soil from tomato rhizosphere | host: tomato cultivar Hawaii 7996 | place: South Korea | collected 2011-11-01 | reverse complement strand
CGAGGTCGACGTCGTCGGCGAGGCCGACGCCGCCGATCCGGCCATCGAGCTGATCCGGGAGAGGGAGCCAGACGTGGTGCTGTTGGACGTCCACCTCCCGGGAGGGGGTGGTCGGGCTGTGATCGAGGCGGTGAGACGGACCCATCCCGATGTTCGCTTCCTGGCTCTCTCCGTCTCCGACGCCCCCCAGGACGTGGTCGACGTGGTCCATGCCGGGGCACGTGGCTACGTCACCAAGACGATCAGCTCGGAAGAGCTCTTGGCGGCGGTGGAGAAGGTGGCGAACGACGACGTGGTGTTCTCCCCCAAGCTGGCGGGCTTCGTCCTCGACGCCTTCACCTCGCTCACCCCCGCCGACGTCGACGACGAGCTGGCCTCGCTCACCGCTCGGGAGCGGGAGGTCCTGCAGCTGATCGCGAGGGGTTACACCTACCGGGAGACGGGGGAGAGCCTGTTCATATCCGTGAAGACGGTGGAGACCCACGTCGGCTCGGTGCTCCGGAAGCTGCAGCTGACCAACCGCAACGAGTTGACCCGATGGGCAGCGAAGCGGGAGCTCATCTAGCGGTCACCTCCGGCTCAGCGCCAGCTCCAGCCCGGGACATGTACCGCGGCACCTCTCGGCGCTACTCGCGTGCTCGAGGAGCCGGGCGTGGATGTACTCGTGGATCACGGAATGGGCGAAGAGGTCCCGGGGCACGTCGCGATTGGTTCGGATCATCGGGATGTATCCCGCCGGCTTCCATACGTGGAAGAGGTCGTCGCCGGTGATCTCGGCGAGACAGCCCAGCACCGACTCGTCGAGCTGGAGCGAGTGGACCGCCCTCCGATACTCGTCGGATGTGGTGAGAAGCGCGAAGACGATGTTCATGAAGCAGAGACCGGTTTCCAGGTCGAGGCGCATCAGACGCCGCCGGCGACTCACCTCGAAAGGGCCCACCTCCAGCATCGAGAAGTCCAGGGGAGCGACTCGGTCCTCGGGCCGGGGGAGGCGTCGGTTGTCGAGACCTGCGAGGACCGCGTAGAGATTCAGATCGTGGGCGATCACCGCGCTGTCGTCGAGCTGGTCCAGGTCGGTCGGGCGCAAAGTCGGCTCCTCGATCCCGGAGTTCCTAGCGATGAAGGCGAGGACGTTGGTCTCGATCACGAAGTGTCGGAGCAGCAACTCGCCACCCTCGACCGACACGAACCGGGACATGAACCAGATGCCGAGGCGATCGAGCAGCCGGTGGGACGAGAACTGGAACGGGAGGACCCGCTTCACCAGCACGATCAGCGAGACGGCCACCCGACTCAGCGCCCGAGCCGGTGGCCTGACGTACCGATGTGACCACCTCGTCTGGTCGGTCCGGAGCAATCGAAGGGCGCTGCGGTCGAAGTGAAAGCTCGGGTCGCCGGCCAGCGCCTCCCATATCCCCGGGCCGTCGTCGATCATCCGGGACGGTCGGAGGTCAGACATGATCGATCTCCTCGAGCTGAAGGGCATAGAGCCGGCTCACGACCCGCGCCGTGTGGACGATCGACGCCGCGATCTCGGGGGTGATCAGATCGGAGCGAAGGATCCGGAACATCTTCTCGGTGTGCTCTTCGTCGGCTCCACCGTGGTAGGTGATGAAGCCGATCTGACTCTCCTCGAGCCCGAGTTGGTCCTTTATCAGGTCGACCCAACGCGTTGCCTTGTTGGCCCCGAGGCCTTCGATGATGTACATCGCACCCAGGAGGTCGAGCGGGTTCTCCCGGTTGGCCTGGTTGAACATGTATGCCGACAACGCCTCCGACCCAACGTTCTTGACCCCGTTCCGGATGTCTTCACGACGGCCGCCAACGGCCACGTAGTCGTCTTCCAGCATTCGGAAGTCCAGTTGCTCCTCGGAGGCGTGCTCGATGAACTCGGCCCGGAGCTCGGCGTGCTCCACGGTCAGGTTGGACGCCGCTCTCGTGATCCAGCGCGCTCCCTCGACCACCTGCTGGCGGAGGTTGAAGAGGAGCGCCCGATAGTCCTCGATCGTGGCCCGTCCGGTCTCGATCCGCTTCACCAGTGGCACCGTCGAGAGCTGGGTCTCGAAACCTGCCCATACCAGAGCGAGTTCCTGCAGCAGCCACCCCGAGGCGTCGCCCGCCGTTGCCGGCGACGTTCCGTCGACACAGGTGAGATGGACGAAGGAGACCGAGAACCTCCCCGACTCCGGCACCATGAGCAGTATCCGGTCCCCGGGGGCGAAGCGCCCGCCATTGAGCGCCTCCTCCAGCATGATGAAGATGCTGGCTGCCCCGGTGTTGCCCTTGGTGCGGAGATTGGTGAACCACCGGTCCTCCGGGATCATCAGCCCCGCCTCGCTCATCAACCTGATTATGTCGGAGCGGAAGTACTCCGAGGAGTAGTGCACCAGCAGATGGTCGACCTCGGCGGGGACGATTCGGCCCCTCCTGACCAGTGCCACATACTCCTCCACTCCCAGCGCAACGATGTTCCCCAGGGTCGACGTGTCCTGACGGAGGTTGAGCATGCCTTCGGCGTGGGCATCGGCGGGCGTCCTCCGGTCCTGCCACGTCGACCCGGGCTCGATCTCGGGTGAGGCGGATCCGGCATACATGCACACCGGGAAGCGGTGAGCATGGGAGACCAGATGTGACCAGTCGATACGGAGCGACAGCCCGTCGGGCCGGGGAGCCGCCTCGACGACTGCCGCTCCGGCGCCGTCCGAGAGCATCCAGCGCAGGAACTCGGCATCGAAGCCCGGTGCTTCGTCTTGTGAGAACCGCTCGGAGCGCAGGGTGCGGCTGACCAGCTCCGACCCCACCGCCACCGCGATGCTGTGACGCTCGAGTCGGATCGCGGCCTCTGCGGCGCGGAGGGCGGCGACACCCGAGCAGCAAACCCCACCCGCGGAGAGGATCTCCATCGGTCCGGCGCCCAACCGGCCGTGGACCATCGAGGCGAACCCGGGAACGGGAAGGTCACCCTGTGTGGTGCCGGTGGCGAGGAATCCGATGTCCCGCGCCGTCAGCCCCCGCCCGCGGAGAGCATCGAGGATGGCTCGCTCCGCCAGCTCCTCGTTGAGCATGGTGGTGCGGCCGGTGCTATCGATGGCGTAGTGGCGCTTCTCGATGCCATTGGCGTCCAGCATCCGACGTCGCAGCCGGTCCGACCCCGGGACGTTCCCGATGCGGGTCTCCAACTCGTCGTTGCCGATGGGCTCGCCGGGGAGGAATGCCCCGACGCTGGTGATGTAGGCGTCCATTCCCACAGCATCGGAGACGACGACGCCGTCGCCCATCGGGGTACTCCCTGATCAGTGGCTCAGGGTGAGTAGGGGACGGTGGGATGGGGGGGGTTGGCCTCAGGTGAAAGCGAGTGCCACGGCCGCGGCGTAGATGGCGAGCACGAGCAACAACATGGCGTAGCCGCGCAGACCACGATTTCCGAAGTCGTCAGCGATCTTCGAACCCGAAAGACCGAGGGCACCGAGGAAGAGGACGCTTCCGATCCATTCTGGCATTACAGCCTCCCATACCCCTGTCGAGGCTTCCCCACCACGGAATCTAGTCGCCTGGTTTGGCCTGAGCCCGATCCGGGTACCCGACGCTCCGACCGGCAGCAGGGGCCGGTCGTTTTCTTGCGCCGGGTAGGAGGGATGAAGGATGGGCAGACCGCACAGTCGCTGGCTGAACGCGCTCTCATGGGCGTGGGTGTCGTTGTCGGTGATGGTCGGTATGTGGGTCGCGCTCCCGATGGCGCCCGCCGGGGCGGAGACGGCCGAGTGCCGGCATGTCTATCGCCGTCTCACCGCCTGGGTCGAGCACGAGACCCATCGCGGGCTGACGCCGGTCGCTCTCGCCGACCTCCAAACCCTGATCCCCGATCTCGAGTCGTGTCACCAGTCCGAAGACCTGGGATCCGGGGACGTGGAGCGGTGGCGGGACCTGAGCGGGATCTACTTCGCAGCCCATGACGTCGACCGTGTCCTGTGTCTGATGGCCCGTGAGAGCGGGGGAGACCCCGGAGCCCGCAACCCGGATTCCGGGGCATCGGGGCTGATGCAGGTGATGCCGTCCTGGGCGCCGGTGTTCGGATACGAGCCCGACGATCTCTTCGACCCGATGGTCAATCTCTGGATCGCCAGCCAGATCGCCGATCGCCAGGGCTGGGATGCCTGGTCCCCGTATCTGCGCGGGTCCTGTCGCTAGAGCTGGGAGGACTCGATGAGGTCGACCCGGTCGGCGTCCACCGGATAGGGCCCGGCGCCGTCGAACGAGAAGCTGACGTGGCCGCAGCCCTCACAGACGATCCTCTCCATGCCCGCCGACCGAACCACCACGGTCCGACGATGGGTGCACTTGGCCGAGAGCAGATTGGTCAGCTTTGCTATCACTGAGGGTGCCTCCTGGTCACTCTTCGTGACATTGTGACCGCCACCCGACTCCAATCCGCGGCAATCCGGTTCCGGGTCGGGCCCGGTGCCGGTGAGGCTCCACCGGTGGGCGGCGTGCTCAAGACCGGTCCGGGTTCGACCGATCAATAGTGGTGACAATCGTTGGCGAAATCGCTGGTCTCGCAGCGGCCAATGTCGGTCGGCTGCTCGACGCGGTCCCGGACCCGATGATCGTCACCGACGTGGACGGCGTCATCTTCCGGGCGAGCAGGAGTGCTTCGACATTGCTCGGATATCCGGCGACCCATCTCCGGGGTCGTCGTCTCGCCGAGCTGGTCTGTGCCGATCTCCAACCCGACTACGAGGCGCATCGGGCCGGCTTCGTCTCCAGCGGCGCGGAAACCGGGCCCGAGCTCGAGACCCGTCTCCGCACCGCGACCGGCTTGGTGATACCGGTCGATGCCTCGGTGGGGAGACTCGACGTCGACGGGAGGACCTTCCTGTTGCTGGTGCTGCGCGAGGTGTCGGACCGTTTGGCGACGCAGAACCGTCTGGAGCGAATGATCGCCATCGACGACCTGACCACCAGCATCTCCTCTCGGCTCAACACACCGGACCCCGACACCATCGATCAATCGATCGCTGCGGCGATCGACGAGCTCGCCTCCTTCTACGACGCCGGCACCTTCCTCTACACCCGGGATCAGCCTGGCCGCTTCGTCGTCCACAGCCGTGCCCGTGCCGACGACGCCGGGCTGACCTCGCTCGGTCTGGAGGAGCTCCAATGGGTCAGCTCGCTCCTCGACGGGGGCTCGATCACCGAAGTGAGGACGGAGGGACCGGTGCCCCCCGAGGCCGTGGGCGACTGTCTCCGACTCAGGGAGGCTGGTGTGATCTCGCTGGTGCTCATCCCGCTCCGGGCGTCGGGGAGGACGATCGGGTTTGCCGGGATCGAATCCGGCGATCCCCGGCGTGAGGAGCTCGCCGGTGAGGATCTGGTCGGACTGCTGGTGGTCCAGGACGTCTTCGAGAACGCGCTCGAGCGAAAGCGAGTCGGGTTCGCGCTGCAACGTGCGAATCGGATCCTGCAGGCCGTCTCGGAGTGTCACGACGCTCTGATCAGGGCCCATGACGAGAAGGAGCTGTTGCGCGACGTGTGCCGGATCGTGGTCGAGGCCGGTCGCTACGCCCTGGCCTGGGTGGGATATCCCATGGACGACGACTCGAAGGGGATCGACCCGCAGGCCCACTGGGGAGAGGGCGAGGACTATGTGTCCAACCTGCAGCTCACCTGGAGCGACGAGGGAGCGGGGCGGGGCCCGGCGGGCACTGCGATCCGGACCCGGCGGCCCACAGTGGTCCAGGACACTTCGGCGAGCCCAGAGATCACCTGGCATCTCAGACCCCATCAACAGGGCTTCCTCTCCCTGGTCACAGTCCCCATGTTCTACGGGGACGAGGTGGCGGGGGTCCTCGCCGTCTACGACCGGCAGCCGGGGGCCTTCACCGAGCAGGGAGTCAAGGTGCTCCAGCGCTTCGCCGACGACCTGGCCTACGGCATCGCCGCCCTTCGGGCGCGGGCGCGTCAACGAGAGGCCGAGTCCCAGCTGCGAGAGCTGCTCGAGTCCAAGGACGAGATGATCGCCACCATCGCCCACGAGCTGCGCACCCCCCTGGCGGGGGTAGTGGGGTTTGCCAACGTGCTCCGAGACCAGGCAGAGCTGCTCGACGCCGAGTCGAGGGCGGAGATGATCCGGCTGGTGGCCGAGCAGGGGATGGACCTGACCAACATCGTCGACGACCTCCTGGTGGCAGCCAAGTCCGAGGCGGGCACCCTGGAAGTGGCAAGTGTGCGGGTCGACCTCAGGGCCAATGCCGCCCAGGTGCTCGAGGGATGGGGGAGCGATGCGGTGCGATCGGTCGCCTTCACCGGGGAGCCGGCGATCACCACCGGAGACCCGGCGCGAGTGCGCCAGATCCTGCGCAACCTGGTCACCAACGCCCTCCGCTACGGAGGCGAGCAGATCAGCGTGCGTGTCGGCGGGGGCGAGCGGACGGTGTTCGTCACCGTCGAGGACAACGGTCCAGGGGTGGCGCCCGAAGAGCAGGAGAAGATCTTCGAGCCCTACCGGAGGGCACACGACGCCCCCGGGGTCACCGCGTCGATGGGGCTCGGGCTCTCCATCTCCCGTCACCTGGCGAGGATGATGGGAGGCGACCTGGTCTACCGGCGCCAATCCGGCTCCAGCTTGTTCACCCTGTCGATGCCGACCCGCAGCGAGCCCTAGCCCACGCCCTGTCGGCGTCTCGAAGCACATTTTCCCCACCCTCGTACCATCACCCGGGCTGTGATATCTGCCCTGCCCGTTCGCCGTGGGACGGGTGTCCGATGACCAACGTTCCCATCCCTGGCGGAGGGGGATCGGGTCGCACCGCGGTCCGGGGACAGGCCCCGGCTTCCCGACGCTGGTTCCATCTCTCGGTGGGTCTGCTCGCCGTCTCGGCCGTTCTCATCGTCGGCCTCGCCCTCGGGGAGCCATGGAACCTGGCACCGGGCATGGCCTCCTCCTTCGTCAGGTCGGTGACGGCGCTCGGTGTGACGCTGATCGTGGTTCTCCCTGCCTTTGCCCTGTTCCGCTTCGAGCGGCAGAGCGCTGCCGGTCGCTGGCACGAGCCCGTATGGCGCCCCAGTCTCATCGGCTGGGTCGGTTTGCTCTTGTCGCTGACCCTGGCCGTGGGCTGGCATGGGCTTCGACTCGCCTTCTACGTGGCAAGGGTTTGGACCGGCCAACTGTGAGACGTCTCCTGGTCCTCCTCGGGCTACTGGCCTCGACGTTGGTGGGGCTGCAGGAGGGAGCCGGTGCCCAGACCGAGGCGCTGCCCGGCGACTGCGCCGTCGACGACGACACCTCGGTTCGGATTCTCCTCCTGATCGACCAGTCCGGGTCGCTGGCGCGCACCGATCCCGATGACCGGCGCATCGACGGGGCGGAGGCGGTGGTCCGCTCTTACGCGTCGTTGGCCGACCGCGTGGCCCGGGTCGAGATCCAGGTCGCAGGCTTCGGCCAGGACTTCGCCGGAGGTGAGTGGTCGCCGCTGAATTCGGACACGCTGGGCTCGGTCCTGGAGGGCGTGGAGTCCGTGGCCTCGGTCAACGATCAGCCGCACACCGACTACGTCTATGCCCTGGAAGGTGCGACCGAAGCTCTCTCCGGCTCGGCGGCCGACTGTCGGATCCTGTTCTGGTTCACCGACGGGGAGCACGACCTCGACTCCGACCTCCTCCCCCCCTCCGGGTTGGAGCGCTCCTACTTCCCCGGGGGCCCGGTGACCGCAGACGACGTCGACGAGGCAGAGGCGATGATGCCGGGGCTGGTCTGCGACGAGGGCGGGCTGGCCGACCGTCTCGGGGAGGCTGGTGTCAGCTCCCAGATCATGCTGCTCGGCGACGAGAGCGGGATGGACGAGGCGAGCCGGCGGGTGCTGAGGGGGATGGGTGGCGACCCGGCCTACGAGTGTGGCCCGGGGAACGGGTCGTTCCAGTCGGTCGACGACGCGGCCCGACTTCCCTTCCTGATGGCTTGCGCGGCCGAGGTCGGTTCCTACCCGGTGCCCGACCTCACCCCTGGGGACGGCCGCTTGTACGTGGACGAGCAGACCGTCGACCTGGGCCCGGTCCCATATCAACTGGCGACCGAGCTGCGGCTGATCACCCGGGGTGGTGGGGGATCGACACCGGTTCTGGCCTCGACCACGCTCACCGACGTCACCGAGACCGGGAACACGGTGTCCGGGGTGCACGGGGTCAGTGCCCGTCTCGACGGACAGCCGTTCAGCCTCGAGATGTCCAATGTCGTCGAGGTGTGCGGGTTCGTGAGCGCCACCGCGGCGACTCCGGTCCTCTCCAGTGTCTCCCCTTCGCTGTACCAGGGGGAGCCGGGCGAGTTCCGGGTGGTGGCCGACGGCCCGCACGGGCGGGTGGAGGGGGCCGCCCTGGGCCGGCTCTCCCTGGTGGCAGACGAAGGCCAGGTCGGGCCACCCGACGACGGGGGCTGGACGATCACCGTTCCCGCCCTCCCCAACGAAGGGAGTTTCCGGCTCGGAGTCGAGATGACCTCAGGAGCGGGTCTGACCAGTGCCGGGGAGGCGGTGTTCGCTTTGAACGAGCAGATCAACGCCCCTGCCATCGTCGATCAGCCCTCCCCGATCAGTGGCGAGGGGACGGGCCCGTTCCTGATCGCCCTCCGCGTCGACCCCCGGGACGGCGGGGAGCTGTGTCTCGCCACCTCGACGGGAAGCCTGACCGCCGCCGAGAGCGAGGCGTCGATCACCGCCAGCGCCGATCTCGAAGGCTCCGACTGCGTACAGGTGGAGCCCGGTGGGATCCGTGATGTCAGCCTCGGGATCAGTCTCGATCGGCCGGGATTCGCCCACGGGGTGCTCGAGTTGGAGACCCGGTCCACGCCCAGCACCAGGCCGGATCGCAGCGAGGAGGGTCTGCTCGCGGTCGACATCGAGGTCACCCCGCGCGCCAACCCGGTGATGGTGGCGATCATCGTGGCGGGTCTGATGCTGGTGATGCTCGGTCTGCTCTGGGCGATCGTCTACGGCGTCAATCGTCTGATCGGTCGCATCCCCGATCCGAGGCGAAACCGGGTCCGCTACGCCAACTTCGTGGCCGAGGTGCGACCGAGCGAGTATGGCGATGTCCAGATCGGTCTCGTCGAGATGCCGGCCGACACCGATCTCAGGCTCCCGAGACGCACCCCGTCCCGTCTCGATGCCGGTCGTCTCGGCATCGAGCGCAAGGTCTCACCACTCCCCTGGGTGGCGCCATGGGCCGAGATCGGCGTCGGCTCCGACCTGGTCGGTGCCCACCAGGGGCCCGGGCTCCCGGGAAGGACCATCCTCGGCGAGGGCCCGTATCGGGGCCGGGCGCGCGATGCCGTCGGGCCCTTGGTCGCGATCGGGCTCACTGCCACGCAGATGGATCACCTCGCCGAAGGAACCGCGCAGATGGTGCCGGGCGTTCTCTTGTTCGACATCCGGGAGGCCCGGGGCAGCGATGCCGGGAGGTTCGCTGCCGACATGATCAACGAATCGCTCGATCTCATCGCCGCCGAGATCTCGACCCGACAGGTGGTGGACGAAATGGAAAGGACACGAGAGCCATGAGACCGTTTCTTCTTATAGGGCTGGGTGGCTCTGGTGGGAAGACCATCCGCTACCTGAAGCAGTCCCTCAACGAGTGGCTCAACGAGATCGGCTGGGCCACCGGCCTCCCCCAGGGCTGGCAGTTCCTGCACATCGACACCCCATCGTCACAGGAGGCCCCGATCCTCCCCGGCAGACCCGATCTCCTGCCGCCCATCGAGTACATGTCGCTGCATCGTGACGGAGTGCCCTTCGGGACGGTGGTCGACCGGCTGACCCTGAAGCGGACCAACTTCGACGGATGGTGGGTCGATCCCGACTACATGAATGTGCCCATCGCACACGGGGCCGGCCAGTACCGGGCCATCGGGCGGGTCCTGGGCCTCGACCAGCAGGAGCGGATCCACCGGGCACTCCAGGGCAAGATCACCGCGCTGCGCACCGCCGATGCCATCGGGGAGCTGCAGCGTCTCCGGGCATCGGCCGACGAGGAGGGCTCGGGCACCTATCAGGAGCACGGCGAGCCGGTCCTGATGATCATCTCCTCGCTGGCGGGCGGCACCGGGGCGGGGCTCTTTCTCGACGTGGCGGACATGCTTCGCGCCGAGGGAGAGCAGTGGCTCGACAACTCCTTCGGGATCCTCTACGCGGCCGACGTGTTCCAGAGCCTTTCCCAGGGGGCGCGGGCCGGGGTCCATCCCAACTCGGCCGCCGCCCTTTCCGAGCTCTTGAGCGGGGTCTACGCCGGGGGCCGGGTCGCCGTTGCCGGGGAGGAGCGCGAGATCTCCCGTAGCGGGCCTGCCTTCTCCTTCCTGGTCGGGCATGCCAACACCAGTGGTGTGGTGTTCGGCGACCAGACCGACGTCTACCGGGTGATGGGGCGCTGTCTCTCCGCGGTGATGACCGACCCCAAGGTCCAGGACGACTTCGTGGTCTACACCGCGGCCAACTGGCAGAACAGTGCCGGGACCTATGGCGACCAGGGTGGCCCGCTCCACATGCTGATGGAGCCGCCCTACGTGGGCACCCTCCAGGGCCTCGGTTATGCCGAAGTCGATCTCGGGGTCGACCGGTTCAAGGCCTACTCGGAGCGTCGGATCGTACGGGACGCCGTCGACACCCTGGTCAACGGTCACCGTCTCGCCACCGAGGGGGTGGAGCGCTACGACGGCCTCACACCGGACGTCATCGCCTCCGAGCTCGCCCAGGATCGCCTCACCGGGTTCCTCAACAACGTCGGCATCAACGAGAGGGGCCAGGCGCATCAGGTGGTCGACGCCATCGCACTACCGCTCCGGGAGCGACAGGTGATCACTGGAGGTCTCGCCGAGGAGGTCTACCGGGCGGCGGTGGAGAACGTGGGGAGCAAGGGCCGGGTCGACGACTGGCTCACTGCCGTCGTCGAGGAGGCCGAGCTCCTGGCCCCCGGTGAGAACGAGCGATACGACACCCGGATCCGGGAGCGGGCCCGGGGCTGGACCAAGGAGGTGACCGGCCGTCTGCTCCGCGAGACGGGGGAGATCTCCTCCGAGTTCGGCCTGCCGGTGGTGATCGAGCTACTCAACCTGGTCCGGGACGAGGTGCACACTGCATGCGCCGACCTGGAACAAGAGCGCATCGAGCTGGAGAGCTTCTCGGCGCATGTCCGCTCCAACGTCCAGGCTGCATTCGGCGAGCTCAGCGGTCAGGTCGGTTCCGAGCACGAGACGGTGAAGGTGGCATCGGCCCATGCGGTCGACACCCTGGTTTTCCAGCGAATGGAGGAGAAGTCCCGTTTCATCGCCCGGGCTCTGCTCCTCGACTTCGACGCCTCGGTGGTCATGCCCCTGATCGAAGCGGCCCGGGCCGCGCTGGGCGACCTGCAGCGCAAGCTCGACCCTGCCGATGTCGAGGCGGCTCCGGTCGACGGCTGGCCCCGTCATCATCCCCGACGCGATCAGGGCGTCTCCGACGACCTGATCCCGGGCAAGACCGTGGCCCTGGTCATCGACCCCAAGACCTTCCCCGCTCTCTTCGACGAGATGCTGGCTGCCACCCTCGGGGTCGCATACGGGGCACCGGCCGAGCGCTGGCGCAATCTCCGGCACGAAGTGGTCACCGGCGACTTCCTCGAGGACTCGGTGCCCACGGACCGACGTCTCGCCGCCCAGGTGCAAGACCTGTTCGAAGTGGTCGATCAGTGGCAGCCCTCGGAGGCGATCCTCCTCGGGGGCGAGCCGGACCGGCCCGCCCGCTTCCGCATGCACGTCGAGCGTGACGAGCTGGTGCTCAGAGCCCGCGCCTGGCTGACACGGGAGGGCACCGACTTCGACGACTTCCTCTCCCAGGGTCTCCGCTCTTATCTGCAGGAGCCGGACAAGAAGGTCCCCGCCGCGGTGGCTCGGGACCGGGAGCGGGCTTTCCAGGGCGCCCTCGAGTCGGCATTCGAGGCGGCGGAGCCGTTGGTTCACGTCGATCCCGTGCTTCTCTCCGAGGTCCACGCCCGGGTGCTGACCACCCATGCGGTGCCGGGGGAGATCCCGCTCAAGAACCATCGTCTGGAACGGTGGGTCAACGAGTTCCTCGACTCCAAGCTCGAGGACCGCAGCGACGCCACCCACGACAACGTGACCCAGAACGACAGGGTGAAGCGGATCTCCATCTACTCGATGCTCGAGGGCGCCCTCCACCCGGCGGTGTTTCGCTCCCTGATCGACCCGATCGCCGACGGCTATTCGAGCGCGATTCGCTCCGGCAGGCTGCGCGACTTCTGGAAGTGGCGGCGGAGCCGGCCGCTCGCTTCGGCGATCCCACTGCCCACGCCGATGGTGCGAGCCCTGATCCGGGGCTGGTTCATCGCCAGGTTCCTCGGCCTCCTCACCGTGTCACCGGAGGGCGGGGCCACCGTGGTCCGTCTCGCCAAGGGGCGGGGGGGACCGATCATCGAGTCCCCACCACTGGTCAGCATGCCGGGAGAGAGCAGACCTCGTCAGCTCGGGGCGTTCCTGGAGACACTCACCCTGGCCATCCCCTACTCGGCCGACCAGGCCAAGGCGGTGGAGATGCTCGGGATCTTCGATGCTCTGATCGATCTGGGCCGCAACCCGGGGAGCACCGGGGCCGAGGTCGGTGAGTTCAGGGAGCTGAGCCCGATCCTCGAGGAGTGGGTGACCGGGGGCACCGCTTACGGCAAGGAGGCGGGGATACCCCAGATCGAGTTCGAGGAGGCGGGCAAGCGGGCCACGGCACTCGCCGAGGTCGCTGCCAAGACCGACGAGGACTACACCCGGCATGCCGCCGAGGAGCGTCGCGAGGGGCGGATCGGCCCCGAGAACGCCTGGCTCGGCGCCACCGACCTCATCCACGAGGAGTTGCATCGAATGGTCGAGGCACTGCAGGAGCGGGCCTCGCAGACCACCCCCGAGTTCTGAGATGACCCCGGTCTCCACGGTGATCGTCGGCGACGTCGCCGGCCCAGTCTGGGAGGCGGTGGGGAAGCTGGGCGCCATGGTGGGGCAGGGCCTGATCAGCCCGTTCTGGTTCGTCGACTCCAAGATCCCCCGCTCGGGTGACTGGCCCGGCGTGCGGTTCGGCGAGGATGGACCGGTCGAGGTCCGACTGTTCACCTCGATCGGGGAGGATGCCGCGGGTCAGATCAGGGTGGCCGCGGTGGCCACCCCAGGGGATGCGGTCCGGGCCCGGCAGGTGGCCGAGGTGGCGGACGAGGTGCAAAGACAGCTGCAGTCGCTGGCCCCGAGCGACGCTTCGGCCCGTGTGGCCCGGCTCTGGTTTCCGGACTGGGAGACTCTCGCGGCCCCGGACGACGGCTACTTCTCGACCCATGTCGACGCCAACCTGGTGCTGATCCCCGAGGACCGGAGGTCGGATCAGCACTTCGGGGCCCCCCTGGCGCCCGACACCCCCGTCTTCGCCGGTCACATCGCCGCGGAGACGGCCTCGATCCTGGGGATGTTCGCCGGAATGGAAGGGTCACTGCTCGACGACCTGGGGCCAGGGGTCATCTTCGGCTCCAACCCCAAGGTCCGGCTCGCCCGCTCCTTCCTGCGGATCGGGCGCAGCCCGGCATTGCCGCTGCAGGAGATAGTGGATCACGAGGGTCTGCTCCCGGTGCCTCCGGGAACCGTCGAGGCCCCGTCGCCGTCGGCGGCTGTCGCCGATCTCGCCGGGCGAGCGGACTCGATCTTCGAGCC
>LLBY010001832.1_pt4 | contig 13721 bp, 15 predicted proteins | sample 1489401 | NCBI WGS metagenome assembly LLBY01 (sample SAMN04092656, study PRJNA295927) | soil metagenome | biome: Soil prokaryotic community; feature: Bulk soil; isolation source: soil from tomato rhizosphere | host: tomato cultivar Hawaii 7996 | place: South Korea | collected 2011-11-01 | reverse complement strand
TGTGACAATTTATATAAAAATTAGAATTGATAAATCAATGACCCCCAACGGGTTAATGTAATAATTAAAAACAAAAAATCATGGAACGAATTACAGTAAAAAATACGGTAAAAGCCCCTTCAAAAAAAGTATGGAGTTTATGGACAGCTCCTGAACAGATTGTAAAATGGAATACACCTTCCGATGATTGGCATACCACCCGTGCAACGAACGACCTTAGGGTGGGCGGAACCTTTCTCTCAAGAATGGAAGCCAAGGACGGCAGTTTTGGTTTTGACTTTGAAGGCACGTATGATGAAGTGGTACCACGTGAACGAATAGCCTACACCCTGGGCGATGGGCGAAAAGTGGAAGTGGATTTTAAGGAACAGGACGGGAACACGGAGATTGTCAGCACTTTTGATGCCGAGACCCAAAACCCTATAGAACAGCAACGGGATGGCTGGCAAGCCATTTTGGATAATTTTAAAACCTACGCAGAGAACTTCCAATGAGTTGTAGAAACAAATAAGTATATAAAATAAGGTTTAGTACATGACAAAAATTGAAGCGTGTCACATTGAGCCTTTCGACTAGGCTCAAGATAAACTAAAGTCAAAATGCGATTAAAAACAATATTCCAATGTCTTCGACTGCGCTCAGACTGACATCTGAATATATTTGGATTTTTATCGTGTACTAAAAAATAAGAACATAAATAATACATACAACAATGAAAAAAAATAAGATCATTTTCTGGACGGCAACACTCATTATCTTCCTTTTTGAAGGGGTCATGCCAGCACTGACTTCACAAACTGAAATGGCAAAGGAAGGTATCCGCCATTTAGGTTATCCCGAATATTTTATGAACGCCTTGGTGGTGTTCAAGGTATTGGGCACATTGGCTTTGGTTATTCCTGCCGTTCCAAAACGGTTGAAGGAATGGGCATACGCTGGTTTTACATGTAACTTTCTGTTTGCCTCTATTAGCCATTGGGCAGTGGATGGGGTCGACTTTCAGGCTCTGTTTCCCTTGATTGTATTGGGAATTTTGTTGGTGTCTTACCGCTATTACCACAAACTCAATAGATCCGCCAATTTAGAAATCGATACGGTAAAGGCTGCATCATTAACTTAAACGGCAAACAAGGTTTACTTGTAAAAACGACATCCGGGAATCTAATGATAGAAAAGGCATGGGACAATTAATCACCTATCTCACGTTTAATGGCAATTGCAGGGAAGCGATGGAATTTTATCAGACATGCCTCGGTGGGGAATTGTATTTCCAGACTTTAGGTGAATCCCCTAAAACAAAAAAGCTGCCCAAGCATATGAAAACGTATATAGTTCAGGCGTCCCTTAGACGCGATGGTTTGGTCTTGATGGGTACCGATATGACCGATGAAGAACTGTTGTGGGGGAATGCGGTGTCCATTTTATTGGACTGTAATGACGAAGATCGGCTTAAAGCCTATTATCATAATTTGGAAGCTGAAGCCAAAGCGACCCAACCTTTACAGGAAACCTACTGGGGAGAACTTTTTGGCCGACTGACCGATAAATATGGAAACCATTGGTTGTTTCATTGCAAAAAAAGGGATGTGGAAATTAGCCAGTGAAGACAAAAATAGACACGGGGATGTTGACCCATAAAATGCAGACACAAAATGAAACGAGCAAAATACCTATGGCTCCGCCTTGGGGATATTGTTCCAAGAAATTTGTTTATTTAAAATAAGAAAACATGAACACTATTAAAAACACACAGAAAATCACACCATTTCTTTGGTTCGACGATAGGGCAGAAGAAGCGATGAACTTTTATATTTCCATTTTCCCAAATTCGGAAATAAAGCAATTGAAAAAATGGCCGGAAGAAACACCTTTCCCGACGGAATCCACCAAACCCGGTACCGTACAACAAGGCATGTTCGTCCTGGACGGGTTTCAATTTTGTGCTTTCGATGCGGGACCTATGTTCCGGTTCAACCCCTCCATATCTTTTTTTGCAGTCTATGAAACCGATGCAGAGATAAAAACCTTATGGAACCAACTTCTCGACGGTGGCGAGGCCTTGATGCCTCTAGATAGTTATGATTGGAGTGAACTTTACGGATGGGTCACCGATAGATTTGGGGTTTCATGGCAATTAATGAAAGGCAACGTGAGCGATGTGGGACAGCGTATATGTCCGCTTATCATGTACTCTGGAGAACAGCAAGGAAATGCTGAAGAAGCGATGAACCATTATATGGCCATTTTTAAGGATTCATCGGCTGTGGGAGTTGAAAAATACAATGCTGACGACCCAGGTCCCGAAGGTATGGTAAAGCACGCCCAGTGTAAGTTGGCAGGCCAAGCCTTTATGATGATGGACAATGGTTACGAAAACGACATGCCCTTCACTGAAGCCATCTCTTTTTATGTAAATTGTAAGGATCAAAAGGAAGTGGATTATTTTTGGGACCAGTTTACCAAAGAAGGAAGTGAATCGGTATGTGGGTGGCTTAAGGACAAGTTTGGGGTGTCTTGGCAGATCGTGCCCGAGTTCCTTACCGAAAAATTAGCCCTTGACGAACCTGAAAAAAGGCAAAAATTGTTTGAAGCCCTCAGCCACATGAAAAAATTGGATGTAGCAAAATTGGAAGCAGCATACTATAGTTGAAATAGGGCATTGGTGCGCTTACAATTTTAATTTGAAAAAATACGCACCGAATCCCGCTCTTTAATAAAAAAACCACCATCAAAGTCAAAGACGGTGGTTTTTTATTTGGTTATTCCTTAACCAATTTCAATACATGTGTTTTATCTCCATGAGTGGTAACTTTAAATAGATATACCCCTTCAGAAAGGTGACCTACAGATAAATTTTCAAAACCAGAATTAAAGGTATCCAATTTTTGTCCGTTTAAATTATATAGTTCAGCCGTTTTAATGACTTCGTTGTGCATATCAACATGCACTATATCTTTAACGGGATTTGGATAGACCTTCATGGAATTTCCATTTGATGAAAAATTACCAATGCTTAAGGATGCGTCTGTTAATGTTACGACTCTTCCTTGTTCTTCTAAGGTCATATATAGTGTATTTCCAATAAGAACTACATCTCTAAAATTAGCATAATAAGGCTCTCCTTCATACATGTCTTCATAAACTGTTTGATCGCCCACAAACACCAAATCAGCTTCTGAGTCGGTAACATTTATTTTTTCTATTTGATGTGCATTGCAGATATACAACTCATTATTTTGACTTAAAAAGGTTCCCTTATTAAAGTTTAATCCTATGACATCATCCTCTAAAGTAGATGCAGCAGAACTTAAGTCTAAGCTTTTTATCATTTCAAAATCCCGAGCAGACATATACAATGTATTATTGTAAATATCCATGTCCTCTACAACACCTGTATCTAAATTACTAAATTCTAAAGAAGGCGTTGGGGTAGCATCCAAAGCATCAAAACTATAAAGACTTGTTGTAAAAACATCTGGTGCTGTTTCTATTTCTTCTAAATAAAAGATGGTATTATTATAAAGCGTAAACGAAGAAATAAAATTTGTAGTAGTAACAATAACCTGAGTGCCTGCACCTATATTGGTTAAATCTAACTTTAAAATTCGGCTACCAAAAAATTCATCTGTTGATTCAACATAATTTTCAACCAAAATAAATAAATCGTCTCCTAGCTTTTGCGTTTTGTAGCAATAAAAATCAGCAGGCAATGTATAAATTAAATTTGCCGATGGCGAACCGGCAGATGTGTCTATTGTATAAATATGTCCCCACCCATTTACATAGATAGTGGTTCCGTCTAGCGTCATTTTTGTTGGTGAATTCAGTCCCGAAAGATAATCTGTAATTTGTGCATTTGAATTCGTCAAGATTAACAATGTGGCTACGAATGTAAAAAGTAATTTTTTTCTCATAATTATAAATTTAGTGTTTGATTGTTTGATACGTTTTAAAATTGCTTGTTTATGGATTGTGCTGTTGAATCCAATTACCGTTTTTATAACCAATAGCTTCCGGATTAAATAAAGGGTAGAGCCCTCTAGTTGGTTGTGAATTAGCAAGAAATGTAAATGGAATAAAGAAAAGGAATCGTAGTTTATATCTCATGTAGGTTGTAGTAATTTGGATAGAATAAAATTAAATACCTTACGATTTTGATACTATACCAACTTTTAGGTATTTTTAACTTTTATGGATTGTTGCATATTTGATGATTGAATTCGCATAATGAGATACCTTTATCTTATACTGAGTATAAGCGTTTGTTTTTTTAATGGACTTTCTGCGCAACAGGAAACACGATATAAAGACACCCTTTTTGTAGATGGCCCTAATAGCTTCGACCTTTCTGAGTATATAACGTTTTGGGTAGATAGTTCTGGTACAGGAAGTATAGAGTTGGCAGAAAATGCCTTAAAGAATAAAAAATTCAAGCATTGGAAAAAAGGAAGTGTTCTTAATTTAGGTTTAAACCCTTATGATACATGGCTACATCTTAAGGTGGTCAATACTTCTAAAGATTATCATCAATATTGGTGGGCTTTATACAGTCAGGCAGATTCAGTTTCGGTATATGCGTTTAAAAATGATCATTGGCAACTTCATACAGAGGTTACCAACCAAACACTTCTTAAAAACCGTCCCATAAAAACAAGATTTCCAGTTGCGGAAATTCATTTGAACCATGGCGAATATCAGCAACTTCTTATGAAGATAACAAATATACGTCATACACAACATGCGATAACCGATTTCACAACGCCTCAGCACAATCTGTTATGGGAAATCAATTTCTATGGGAAGATAGGGTTTTTTATCGGCTGCTTCTTTTTAATTGCTTTGCTAAGCATCCTGTTTAGTGGTGTCATAAAAGAATGGACCTTTTTATATTATGGTCTTTATCTGTTGTGTATCGTGATACTCATATTGTCTGAAGAGCTGATGGTACCTATCGTTAATTCGCCCATATTATTTTATAGTATCAATCATGTTCACTCGCTTTTTTTAAGCCTTATTGCTTTGTTCCTACATTACAAAATCATTGTATATGGGATTGGTCGCACGCGTTCCATATCTCTGCTATTTTTTAAAAAATCCAGTTTACTGAATCAGATATTTTTATGGATAGCAATTTTATATACCATCATATATTTTGTTGGGAAGGATGCATTGCACTTTGGAGTGGATGTCTTTAAATTTATGTGGTATTCAACCATTGTTTGTATTGTTTTAAGTATGATCAATAACTTCTGTGTCATTATTTATTTAATGTATATGAAAGGCTATTTTCTTTATGGCATTGTTTTGGCATTTTTATTATTATACTTTAATCCTGCAGGATATTTTCTTAATTACTCAGGAATATTTAATTATTATACCATTACATATCCAAATTATTTTTATTGGATTGTTAGCTTAGAGATACTGTTTTTTACACTTATTTTAGCAATACAATATCGTAGAACAGTTTATAATAATTTGAATCTTATAAAAGAAAAAAAAGAACAGGAAGCATCTGCCATACTTAGGGATATTGAAATACAGGATTTGGAACGTCGCAAAATTGCTCAAGATTTACATGACGATTTGGGTACAACTATTAGTGCTATTAAGTTGATTATTACAAACCAATACGCTTCTGATACTGGGTTAAAGAACATGATTACCAAAGCGAATAATGATATTCGACAGTTTTTTGCCAAACTAACCGTTTCAGATTTTAATAATGAAAAAATTTCCAATATTATTGAACAAACCATTTCCAACTTACAACGATTGAATCAAATAGACTTTAAATTGATTGTATCTGGTAAGGAAGCGCTCATCCCTGACTATTTGATAAAACCGCTTTCCAGAATTGCTGTTGAGTTGCTTTTGAACACCATGAAGCATTCCCATGCAACAGAAGCAACCATACAACTCATTACTGATACAGAACAAGTACAACTCATTGTTGAAGATAATGGGAAAGGCTTTGACCTTCAAAAACCTCAAAAGGGTATGGGCATTGCCAATATCTATTCACGCACGGAGCGTTGGGGAGGCCAAGTCCACTTTTCAAGTAGTCAAACAGGAACAACGGTCATTGTAATCATTCCATTAAAAATCCAAAACACACCATGACAAAGCCATGCAATACCGTCATTGTCGATGATCATTCACTGTTTGCTGAAGGACTTAAACGGATTTTAGAAGACGACCTAAATTTTAGGCTGACAGCAATATATAATATAGCCGAAGATGCTTTACACGCATTCAATAATTCACCTCCCGAATTGGTGTTGTTGGATATTCAATTGCCCGGTATGGGTGGATTGGAATTTTGCAGACAGATGAAAGAACGCTACCCAGAAATGAAAGTGGTCATGATTTCAATGTTTGAATCAACTTCCATTATTTCCGATGCAAAAGCATCCCATGCTAATGGATATATTCCTAAAACAACAGACGCCCAATTGTTTAAAACTACTTTGTATGATATTATAAAAGGTAACAATGTATTTTTATCAAAATCTTCTTTTAAAGCACCAACAACAAATCAACCACAGTACATAAGCCTTTTGAGCAAACGCGAACTCGATATAATCACGTATATCAAACAAGGACATACGTCTAAAGAAATAGCAGAACAACTGTTTATCAGTCAGTTTACGGTGGATACACATCGTAAAAACATTCTAAAAAAACTACAATTACCATCTGTAAAAGCACTCATTGCTTTTGCACATGAAAACCATATTTAAAGGCTAATTGAATACCCAACTGATATATATCATTGAAATAACCAATTTCTAAAAATATTTTTATTAAAAATATAGAAATCATGAAATTGTTTTATAGTATAGTAGCCCTATGTCTTTTTGCTAGCTGCTCTTCCACAAGAATGATAGATAGTTGGAAGAATAGGGAATATGCTAACTACCAGCCCAAGAAAGTGTTGATTGTGGGTATTACAGGCCATTTAACAGCTCGAAAAATTTTTGAGCAAAGGCTCAAAGACAAACTCTTCAATGAAGGCATTGATGCAGTTGAGAGTTCCGTTGTTTTTGAAGAAGGCTTTATAGACTCAAAGCAAACCGAAGAACAAATAGACCTAGAAGTAGAGCGACTTGTGAACGATGGATATGATTCCATATTGGTATCTGCAGTAAAAGGTATAGACAATGAAATATCTTATTCGGGAAACAAATTCTTAACAGGTTATTACTGGCACCATTTTGGACGTTATTATTATTTATATCAAAATGTGTATTTTGAACCTGGTTATTACAATAATTATAAAGTTTATCATATAGAAGCTTCATTATATAATATTAAAACAAACAATGGTAAATCCCTTATATGGGTTGCTTCCTATAATGTTGTAGATCCAATTGATATCAATTCTACTGTTAACGATTATGTAAAAGCCATTGTTAAGTCATTGAAAAAAGAATCCCTTATTTCTAAAGAAAATAACTAGTCATGGAAGTACTTGTCTATAGTGCTAAAGATTTTGAAATCCCTTATTTGGAAGAAGCCAATTCAAAAAGGCATAAGCTCACATTTTTGAGTGAATCTTTATCGTCCGAAACCGTAATGAATAGTGTAGGTTATGATGCTGTCTCTATTTTTTCAGCAGATGATGGCAGTGCAATTATATTGGAAAAACTAAAAGAATTTGGTGTTAAGTATCTTGCTTTAAGATGTACGGGCCATGATAATGTAAACCTTAAAGTGGCTGCTAGATTAGGTATTAAAGTTGCAAACGTGCCAGACTATTCACCGTATGCCATTGCAGAACATGCTGTGTCCTTATTGTTAGGACTTAACAGAAGATTAATAGAGTCCAATAAACGTGTCCGTTCTTTTAATTTTGATATTAATGGACTAATAGGTTTTGACCTTAATAACAAAACGGTTGGGATTTTGGGAACTGGAAAGATAGGTTCGGTTATGGCAAAAATCATGTATGGCTTTGGGTGTAAATTATTTGGATACGATCTCGTACAAAATAAAACACTTAAGGAGAAATATGGAATGGCTTATACGTCTCTTGAAGATATTTGCCGACAGGCAGATATTATTTCCATCCATTTACCACTAAACTCCGAGACACATTATTTAATCAATAAAAATATTGTAGATATAATGAAACCAGGTATTGTGATTATAAACACTGCAAGAGGCGCAATTCTTGATACGAAAAGTGTATTGGTAGGATTGGAAAGTGGGGTGATTGGTGCTTTAGGGCTGGATGTTTATGAACATGAAAAAAAACTTTTTTTCAAGGATATGTCCCAAGCCATACCATTTGAAGATATAAATATCATAAAACTCAATATTATGCCAAACGTGCTCATTACTGGTCACCATGCTTTTTTAACAGAAGAGGCACTTGCTAAAATTACCGAAATAACCATCTATAATCTTAATTGTTGGGAAAGTGGAAAAGAGAATACGAATGATTTAGTATAAAAGGGTTATCATTTTTACTATTTTTATTGCAATTGGGTGATAGAAAAATAATTAATTTTTAATCTAAATATTCTCTGAAGGCTCTGCCTCGGGTATCCAATTCACCTCTCCTTTGGAGAGGTAGAACTGCCCTAAAAGGCAGTCCAGGGTGAGGCAAAATACAAATTTGCATTTTTGACCCTGAGGTCAAAATGAAACAGGCGAAACCTGTACTGAGCCTAGTCGAAGTATGCCTCTATGGCTCTCCTCGAGGATAGTCTGATTCAATTTTTTTATTTACCTTAATTTCTTGTTATAACTATAAATGTCTTTTAAAATGACGGTTTCCCCAGTTGAATCTATGACTTCCAAATCATAATGTATGTTAACTTTTGTATCCATAGGAGCATAATAATAGATAACCCATGCATCGGCTTCTTTAGTGCCAATGCATCCGTTGGAATACGCTTTTCCAAGCGTTATAGGATTGGTAGTTGGATGTATTAATTGTCCATTTCTAATCCCATTAATTTCGGTTTCCAAAAACGGAATCTGAGGCAACTTGGTAATTTTTTGATCATCGCGTTTCGTTGTATAATAGCGCCGCCCATCTACAGGGTTATAATAATCAGGATTCCTTACATGGGAAACAATGAATCCTTTTCCCGTTTTTGTTTTTAAGTCTATGATTCTTCCGGCCATTGCCAGGTACTTCTTTTCATTTCTCCCAACTCTTACTGGAAATTCATACAGTTGTTTTGAATCTTCATAAATACGAAGCTTAAACTCTGGTATGTTAATGTCAATCAAGGTATGGTTAAATGATTTAAGGAGTTTTTCAGCATGTATGGAATCGGGTATTACAATCCTAGCACCTTTGGGAAGTACGATCATTTTTTTTTGGTCATAGATAAAAGAATCCCGGGCTATCATTCGATAGTAGTCCGTATTTTGCAGGGTATCAATAATCCAAGGATTTGATCTTACCAAGAGATGTTCGGTTAATTTATAAGGGGTAATCGAATCGTATTTAATAACAAGGGAATCTATATATTTAAAATAGTTGCTAACGGTAATGTCTTTTTCAACCAAAATAGGCCTGGTTTTTAAATTTTGTTGAAAAGTAAAGTTCGAAACAAGATTTTTTTCCAATATAAGGAAGTCAGTATCCTTTGGACAGCATAAGTTTAGTGACAATATAATGAGAGTAAGAATCAACAGAGTTTGCTTTAATTTTAAAGGTATTTTCATGATTCTTGTATTGTATTAATGTTCTTAACTTTCGAAAATTTATGGAGTCCTGTTAGCTTTACATTCATCACATTCCATACGTTGTGTGTGTATTGGTGTTTTTAATAAAGGTCGTTTCCGTAGTGCTATTTTAGAATGATGATTATCACTTTTAACCGCTTTTAAAGGGAAGATCTTATTCAATAATTGTTGATTGACGAGTTCTTTATTGGCAGCATCATAACCAATTTTATAAATAGCATCGAGATACTTCTTATCAAAAGTGCCATACTTGCTTAATTGTTTAGGATATATGATTAAATCACATTTCTTGAATTTTTTAATGTCTTCTCTAACGGTTTTTAATTTAAAAACCCTTTCAACAACATTATGGGAATGTTTTAAATCACTTATTACTACTGTATCAAAACCATTGACATATACACCAATAATAACATCACAGGTATTCTTTAATAGGTCTACGGGAAAATTGTTTAAAACACCACCATCCACATAGTACGATCCATTAATATTAACAGGAGCAAATATTCCTGGAAAAGCTGCCGATGCCAATATGGGTTTTATTAATTCACCAGTGTTAAAAATGGCTAGTTTCCCATTTAGCACATTGGTAGCTGTAACAAACAATTGCTTTTTTAGAACCGAAAAGTTATCTTCTTTGAGGTATAGCTTAAAAACACTATAGAATTTTTCAGCGTCCATAATTCCTGGTTTATTCACTGCATACCGTTTTAGTTCAAAAATCTGTATGGTTCTAAAAAAACTCAGCATTTCTTTCCAATCATATCCATAAGCATATAAAGCACCAACAACAGCACCTACACTAGAGCCTGCTATATGGGTAGGTATAATGCCGTGTTCTTCCAATGCGTGGATAGCACCTATATGGGCCATACCTCTCATGCCTCCTCCAGAAAGTACCAAACCAATTTTCATGACCAATCAAAATGCTATGTGAATATTTAAAATTAGTGTTCAAAGTTGATTAATTATATGATATTCATCAGGATACGTAAATGATTTATATCATTTTATACCCAATTCCATTCTTTTATATTTGAATAATATTACAAAAGAGCATGCTGGACATAAGCAATATACAATCCCATATACAAACATTTTTGAAAGAAATAGGAGAGCTCTCTTATTTCACGGCACGTTTTTTTAAAGAATCCTTTAAGAAACCGTTTGAGTTTAAAGAGTTTTTGCAACAATGTTATAATATGGGAAACCGTTCATTAATATTGGTCGCCATTACGGGTTTTATCATCGGTTCGGTTTTAACTTTACAGACCAGACCTACGCTTATGGAGTTTGGAGCGGTTTCTTGGATGCCATCGATGGTAGGTATTTCCATTATTAGAGAAATTGGACCCATGATTACGGCGTTGGTATGTGCTGGTAGAATAGGCTCCGGGATCGGTGCGGAACTGGGTTCGATGCGAGTAACTGAGCAAATTGATGCCATGGAAGTGTCTGGTACAAACCCTTTTAAATATTTGGTAGTTACACGAGTTATGGCAACAACTTTTATGATTCCACTCTTAGTAATTATTGGAGATGCTATTGGATTGTATGGTTCCTATTTGGTTGAAAACCTTAAAGGCGATGTGTCTTTTCGATTATTTTTTAATCAAGTATTTGAGTCGTTGGAATTTGGAGATATCATTCCTGCAACCATCAAGTCGTTTTTCTTTGGGCTGGCGATAGGTCTTGTAGGTTGTTTTAAAGGGTATTATTGCGACAAAGGCACGGCAGGAGTAGGGAGAGCAGCAAATTCGGCAGTCGTGTTTACGTCTTTGCTCTTATTTATTATTGACTTTATAGCTGTATTTGCAGCTGATATTTTTTATGATTTATGAATGAAAGCAAAACCATATCACCACAAGAGGACATGACAAAAACACGAGAGATTGTCCTTGACATCAAAAACCTGAACAAAAGTTTTGATGACAATCACGTTCTCAAAAATTTCAATATGAAACTTTACAAGGGCGAAAATCTGGTTATCATGGGAAAATCGGGCTCTGGAAAATCGGTGATGATTAAATGCCTTGTGGGATTAATGGAAGCGGATAGTGGCATTATTTCGGTAATGCACAAAGACATTACAACATTAGATCAAGCAGCCTTAGATGTATTGCGATCGGACATAGGCTTTTTATTTCAAGGCAGTGCTCTGTACGATTCCATGACGGTTCGTGAAAATTTGGAATTTCCTTTGCGTAGGCATTCCGGCAAATTTGAAAAGAATATGGACACAAATACTTTGGTTATGGAAGCATTGGAAAATGTGGGATTGGCACATGCCGTAGATTTAATGCCAGCAGAACTATCTGGAGGCATGCAACGTAGGGTTGCATTGGCAAGAACCTTGATTTTACAGCCAAAAATTATTTTATATGACGAACCAACAAGTGGGCTAGATCCTATAACAGCCAAAGAAATCATTATTCTGATGCAGGATATTCAAAAGAAATACAACACATCCTCACTTATTATAACACATGATGTGGATTGTGCAAGAGCTATTTCCGATCGCATGGTCTTATTGATTGATGGCACCAATTACGCTGAAGGGACGTTTGACGACTTATCTGTTTCAACAGATCCAAAAATAAAAGCATTTTTTAAACATTAAATCCGATGTTATGAAATTCAATTAACAACAGGTTTATTGTAAAAAAAAGTACCGATGATGATAAGCGATATCATCTGACCAAATTATAACAATAAATATAAGCAGATGAAAAACACAAACTCACAAAGAATACGATTAGGTCTATTTGTAATCATTGGCACACTGTTGTTTGTTTTGGGCATTTATTTAATAGGTCAACAACAGAATATATTTAAAAAAACGTTTACCATCAGTGCGGAATTCCAAAACGTGAATGGCTTGCAAAAAGGTAATAATGTACGTTATTCCGGAATTAATATAGGAATCGTAAAAGCCATTGAGATGGTAAACGATTCCATTGTAAGAGTTGATATGAGCATTGAGGAAAACATCGTAAAACATATTAGAAAAAATGCGGTGGCCACTATTGGTTCTGATGGGTTGGTTGGCAATATGATTGTTAATATTTTACCCAGAGATGGTACCGCAGAAACCATTGAAAATGGTGATATGATAAAATCATTCAGTAAAGTAGGTCCCGATGATTTGTTGAGTAATTTGAGCGTGAGTATCAAAAACACGGAAGTCTTGACAGAAGATTTGTTGAAAATAACCAATGCCATCAAAAATGGTCAAGGTACATTGGCTACAGTTCTCAATGATACCATCATGTCTTCTGATTTAAAACAAGCTGTTAGAAATATCAAAATAGTAAGTTATGATGCTTCAAATGTATTAGATGAATTAAATGACCTTGTTAAATCAATCAAAACGGATGATGATTCTGTTTTGGGATTATTGCTAAATGACACCATTTCAGGAAACCAGTTAAAGATGACATTGAGCAACCTCAAAACATCAAGTGTTAAAATGGAAGATGCGGTGGGACAAGTAAATACCATTATTGAAAATATCAACACCAGTGATGGGGCTTTCAATTATATCATGAAAGATACATCTTTGGTCAATAGTTTAGAATCTATTTTAAAGAACGTGGATGAGGGCACACACAAGTTTAACCAGAATATGGAAGCCATGAAGCATAATTTTTTGACTAGAAGATATTTTAGAAAATTAGAGAGACAAAAAAGGAGGGAAAAAGACAATTAAATCATCTGTTTATCAACCGGTAAATCAGTAATCTATTGGACTTCATTATGTCTTAACTTCTCTTTTCTTAATTTCAGTTTTTAACTTTTCAGGAATATCAGTTCTGCACTGGCAATTTTTTAAGTGTTCTAAATGCCAATGGGTGCGTTGCTCAATTGTTGGGTTTTTGGGCATTTTATGTGTGAGATGCCATTCTTTATTAGTTTTCATCTGTTTATATTTATTGAAGTGGTTTAAACTTTTTCTAATTGGCTAAAAAATCGTCCTTTTTCGCCCACTCTACGTCTTTTTTTCTTTCCGTAGC